>Ga0207874_1002727_pt1 | contig 16017 bp, 12 predicted proteins | sample HigsolmetaAR201D_FD_184833 | JGI IMG/M metagenome (GOLD analysis project Ga0207874, IMG submission 184833) | Ionic liquid and high solid enriched microbial communities from the Joint BioEnergy Institute, USA - AR20-1-D (SPAdes) (version 2) ...
GCCGTTCCGCCGGGTCGCCCAGTTGCGGACGCCATGCGGCCGCGCGCCGGATTCCACGGACGGCAAGGGTGGCCACAAGGGCGCAGAAGCGTCCCATTGCCTGCCACTCGCCCCAGGTGATGGCGAGCGCGAACAGCAGGGCGCTGATCGACAGCGCTGCCGCCAGCACGCCGAACGCGTCGGGTCCAAGTCCGATGGCGTGGCTGAGGGCGACCGTCCCGGCCAGGAAAAGGTGTCCGACGGCACCGCCGAGCCCGGCACTGAACGAACCCGTCCAGGTGTCCGGGACGGGAATGAATGCGAGGGCAAGAGCCGCCAGCACGACCGCCAGCGGCAGCAACGCCACGCGAACCCACCAGAGCGGAAGGTGATGGACACGGATCAGCCGCCAACCCCAAGCGGCCAATGCCGCCACCGGCAACGTCGCGCCGAGGCCCAGCGTCTGCAACAGGATGTCGGCGAGCGTCGCCCCCCAACGGCCGGCGAGGTTGTGCACCGGCGCGTCGGTGGCGTGACTCCACGACGGATCGGCGGGCGAATAGCTGAGCAGGGCGAGAGCCAGGAGCACGCCGAGGCCGATGAGGCATATGCCGGCCGCCTCGATCAGCCGCCGCCGAAGCAGCGCCCATGCGCCATCCGGCAGGAGACCACCTTTCGCCGTTCGCGATGCGCCGGCCACCCGTCGCTCCCTCAGCCGGAACCCAGGACCTGGGCGACGCGCGTCAGCGCCGCTTCGGTCGTCTCGATGTCGTGGACGAGCGCCACGCGAATATAGGGCTGCCCGATGTTCCGCCCGGACGCATCGGGTCGTGTGACATAGGCACCGGGCAGAACCTTGATCGCGGCTTCGGACCACAGTCTGCGCGTCGCCGTCTCGCCGTCGCCGACGTCGAGCCAGAGATAGAAACCGCCATCGGGACGGTAATAGCCGAAGCGTCCGGACAGCAACCGATCGGCGATGTCATACTTCGCGCGGTAGACGGCCCGCGTGGCCTCGACATGCGCCTCGTCACGCCACAGCGCGGTCGCCGCCTCCAGCGTTGCGAGCGGCGTGGCGGCGCAGCTGTAGGAGCGCAGCCGATTGAACAGCTTGATCGTCTCGGGCGAGCCCACGGCAAAACCGGAGCGCAGACCCGGTGCGCTAGAGCGCTTGGACAGCGTATGAAACACGATCAGATTGTCGAGGTCGCCGCCCAACGCCGCCGCCGCCTCGAGCGCGCCTGCCGGCGGCGTATCCCCGAGATAGATCTCGGCATAACACTCGTCGGACACGAGCAGGAAGTCCCACTGCCGCGCCAGTGCCAGCGCCTTCTTGAGATAGACGAGATCGGCGACCGTGCCTTGCGGGTTGGCCGGCGAACACAGATACATGATCGCGGTCCGGCGGAGCGTCGCCTCGTCGAGCGCATCGAGGTCCGGCAGAAATCTGGTCTGACGCGTCGCCGGCATGAAGACCGGTTCGGCGCCGGCCATGACCGATGCGCCGTAATAAACTTGGTAAAACGGGTTCGGCATCAACGCGACCGGCCGGCCGGTTCCGTTGCTGCGCTCGGGCGAGACCGCAAGCAGCGCCGCGAGAAACAGGCCTTCGCGCGAGCCCGCGACCGGCGCGATCTGGCGCTCGGGGTCGATAGTCCCTGGCTTGAGCTTGTAGCGCCGCGTGAGCCAGTCCGCGCACGCCACCCGGAACTCGGGCGTACCGCCGACCGGCGGGTACCGGTTCCAGGTCCTGGCGCCGCGATTGATGATCTCGGCGACGAACGCGGGCGGCTGGTGCTGCGGCTCGCCGACCGACATGATGACGGGCGGGACGTTCGCCCGTGGCGCGATACCCGCCAGCAGCTCGTTGAGCCGCTGGAACGGATAGTCGTTGAGCAGGTCAAGCCGACTGTTAAGCATCCGGATCCACGCAGCATTCCTGCCGCGCTGACCCGCTCAGCGCGCAGTACAAATCGAAAACAATCATATCTCCGCGGTTCTTAATGTACAAGTCGAGGTAGCGGCAAGGCCCATGATGTAGAGGCTGCGACCGAGCCTCATCACAAGATCGCCGAGTCGCCTGAGTCGCGGAAACAATTCAGGAACAACCGCCCCGATTCGTCACAAAAATGCGCCAAAGGCGCCCGCAGACGCTCCTCGGGTGACCGCTCCGCAACGGCGGGATCAGTCCTTAGTCCCGCTCTTGACGGTCATACAGATACCCGGCGCCGGCACCGACAGCGCCACCGAGCGCTGCGCCGCCGAGCATGCTGTTGCCGGTGGCACCCCCGAGCACGGCCCCGGTGCCGGCGCCGAGGCCGGCCCCTGTCGCGGTTCGCCGCTGCGTGTCGGACATGTTCTCGCAGCCGGCTGCAGCAAGGCCGAGTGCCACGAGCGCGGCGATCGTGAAGGATTTCATGGCAAAAGCTCCGTTCGATCCGTTGAACCGGGGTGCGGACGCGGCATTCGCGCCGGCTGCCCCGTCGGGCGAACGGCACGTGCAACTGACGGTTCCTGCCGCCGCGGTTGCGGGCATGACAAAAAAGGGGCGGCCGAAACCACCCCCCAAGGTCAAGGTTTTGAGGTGAGCCGAGCGTGACCGCCGGGTCTCTCTCCTACTGAACCGTCTCGCCGTGCAGCGCGAGATCGAGCCCGTCACGCTCGGCCTCCTCGCTGACGCGCAGCCCGAGGACGGCGTCGATGATCTTGAGGATCACGAAGCTCACCACGGCGGTGTAGATGACCGTGGTCACGACGCCGTAGATCTGCAGCAGGAACTGACCGGGGTTGCCTTCGAGAAGGCCCGCAGTCGACAACTCGCCGACCGAGAAGATGCCGGTCAGCAGTGCGCCGACGATTCCGCCGACGGCGTGGACGCCGAACACGTCGAGCGAGTCGTCGTAGCCCAGCGTCTTCTTCAGGCTCGTCGACGCCCAGAAGCAGAGGATCCCGGCGACGATGCCGATGACCAACGCCCCGCCGGGCATGACGAAACCGGCCGCCGGCGTGATGGCGACGAGCCCGGCGACCGCACCCGAAATGATGCCGAGCACCGACGGCTTTCCGCGCGTCGCCCATTCCGCGAACATCCAGGCAAGTGCCGCGGCGGCGGTCGCGATCTGTGTGACGGCCATGGCCATGGCGGCGCGGCCGCCGGCACTGATCGCCGACCCGGCGTTGAAGCCGAACCAGCCGACCCACAGGAGCGAAGCGCCGATCACCGCCAGGGTCAGGTTGTAGGGCGCGAAGTTCTCATGCCCGTAGCCCTTACGCTTGCCGAGGACGATCGCCGCAACCAGCCCGGCGACGCCGGCGTTGATGTGGACCACGGTGCCGCCCGCAAAGTCGAGGACGCCCCAGCCGAACATGAAGCCGTTGGGATGCCAGACCCAGTGCGCGATCGGCGCGTAAACCACGATCGACCAGATGGCCATGAACCACAGCAGCGCCGAGAACTTCATGCGGTCGGCGAAGCCGCCGCAGATCAGCGCCGGCGTAATGATGGCGAAGGTCATCTGGAACATCATGAAGAGCGGCTCGGGGATCGTCATCGTCGACGCGCCTTCGAGGCCCGCGCCGATCGTGAACGGCTCGTCCCACGTCAAGCCGCTGAGAAAGAAGCGCGACAGATCGCCGACATAGGCGTTACCGTTGCCGAAAGCGAGGCTGTAGCCGATCACCATCCAGACGATCGTGATCAGGCAGCAGATCGCGAAGCTCTGCATCATGGTGCTGAGCACGTTCTTCTTGCGCACCATGCCGGCGTAGAAGAGCGCAAGGCCTGGCACCGTCATCATCAGGACCAGCGCGGTCGAAGTCAGCATCCACGCCGTGTCGCCGGTGTCGATCGCGGGCGCGTCCTGCGCCATCGCCTCGTTCGCACCGGCCAACGCGGCACCGAACGCGCTCGCCAGCGCCGCCAGTCTGCCCCAACTCCCCCAACTCCTCATTTCGACTCTCCTTCGGTTTACTGCACCTCGACGGTGACCGTTGGGCAGGGCATCAAGAATCGTGCCATGCCATCCAAAGCGGGACGGTTTCAGATGGTGCGGCAAAGGGCGGTTTATGTTGCCCGGGCCGCGACTTCGCGACCCGCGATCGTTCGTTCATCAGATCTACGGCCACGGATTGAACAATTTTTAGGCAAACCGCCATCCTCGGCGGCAGTTGCAAGTGCCGTTCACTTCACCGGATGGCGCGCGGCTGTTCAATCGATGAGCAATCGCCGAACTAAATTGCCTCGGCATTGAGCTCACCCGTCCGGATCCGCATCGCGAAACCGATGTCGAGGACGAAGATCTTGCCGTCACCGATCTTCCCCGTGTTCGCCGCGGTCCGGATGGCATCCACCACCCGCTCCACGATTGCATCGTTCACGGCGATCTCGATCTTCACCTTCGGCAGGAAGTTCGTCGTGTACTCGGCGCCACGATAGATTTCAGTCTGACCTTTCTGCCGTCCGAATCCCTTCACTTCGGTTACGGTCAGCCCCTGAATTCCGAGCGCCGTCAGCGCCTCGCGCACCGCGTCCAGCTTGAACGGCTTGATGATGGCGACGACCAGTTTCATGTTTGCCCTCCATGTCCCGGCCCGCCCTTGAAGCGCGTCCCCGCAGGCCGGCAGCGGTGCCATGGTTCAAGAACCATGCCGCCATACCGCCGCCGTCGGCCGGATGGTCTGGACACGGGCCGCCGCCACAGGCCATGTTGGGGCATGTCGTCCGCAAGACCCGACCAAGCCGACCGTACCCTCGCCGCCGACGTCGTGATCATCGGCGGCGGCCTGGTCGGCCTTCCCTTGGCAATCGCGCTCGGTCAGGCCGGGCTCGACGTCGTCGTCGTCGACCGCGAGAACCCGGCGGTTGCTGCGGCTGATCCCTTCGATGGTCGTGGTTCGGCCATCGCCTGGGGCTCGGCGCAGGTCCTGCGCGGGCTCGGCCTGTGGCAGCACCTGGCGCCGCACGCGGCGCCGATCCTGGACATCCGCGTCTCGGACGGCGAATCGTTACTGTTCCTGCACTACGATCACCGCGATCTCGGGACCGAGCCGCTCGGCTACATCATCGAGAACCGCTTCACGCGGCGTGCCCTTTATGCACGCCTGACCGAACTGCCGAACGTCAGACTCGTCGCACCGTCGTCGGTACGCTCACTCGAGCGCACGCGCAGTCGTGTCCGTGCCGAGCTTGAAGACGGCACCCGAGTCGATGCGAGTCTTGCCGTTGCCTGCGACGGGCGCGAGTCGCCAACCCGGCGCGCCGCCGGCATCCGCGTCATGCGTTGGGACTATCCCCAGACCGGCATCGTCTGTTCGATCCGGCACGAACGGCCCCATCGCGGCATCGCGCATGAACGTTTCCTTCCGGCCGGTCCGTTTGCCGTCCTGCCGCTGCCGGATTCGGAAACGGGGGCGCATTACTCGTCGATCGTATGGACCGAGCGGGCGGATCTTGCGCCGGCGATGATGCGGTTGAACGACAACGAGTTTGCCGCCGAGATCGCCGTGCGCTTCGGCGATACGCTCGGCGCCATCGAGGTCGCCGGCGGGCGCTGGGCCTATCCGCTCACGTTGTTGCAGGCGGAGTGTTATACCGATATGCGGCTCGCGCTCGCCGGCGACGCCGCCCACGCCATTCATCCGATTGCCGGGCAGGGCCTGAATCTGGGCCTGCGCGACGTAGCGGCGCTCGCCGAGTGCGTCGTCGATGCCCGACGGCTGGGCCTCGATATCGGGGCTGCCGACGTGCTCGGCCGCTACGAACGGTGGCGCCGCTTCGACACGCTGACCCTTATGGCCGTCACCGATGGACTCAACCGGCTCTTCTCCAACGATATCGGGCCGATACGGCTTATGCGCGACGTCGGTCTGGCAATCGTCGATCGGCTGCCGGCCGTAAAGCGCTTCTTCATGCGTCACGCGATGGGCGTGGTCGGCGATCTGCCGCGACTGCTGCGCGGCGAGGCGCTCTAGCGGCGAGATATCCTATCCGGCCGGCTTCTTGGTCGCGCGCGGATCGCGCGACAATCCTTTCGCCTCGAGTGCGGCCAGATATTCCTGCCAGATGCGCTCGCGGTTCTCGCCCAAATGGCGCAGGTACTGCCAGCTGTAGATTCCGGTGTCGTGCAGATCGTCGAACTTGATGCGCACGGCGTAATTGCCAACCGGCTCGATGCCGATGATGCCGACGTCCCGACGTCCGGCGACGATCTGCTTCTGACCGGGACCATGACCCATGACTTCGGCGGACGGGCTTTCGACACGCAGAAACTCTGCCGGATAACTGAAGACGCATCCGTCCTCGAATTCGATCTCGAGCGTCTTTTCCGCCTGCTTGAGGCGGATTTCCTTCGGCCAGTGCCGCGTTTCGAACTCGCTCACGACTCGTCCTGGTCGAGCTTGCGGGCCTCGTCGATCAGCATGATCGGTATGCCGTCACGGATCGGGTAGGCGAGCCCCGCCTGCTCGCTGATCAGTTCCTGGCGCTCGGGGTCGTAGCGCAGCGGGCCTTTGGTGAGCGGGCAAACGAGGATCTCCAGCAGTTTCGGATCGACGCCAGAGCCTTTCGCAGCCATTTGACACCCCTCGGTGTTGAGCCGTCGGCGGTCATCGCCGGGGCGGTCCGAGTCATGCCCCATGTCGCACAAGGGATCAATGCTTCGCCGACTCGCCGTCGGGTCGGTCGAGGACCGCCATTTCGAGTATCGCGATCAATGCGGCGGCGCGCGCGGCCGGAGTCTCGCTCTCGAGCAGGGCCTGTTTCTCCTGCGGGCTGAACGGGCAGGCCATGGCGAGTGTCGTCATCAGGCGGCCGTCGGGCGTCTGCTCGATCGCCTCCCAGTCGGCCGTGATGCCGTGGATCGCGAAGTATCGCCGCAGTGCGCCGAGGAGACGCTGACGATCGATCGCCGGATCGCCGTCGTCGGCCGCCAGGTCGTTTTGCCAGCGGGCGAAATCCGGCATGACGCGGCGATATCCGCGAACCGTCGGAAGTTCCTCGACGATCGAGAACCGGCAAACGCCCACAAGCGTGATGAGATAGCGCCCATCGTCCGTTTCGCTGAATGCCGTTATCCGCCCCGCGCAACCGACGGAATAAAGCGGCGGCGGCTTTCCCGGCTGCTCCGGCTCGGTCGGCTGGATCATGCCGATCAGACGCCCCGACGTGGCCAGAGCGTCCTCGGTCATGGCGAGATAACGCGGCTCGAAGATGTTCAGGGGCAAGCGCGCGCGCGGGAGCAGGAGCACGCCGGTAAGCGGAAAAATCGGCAGCACACGCGGCAGCTCCTCGAGCCTCGGCCGGGTGCTGCGCGGCGTCATGACTTTTCGCCGGCCGTCAGGCGAACATCAGAGACGAAAGCCGCCGTCGTCCGCTCACGGTCAGGGGATGGGTGGGGCCGAGCGCTTCAAAGAATTTGAGAAGCTGCTTGCGTGCGGCCTCGTCATTCCATTTACGGTCACGCTTGAACAGCTCGAGCAACTGGTCGACCGCGGCCTCCTGCTGGCCGCCGCCGAACAGGGCAAGCGCGAGATCGAAACGCGCCTGATGGTCGGCCGGGTCGCGTTCGACACGTTCGCGCAGCTCGTGCACCTTGGCGCTGGCTTCGGCCGTCTGTTCGGCAAGGTCGAGCGCCGCCCGGACCTGCTGTACGTCCGGGTCGTTCGCCGCCTCCGGCGGCAGCGTATCGACGATTTGCTTCGCCTGTGCCGTATCGCCCGCCAGCACGTAGCAGCGGGCGAGCCCGGCGCACGCGCTGACGTTCTGCGGATCACGCGCCAAAACCTGGGCATAGAGCGCGCTGGCAGTTCCGACGTCGCCCGCGGCAAGCGCGGCCTTTGCCTGTTCGACGGCCTGGGCGATCGGCGAGGTCCCCCCGCTGGCAGCGATCAGCCGCTGCACGAACTGCTTGATCTGGCTTTCCGGAATGGCGCCCACGAAGCCGTCGACGGGCCGGCCGTTCCGGAACGCGAACACCGCCGGAATCGACTGGATGCGCATCTGCTGCGCGATCTCGGGGTTCTCGTCGATGTTGATCTTGACCATCCGGACTGCGCCGCCGGCATCGCGCACGGCACGCTCGAGCGCGGGGCCAAGCTGGCGGCACGGGCCGCACCAGGGCGCCCAGAAATCGACGATCACGGGGACCTGGCGGGACGCCTCGATGACATCGGTCATGAAGCCGTTGATGTCGGTTTCCTTGACCAGGTCGGCGCCGCCATTGGCGCGGCTGGCGCTCAGAATGGGTTCCATGACGTTATCTCTTCCATTACGCCGAAAGGGGTATCGGCCGGACCGGCGCCCGAAAGCTCGTCCGGCAATGGGCTCGTTCCCTTACATGGCGGTTTTCCGGCGGCAAGACAACCCCGTCACGGATCAGCCCCGGCGTCTGCCTCATGCAAGGCCATGGGATACCGGGCTTGCATTTGGGGTGGAAGCCCGTATATTCGGCGCACTTTTTCGATCCGGTCGCCGGTCATCGGCGCGGACGCCCGCGGGAGTAGCTCAGGGGTAGAGCATCACGTTGCCAACGTGAGGGTCGCGGGTTCAAATCCCGTCTCCCGCTCCATCTTTCAACACACCGACCTTCACAAGAACTTGCGCAAGGGGGCTCGACGTTGAGCCCACTGCCGCCCTGTGGACTCTCTCCGTCGGATTCGTGCGCGGCTCAGCGTGCTTGCGCATTTACGCACGTATCTGCATGGCGGCGCGCCTGCGATAGTCGGCGAAGTTGAGCCCGTTGAGCGTAAGGTTGCGCCTGAGGCGCGCAAATTCAGCTGTTTCAGCTGTAAAAGGTCTGCGAAGTGCCACGCGCTAATGGCGTACCAATTTTATGCACCAAGGTATCCATCGGGTGTTGTGAAAGTCGCAACATATTTGTTGTCTGCCGACTACACATACCCTATATTTAGTTGGGCCCTGCGTAGCGCGAAGCCTCAAGTTCCACTTGGGGCACGTCTCCGGACATAGCGCTCGTGGGGCCTATTTCTTTCCGTTTCTGCGCTTGCTCCGAGAAAGGTCGACCTGCCGCTCCCTGGGCGTGAAGCACCAATGTCGGTACGGGTGCTGCCAGCGTGCTTCCGGGGGGCCTCCGGTGCTAGTTCCGATATTGAAGCGCGGATAAATCTGCCTGATCCGCTTGTTGATGTGCTTATAGAGAGCCTCCTTGGCCCGCGTGCGCCTGCCACGCACGCGCTTACCTTCCGGCTTTTCTTTATGTTTGTCGTTCAGCCGGAACTGCATTGCGCCCAGGACGACGTCAAGGCACTGCAGGATATCGTGATCATGCGAACGCACGTCGACGATGTTCTCCGGCGAGATCGTGATACGCGCGCGCCGGAACTCTGGACTCTTGGATAGCCCGCACAAGTAGCCCTTGAACTTCGCGGCCTTCTCCTTGTTGTTCGGGAGCTGGTCAAGCAACAGCCTGATGCTTTTCGGTGTGCCATCGCCGTTCGATTCTGGCAGTCCGAAAGCGTGTTTCAGGAACATGTAATAGAGGATGAAGAACTCATCCTCTTCCTGTTCGGCAGTAAGGTTTACTGGGACATTTATGTTTTGCGTGAACATGATCCGAACCTTGATCTTGTCCATCGCCACAAGATCAAAGAACAGATCCATCAGAGCAATGTACTTTTCTAGGTAATTTTCGGTAACCTTTTGCCACTTGACCTCCTTGTTGAGGTTAAGGGCTCGCTTTTTTCTTGAAATCTCGTCTCGGACGAAATCGATGTCGTCGGAGCGAATCAGCACGCCGCCATAGAAATTCGAGTAATAGGTCCCTTCGTCGACCGATTCGTCGCAATAAATGATGTATTCTTTGGTCACTTGGTCAGTGCTCCGGTCGAATCGTCCATTATCTGTATTTGTCCAAATCTTGGCCGGTGCTAATCCGGACTAGCGGATGGGCTTAAAGTTCAGAGCCGTATGGACTCGGGGCGCTGAGCAGCCGTCATGCGCCGCACGCAAGCATAGGCGCACCTAAAAAAGGGCAATTAAGTCGCTAGCTCGAATCGCCCTTTTCGCGAGTATTGTGAAGGCTGTTGCGCGTCCCTCGCAAGGTAAAACAAGCTTGAGAGTTTAAATTGGAGTCTCTTTCCAAGACTTCGCCATCGCCCGGCACACGCTCATGATCGACTACGGCGTCAACGACATGAGTCGGATGGCATAGTCGCTGGGCGGCTCCGGGCGTGAGTGACTCTCGGTGGCGAGTCAGGGGCAAAACAGCAACTAGTCCCCTCGCGCACTCCTACATGTAATCGATACGATGACCTAGCTCGCGGTCGTCGCGGTGCCAACGTGAGAGTCCGAATCTGCTGCCGTTCTGTTGCCTTTCGAAGGCGGCCAGGCGCTGTCACGGCTCGATCCAACCGGCTGGTGCGGCGAGGCAGAGGATACCGAGAACGGATTGGGCGGTCTCGTCGGAGCGGATTGCGACGGCATGTCGCTCTTTCGGTCGGGCCCACAGGTTCTCGGCGAGACGGCGGCGGGTGCAGATCCAGGCAGCACATGCCACCAGGGCCTTGGTGCGTTGGGCCGGAATCGCCGGCCGCGGCGCTGGTCCGGATGACCTACACGTCTCGCTCGAGGCCGGTCTCGATCCTTTTCGGTGGGAGAGGCCTGCGTGCCCTTCATCGCCCGATCCTGGGCGCGACTATGGCGTCGCGAGGAACACCTGGCCCTTGTCGATCTCGGCAGTCACTTCGCGGCGGGGGCCGAACTCGACCGCATAGGTCGTATAGCCGAAGTCCTTGAAGAACCGGACGGCGTCCATGAGGTTCAGGTTCTGGCGGTGCCAGTAGCTCGGTTCGTAGAGGAAGAAGACCTTCGGCCGGAACGTCGCGATGGTGTTGCGGGCACCTTGCAGCACATTCCACTCCTCGCCCTGCGCGAGAAGCTTGATCACGTCGAGCCGCGGTACCGGATTCTGCGCAATGAAATCGTCGAGGGCGAAGACGTCGACCTCGATCGACGAGGTCTGACGTCCGATGTTGTCGACATAGAAGCTCGCATTCGCGAAATTGCCGATCGTCTCGTCGTGGAGGAAGAACGTGCGCTTTTCCGTTCGCGCGGAGAGCGCCGCCTGCCGGCAGTCGACGAAGTCGAGCCCGTTGAGCGCCAGGTTGCGCTTGAGGCGCGCAAACGGATGTGGATCCGGCTCGAAGCTGACGACCTTTCCGGATGGTCCCACCCGGTTCGCCATGATCACCGAGTGCATGCCGATGTTGGCGCCGATGTCGAACGCGACGTGGCCCGGGCGCAGCATGCGGTTCAGCAGCTTGCTGATCTCGGGACGGAACGCACCGTAGAAAAAGATATACCACTCCAGAAAGGACTGGGTGTCGACGTTGATCACCAGCCCGTCGTCGTAATCGACGATGCTGCGGATCGGGTTGGCGTTACCCGGCGGATGCAGCTTGCGGACGAGCCAGTCCGTGCCCTTGGGATGAAAGCGTCGCGTAAGCCAGGCGACCGCGTGGATCAGTTCGTGGGGGAGGTTCGGGGCTGTCGCCATGGGGCCTGGAAGCGGCGGATCGCGTAGATCCGCGGCACGGTTCGTCTTTCGCGTCCTTCCGTATCGGAGCGACGGGCGCCGTGTCAACAACGCCCGGCTTGGTGCGACCATTCCGGCTGCCACCGCCGATCGGCCTTCCGCAATCGCCGTGCCCGGACTGCCGGCGCAGCTTCCTGCCCATTGCAGGACGGCGCCCGGGGAAGATCGCGCTCAACTGCGGAACGATGCAGGTCCATTATCGGCGCCGTGCCGGAATCGTTCCCCGACCCGATCGACATGGAACTTTGGCGTTTCCGCGCCATTCGACGCACCACGTGCGCTCGGTGTTCGACGCCGACGCCTATGCCGAGCAGTTGTTGGGGCTACCGCCGCGATTCCAACCGGTCGTGGTCTGTCTGTACTGGAAAGACATCCTGCACAACCGGGCGAAACCCTTCCTCGATCGTGGCTTACCGGTCGTAACCGCGGGCCACATGGCAGATCCGACCTTTGTGGAGCGGCTCTACGCCCTGATGTCGCGCTTTCGCTACGTCACGGGGAACGAGGTCGGATCGCACACCACGTTCGCGCTGGAGATGGGCATTCCTTATTTCCATCTTGGCGACTTGCCGTTCGTCAGGGACGAGACCGGCGGCGACCCGCTGTGGGCGGGCAAAGACAGGCAGCGTCCGGATCGGCTGATCTCCATCGAGGACATGGGGCCGGTCGTCCACCGCTATCGGGAACTCGTACCCGGCCCCGATGCGGTGGAGCCGATCAGCCCCGCGCTCGCGGCGTTCGTCCGGAGCGTGCATGGATGCGACGAAGCGATCGATCTCGACGCGTTGCGCGAATGTGTCATCCGGGCCGCCATCGGCATCGGGCGTACGGGCAATGGTTCGCATCGCAACGCCTTCGGTCGTGCCTGAAGGTCGTTGCGCAACGGCCGGGAAGATCTGATTCGGCCGCCGCTTCGCGCTGCCATTGCAATGCAATGAGGCGGCAATCGCGGGGTGGGGCGCGCGGTTCGAAGGTTCGGAAATGCGCGCGACTGTCGTTCGGGTCAGGTCTTGCTCGCGCCCGCCGTCGGGCGGGGCCGGACGGGAGTCCCGGGAGAGATCTCCGGCCGCCGTTCGCACCCTTTGGCCCGTCCGCACGTTACCCCACGCCGGCATGCCGCCCGCGGGCACGCCGTACTTGAACCTTCCGTCTATACATACGCCGACGCTGGTCCGTCGGCCTGATCCTGGGCTACGCTAGACGGAACACAGCATCCCGACGCCGCCGAAGGACAGGGGTTCATGCCGACCGACATGGAGGCTCGCAAGCGCGAGCTGATTGAACGGATCGTCGAACTCGCGCGCATCCGACTGGGTGCCAAGGCCGCCCCCGCGGCCGCGTTCCTCCGGGCCTTCTACGCGAATGTCGCGCCGGAGGACATGATTTCACGCACGGACGAAGATCTTTACGGCGCCGCTCTGGCGCTCTGGCAGTTCGGCAGCACGCGAACGCCAGGCCAGCCGAAGATTCGCGTCTACACGCCGCGGTTTGCCGAACACGGCTGGAGCTCGACGCATTCGGTCGTCGAAATCGTCAACGACGACATGCCGTTCCTCGTCGACTCGGTCACAGCGGAGCTCAATCGTCGCGACATCAACGTCCATCTGGTCATCCACCCGATCGTGCGCGTGGCGCGTGACGGGAACGGCGTCGTCCAGGCCATTTCGGAAGGCGCGCCGGAATCTTTCATGCACGTCGAGATCGACCGCCAGGGTGCGTTCGACGTGATGGCCGATATCGCCGCCGGCCTCAATGCAGTACTTGCCGACGTGCGGGTAAGCGTTGCCGATTGGAAGCCGATGCTGGCGCGCATCCGCAACGTCGTCGACGAGCTTTCCGATCGGCCGCCACCCCTTCCTGCCGACGAGGTTCGAATCGCGCGCGAGTTTCTGTCCTGGATGGCCGATGACCATTTCACGTTCCTCGGGTACCGCGAATACGAGTTCAGCGGCGAGGGTGACGGGGCGCGGGCCAATGTCGTTCCGGGCTCGGGCCTTGGACTCTGCCGCGACGACTCGTTCCTGGTCTTCGACGGACTCAGGAATCTCGGCGCGCTGCCGCCGGACGTGCGTCACTTCGTGCGTCAGCCGCGCCTGATGATGATCACGAAGGCCAACCGCCGCTCGACCGTCCATCGTCCGGTTTATCTCGACGCGATCCTCGTCAAGTGCTTCGACAGGGGCGGCCGCGTGACCGGCCAGCGCCTGTTTCTGGGCCTGTTCACGTCGACCGCGTACCACCAGAGCCCGCGAACGATTCCGATGCTGGCGCAAAAGGTGGAGCGCATCGTCGCCCGTGCCGGTTTCGCGCCGAACAGCCACGACGGCAAGGCGCTTCTCCATATCCTCGAGACGTTCTCTCGCAACGAGCTCTTCCAGGCGACCGAGGACGAGCTCTTCGAAATGAGCCTGGGCGTCCTTCGGCTTCAGGACCGGCAGAAAATCGCGCTGTTTGTCCGCAAGGACTCGTTCGAGCGGTTTCTGTCGTGCTTCGTCTACGCGCCGCGCGACCGATATACGACCGAGCTGCGACTGCGGTTCCAGAAGATCCTCGAGTCGGCATTCAACGGCAAGGTCATCGCGTTTTCCAGCCATTTCGGCGACGAAACGCCCCTCGTGCGCCTGCACCTCATCATCCAGACGACGCCCGGCCGGATCCCGGACTTCAGCATCCCGGAGATCACGGGCCGCCTCGTCGAGGCCGCGCGGACATTCTCGGACAAGCTCAAGGACGCACTGGTGGCGCTCGAGGGAGAGGACCGGGGTCTCGCCACGTGGCGCCGCTATGCGACGGCCTTCTCGGCCGCCTATCGCGAGAGCTTCACGCCGGAGGCGGCGGTCGACGACATCGGCAAGATCGAATCCGTGCTTGCCGGTCATACGACGCTCGCCCTCGACGTGTACCGCGATCCCGACGCGCCCAGCGACGAGATCCGGCTTCGGCTGTTCCACAAGAGGCGCCCGCTGCCGCTGTCCGACATCCTTCCGATACTCGAGGCGTTCGGTCTGCGCGTGATCTCGGAAACGCCGTTCGAGATCGCGCCGGCCGGCAGCGATGACCGCGTATGGATGCATGACTTCGTGATGGTCGTTCCGGCCGGCGTCGAGCTCGACTTCCCCGTGATCAAGCCGCTGCTCGAGGAGGCGTTCGCGTCCGTCTGGGCGGGTGCCACGGAGAACGACGGTTTCAACCGGCTCGTCGTCGCCGCGCGCCTGTCGGTGCGCAAGGTCAGCATCCTGCGCGCCTATGCCAAGTATCTGCGTCAGATCGGGATTCCCTTCAGCCAGGCCTATATGGAAGACGCGCTCGCGCGTTATCCGCGGATCGCCGGTCGTGTGGTCGAGCTTTTCCTCGTCCGAAACGATCCGGCCGCGCGTGAAGGCGCCGAAGCCAAGGCGGCGGCAATCGAGGCCGAGATCGAGCGTCTGCTCGATCAGGTCACGAGCCTCGACGATGACCGAATCCTTCGACGCTTCGTGAATCTCGTGCGCGCCACGCTGCGGACGAATTATTTCCAGCGCGACGCTCAGGGGCGTCCGAAGGACTGGATTTCGCTGAAGCTGGACAGCGGCATGATCGACGACGTGCCGCTGCCGCGGCCGTTCGTCGAAATTTTCGTCTACAGCCCGCGCGTCGAGGCCATTCATCTGCGCGGCGGCAAGGTCGCGCGCGGAGGTATCCGCTGGTCGGACCGGCGCGAGGATTTCCGGACAGAGATTCTGGGCCTGATGAAGGCGCAGATGGTGAAAAACGCCGTCATCGTGCCGGTCGGCTCGAAAGGCGGGTTCTACGTGAAGCGACCGCCCGCCGCCGAGGCAGGGCGCGAGGCCGCACTCGCGGAAGGCATCGAATGCTACAAGACGATGATGCGCGGCCTTCTCGACGTTACCGACAACCTCACCGTCGACGGCGTGAAGCCGCCGCCCGACGTTGTTCGTCATGACGGGGACGATCCGTATCTGGTAGTCGCGGCGGACAAGGGCACGGCCACCTTCTCGGACATCGCCAATGGAGTCGCCCGGGACTACAGGTTCTGGCTGGGTGACGCGTTCGCCTCGGGCGGATCATCGGGTTACGATCACAAGGGAATGGGCATTACCGCGCGCGGCGCGTGGGAAGCCGTCAAACGTCATTTCCGCGAACTCGGCATCGACGTCCAGACGACCCCGTTCACGGTGGTGGGCGTCGGCGACATGTCGGGCGACGTGTTCGGAAACGGCATGCTGCGGTCGCGTCATATCCGGCTCATCGCCGCGTTCGACCATCGGCACATATTCATCGATCCGGCTCCCGATCCGGAAAAGTCCTTCGCTGAACGCGAACGGCTGTTCCGCCTGCCGCGCTCGTCCTGGGCGGACTACGACCCGGCGCTGATCTCGCCGGGCGGGGGCGTGTTCGACCGCAAACTCAAGTCCATCAAGTTGACGTCGCAAATCAAGCGCGCGCTCGGCGTCGAGGCGGATTCGATGACGCCGGCGGATCTGATCCG
>Ga0207874_1002731_pt1 | contig 15998 bp, 14 predicted proteins | sample HigsolmetaAR201D_FD_184833 | JGI IMG/M metagenome (GOLD analysis project Ga0207874, IMG submission 184833) | Ionic liquid and high solid enriched microbial communities from the Joint BioEnergy Institute, USA - AR20-1-D (SPAdes) (version 2) ...
ATCGACGCCGTCGATCGGCACCATCACGCGTCCGTCGTCCGTATCGAAGTGAAGCGACAGCTTCGCGGCAAGTCGATCGAACTCGAGCGACACCGGTCCGCCCGGAGGCGAGTGAATGATGACGACGCCGCGCGTGATCGAGCTGTCGCTGACGAGCATGCCGTCGACCTTCAGCAGGCCGATGGGCTCGCCGTTGGCCCGGTTGAAGAAACCGCCGTTGATGGCCGCCGCAGCGTTGTGCCTCCGCGCGATGTCGGAGACCGCCTCGGCATCCAGCACCGTGCCGCGCGAGAGCACGCTGGCGAGTCGTGCGCGCGCCGGGTCGACCCGCACCAGAAAGACCGCGATCGGGCCGGCGTCGGCAACGAGCGACGGATCGTTCGTCCGGAAGAACGCCACGCCGTCGGCCACTTCGTCGGGCGCACCGAGCCACCCTTCGTCGCCGGCCGGGCCGCACCCGGCGAGCCAGACGACGGTGCCGACCACGAGCGTGAGTCGCCGCAGCAGCTTCATGAGATTGAGGAGTACGCGAGCATCTGCGCTTGCAGATCCAGCGGGTAGCTCACGCGCACGTCGACGACTGATCCGTCGGGCCCGTAGACCGGCTCGAGATCGGGCTGCACGAAGGCGGTGGCCGACGGCAGGTTGTGCCGGGCGGCCCGCGCCACCACCTCGTCGCGCAGCGCCGGATCGAACCGCGTGCCGTACGTCTCGACGAGCCGGCGCGCCGCCTGGTAGTCGCCCTCGGCCTTGATCGCCTGGACGTCGGCCAGCAGCCGTGCGCAGCCCGCGCGGAAAGCCTCGACGCTCACGACGACGTAGTACGTCCGTCCGTCGCGCCGGCGGATTTCGATCGCGTCGGTGTGCTCCAGAAGCCAGTGAATGATGAGCTGGCGGTTCCGCATGTGATCTTCCTCGAGCGTATCGCCACTGCGGACGCGCCTGAGCTGATAGACGACGTTCCGGGCGTAGGCCTCGTATTCGGCCTGGACGATCGCCGGCTGGTCGTCGGCCGGCACGACGCCGATTTCGGCAAGGTAGGGATCGCCCAGAACGTAGAGCGCGACGAGATCGGCGCGCGTTTCCTCGATGGTCGAGTACGTTTCGCGCAGGTAGCGCTGCGGCTGTCCCTCGAGCCGGTCGGCCACGCGGCCCGACCCGTGGCCAAGCACCTCGTGGATCGCCGTCGCCAGCTCGCCGGCCAGCGGGCCCCACTTCTCCGCTCTCACGCGCTCGTCGTCGTCCCAGCAGAATTCCTCACGGACCGCGCGCGGCTCCGACCGTTCGTAGGCGGCAATCACGTTGACCAGCGTGACCGACTTGCTGCCGTAGCGCTCACGAATGTGCTCGTCGTTCGGAAGGTTGATGCCGATGGCGCTCATCGGACCGGCGTCGCCCGTCTGCACGATCGTGTCCACGGCGCGCGCCGTCACGCCGACCACGTCGGTCCGCCGGTAAGCGTCCTTCCACGGCATGCGGAGCTCAAAGGCGGGAGCTGCGGCAGCGAGCCGCTCCAGCATCTCCGTGCGCTCACGGTTGACGCAGTAGACGATGCCCTCCCAGGCCCCTTTCACGCCGCGTGCATCGAGGTAGACCTCGATGAAGCCGTTGATGGTGTCGACGGGGGCGTCCTGATCCTGGACCCACGCGATGTCGTAGGCGACGCGATCGGCCGTTTCGCCCGACTCATAGAAGCGGATGAGCGCCTCGAGCGCCCGGCGGGTCGGCGCCGGGGCCCATGGCAGCGCCAGGCGCAGGTGCTCGACGATTCGTGCGATCTGTTCGCCGTACAGCCCGCCGATCCGATACACCTGCTCGACAAGTCCGTCGGGCGTTCTGACGAGCCGCGAGTTCAGCGGGTAGCGTTCCTGAAATCCTTCGAGGTCCGCCAGCGACACACCGACGTAGAGGTTGTTCGCGCTGGCAGTGAGCACGTCGCCGCCGGGACCCGGCACCTTCGATGTGACCAGCGGCTCGTACTCCGGATCGAAGAAGGGTCGCCGGAGCCGCTCCAGGAGGTCGTCGACCGTCTCGTCGTCGCGGAGCAGAAACCTGGCGCCGGCCGCCTCGGCAAGTCGCACCAGCTCGCGCAGCTCGTCCGGACGGCAGCGCAGGACGAACTTCCGTGCGGTGAGCACTTCGTACGGTCCGGAGTTGATCCAGAACAGCTTCGTGTACCGGCGCACCTCGGCCAGCGCCGCGGCCAGTGCCCCCTCGGCTGCCGGGGCGAACCGCAGGATGCCTTCGAGCAGCGCCCGCATGTCGAGCGCGTGGCGGCAGCGCTGGTCGTAGTAGATGTCGCGACCGGCAAGGGCCGCCCGGTAAAGGTGCCAGGCCAGCCGCTTCTGATCGAGCGTCAGCGTCTCGAACGCGTCGGCATAGCACTGAACAACCGCGATATCGTCGACCTGCTCGAGGAAGTAGCGGCGATCGTCGTGCGTCATGATGGGCCCGCCTCCGGTCGTCCGACCACGATCCGCTCGTGGTGACCCGGGGTCGCCACGGTCCAGCCGAGCTCATGTTCGATTCTGGCCCGCAGCGCGTCCATCGGCTCCGGCTCGCCGTGGACGAGGCAGGTCAGCGCCGGAGCCCGGGGGAATTCCCGGAGCCAGCGCATGATCTCGTTGGCATCGGCATGCGCCGACATCGAATCGACCGACTCGACGCGCGCGCGCACCGGAACGTCGTTGCCGTGGATGCGCGTGAACTTCGCGCCTTCGAGCATGTGCCGCCCGCGCGTACCGGCCGCCTGGTACCCGACGAAGAGCACCGTGTTGCGCTCGTCGGGCAGCGCGCGCACCAGGTGATGCAGGACGCGGCCGCCGGTTGCCATGCCGCTCGACGAGACGACGATGGCCGGCTCGTCCGACTCCTGGACCTCGCGCGACTCGGCAATGCTCTGCACGACGCGCATCTTGGCCGTGCAGAACGCACAGACCTTCCGCAGGTTCCGCTCGATGCGGCCGTCGCCGATGCGGGCCAGCTCGAGATCGAGCTCGTGCAGCCGGCGGTCGTAGATTTCGAGCACGGCGCGCGCCATCGGGCTGTCGATATGGACCGGCAGGATGGGAATCCGCCCCTGCTCTTCGAGCCGGCTGATCCAGTAGACGACTTCCTCGACCCGTCCCAGCGCAAAGGCCGGGATGATGATCTTCCCCCGCCGATCGGCCGTGCTCGTGATGATTTGCGCCATCCGCTCGCCGTCGTCGTCCGGTTCGTGAAGGCGGTTGCCGTACGTCGATTCGACGAGCAGGACGTCGGCCTCGCCCGGCTGCGCCGGGTCGTGCATGACCGGCCGGTCGTAGCGGCCGAGATCTCCGCCGAACAGGAGGCGGCGCCCCTCCGGGTGCAGCTGCACGCGCACGAACGCTGAGCCGAGCAGGTGACCGGCATCGACGAACTCGGCCTCGACACCTGGTGCGACCGGCACCGGACGCTCGTAGCCGACCGGCTGCAGCAGCGCCAGAGCACGGTCGGTGTCCTTCGACGTGAAGAGCGGCAGCGCCGGCCGGTGCTTCGTGTACTGCTTGCGGTTGGCGCGCTCGGCGTCCTCTTCCTGGATGCGCGCAGCATCTTCAAGGACGATTCGCGTGAGCTCGGCCGTCGCCGGCGTGCAGAAGACACGCCCCCTGAATCCCTGCGCCACGAGGCGCGGCAGGTAGCCGCAGTGATCGAGGTGCGCGTGGGTCAGAACGACCGAGTCGATCGATGCTGCGTTGACCGGCAAGGCCTGCCAGTTGCGCTCGCGCAGGGCCTTCAGTCCCTGGAACAGGCCGCAGTCGATCAGTACGCGGTGACCGTTCGTCTGGAGCAGGTACTTCGATCCGGTGACCGTGCGGGCAGCGCCCAGGAACGTGATCGAAGCAGACGACGCTGCGGTTTCAGCCAACCAGTCCTCCTGTGTGCCAGAACAGCACGGTGTGATCCGGCGTGAACCCGCCCGACCTGATGCGGGCGATCAGGCCGGCCATGGCCTTCGACGTATAGACCGGATCGAGCAGGATGCCCTCTGAACGGGCCAGGAGCGTCGTGGCCTCGGTCGCGGCCCCGGTCGGCACGCCGTAGCCGCCGCCGACCTGCGTGTCGTCGACGTCGATGCCGTGCGGTCCGGTGAGGTTCGCAGCGGTCGTGCCGAGCGCCTCCGCCATGCGATCGATGAGGGTCTCGACCGTCTGCTTCAGATCGGCCGCCGGCAGATCGGCACTGATGCCGAGCACACGGGTCTTCAGGCCGAAGAGGGCACAGCCGGCCGTGAGCCCGGCTTGTGTGCCCGCCGACGAGGACGCATGAACGATGACGTCGGGGCGGATACCGTCGGCGCTCAGTTCCGGGACGGCGCGCGCGACCCCCATCGCGCCGAGGGGCGTCGATCCGCCGACCGGGATCACGTAAGGTCGGCCGCCCTCGCGACGGATCTCCTCTGCCGCCGCCGCCATCGCTTCGTCGCGCGCCTCCCGCGTCGGCACGACGCGCACGTCGGCGCCGAAGAGCAGGTCGTGGTGATAGTTGCCCACCGGCGGATCGGGCGCGTCGCCGTCGAGCACGAGCACCACGCGCAGGCCCAGCACCGCACCCGTGGCCGCCGTTACGCGCGCGTGGTTCGACTGGACGGCGCCACAGGTGATCAGTGCCGTCGCGCCGGCACGCTGCGCATCGGCGGCCAGCAGCTGCAGCTTGCGGACCTTGTTGCCGCCGAGGGCGAACGGCAGCAGGTCGTCGCGCTTGATGAACAGACGCGGACTGCCGGGGCCGAGCGCCTGCTCGAGTCGCTCGAGGCGGTACGCAGGCGTGCGGTGCGGCGCCAGCGGCACCGCGGGCTTCGACATCAGCGTGGCGAGCGCCGTGGCCATAGCGCCTCATGTTACGGGCAGAGCCGGCGGCGCGTCATCACGGAGTGAACCGCTATACTTCGTCGGATGGGCCAGGGACTCCTCGACGCGCTTCGTCGCACCGATGTGCTTTCAGTGGAGCTGCGCCCGCCGAGAGCGGAGCTGGACCCTGCGGCCAGTCGCGACGCGTGGATCGACACCTACCACGCGGTCCGGGGATTCGTCCGCTCCGACATCTACGTCTTCCTGACCGACAGCGCGGTTGGCATCCGCGAGGAACACAACCTCCGGCACCTCGTCATCAACCTCGGCACCGACGTCCCGCGCGATCGGGTCGTGCCGTTCCTCACGACGAAACACTCCCTCGACTACTGCCTTTCGTACGCGGAGCGCGCCTGGAACGAGGGCTTTCCTTCCCTTGTCGTGCTGGGGGGCGATCGAAGCGTGGGCCCGCCGCGGTGTGTCGAACACGCCTGGCAGCTGCGCCAGCTCATCCGGAAGCACGTGCCGGAGCTGACGCTCGGCGGCTGGGCGAACCCGCACGCCAGCGCGGCGGCCCAGGTGGGCTACCTGGCCGACGCGCATTTCACGGCCGAGTACTTCCTGACCCAGATCGTGTCGCATCACGATCTGCCGACCGTCGAGCGGTTCCTGAACGAGTACCACCGCCGCGGCCTCTCGCTGCCGGGCATCTTTGGCGTCTTTTATTACCGGAGCGCGAACCCGCGCACGCTGGCGACGCTGCGGAAGTTCCTGCCGGTACCGATCGAGGCGCTCGAGCGGGAGTTTGCCGAGGGCGCGTCGGCGGAGCTGATCTGCGCGCGCACGATTCACGCGCTGCGCCGTGCGGGCGTGCGGCACCTTTACGTCTCGAATCTGCCGCTCGCACGGGCGCGCGAGACGTTCGAGCGCATCCTCACGCTGGCCGACGATCTCGATCGGAGCAGTTGACGCTGGAGTCAGCGCACGTGGCGGCCGCCGTCGACGCGGATGGTCTCGCCCGAGATGAAGTCGCTCTCGACGAGCGCCTCGACCACCTTGGCGATCTCCCCGGGGCCGCCCCAGCGGCCGATCGGCGTCGCCTTCGCCACCGCGTCCGCCTCCTCGTCGTCGGTCCCGGCCGGCGGCAGGATGGGACCGGGCGCGATCGCGTTGACGAGAATGCCGTCCGGGGCCAGCTCGAGGGCAAGCGCCTCGGTGAGCGCCTTCACCCCCGCCTTCGCCACGTAGTAGGCCGTGTAGCCGTAGTAGCGGGGACGGCTGCTCGCGGCCACCCAGTCGGTGAAGTTGATGATGCGGCCACCGCCGCTGCGACGCATCAGGCCGACGGCCGCCAGGCACATGCGGAAGGTGCCGTGCAGGTCGACCTGCAGCTGCCGGTGCCACTGCTCTTCGGTGAGCGAGTCGAACGGGACCGACTCGTAGATCGACGCCATGTTGATCAGGACGTCGAGGCGGCCGAAGCGCGCGTCGACATCGGCGACGAGACGCTCCACCGACGCCCCATCGGTCACATCGAGCGGCAGAACGTCCGCCCGACTGCCGGCGGCAGCCACCGCTGCCGCCGCCGCTTCAGCCGCCTCAGGCGATCCCCGATGCGTGAAGACGACGTGCGCACCCCGTGCCGCAAGGCGGACGCCGACGGCTTCGCCCATGCGGCGACCGCCCGTGATGACGACGACTCTGGAAGCGGGATCCATCGGAAAGGCGGCGCTCCGTCAGATTCTCTCGCGCAACCGGGCGCGACCGAGCGCCAGTGACGCGCGGCTGCGCGCTTTCGCGCCGTCGATCGACCAGTCGCCGGCACCGGCGAGCACGAGCCAGGTAAGGATGGCCAGGACCACCGTACCGAACTCGATGCCGTGGCCGCGCGTCGGATCGAGTGCCCAGTTCAGGAAGAAGCCCCACCGGGCGGAGTCGAACGCGATGCGCAGGACTTCAACGACGATCTGGACGCCGGCAGCCGGCCGCGCGAACCAGCCGGCGGCAATCAGCACGGCGGCAGCCAGCTGCAGGATGCCGGTCGCCAGCACGAAGTAGAACGCCCCGCCCACGCCGAGTGCCGCGTAGTACGTGGTGCTGGCGGTCAGACCGCCGGGGCCCAGAGCCGGTCCGCCGAAGAAGCCGAACAGCTGGTGCAGGGCGTGAACGGCGAGGATGGCGGCGAGCGTGACGCGGAGCACGAGCGAGCCGGCTGGTGCCATCGCCGCCGATTGTGACATCAATCCCTCCTGTTGCGACCGGCCGATCTCGGGCGACAGCAGCCCGTCGCGGCTGCTCAGTGCAGGCCGGGCCGCGGCCCGTCGCCGGGCTGCGGCACGAGCCCCATGGCCACGGGCAGTTCGTCCTCATCAATCAGACGGCCGTCGAACAGCGCGATGGTCCGTTCGGCGTACTGGGCGTAGCGCGGATCGTGCGTCACCATGCAGATCGTCGCGCCCTCGCGATGCAGCTCGCCCAGCAGCTCCATGACCGCGAAGCCGTTCTTCGAGTCGAGGTTGCCGGTCGGTTCGTCGGCGAGCAGGATCGACGGCGAGCCGGCCACGGCGCGCGCCACGGCCACGCGCTGCTGCTGGCCGCCGGAGAGCTGAGCCGGCAGGTGCCGGGCGCGGTGCAGCATCTCGACGCGCTCGAGTGCCGCCAGCACGCGATCCTTGCGCTCGCTCGCCGGCATGCCGCGGTAGGTGAGCGGCAGCTCGACGTTCTCGTACACCGTCAGGTCGCCGATCAGGTTGAAACTCTGGAAGATGAAGCCGATCTCGCGGTTGCGCACGCGCGCGCGCTCGGCCATCGACAGATCCTCGACCTGCCGTCCGTTGAGCCGATAGCGGCCCGACGTCGGTGTGTCGAGCAGACCGAGGATCGACAGCAGCGTCGACTTGCCGCAGCCCGACGGACCCGACACCGAGACGTACTCGCCGCGCTGAATCGAGAGCGTGATTTCGGAGAGCGCGTGCGTCTCGACTTCGTCCGTATAGAAGATTTTGCAGAGGTCCTCGAGCTCGATGACGGGGGGCTGGTCGTCGGACACCATGGCGGTCTCCCTGCGAAAAGGGGCGCACACCGGCCGGCACCTTTCCGGGCCGGCGGCAACCCCTACTGAAGCCGGAGGCGGTCGAACGCCGCGTACTGGGACATGTCGGACAACACGACGCGGTCGCCTTCGGCGAGGCCTTCGACAATCTCCACGTACTGCACCGACCGTCGTCCGATGCGGACGGTCGTGCGCTCGAGCTCGCGCGATCCGGTGACCCGGAACAGACTGATCGTGCCGTGCTCCTGGCCGAACGCCGGGCTTTCGACGAACAGCACGTCGGCCAGCCGCTCGAGCTCGATCGTGGCATCAACGTTCAGGTCCGGACGCGCACCGGGCGGCAACGCTCCCTCGAGCGTGATGTCGACGCCCACCGTGCCTCCCTGCGCGGCGGGATCGATGCGCGAGACGTAGCCCGACACGACGCCCGTGCGCGTGTCGACTCTGGCGGGCTGACCCACCGCAAGATCGCGAGCCTGCGTTTCGGCCACCCGGACCTCGGCCTTGAGACGCCCGGGATCCGACACGCGCACGAGATTCGCACCGGCCGCCACCTGCTGCCCGACCTCGACGCTTACCGCCTGCAGCAATCCGCTCATGGTCGACTTGACGTGAAGGTCGTCGAGCTGCCGCAGCAGCCGTTCGTACTCCGCCCGGCGCTGCGTGACGGCCGCTTCGGCCGGCGCGAGCTGGAGCGGCTCGCTTTCGACGATGCTCTCGAGCTGCTGGCGCGCGAGCTCGAGGCGATTGCGCGCCTGGTCGACGAGCGCCTGCTTCTGCTTGAGCGTGAAACCGGCAACCAGCCCGCTTTCGGCCAGGCTGCGATGCAGATCGAGGTCGGCCAGCGCGAGCTCATAGGCCGATTCCGCGTCGACGAGCGCCGATCGCTGCGCAAACCGCGTGTTGCGCAGCGTCGCCCGCTGGTTGGCAAGCTGCGCGACAGCCGTCTGCCAGTCCGTCTCGGCGCTTCGGACACTCTGCTGGAGGTCAGGATTACTCAGTTCAAGGATCACCGTGCCCGGCTCGACGCGGGCGCCGGGCTGCAGCAGGATGCGCTCGACGCGGCCCGCTGAGGAGGCGGTGATCCAGCGGATTTCTTCGGGGACGAGCGTGCCGGTGCCCCGGACCTCGCGCACGAGCGGACCGCGCTGCACGGTCCGGATCCAGAGCGAGCTCTCGGAAACGCCCGGCAGGGCGGGCTCGAGCCTCGAGACGGCGACACTGAGCGAGAGGACCGCCGCGGCCACGCCGACGCCCGCCAGCCAGCGGCGGCGCCTGCGTCGGCGGAGGTAGGCGGGATCGCGCGGTGTGTCCATACGCCCTGCCGGTACGCGACTCAGTCGCGTCCGAGATCGGAGAAGTGCTCGGCAAACGTCTGTTCGTCGAGCTCACGCATCACGAGCTCGGTCGCCTCGGATTCCGACCAGCCCTGCGACTGCAGGTACGCGAAGCGATCCTCGAAGTGCTGGCCGATTTCCTCCGCGATGTTCAGTTCATCGATCGGGTCGAGCTCGAGCCGCGCGAGGCGCGCGCGGACGAGCGCGCGCCAATCAGGCATGGCCGCCTGCGGTGATGCGGTTGACGGCCTCGACGAACTCCCGCCAGCCGGCCCGCTGGGCAGCCAGCACTTCGCGGCCCTTGGCCGTGATGCGATAGAGACGACGGCGGCGCTCGCCGGGCTTCTCGACCCAGCGTCCCTTGATCAGTCCCCGGCGCTCCAGGCGGTACAGCAGCGGATACATCGAGGCGGCATGAAACGCGAGCGCTCCCTTGGAGCGGATCTCGATCATGCGTGCGATGTCGTACCCGTGCCGGGCCTGATCTTCGACGAGAGACAGAATCAGAAGTTCTGCGCTGCCCTTCTTGAGCTCACGCGGTCCAGTTGCTGGTGACATATGTTTTAACACTACGCTTAAAGAGCCGGTGCGTCAATACGTGCGGGAGCGTGCAGCGACGAATTTTCCGGCGCGCGTTGGACGTCCGTGCTGTCTCAGAAATAGAACGCGACACCGCTCGTCCACATCGCGCCGCGATGCGCGAGCCGGCGGCCGAGCCCGGGCAGGTTCACCGGCGTTTCCCCGGCCCCCGCCTCGCCGAACCGGACGAACCGGTACCGGTAATCAACGACGATGGCCGCGTGCCGGCCGAGGAAGAGCTCGGCGCCAAGGCCGAAATGTGCTCCCGTCCGGCGCTCGGCGACCGAGTCGACGATCGTCCCGCCTGCGTCGAGGCGTTCAACCGATCGAGTGTACAACCCGTAGCCAGCGAGCACGTACGGCGCCAGCGCCGCGCGCACCGGGAAGAGCAGCAGCGACCCCTGCAGCGGTCGCTCGCGCACGCGCTCGAGACCGTCGGCCGACTCGTCCACCCGGTAATCGAGCGCAGCCTCGAGCACCACCCGCCGCGACGACTGCATGCGGAGGATGCCGCCGACGAACCGCGTGGCCGCAGGCTGTCCGGGCACGTCGCGCACGAAGCTCAGCCGCGGCCCGATGCCGAGCGCCTGCCCGGCCGCCGGGCGGACGGCCGCCATCACGCCGGCCACAGCCAGCAGCAGAACTACCGAACGACTCCGCCACAACATCGGGGCACCTCTGCGGCACCTTATCGGCCGCGTCCCGGCGCCCCTCCACCGCCGGCAACTGGCCGGCCCGGCCGGCGTGTCCTACGCTACGATAGAAAGCTATGCCAACGGGCACTTCGGTCCACGTCTCCCGACGCGTCGACGCCTTCAGCTACGCCATCCGCAACATCGTGGCCGAGGCCCGTAAAGTCGAAGCCGCGGGACGCCGCGTCCAGTACCTCAACATCGGCGATCCGGTGCAGTTCGGCTTCCGCACGCCGCCGCACCTGATCGAAGCGGTCGAGCGCGCCATGCGCGACGGCCACAACGGCTACGTGCCGTCGGCCGGCATTGAGCCGGCCCGCACGGCTGTCGCCGAGGAGTACACCCGGCGCGGGATGCCTGTCACACCCGATCGCGTCGTCATCACGTCGGGTACGTCCGAAGGTATCGAGCTGGCGCTCAGCGTTCTCGCCGATCCCGACGATGAAGTGCTGGTGCCGACGCCGACGTATCCGCTGTATACGGCGGTGCTCGGCAAGATCGGCGCGCGCGCGGTCTATTACCGCACCGACCCGACCCGCGGCTGGCAGCCCGACCTCGACGACATCCGCTCGAAAATCACGAGCCGGACGCGCGCCCTGGTCGTTATCGATCCGAACAACCCGACCGGCGCGGTCTACCCGGAGCCGGTCCGCCGCGAACTGATCGACCTGACCGAACGCGCGGGCCTGACGATCCTGGCCGATGAGGTCTACGGCGACGTGGCGTTCGACGCGCCGGCGCCGCTGCTCGGCTCGCTCGCGCCCGACGCCGCCATCATTTCCTTCTCGTCGCTCTCGAAGGCGTACCTCGCGCCCGGCTGGCGCACCGGCTGGCTCGTCGTCAGCCGCTCGCCGCGGCTCGATGAAGTCCTGGCCGGCGTGAGAAAGATGGCCGACGGCCGGCTCTGCAGCGCGGGGCCGATGCAGTACGCCGTGGCTCCGGCGCTCAACGGCGACCGCTCGCACCAGCGCGAGTTCGTGGCCGCGCTCGATGCCCGCGCCGCACTGACGACCGAACGCATCAACGCGATTCCCGGCATGCACTGCATCCGGCCGCGCGCGGCGTTCTACGCCATGCCGAAGGTCGATCTGCCCCCGGGACGCACCGACGAGGAATACATCCTCGGGCTGCTCCGGACGCAGGGGATCCTGTGTGTCTACGGCTCCGGATTTGGCATGCCGGCCGACCAGGGCTACTTCCGCCTCGTGTTCCTGGCCGCGCCCGACGAGCTCTCGTCGGTCTTCGACCGCATGGCGACCTACACGGCGGAGTTTCTCGGAACGGCCTGACCCATGACCGTCGTGCAGCGGTTCGCGCTCGTCGTCGCCCTCTGCGTGGTGTCGACCGCGTGGGCGCAGGAACCGCGGCTCACCAGTTACACGGCGACCGTTGAGCGCCCGGCCGTGGCGCCCGGCGGACAGCTGCGTGGCCTGCTGATCGTCCCGCTGCCGGACGGCCTGCACGTCCAGTCGAACGCCCCGCGCGAGCCGGGTCTGATCGCGACGTCACTGACCTTCGCCCCGCCGGACGGCCTCGACGTTTCGGAAGTCGTCTTCCCGCCGTCGATTGATCTCGAGCTGCCGGGCTACGACCTGCCGCTCGCCGTCTACGAGCACGAGATCCGAATCGGCGTAGTGTTCGACGTCGGCGACCGGACGCGCGGGCCGGTGGAGGTGCCGGCGCGGCTCCGCTACCAGGCGTGCGACGACAAGATGTGCTTCCGGCCGCTCGACCTCGACGTCAGCTGGCGCTTCGAGGTCGCCGACACGCCGGGACCCGCAGACCCGGCCTTCGACGCGCGCGCCGCAGACCTGCCCTTCGGCAGCGGCGCCCGACCGGCCATCGTCGACGCGCTGCCGACCACGGCGACGACGCCGGTGGCGGTCACGGGTGATGTCGAGGCGACGCTCGCCCTGTTCGATCAGTTCGAGATTCGCGGCACGGGCGCCTACATGAACGTCGACGAGTTCCTGACGTTCATCCGGAACGCCGAAGCCGGCATCCGGCCGCAGGGACTGCTCGAAGGGCGCGGCCTGTTCGCCATCCTGGCGATTGTGTTCATCGGCGGCCTGGCGCTGAACCTCACGCCGTGCGTGCTGCCGATGATTCCGATCAACCTGGCCATCATCGGCGCAGGCGCGCAGAGCGGCGGGCGCGGCCGCGGCTTCTGGCTCGGCTCGGTCTACGGCGGCGCGATGGCCCTCACCTACGGCCTGCTCGGCCTGGTGGTGGTGCTGACGGCCGGCACGTTCGGCACAATCAACGCATCGCCCTGGTTCAACCTGGGCATCGCGGTGCTCTTCGTCGTCCTGGCGCTCGCCATGTTCGACGTGATCACGATCGACTTCTCGCGCTGGTCGAGCCGGATCCGCTTCGACCAGCAGAGCCGCGGGACGTCGATGCTCGCCTTCGGCATGGGAGCCGTGGCCGCCCTGCTCGCCGGCGCCTGCGTCGCACCGGTGGTGATTCAGGTCGTGGTGTTCGCCGCCGACCGGTACGCCGCCGGCGCACCGGCGGCGCTCGCCCTGCCGTTCGTCCTCGGCCTCGGCATGGCGCTGCCCTGGCCGCTGGCCGGGGCGGGGATCAGCGCGCTGCCCAGACCCGGCGCATGGATGGTGCGCGTCAAGCAGGCCATCGGCGTGTTCATCTTCGGTATGGCTGCCTGGTACGGCTACACGGCCTATCAGGGCTTCGACAACCTGCGCGTCGATCCCGACAGCGTGTCGGCAAGCGTGCAGCAGCAGATCGAAGCGGGCTGGTACCCGGACCTCACGACGGGCCTCGAGGCCGCGCGACGCGAGGGCAAGCCGGTCCTCGTCGACTTCTGGGCGACGTGGTGCAAGAACTGCCTCGTGATGGACCGCACGACGCTTGCCGATCCGGCCGTGGTCGAGGCGCTCGACGGCTACGTGAAGATCAAGGTCCAGGCCGAAGATCCGACCGCGTCGCCGGCGCGCGAGCTGCTGCAGCGCCTGCGCGCGCCGGGCCTGCCCGCCTACGCCGTCCTTCACGCCCGCTGATGGCGCGCTGCCGCGCGCAGTCGACGATCGCACGCGCCAACTTCACTGCTATAGTTGTGTCCCAAATGAGGGGACAGGGCGCGTGAAGAAGCACGGACCCGCAGTGCTGCTCATCGTCAGCTGCGCACTGGCCGGCGCGGCCGTCTACCAATCCTTCCGTTTCCACCAGGACGAACAGTCGAACCGGGCCGCGCTTTCGGCCATCGAGCGCGAGACCAGCACGGTCGTCGCCACACTGGCGGAGCTGCGGCGCGTGCAGGCAGCCTACGTCGCGGTCGGACAGGGCCCGGACTTCTGGATGCGGCGTGCCGGCGAACTCATCGGCGACGTGGAGAACGGCCTTGCACGGCTCCGGTCGATGACGCGTGAGGCCTCGGCGCAGGCGCACCTGGCCGACGCCGGCACGGCGCTGTCCGACCTGGTGCAGCTCGACGGCAGGGCGCGCTCGGCGGTCGGCTCGCAGCAGACGTTCTTCGCCTCCGACATCGTGTTCGACGAAAGCGTACTGCCGGCGCAGCGCATCGCCGAGTCGCTGGCCGCGGCGCGCGATGCGGAGCTCGCCGCGCTGACCGCGGCATCGGATCAGCTGCGCCTGATGCAGCAGGCGATGATGCCCGCCGCGCTCGTGCTCGTACTGCTGGCCGCCTGGTTCGCCGGCTCGACGCGGACGCGGGGCCCTGCCCTCTCGAAGAACGAAGAAGTCGCGCTGATGCTGCGACAGCTGCCGCCCCCGGTGAAGAAGCCCGGCGTGCCGGTCACGATCACGCCGCCGGTCGCAACGCCTCCGGCGTCACGCGCGGCAGCCGCGCCCGGATCGGGCGCCGGTTCGACGCCGGCCACGGCCGCACCGGCGGCTCCGCCGGCCCCGGCCATCGATGTGGCGGAAGTCGCCGAGCTCTGCGTCGACCTGGCGCGTGTGGTCGACTCGCGCGACATGCCGGCCCTGCTCGAGCGGGCCGGGCGCACCCTGGGCGCGACGGGCCTGATCGTCTGGGTCGTCGACACGACCGGCACGCGGCTCACGCCCGCGCTGGCGCATGGTTACCGCGATCGCGTGCTGGCCCGGCTCGGCACGCTCGACGTCGACGCCGACAACCCCACGTCGCTGGCGTTCCGGTCGGTACAGCCGCAGTCGGTGCCCGGCAGCGGCGAGAACGCCACGAGCGCCATCGCCGTGCCGCTCGTCACCACCTCGGGATGCCATGGCGTGCTCGCGGCCGAGCTGCCGGCGCGCCGCCCGCTCCCCGACAGTCTCGCGGGCGCCCGCATCGTCGCCGCGCAGCTGGCCACGCTCATCTCGCCGATCGAGCTGCCGGCCGCCGATGCCGAACCGAGCCGGCAGGCGGCGCAGGGATGAGCCGCCGGTGAACAGGAACGGCGGAAGGGGCCGCGACCCTTCCCGGGGCGGCCCTCCGTCGCAGTGGTATGAAGGTATGAATGAGGCTGGACGAGCCGTCCCCATCGTGGAGCGCCGGCGTGCGGCGATGCCAGCGCCTGCCTGTCGAGTTAACGCACGCCGGTGACGGGCGACGGCTCGTCCTCCTCCTGTTCAAGAGCCGTGCCGGGCCGAAACCGGCTGCGGCCGGGCATTTCTCCCTTTCACGGAATCAGGACGTCCCGACCAGAGGTCGGCCCGACTGTCCGCTGACCCACCTGACGGACAGCGGTCGAGGACGTCCGAACGCGGGCGGGGTCAGTCGCGCGCCGCCACGGTCGACCTACGCGGTCACGCGGAGGACGACGATCGTGGAATCGTCGCTCGGCGGGAAACCGGCGCGATGCCGGGCAACGGCGTCGGTGATGCGGGCCACGATTTCGGACGCCGGCTCGTTGCGGGCATCCGCGACGACATCCATGAGCCGTTCGGAGGTGAACTCGTCGCCCCTCGCGTTCAGCGCCTCCGACACGCCGTCCGAGAAGAACACCCAGATGTCGCCCTCGAGCAGGGGGAACGTCACTTCATCGTAGGTGACGCCGAAGAACGACCCGAGCGGCACCCCGGGCAGCTCCACGCGGCTCGTCTGCCCCTCGCTGATGCGGATCGGATACGGCACGCCTGAGTTGGCGAGCGTCACCGTCCGGCGTTTCAGGTCGAACATCGTGTAGCAGAGGGCGCAGTAGTACTCCTCGAGCTGCCGCTCGTGGAGAATCGTGTTGATCGACATCAGCACGTTCGCCGGCGACGAGCGCTCGGGCAGATAACGGCGCCGGAACGTGCGGCCGCGCACGAGCTCGCCGGCAAAGACCGAGTAGAGCGCGGCGGCCACGCCCTTGCCCGACACATCGCCGACGGCGATGACGAGCGAGTTCGAGTCCGGGATGAGGAAGTCGTGGAAGTCGCCGCCCAGCTCGCGCGCCGGCGCAAACGACACCGCCAGGTCGATCCCCCGGACCTTCTTCGGCAGCTTCGTCGGCAGCAGCGCCATCTGGACGCGCTGGGCGAACTGGAGCTCGCGCTCGAGCCGCGACTCGTTGGCCGACACCTGCTCGTACAGTCGGGCGTTCTC
>Ga0207874_1002733_pt1 | contig 15986 bp, 16 predicted proteins | sample HigsolmetaAR201D_FD_184833 | JGI IMG/M metagenome (GOLD analysis project Ga0207874, IMG submission 184833) | Ionic liquid and high solid enriched microbial communities from the Joint BioEnergy Institute, USA - AR20-1-D (SPAdes) (version 2) ...
CTTCAACTTCAAAATCATCCGTTACTTTTCAATTTATGGTACATTCGCGCCAGCTGCCAATCCATGAGGGCGGGGAATGCTCTCGATAAGGCGATCAGAAGAATGCCGCTTCTGGGCGTGACGACCACACGCCGATTCCGTTCCACCCCGCGCGCGATCGCCTCGGCACAGGTTTCAGCGGTAATCGCAAACCGCCTTGCCTTCCGTACGCCCTCCGGCGGGGCGCCGGCAAGAACGTGGTCCTGAAAGCGGGTCTTCACGTATCCCGGGCATACCTCGATAGCGTGGATGTTGTCGTGTTTCAACTCCATTCGAAGGCCCCGCGTGAACGCGCCAAGCGCGTATTTCGACGACGAATAGAGCGTGAACCACGGGAGAGCGATCTGCCCCGCGATGGAAGACACGTTGACGATGCAGCCGCCGCCCTGCCGCTTCATCTGCGGCACCACAAGCTGGGTCATCGCGACAGCGGCGAAGAAATTCACCTCCATCATACTGCGGAGCTGGTCGAACGGAGCCTCCCAGGACGGAGCGTAAAGCCCGACGCCCGCGTTATTGATGAGGATGTCGATCCGGCCGAAGCGTTCAAGCGTTCGTTCGACGATGCGCTTTCGGTCCTCGCCAGAGGTCACATCGCCAGCGACGATCAGTGTGTCCTTGGTTCCGGCTTCGCTGGCAGCCTGCTTCAGCTTGTCTTCGGATCGCGCAGCCAGAGACAGCTGCGCCCCCCGCCGGCCGAAGGCCGCAGCACAGGCTGCTCCGATGCCCTCCGACGCTCCCGTGATGAGCACGACTTTGTCTGCGATTTGCATGCGTTCGCTGTAAATTGCCGGGCAGGATATGAGAAGCCATAATGGTAGCATGCAGGGGGAGCTGTTGCCGCTGTTTCCGCTGGAAGTTGTGCTGTTCCCGCGCACCTCCCTGGCGCTTCACATCTTTGAAGAGCGTTACAGACAGCTCGTTGCTGATGTCGTGGCGGCGCAGAGTGAGTTCGGAATCGTGCTCGCCCGTGAGCAAGGCATTGTCAACGTAGGCTGCACGGCAACGGTGGAGATGATTACGAGGCGGTATGAAGACGGGCGGCTGGATATCCTGACCCGCGGCCGGCGGCGCTTCGAAATCCGGACGCTGGACGATGAGAAGCCTTACATACGAGCCAGCGTTGAAATCTTCGATGACGACGATTTTACGGATCCTCCGCCTCAACTGAAGGATCATGCTCTCTCCGCATGTCTTGCGCTTCGAGATGCCGTAAGCGAGCAGGGGCCCGAACCCGAGCTCGACGATCCCCAACTCAGCTTTCAACTTGCTCAAGTCCTGCCTGACCTCGACTTTCTGCAGGTTCTCCTGCGGTCCAGATCCGAGGCTGAGCGCCTGAAAATGCTTGCGGAGCGGGTGCCCGCCTACGTCGCCAGAGCGCGCTACGTGGCACAGGTGCGCCGGACGGCGCCGTTCAACGGGCACGGCCGCGGACGCAACCAAAACTAAACTGAAGAGACAATGCAGCAGCACCTGATCGTCGATGCGGACGACACACTCTGGGAGAACAATATTTACTTCGAGCGGGCCTTTTCCGAGTTCTGCGACTTCCTGTCGCACTCGACCCTGACGCCGGCCGAAATACGCGCCGTCCTCGATGAGATCGAGCTGGCGAACATCAAGATTCACGGCTACGGCTCTCTGAATTTTGGCCGCAACCTGAGGCTTTGCTACGAGCGGCTGGCGGAACGGGAGATCCGGGAAGACGACCTCGACAAAGTGATGTCTCTCGCCGAGCGTATCCTGGAGCAGCCCATCGAGTTGATCGACGGTGTCGCGGAAACGCTCGAGTATCTCGCCAACCGTCATGAGCTGACGCTTTTCACCAAGGGCCATCCGGAGGAGCAGAAGCTGAAGATCGATCGCTCCGGCCTTGGCAGCTATTTCAGCCATACAATCATCGTGAAAGAGAAGGATACGCAGTCGTATCTGGAGCTGATCGAGGATCGGGGTCTTGACCCGGAGAGGAGCTGGATGATCGGCAACTCGCCGAAGTCCGACATCAATCCGGCGCTTGAAGCGGGGCTGAATGCGGTTCTAGTGCCTCACCCTCACACATGGGGGCTGGAGCAGCAGGAACTCCGGATCAACGGTCGAGGGCGATTCGTGAGAGTGGAACGCTTCGTGGAGCTCCAGAAGCACTTCTGAGGAGAGTGAAGGCCGCGAAATCCGTTGAAACTTCGCGGCCTTGCGAAACCTGGCTATTTCACCAGCGCAGCTGACCGCCCGGCGAAATCGAGCACGAGGGAAGGGAAGATTCCAAGGAGGAATGTTCCGGCTGCGGCGCCCCACAGGGTCGCCTTAAGCCCGGTCGGAAGCGGCGGCAGCGAGTCCGTGCTTTCCACCGGTTCCTGCATGTACATCACGACGATGACCCGCAGGTAGTAGTAGGCTGCAACCGCACTGTTCAGAAGTCCCAGCACGGTGAGCCACACCAGATTCGCATCCAGCGCAGCTTTGAAGATGTAGAACTTCCCAAAGAACCCGGCCGTCAGCGGAACGCCGATCAGCGACAGCATGAACACAGACAGCAGGGCCGCCGTCAGCGGTTGCCGCACTCCGAGACCCGCCAGATCCTGAATCTGCACGTACTTCTCACCCTGCCGGGAAATGTGGGCAACCACCGCAAACGCACCGATGTTCATGAAGGCGTAGGAGGCCAAGTAGAACATGGCGGCTGCCGTTCCCATCTCCGTGTTCGTCGTGACCGCGACCATAACGTAACCGGCGTGCGCCACCGAGCTGTACGCGAGCAGGCGCTTGATGTTCGTTTGCGTAAGGGCGGCGAAGTTTCCGATCACCATGGTGAGCAGCGCGGACAGCCACAGAATGGGTTCCCAGCGATCCGCGAGCGGCTCGAAAGCTGTCATGTAGACACGCAGGAGGATCGCGAACGCTGCGGCTTTGGGGCCTGCCGAGAGGAAAGCGGCTACCGGGGCCGGAGCGCCCTGGTAGACGTCAGGGGCCCACACATGAAAAGGCGCCGCTGAAACCTTGAACGCGAAGCCGATAAACATCAAAGCGGCAGCGGCACTGGCCAGCATGCCAGTCGGAGCGAGGCCGGGCGTCAGGAGCGCCGCGCGGACTTCCGCGAGATTCGTGGTTCCGGTGATTCCGTAGATCCATGCCACGCCATACAGCAGGAACGCCGTCGCGAACGACCCCAGCAGAAAATACTTCAGTGCGGATTCGTTGTTGCGCCGGTCATGCCGCAAATATCCGGCCATGACGTAGCTGGCGATGGACGAAACTTCAAGGCCGATGAAGAGCATGATCAGCTCATTGGCCGTCACCATGACACACTGGCCAAGAACAGACAGCAGAAGTAGGGAATAGTACTCGCCGGGCTCGGCTCGCTCCCGCGTTAGGTACTGGTGAGAGATGAGGATCGTCAGGATGCCGACGCCGATCACCAGGACACGGAAAAACGTCCCGAACCCGTCGATAATCACCATGCCCTGAAACGCCGTTCCCGGGCTGGCGTAGGCGGCAATGGAGGCCCATAGCGCCGCGACCAGGCCGATGAGTGTAAGGGTATAAAGAAAATTCCGGCTTTCCTTGGGACGGAGCGGGCTCGCCATCATCACGACGGTCCCGAAGATGGCGAGGATGATCTCGGGGAGGAGGCGTATATACTCTACTCCCGTTGGCAAGAAGCTAGCGGACATTCAGAAGCTCCTTTACCTGAGAAGAGAGACTGGGGCTCGCGTTCACCTGAAACTCCACATTCGTTTTCGTTTGCTCCAGCGTGCGCTCGTTTGACGCGCTGATGACCGGGAGGAAGGTCTGCGTGCCCGTGCCCATCCAGATCATCAGCACGACCAGCGGAATGATCGTCGCCCATTCTCGGGGCGAGAGATCGTGCATATGGCTTCGGAGCTCCTCCGAGACCTCGCCGAAGAACGTCCGCTGGTACATCCACAACATGTAGACTGCTGAAAGAATCACACCTACCGCGGCGAATACCGCCCAGGTGAAGTTGACTTGGGCAGCGCCCTGGAGCACCAGAAATTCGCCGACGAAGTTGTTCAAGGTTGGGAGTCCGACGCTCGCCAGCATTGTGATCATGAACATCGCCGACAGGAACGGAGCCGGGGTTGCCACCCCGCCGTAGTCCGCAATCTCCAGCGAGTGCCGGCGCTCATAGAGGTAACCGACGAGCATGAAGAGCGCGCCGGTGGAGACGCCGTGATTCAGCATCTGGTAGACCGCGCCATCAAGCGCGAGCTGGTTGAAAGAGAAAATTCCGAGTACGACAAAACCGAGGTGGCTTACCGAAGAGTACGCGACCAGCCGCTTCATATTCGGCTGAATCATCGCGACCAGCGCGCCGTAGATGATGCCAGTGATCGCCAGCGCAACGATCCAGGGAGCATTGTCGCGCGCGGCGCCCGGGAACATCGGCAAACAGAAACGAACCAAGCCGTAGGTTCCCATCTTCAGCAGAACCGATGCCAGGATAATCGATCCGGCCGTCGGCGCCTCACCGTGCGCGTCCGGCAGCCACGTATGCAGCGGGAACAGCGGCACCTTCACGGCAAAGGCGAAGAAAAACGCCATGAAGAGCCAGAACTGCTCCGTCGAACTCAACGCCAGCCGGCCGTTCCGAAGCATTTCCAGCAGAATCGGGTAGTCGAACGTGCCGCCGCGATTGTACAGGTAGATGATCGCGGCAAGCATCAGAACGGAACCGGCCAGAGTGTACAGGAAGAATTTGACCGCCGCGTAGATGCGCTTGTCGTGCCCCCAGATTCCGATCAGGAAGTACATCGGAACCAGCGTGACCTCGAAGAACACGTAGAACAGGAAGAGGTCCATCGCCAGGAACACGCCAATCATTCCGAACTCGAGCAGTAGCAGGAACGCGAAGAATTCCTTGACCCGCTTCTGGATATAGTTCCAGGAAACGAGCACCGTAATCGGCGTGAGCAGCGTTGACAGAATCACCAGCCACAGGCTCAGGCCGTCGATGCCGACGTGGTAGCGAATCGGCGGGTAGTCAATCCACGAGACGTTCGTCTCGTAGGACATAGCCGTCGGCGCATTCCGGACTTCCGGTATCAAACCAAGAGAAGCGACAAAAACCAGCAGCGAGACAAGCAGAGCGGTTGTCTTGATCGCTCCGCGCTGCTCCCTCGGAAAGAAGAGCAGCAGGAGGAACCCCGCCAGCGGCAGAAACAAGATCATGTTCAGTAGCATCTAGCGGCTACCTCCCAGAAAACTGATGGCGGCCACGACAATCACCGACCCCAGGACCACCCAGGTGGCGTAGCTTCGGATATAACCGGACTGCATCACGCGCAGCACACTGCCAACGTTGCGGGCGCTGCGTCCGACTCCGTTGACTACGTTGTCAATCACGCCCTCGTCGATGCCCTTCCACAGCACCGACCGGGATCCGTCCCGAAGCGGGTGAACGATCGCGGCGTCGTAGATTTCGTCGACAAAGTACTTGTTGTAGACCAGCGTGTACAGACCGCGGAAGGATCCGGCGATCGCATCGGGAAGCCCGGGCTGCGCGACGTACATCAGCCACGCCAGTCCGATGCCCGCAAGGCCGGCCGCTACGGAAATGTAGACCAGGGTCGGCTCATGCGCGCCCTCGGCCAGCGGGAACAGCGGTTCGAGGAAGTGCGGAATGTGAATGTAGCCGCCGCCGAGCGAAAGCAGCGCCAGAATGCACAGCGGTCCGAGCATCACCCACGGCGATTCGTGCGGGTGATGATGGCCCCGGTAGGAGCCAAAGAACGTCATGAAGATTGCGCGGAAGACGTAGAAGGCGGTCATGCCCGCGGTGACAACGCCAACCCAGTACATCCAGGGCGCGTGATGGTGCGCCGCCAGCAGGATTTCGTCCTTGCTATGGAAGCCCGAGAAGGGCGGTACGCCAGCGATCGCGACCGCCGCGCAGAAGATCGTCGCGAACGTGACCGGAATCTTCGACCTGAGCCCGCCCATAAGCCGCATGTCTTGTTCGCCTTCCAGCGCGTGAATGACGCTGCCAGCGCCAAGGAAGAGGAGCGCCTTGAAGAAGGCGTGCGTGACTACGTGGAAAATTCCGGCAGAGAAGGCGCCAACGCCCAGCGCCAGGAACATGTACCCGAGCTGCGAAACCGTGGAATAGGCAAATACTTTCTTGATATCGTTCTGCGCAAGGCCGATCGTGGCCGCGAGCACGGCTGTAACCAGCCCGATGATCGCTACCGCATCCATCGCGAGCGGCGCCTTCAGGTAAAGGACGGAAGAGCGCGCCACCATGTAGACGCCCGCGGTGACCATCGTCGCTGCGTGGATCAGGGCGGAGACCGGAGTGGGGCCTTCCATCGCATCCGGCAGCCAGACGTAAAGAGGCACCTGGGCGGATTTACCAGTTGCGCCGAGCAGCAGCAGCAGGCAGATCACGGTAAGCGTTCCAACGCCGGCTTCGACCGGCATGTCTTTCGCCTGAGCAAACACGCGGGCGAAGTCGAGCGTCCCGAACGTGACGACGATGAGGAACATCGCCAGAGAGAAGCCAAAGTCGCCAACACGGTTGACGATGAACGCTTTCTTGCCGGCATCCCCAGCGCTTTTCTTCAGGTAGTAGAAACCGATGAGGAGGTAACTGCAAAGGCCGACACCCTCCCAGCCAACGAAGAGAACCAGGTAGTTCGCCGCCAGCACCAGGATCAACATGAAGAACATGAACAGGTTCAGGTAGGCAAAGAACCTGGAAAATCCTTCTTCATGCGCCATGTAGCCCGAGGAGTAGATGTGGATCAGGAGGCCAATGCCGGTCACCACAAGCAGCATCACGGCCGTAAGGCGGTCAACCATGAGGTCAAAGCCGACGTTGAAGTCGCCGCTCTGGATCCAGGTGAAGTACCGCTCGATGTGTGCCTCTTCCAGGCCCCCAAGGCCGCTCAATACGTTGAGGACCCAGAGAAAAGAAAGAAGCACCGAGCCGATCGCCACCCCGCTTACGGCAATCTTCGGCAAGCGCCGGCCAAACAGCAGATTGATCATGGAGCCGGCAAGAGGAATTGTGGGAATGAGCCAGAGATGATGCATCGGGTTAATACTTCATCGAGCTGATGTCGTCGATCTGCAGCGAGGAACGGTTCCTGAATATCGCCAGGATAATCGCCAGGCCGACCGCGGCTTCCGCGGCGGCCACGACCATCACGAAGAAGGAAAAGATGTGCCCGTCCACCTGCTTCAACTGATACGAAAACGTGATAAACGACAGGTTCACCGCGTTCAGCATCAGTTCGATCGACATGAACACGGTAATCAGGTTACGCCGGATGACAAATCCGGCGACGCCGAGGGCGAACAGAATCGCGCTCAGGATCAGGTACCACGACAGCGGAACACTCGTCATGCTCTGCATCGTTGTCAGATCTCCTTCCGGGCCAGCACAACCGCGCCGATGATGGCGATGAGGATAAGGACCGACGTCACCTCAAAGGGCAGGAGGTACTGGGTAAACAGCACGCGGCCGATCGCGCGCGGGGTCCCCTGAGTAAATCCGCCAAAGTAGACGCCTTCCGTCGGCGGCAGGCCGCGCTGGATGACGTAGGCGACCAGCGCCAGAAAAGCGGCCAGCAGCGGGACTCCGAACAGCGTGGCCATCAGGGATCGATTCGACCGCCGTTCCGCGCCGGCGTTCAACAACATGATGACGAACACAAAAAGCACCATGATTGCGCCGGCGTAGACGATAAGTTGCACCGCCGCCAGAAACTCGCCGCCAAGGAGCAGATACAGCACGGCGAGCGACGCCATGACGCCGATCAGAGACAGAGCGCTCGAAATCGGGTGCTTCTGCACAACAAGGTTGATCGCGCATAAGACGGCGATGGTTGCGAAGATGAGGAAGAGTATCGCGTCCATTTTTACTTGCTAGTCACTGCGACAAGGAAGCTGGTCGCCAGCAGGTTGAGAAGCGCCACCGGGAAGAGAAACGTCCAGGCGAACTTCATGAGCTGGTCGTAGCGGAATCGAGGCAGCGTTCCTCGCACCCAGATAAATACAAAGACCAGAAGGCCGGTCTTGGTAGCAAACCAGAACAGCGGAACCAGAATCGGCTTCAGGAAAGGCACCAGGAACAGAAGAGCAATCCCCGCGAAGACGGCGGCTACGACGGGCAACGTCAACCGGTCCTTGGGCCTCGCCGGATTCAAACCGTGGTACAGCGCAACGGCGGCCGCGCCGAGGTTCACCAGGACAGGGACAAAGTCTGAACCATATTGCGCAGGGAAGAGCGGCTGCCACCCGCCGAGGAACAACAGCGTGGCCACACAGCAGATCGTCATGATGTTGATGTATTCGGCTGTGAAGAACGCCGCGAACTTCATACTGCTGTATTCCGTGTGGAAGCCTGCGACCAGTTCGTTTTCGGCTTCCGGCAGGTCGAAGGGGACGCGGTTGGTCTCGGCGAACGCTGCAATCAAAAAGATGATGAAGCCGAAGATCTGGGGCATCGGGAGCTGGAAAATGTTCCAGCGGGGGATGATGCCGAAGTAGTAGCCGGCCTGGGAATCAACGAGCTCGCGAAAGCTCAGGGTGTTGGCCAGCAACAGCGGGGCTGCAACCGTGATGGCGAGAGGCAGCTCGTAGCTCACCATCTGCGCCGAGCTGCGAAGTCCGCCGAGCAACGAGTATTTGCTGTTTGAAGCCCATCCGGCAAGCGCGACGCCGTACACGCTCAGGGACGATACAGCCAGGACGACGAGCACGCCGATGCTCAAGTCTGTCAACTGGAGGTACGTGCGGTAGCCGAAAATCTCAACTTCAGGACCGAACGGGATGACGGAGATGGAAATCAGGGAGAGGGAAACGGCCAGGAGCGGGGCGAGGAGGTAGAAGGGCTTGTGCGCGTCCCGCGGAATCAAGTCTTCCTTGGTAAGCAGCTTTACCGCGTCGGCCAGCGGCTGAAGCAGTCCGTGAGGTCCCACGCGCGAGGGACCGAGGCGGAGCTGGATGTGTGCGAGAACCTTTCGCTCCAACCATACCAGGTACGCCGCGGCAGTAAGCAACACGAAGGCGATCAGTGCGGCCTTCACGAGGGTGATGATGTAGAATTCCATTCCTTAGCGCGAGCCTTTCGTCACGGCTTATAAAGTGCGCCGGGCGCTTCAACCACAGCGCTTAAAGTCTTTGAATAGCGGCCCAGTGATCCAGATGTATAGAGAGTGTCGCCGGCAGACCGGATCAGTTCAGGACGGACTTGAACCGGTACCCGGCCATTGACGGGAGCGGTTTGCGCAGCTCCACCGGTGGCAATGACTGGCAAAGGAACATTATAACCGCGCACCGTTTGGCGAATCTCTTCAAATACAGCGTCGGGCGTCCAGGTGCCGAGGTTCAGACCCATTCCTTTCGCGATGAGCCCGAAGATCTCCAGATCCGGTTTTGCGCCCATCGTCTTCGGACCTCTCTTGAGCCGTTGCACCTCGCCGGTCACGTTCGTCACGGTTCCGGTCTTCTCATAGGCGGACGCCGAGGGAAGGACGATACTGGCGTACTGTGCTGTTTCCGTGAGGAACATGTCCTGGACGACGATAAAGGTACGATCGGATGCAGGCGCCCGGTTCTCCAGCGGGTTTTCGCCCACAACCCACAAAACATCGAGATCCGGCGCGGCGAGCATCTCATTCATGTTCAGCCCCGGTTCGAGGCCGTTCTCGCTGGCCGGGCGGTAGCCGGGCAGCAACTCCGGCACCATGCCCATATCAAGGGCGCCGCGTGAGTTCGAGTAATCGACGAGGGCCAGATACTTCACGGGGATGCCCAGGGATTCGCCGAACGAAACCAGCTTCCGGACCCCCTCGCCCTTAATTGCATCGCCGAAGATCACCAGCAGCTCGCCGTTCGCCTTCAGCTCATCGCGGAGGCTCTCGACGGCTTGCAGCTCTCCGCCGGGTTCAACCCGGATGCTGCGCGCCGCATACTTGTCCTCGCGCACAGGCCCCGGGGTAACGGCATACATCTTCATCTGGTGATGCCTGTAATTAGCCCGGAGCTGGAAGGCTAGAAGCGGATGCTGCTGGGACAGGTCGCTCGAGATCACCAGCGCAGCCTTCGTGGAGTACAGGTCACTAAACTGAGCGAGCTTCCCGGAGGCGCCGCTAAGAGCATCGATAAGAGAAACAACGTCACCAGTCCGGCGGTGGTCGATGTTGTTCGTTCCTAACCCTTGCCGCGCGAACTTTTGCAGGTAGTAGTTCTCTTCGTTCGTGGTGTGGTTGGATCCGATGATCCCGAACTTGCCGTTGCGCTCCCGGACTTCCTGGAACTTCTTGCTCACAATCTCGAGAGCCTGAGCCCAGGAGATCGGCTCAAACTGGCTGCCCACCCGCATCAGGGGCGATTGCAGTCGGTCTGGGTGATTGTTGAAGTCGAAGGCGTAGCGCCCTTTGATGCAGAGAAACTCCCCGTTGATGCCGGACCGGTCTCTGTTATTTGCCCGGACGATCTGGTTGTTCCGGACGCCGAGGGTGGTTTTGCAGCCGTTGGAGCAGTGTGTGCAGATGGTGCCCACGTGCTGCATCTCCCATGGCCGGGTCTTGTAGCGGTAGGTGCCGCTGGTGAGAGCGCCGACGGGGCAAATGTCGATGCACATTCCGCACTCGTCGCACTCAAGGTGGTCTCCGTGGCTCGGGGTAATCTCGGCCGTAACGCCGCGATTCGTGATGCCGAGCGCGCCAACGCCCATTCCTTCATTGCAGATGCGCACGCACCGGTAGCAGAGGATGCACCGGGGAGCGTCGTAGAAGACTATGGGGGACCACTGCTTTTCGTCGACGTGCTGCTTCACTTCGGTGAAGCGGCTTTCGCCGGCGCCGTAGCGGAACACCATGTCCTGGAGTTCGCACTCGCCGCCTTTGTCGCAGACGGGGCAATCGAGCGGGTGATTCGTCAGCAGAAATTCGAGCGTGTACTTGCGGGCCTTCTGCACCGCCGGCGAGTCCGTGTGGACTACCATGCCCTCAGCAACCGGCAGCGTGCAGGCGGCCAGGAGCTTCGGAGCCTTTTCCACTTCCACGAGGCACATGCGGCAGGCAGCCTGAAGCGATAGCCCTTCGTAGTAGCAGAATGCGGGAATCTCAATGCCGACCTTCTTGGCAGCGTCGATCACCAGCGTGCCGGCTGGCACCTGTATCGCTTTGCCGTCGATTGTCAGATTGATAAGATCAGCCATTTGCCTTTCCCAAATCGATTGTGTGGTTAGACCACCACGAACTTGCTTTGTGTCCTGGATGCGGCGAGCTTCGCCTCGAACTCCTCGCGGAACTTCTCCACGATGGAGATTGTCGGCATGGCGGCAGCGTCGCCGAGCGGGCAGAATGTCCGGCCCAACATATTCTTCGCCAAGTCGGCAATGAGGTCGATGTCATTGCTTGAACCGCGGCCCTCGTCCATCCGCGTGAGCAGCTTCTTCAACCAGGTTGTCCCTTCGCGGCAGGGAATGCACCAGCCGCAGCTCTCGTGCTGATAGAACTTCATGATACGCAGCGCCGCCTTCACCATATCGGTGGTTTCATCCATGACGATCACGCCGCCCGAGCCAAGCATGCTCTTCGCCTTGGCGAGCGAATCGTAATCCATCGGCAGATCGCACTCTTCCGCTTTCAGAATGGGGCAGGAAGAGCCGCCCGGAATCACCGCCTTCAATGCGCGTCCGCCGCGAACGCCTCCACCAACCTCATTGATCATCCGAAGCAGGTTGAAGCCCATCGGCAGTTCATAAACGCCGGGCTTATTCACGTGGCCCGAAAGGCAGAACAGCCTGGTGCCTCCGTTCTTCGGCGTACCCAGCGCGGCAAAGGCAGCACCGCCGTCGCGGATAATCGCGGGCACTGCGGAAAAGGTCTCGACGTTGTTCAGAATCGTGGGGCACTGGAATGCGCCGGAGACAGCGGGAAACGGAGGACGGATTCGAGGAACGCCGCGCTTGCCCTCGAGCGATTCGAGCAACGCGGACTCTTCACCGCATTCATAGGCGCCGGCGCCTGTGTGCGTGTGAAGATCGAAGTCAAAACCACGGCCAAGAATGTTCTTCCCGAGATAGCCACGGGCGTACGCTTCGGCGATCGCCTTATCCATTATCTCGATGAGATAACGGTACTCGCCGCGAATGTAGATCCACCCGCGGCTGGCGCCTACGGCGAGCGCCGCGATCAGAACACCCTCGATCAGTTGATGAGGGTCGTTTTCGATCAGCAACCGGTCCTTACAAGTGCCCGGCTCGCTTTCGTCGCCATTCACCACGATGTATTTCGGCTTGGGTGAATTGCGAGGTACGAACCCCCACTTCATTCCAGTGGGAAAGCCCGCTCCTCCGCGCCCCCGGAGGTTGGAAGTCTTCACCTCCTCGATAATCTCGTCGGGCGTCATGTCGAAGGCTTTCTCGAGAGCCTTGTACCCGTCGGTCGCCAGATAGGTATCGATGGAAGCCGAATTCGGCAAACCGAACCGGCGAGTGAGCACTCGCACTTCGAGCGGACTGGGTTCGTTGTAGAGCATGGCTTTATTGAATCTTCCGGAGCGCCTCGATGAGCTCGTCCAATTTCTCGGGCGTCACCTTATGGTGGAATTCGTACCCGATCTGAATTGCCGGTGCCCAGGAGCAGGCACCCATGCACTCGACCTCTTCGAGGGAGAAAAGGCCGTCAGGAGTCACCTGCTTGTGGCCAATCCCCAGCTTCTTGCAGGCGTGCTCGAAAAGTTCCTCCCCCCCGACCAGCATGCAGCTAATGTTGGTGCAGACCTGGATGTGGTACTTACCGAGCGGCTTGCGGTGGAGCATCGAGTAGTACCCGACGACCTCATCCACCTGAAGCGGCGTGACGCCGCAGCGCTTCGCCACCTCCTCGACCAGCTCGGGAGTGATCGCGCCTACTTCGTCCTGCGCATAAAGAAGCATCGGAATCAGCGCTGCCCGCTGCCGTCCTTCCGGATAATGCGTCAGCAGCGCTGCGAACTTCTCTTCAAGTTTCGGAGAAAACGTCATTGTCTTTACCGGTCTACGTCTCCAAGCACAAAGTCCATGCTTCCCATGGCGGCAATCGTGTCGGCAATCAACTGTCCTTGGATCATGTCCGGCAGGGCCTGAAGATTGCCGTAGCTGGGTGTCCGCATAAACACACGATAGGGACGGCTTGTTCCGTCGCTCACCACGTAGTAGCCAATCTCGCCGCGAGGGGCTTCAACGCACTGATACGCTTCGCCAGCCGGCACGCTATAGCCCTCGGTAACGATCTTGAAGTGGTAGATCAGGGCCTCCATCTGGGTCTTCATCTTCTCCCGCTCAGGGAGCAAGATCCCAGGCGCGTCCGCCTTCCATGGACCCTCGGGCATACCTTCGAGCGCTTGCTTTACGATCCTCGCGCTCTGCCGCATCTCCTCGACCCGCACCTGGAAACGGGCATAGACATCGTTTTCAGTTCTTGTTGGAACCGAAAAGTCGAACTTTTCGTAACTTGAGTAGGGCTCGCTTTTGCGGATGTCCCAGGGCATTCCGGCCGCCCGGATCATCGGGCCCGTTACGCCCAAATCGAGGAGATCCTCAAGAGGGAGAATTCCGACACCCTTTGTCCTTTCCAGGAAGATCGGGTTGCGGTTGAGGAGGCTTTCATACTGATCGACTTTGCTTGGGAACGCATCGATGAATCGGCGGACCGCCTTGTCCCAGCCGCGCGGCGGCTCCAGCGCAAGACCGCCCGGCCGGATATAGCTGGTCATCATCCGCTGCCCGGAGAACATCTCGAACAGGCGAAGAATGTCTTCCCGTTCCCGGAAGCAATAGAAAAAGACGCTCATCGCGCCCAGGTCGAGGGCATGGGTGCCAAGCCACACGAGGTGGCTGTTGATACGGGTCAGTTCCACCAGCAGGACGCGCATCCACTGCGCGCGGGGCGGAATCTCCAGCTGGAGCAGTTTTTCGACGGCGAGTGCGTAGCAGAGGTTGTTGGAGAGGTTCGACAGGTAATCAACGCGGTCCGTCAGAGTGACAGCTTGCTGCCAGGTCTTCGACTCGCATTGTTTTTCGATACCGGTATGCAAATAGCCGATATCGGGCTCTGCCCGGACGATCGTTTCCCCGTCCAGTTCGAGAAGCACGCGGAGAACGCCGTGTGTGGAGGGGTGCTGGGGCCCCATGTTTAGCGTCATCCGCCGTCTGGTGCTTCGCTCCGCCGAGGCCTCGGTTTCCGCTGTAACCGGTGGTGGTGTAACCGTATCGCTCATGACGGGTTCCTATTCGTTCTGATAGCTGTACTTGTGGCCATGCACCGGGAAGTCCTTTCGCAACGGGTGCCCCTCCCAGTAATCCGGCAGCATGATCCGTTTGAGATTGGGGTGATTGCGGAACTTAACCCCGAAAAGATCGAAGACTTCGCGCTCATACCAGTTTGCCGAGCGCCATACGCCGGTGACCGAATCGATTTCCGGATTCTCTCCGCCCACCCGGCACTTCAGACGGAGCCGCTCGTTGCGCTCGAGCGAGTGGAGCAGGTAGACGACTTCAAACCGGGGCTCCATCGGGTACCAGTCCACCGCTGTCAGCCCGCTCAGCCGGATGAATTTCTGGTCCTCTTTCAGGAAACGGCACAGTGCGACGATCTTATCCGCAGCGACGACCAGGGTCGTTTCGCCGAGCGCGAACTTTGCCTCCTCGATCACGGAGGCGTCCCATGCGGCGATCGCCGATGCGGTCGCGGAATCCTTCAATTGTTCGGAGAGCATTGATTCCTTACTGTTGGGCGGCCACTTCGGGCTTCACGAAGGGATCGGCGGTATCGAGGTGTTCCAGTTCCGGTTCGCTTGTGTCTTGTGCCCAGTTCAGTACGCCCCTTTTCCATATATAGAAAAAGCCTCCGAGGACGAACGCTATAAACAGCAGCATTTCCACGAAGGCGAACAACCGTAGTTCGCGGAATACGACAGCCCACGGATAGAGAAAGATTGCTTCTATGTCGAACACGATGAACAGCATCGCGACGAGATAGAACTTGACGCTGAAACGTTCCCTGGCGCTTCCGGTCGGGTTAATGCCGCATTCATACGGCGTGTCTTTTGCGGCGTTTCTCACTTTCTTACCAAGGATGTAGGATGTCCCGATCATCCCGGCTGCGATCACCGCCGCAAGCACTACCTGTAGCACTACAGGAAAATACAAATCGGTGTATGTCGTTGGCATCGAGGTCCGCAGGCGAACTGGTTGTTAAGTTCCAATATAATGAGGGGCGTAAGAGGGTGTCAAACCGCACCACTGCCAAGAGTCCTTGGAATGCAACAAGATAAAACAAGAACGATCGAAATTGTCGTGAACGGCGGCAAGCGTACGGCGGCGGAGGGTCAGTCTTTGCTGGATCTCCTGTATTCTCTCGAACTTGACCCGTCGCGAGTTGCTGTGGAAATGAATGGCCGGATCGTGCGCCAGCCCGACTGGGAGACGACGGCGCTGGAGGACGGCGCATCCATCGAGATTGTTCATTTTGTCGGGGGCGGGTAGGATCTCAGTAAGTGATTGAAATGGAAGGAGAAACCACCTTCTGCGCAGGTCCCCGGCGAAATCGGGAATATTTTTATTGACAGCCCTCCGGCCTCAAGTACAATTCTGAAAGGCGAGTATCTGCCGAGAACGGAAGCGGCTGCGCATGTTCAAAACAAAAAAGAACCGACCTGAAACTGAACCGACTGAACGTACTTATACCAGCAGCGAAGTCTCTCGCCTGGCAGGAGTTAGCCTTCGACAACTGCAGTGGTGGGATGAGCGGAAAGTTGTCTCGCCCAGACACGAAGGCCACAAGCGGGTCTACCTGCCCGCAGAGGTGATCGAGATCACCGTGATTGCGGAGCTGCGGCGCAAGGGTTTTTCCTTGCAGAAGATTCGCCGCGTTTTGCGCTTCCTGCAGCGTGAAGTCGGCCGCCGCCTGAGCGAAGTCCTGCAGAGTGAATCC
>Ga0207874_1002754_pt1 | contig 15918 bp, 10 predicted proteins | sample HigsolmetaAR201D_FD_184833 | JGI IMG/M metagenome (GOLD analysis project Ga0207874, IMG submission 184833) | Ionic liquid and high solid enriched microbial communities from the Joint BioEnergy Institute, USA - AR20-1-D (SPAdes) (version 2) ...
GCCCGCAGTGCGGGCGAGGGGGCCGGGGGGTGAGGGCAGATAACGCTGACCGTATGTCGATTTGTGGGTAATGTACAGCTCCCGCATTGCGGGAGAAGGGTCGGGGATGAGGGTGGGCCAGCCGCTCTGATAGCCGGAGGCGGACGCGCCTAGGACCGAATGGGCGCTAGCAACCTCGCCGCCAGAACGATAGATCACACGAGTTTGATAGGCGACAAGCAGCGGATAGCTTTCGTGCGCTGTCTAGCAACGAACGACCACCAGTGTTTGCACCGGTGGTCGTCCTCGCTTAGGCTTGTTATAGGCCTATTTTCGTACCAAAGGAAGATAGACGTTGTGATTATCGCCCGTGCCGGGAGTTGGCTTAGTCGGTTGTGTCGGCTGAGTTGGCTGGGTCGGCTGGGTCGGTGTCGTTGGGTTGGTCGATGGCTTAGCCTTAACCGTCACCTCGGTGGCGATCGCGCTATTGTTGGTGATCGGGCCTTCGAGAGAGCTGGTCGAGATCAACAACAAGTTGCTCGCCTTGCTACCAGCTGCAGCGTTGTCCTTAATCTTGTAGACGATCTGGAAGCTGCCCGTTGCGTTCGGCACCAGTGGCGGTATCGAGAACTGAACCTGCCCATCGATCGAGGTATCAGCTGGCAAGTTAGCCGAATTGCTCTTGTATTCAAGCACGTTGCTGTACGAGCTTAGGATCGTCACGGCGAATGCGTCGTTAGCTCCCTTATTGGTATAGGTGACTTGATAGACCAATTCGCTGCCCGGTACCGGATCGTTACCACCCAACACACTAACCGAGATTTCGAGGTCGGCCATGGGCGGCTGCTCGCTCAAGACGATCGGCTGCGATAGAGCGGTGTTATTGCTAGCGATCTCGGGCGTGGTGGTGGTCGCGATCGTGATGCTGTTCGCGGCGATGCTCGCACCTTCCTCTAAGGTCTCGTTGATCGCAAAGATCAGATCGACCTCGCCATAACCGCCGTTGGGCGCTAAGGTTCCAGGTACGCTGAAGGCCACCTTGCCAGACGACTGAGTAGCCAACCAGCCCTTGCTATTGCCGAAGTAGACCAGTCCGGCCGGGATCGTATCGACCAAGGTGACATTGGCAGCCGCTTTCGTACCGACATTGGTATAGGTGACGCGGTAGACAGCTCGTCCGCCCGGATAAAGCTTGCTCTCGTTGTCGCCCGAGGTCACCAAGCTCTTGGTCACCTTAACATCGGCCACAGGCTCGGAGCTGTAGGTGATCGGCAAGCTGGCTTGGTTGTTAGCTTGCTCGGCCGCGACCTCAAGAGTGCTCGACTCGATGCTTACATCGTGGCTAGAATCGCCCACTGGTGTCTCGGCCAAGACGCGCGTCTTAAAGCCGATTGTGCCTTGGCCGCGCGCTGGCAGATCGCCGATCGCCCAGCTCAATTGGATGCGGCCACCCACCACAACCACGGTCGGGGTCGGCGAGCCGGGCAGCGCCTCTTCAAAGCTCATATTTTCCGGCAAGAGGTCGCGAATAATCACGCTGCTGGCGGCGCCACGATGGTTTGCGTAACTGATCGTGTATTCTTGGAAGGTATCGTTAGCAGCATTAACCACAATGCCTTGCGGTCCGCTAATCCCCACCTCAAGATCGGTGAAGATACAATCACCCAGCGGTGTTTGTTCGTCTAAGCTCTGAACCACCAACCAGTCGGGGTTAGCAGCATCGCGGTTGTTGGTATCGCGCGCGCTGTGGCAGCGCTGAATCGCCAAGTTCAGCGGTAGGGTATAGGTTAGACCCGAGCTAGAGGTGATATGCGGCACCTGCACCGGAACGTGGTCGACGTAGGGATTGGTGAGCGCAATGTTGGTATACTCGACAAAATCGACGATCGTATCGCTGCCATCGAGCAGAACGACTTGGTCGGAGATCGCCTGAGGATCGCTCACAGCACGATCGACGCGCAGGCTGATATCCGCGCTAGTGGCCCAGTTGCCAGCCCAAGTGAGGCTCGTGGTTTGGAAGACTTTGCTGCCATCAACACCCGCATACACCGTCTCAAAACGGGTTTTATCGCGTGTGATAATGATCGACTCGTGCGGCCCGATCTCAACAGCTGGCAGCTTTAACATCGCTTCGTTGCTGTTGCGCTGCGGAACATCGCCGATCTTATAGTTGGCGACTTGAGCGGCTGGAATGGTTTGGTTACTTACATTGGTGATCTCGATCCACTGGATCTTGGTATCACCAACCTCCGGGTTGCCCATCGAACGCGGGAAGAGGCCAACTTCGGTGATCAAAAGTGGTGAATAGACTTCACCGACAGTTGGGCTGCTCACCGGAGTGCCGCTTTCAAAACGTACCTCAAAGGAGTAATCGATCACACCATCGCTCAGCTCGTTTTCGGTATTATCAACTCCGCTCGGACCGCCCGGAAGCGAGGGCGTGATGGTATCGAGAATATTGGTGCTCAAGGCGCTCTCGGCTGGAGCTGTTCCACTGCTTCGCAAGGAAACAATAGTGAAGCGCAGTGGCTCAGATGGCGGGCCGCTCAAACCGAGCGCCGACCAAGGCACCTGCAATTCAATATCGTTTGTCGTATTGCTCAAAGCCGATGAACCATGAGTGGTAAACGTGCCAGGGGCACTGTAGACCCGCACTGGCGAGGTATTGCTAACGTTGGGAACCACAATACTCGAGTGGTCGTCGAACTGGGTTCGTAACAGATACTCCCAGCGCGCCGCTACGCTTGGAGAAGCTGTAGCCGGTGCTACAAACGAGCTATTTCCAGTTGAGGGGCTATTGGTATCGATAGCGATCTGGATCTGAGGCAAGTCAACATCAGGACGCGCTGTTTCCACGCGCGTAATACCACTCATCTTCACATAGATCGAAAGGTTCTGCGGGTCTCCTGTTACCATCACGCTGCGAATATCGACTTCGCGCGTTTTCGTGAGTTCTTCGGTCGGGTTCAAAAGACGTTGATCACCGGCCGCATCTGTCCACGCAAAAACGCCCTGACCTTCCGCATTACGAATAATATGGCCTAGGTTGCTCGATGGCCCCTTGCCAAAATTCGTCCATTCAGACGTTGTTGTGTCAATTGTCGCCGGATGGGCATCAGTCTTAGCGGAAAAACCAAATGCACCAGCCAGAATCAATGACAAACTCAAAACTATCAATAGCCCTCGTCTCATGAAACGCTCTCCTTTGGGTTGCAACCAACAGTGATTGTGGCAATTCCAGCCCTATCGGATTGAGATCCATACGCCGCTAGGCTAGTGTAGACTCTGAGGATGTTTGATTCTATAACGCGACAGGCTTCTAAAGTTACTATCTTGTTAGCTTTCTCTTAACTATTCGTATAAGTACGATGATTTAAATGTAATCAGCCTATTAAGCATCATAATGCGATTTTCATACGAAAATAATATTTCAAACAATATTTTTCAACTCAAAATTAACAAAAACTACATCTTACAATATTGAGCACAATTTAATAATTTTCCGCATTCAAAAAGGGAAATAGACGAATCTTAAATTTTTGCCAGCAAAATATCGATAAACAAGCTATTAGATAGCAATCCTGACATACACGCTTGCTGAAGTAACAGTTCGGAATGGGCAACACTTTCTGTCTGGCCCTTCCTCGCACTTCAATAAGCAGATTTTATAGCGCTGGCGGAAAGATCCTTACCTTCAAAACGGTCCTCAGCGCGTCCGCCTACGGCTATCAACCGGGTTAACTTACCCTCATCCCCGACCCTTCTCCCGCAATGCGGGAGAAGGGAGCCGAAGCACGTTAGGCCCAAAACCTCCTCCAAGAGCCTGAAGTTTCGAAATCGGCCTAAAGAGATGTAGGCGTACAACAAAAAGCGAAACATTGTTACCTTCCAAGCTACTGAAGAGCACAAAAAGAGCGGTGCTCGTTCCGATCTTTTCACAGGACGAACACCGCTCTCGAGAGAGCTATTTAGTTTGATACAGCTTATTCGTCGTTAGTCGCTAGGCCCAAAATATGGAAGCCCGCATCAACATACGAAATTTCGCCGGTTACAGCGCCGCTCAGGTGGCTACACAGATAGATCGCTGCGTTACCGACATCCTCGATGGTGATGTTGCGGCGCAGCGGAGCAGCCTTAGCGAACTGCTTGTGCAAGGTACGGAAATCGGCAATACCGCTTGCAGAGAGGGTACGAACCGGGCCTGCGCTGATCGCATTGACACGAATACCTTGCGGGCCAAGATCGGCAGCCAAATAACGTACGGTCGCTTCCAGAGCCGCCTTAGCCACACCCATCACGTTGTAGTTAGGAACGACCTGCTGCGAACCATGGTAGGTCAAAGCCAACACTGCCGCACCGGGATTCATCAATGGCAGAGCAGCGCGCACCACAGCGATCATGGAATAGACGCTGACATCCATCGATACCCGGAAACCTTCACGGCTAGTCTTGACAAACGAACCGCTCAACTCTTCGCGCGGAGCAAAGGCTGGGCCATGCACCAAGATATCGATCGAACCCATCGTTTCGCGAACGCGCTGCATAAAGGTGTCGATCTGCTCATCGCTGCTCACGTCGCATGGTTCGATCAAACGAGCACCCAAGCTTTCGGCCAGAGGTCGCACGCGACGCTCGAGAGATTCGCCCAGATAGTTAAAACCAACTTCTGCACCTTGGGAGTGGAGCGCCTTAGCGATACCCCAAGTAATGGAGTGGTCGTTTGCCACACCCAGAATCAATGCTTTCTTACCATCAAGCAAACCCATGGTTGTAACCCCTTATCTTGTAGCCCATACGGGCTTCTTTTTTATGCTGCACGCTATCTTACCATATTTATGCGGGCTTGCTTGTGGCACGAAAAAGCCTTGCGCAGAGCAAGGCTTTTAGCATCTGTATTCTCAGGCTTTTGGTTGCTCATCTGCTGCATCGTCACTAGCGTTGCCAGATGGCGCTAGAAGAGTCTTCCAAAAGGGGATCCCTGCAACTAATGGGATCGCGATCATCAACACTATCCATATCATCCAGTACATTGCGCCCTCCTTGAGATGGTGGAGCTATACCTGTCACTGGTAGATCTCACAAACGGGTGACAGTTTGGGAGTACGAATACCAATCTCAAAGTATACTCATAAAACTCTCCTCAGCGCAGTTATTATAGCAGCAGATCTAGAAGCGGCTATCATAAATCGTGTAATAAACTAGTTAGATTTACGTATAAGCTGCTTCTAAAGCTTCACAAATCGCGTGCAGTAAGAGCGTATGCACCTCTTGGACACGCGCCCCGTTGCTGCTCGGAACAATAATACTATAGTCGCACAAATCTTTGGCATCGCCGCCTGTGCCACCCAAAAAGCCGATCGTGATCAGCGATAACTTACGCGCCTCCTTCAGAGCGGCAGTGATATTAGGGGATCGGCCGCTTGTGCTGAAACAGACTAGCAGATCGCCGGATCGCCCCAAAGCGCCTATCTGTCGAGCGAAAACCTGCTCATAGCCAAAATCGTTGGCGATACAAGTTAGGGCCGCGCTATCGGCATTTAGGCAGACCGCTGGCAGAGCGGGTCGGGGCGTATTGGCGCGATAGCGCCCAACGAGCTCTTCGCTCAAATGGGCCGCATCGGTAGCGCTCCCGCCGTTTCCACAGCTAAACAGCGTATGGCCTTGTTTAAGCTGGCGCACAATCAGATCGGTAATGACATCGACGGCGCTGGCTTGGGCGGCCATAGTACTCAAAACCTGCTGCGCCTCTTCTAGTTGGGTAATAAACGACATACCTTCTATCCAATCAAGCCGCAGGAAGCTCACACAAGCACACAGGTCATCAGAGCAACAAGGCTGTCTAGGACAGCACAGCTAGCCATAACAGCGCTGTTTACGTGTGCCTTAATAACAGGCAGGTGCGCTCGGTTTCGCTTTCTTGGCGATTATAACGCGAACATAACGCTCTTTTTTCCTATTTTACACCGTTACTTCAGGGCCGACTTCGACCCGCTACCAGATCCGTTTATGGTACTTCTTTTTTGGCCCTCGACAGAATGGAACACACCTCTTTAAGCAGATTGCATAGTATTCAGGCTCTTGGAGGCTATTTTGGGCCTAACGCGCGTCGGCTCCCTTCTCCCGCAATGCGGGAGAAGGGTCGGGGATGAGGGCAAGCTAACCCTGCTGATAGCCGTAGGCGGACGCGCTAAGGATCTGCTTTGGGCCAAAGAGCGAGCCGCTAAAGCGCCAAACGCAGTAGACAGATGCGCTAGAGAAGCGCTCAGGGAGCTATCAGCGAAAAAAGGTTGTGTGCGCTTGGTGCTCAGGCACACCATCGCACACAACCACCTAGGCAAAGGCGCTCTGCAGGAGGTTAAAATCAAATCTCGCTGCTTAGAGAGCGGATAAGCCTAGCTGATTGCACAGCCAAGCTTTGTATGGCTACGGCTGGCGCTTAGTTGCGCTCCCAAGCCGCAACCGCCAAGCCCGATGCCACACCGCTAAAGACATCCATCTCGCGCAGGGCTTGCGGGCCAAACTTGGCGCTCAACATGTTCACAAAACGGGGGATACGCGAGCTACCACCGGTGCGCAATACCACATTGATATCTTGGGGTTTGAGACCTGCCGCCGCCAAGGCCTCGTCGATACAGGCCTCAACTGCGCGCACATCGGGGCCGATCAAGCGCTCAAAATCCCAGCGCGGCACCACCTCATCGATATCGATATCTTCGAGGTGCAGGCTGATGGTGGCTTGTTCGTTCGAGCTCAGCTCGACTTTGGCGCGCTCGACCGCCTCAAACATGGTTAGACCATAGTTTTTGCGCACCAGCGAGCGCAGAGCGCGCAGCTCTTTCGGCTTGTTACCAGTGATAATCGCTTCGTCGATGATCTGTAGGTAACGGGGCTGAGTTAGGTCGGTAATGGTCTGCCATTCCGAGAGATGATCAAGAATATGGGTTGGGAAGGGCAAGCGGCGCGGGCCTAAGGTCGCCTCGGCACCGAAGTGGTTCAACATACGGCCCATCACAATGCGCTGATCGAGCACATCACCACCGATCGGCACACCGCTGGTCGACAAAACTTCGCGTTCACCAGTGCCGCTCAGGCGCATCACCGTCACGTCGAGCGTACCACCACCAAAGTCAAACACCAAAATATTCTGTTTGCCCTCAGCGGTGCGCGCATAGGCGAGTGCGGCAGCGGTTGGTTCCGGCAAGAAAGTCACGTCGGGCAGCCCAGCCAGTTTACAGGCGTCTTGCATACGCCTAAATGCCAACGCATCGGCATCTGGATCAAAGGCATAGTGCACCGGACGGCCCAATACCATGCTTGTGATCTCTTTCTGCGTGATCTCTTCGATGCGCTTTTTGATCAGCTCAAGAACCGTCGCGATCAGAGCTTCGAGCGTATAATAGGTTCCAAAGACATTTGTTTTGGTAAACGCACTATCGCGCAAACCGCTCTTTAGGGATTGAAACAGACGCCCAGGCGTATTTGCATCGACTTGGGTATACATCGATTGCATAATGACGCCCGTCTCGGTCACCAATTCCGTCTCGCCTAGGTAACGCCACTCGTATTCGATTTCGCGACCGACATTGCCCTCGATAAATCGATTGATCGCTTCTCGACCAATAAATGGCACACCTTCACGAGTCATAAAGAGGGTCGAGCGCATGATGTTCGGATTGGCATTTATTGGGTCAAGCGGCAAGATTGTGAGCGAATCCCCATCGTAAATTGCTGCGCTGGAGTTCGTCGTTCCAAAGTCAAGGCCAACGCGCATGATCTTCTCCTCAATTTGTTATGACGAGATGGGGCGATAATCGCACCCGAATCAACACGAAACAGCCGATGGCGTAATGCACATCGGCCAAATAAGCAACACGCTCCGTCATCACGTCGGTCTATTGATATCCGTACCTATGAAGGACGGAGCAAGTTATTTGTTTGCTTCGTAGAAACACCACAAGACCGGAAATGCCTTAGCACTCCGATCGAGCAGTATCATACCATGGCTGACGCCCGTCTACAACCCGACAAAAGTCTGAAGCTTGCACTCGAAGTAGAGCAGAATTTTTCGGCATCTATAGCCATAAATCTGCAGATATTTGTTGACCTGTGTTACAATAGATAGGAGTGCATAACCACTTCAAATACATCAAATATATGTCCAATAACCACAAGACGAGCATCTAGCATCTTTCATTGCTGGAAGGGTTTAGACACTTGTACACAGAGCCACAGTGTTCCGGCATCCAGCGCGTAGCCCCGTTGTGCCATATTTATACCAAGCCTTCGGCTAGCGACGGGCTCTGGTTCAGGCCCTAGTAGACCAACCTAGTGGTTATTTATGATGTTCTGGCGCTGTTGGATCGTATCGCTAGATGACTCTCTCGACTGCGAGAGAGCTAGAGACGAAGCACACCAATATGCGTCTTTGATCTGAAGAGCGTGCGCTTGCTTCACGGCCTGCTTCAGACAGCATACGATGAGCGTATTAAAATCGTTCATTTTTGGAATGCAACGATTCGTAAAAACAGAGCTAAGCTACGTCTTTTTATACAGAGAGATCGTGCTGAGCATACGCTGGGGCGTAGCGGTTCCATCTGCTAACAGCAAAATTGTTGCGTAAATGTCCGTATGATATACTACCATCGAACATGAATGATCGTATAGTAAAGGAAGCAACTGTGAGCGCCGACAACCATACGCTGTTGGATGAAGCGCAACAGTTAGTATCTGAACAGCTCAACCGACTACGTGAGCTTGTCCAGCAGGCTCAGCAACGTAGTGCCCACCTCACTAATGCACAGCGACAAGCAGAACGTGCCCTTGACGAAGCGATTATTCAACACCAGTTCGCTCGTCAACACCAACAAGCAAATGCGGATAGCTTCGCTAAACGTGAAGCTGAGCTCCGCGCCAACTACGATCAGATCGTTCAAGAATCACAATCGACAGCCCATGCCCTGAAACAGCTCGACCAGCTCGTGCGCCAAATCGAGATGAGCAGCAGTGTGCTTTTGGGCGGTTCGACTGAAAGCAAAGCCAACGACCCGTGGATGCTGGCCCTGCGCGCCCAAGTGATTCAAGGCCGCGAAGAAGAACGAACACGCCTAGCGCGCGAAGTCCACGATGGGCCTGCCCAGGTGCTTGCCAACACCCTGATGGGCTTGGAACAATGCGTCACACTTATTCAACAACAAAACACTGAGCGTTTGGCACTTATGCTCGATCGCATGCGCTCGGTGACGCGCGAAGGCCTGCACGAGGTGCGTCGTTTTATCTCCGACCTTCGCCCGGGCCGCCTCAGCGAACAAGGCCTGCTGGTGGCAATTCAAGATTATGTCCGCCGTTACCAAGATACAACAGGCGCACAGGTAACACTGAATGCTGCTTTATTACCGCGTTTAGCAAATGATGTGGAAATCGTGTTGTATCGTATTGTTCAAGAAGCGCTCCAGAATGTATCAAAGCACGCTCGCTCCGCCGCCGTCCATATCAGCCTGGGCCTTTCAAACGATACGCTTATCCTGAAGATTCAAGACAACGGCCCCGGTTTCAACCCGCGTGAAGTAGCGCGCCGGGCAGGGCGCGAAAGCTGGGGTCTGACCAGTATGCGAGAAAGAGCAGAATTGATTGGAGCGCAATTGACGGTTGCCTCACGTTTAAACCACGGTACAACTGTCACCGTTGTTCTGCCATTGCGGTGATGAGGAGCACACCTATGGCTCAGAAAATTAAAGTCCTTATCATAGATGACCATCCTTTGTTTCGCCAAGGCATTCGTTGGAGCCTCGAAGAGGCAGGAGACATGGAAGTCGTTGGCGAAGCAGAAAACGGCCAAGAAGCCATCAAATTAACCGAACGACTGTTACCCGATGTTGTGCTTGTTGATATCAACTTACCCGGGCTGAACGGCCTCGAAGTGGCTCGAGTGATCAAGCGGCGCGACCCGCGCGTCGGCATCATCGTGCTGAGCGTCTACGAAGACGACGACCAACTCTTCCAAGCGATCAAAGTTGGAGCGGCGGCCTATTCCTCCAAAGATGTCAACCCAGGCGATCTGCTGCACTACATTCGCGAAGTTTCGCGCGGCAAGTATCTGATCAACGAAAGTGTGTTGGCCAAGCCCCACGTCGCCAGCCGCGTGCTACACCAATTTCGCGAGCTGGCCGCCAGCGAAGACGAGCAGACCAGCGCACTCTTTGCACCGCTGACCTCGCGCGAGATCGAGATCCTCGACTGTATCGCGCGCGGCCTCTCGAACAAAGAGATCGCCAACGAGCTCAGCATCAGCGGCCAAACCGTCAAAAACCACATCACCTCGATCTTGGCGAAGCTGCAAGTCAACGATCGCACCATGGCGGTCATGTTTGCCATCCGCCAAGGCTGGATCAAGATGGGCTACGATTCGAATCGCAGCGACGAATAAACGCAGAGCCGCTACTGACGCGCTTTGTTCGCGTCGCCATGCGAGCCATTTCTGCTTGTTGTGAGAGATAGCCTGCAGCAATGCTACATCTCTCACAACTTTCCCTAGCTCAATGCTCCCCGCTGGCACAAACCGTAGCCACCGCGCTCCCTTCAATTCCCGCTAAAACACCTTGGCCTTCTCAAGCTGGCGGCGAGATCGCTAGCAGCCATACGATCCTTGGCGCGTCCGCCTACGGCTATCAAAGTCGCCGCCCTCCCATGCAGACTTTCTGGCGTTGCGCTGCATTCGTTGCATTCGTTGCATTCGCCGCATGCAGCGAGTTCGCTCCCTTCTCTCGCAATGCGGGAGCTATGCATTAGCCAAAAGTCGTGTCGGCAGCAAAAGGCGATCGTTCGCATACCATCGCGGAAGTATCCTTGAGAGCACAAAACTCAGAGAGCTTGTATGCGATTTCGCTACGCGAAATCGCATACAACATCACCATTCACCCCCTCGCCCGCACTGCGGGAGAGGGGGCCGGGGGGGTGAGGGCCGATAACGCGACCGTATGTCGATTTGTGGCTAATGTACAGATGCGGGAGAAGGGCTGGGGATGAGGGCGGGCTAGCCCATTTGGTAGCCGTAGGCGGACGCGGTCGAAGCCTTTTTGTAGGCTAGAGGCGTTACCGCCAAGCTTATGTAATACCACATGCGCTAGCTTGCTTGCTATTCGACCTTCGGCAGAGTGGTACTTGACTTCTTTTCCCGTTTTTGCGTTCCAAAAGCGCACGTTTTTAAACAGATTTGATATAAAACACAGGCAGATAGGCACAAAAAAGGGAAGCGCAGTGCTTGCGCTTCCCTTTCTGAGGCATTGAGCCTAGAAGCTATTCGGGATCGACCGCATCATCGGTGTAGATATTGGCGGAGTTGTAGAGGATCCAACCCATACTCTCGTCGGTGTCCTTCACCGCTTGGATCTGAGCACGCACCATCGAGGCGTCGTACTTGACCAGCATCGAAGCGGGCACCCAGGTCAAGGTGAAGTCTTGCAGCCATGGGCGTAGATGGGCGCGTTGACCAACCACTTGCGATTCACCCTTCTCCATACTGGCCTTGATGATCTCGTAGGGGTGCTCGGCGGGATTAGCGAAGCCGAGTTCGCCCGGGTTAAAGTGCGACGGATAGATCATCGGCATGATGTAGTCGGTGTGCTTGGCAAGCATGCCGATATCTTGGCCGATCAAAGCATCGGGGCGCCATGCGGTATAACCGAAGACGTCGATCGACAGGTAAGCGCCTGCTCCGTTGATGGCACGCTGAGCATCTTCTAGCACAGCGGCGATATTGGCATAGCGCTCTTCAGCGGTCGAATCGTCTTTGGAGAGCTTGAGACGATCTTTATCGTCGGCAGCGAATTCGAGCGATGGGAAGCGGATATAGTCGTAGTTGATTTCATCAAAGCCCATTTGGGCAGCTTCAACCGCGATCGCCTTGTTGTATTCCCAAACGTTCTTGTTCCAGGGATCGAGCCAAGCATACTTGATGCTAGGAGCAGGGTAGTCGTAGAAGATACCGCCGTTGACACGATCTTGGGCCGCCCATTCGGGCTTGGCTTCGGCCAGCACATTGTCGTGGCTGAACATGTGGGTACGGGCGATGGTATAGATTCCGCGTCGCTTCGCTTCGGCCAAGACCTTGTGATAGTCGATGTAGGGATGAGAGGTTCCCAGCTCCTTGACCAAAGGCGTTTGCGAGTCGTAATAGACCAAGCCCAAATCGTCGCGCAAGTCCGACTTGAGGTCCATCACAATCGCGTTCAACTCGGTCTGATCGATGAAGTCGAAATACTGCATCAACAGATCCCAGTTGGCAACTACCGCAGCCGTCACATAGATGCCCTTGACTTGGAAGGGTTCCATCTCGATCTTGGCGGGAACATTGCCGATCTCGAGCGGAATGACCTGCTTGAGATAGCCCGGAGCCAGCACCTTCAGATAGCCTTTTTCGGGAATGCCCTTGATCGAGATCTTGCCATCGCTGCTATTGTCGATGCGCGCAAAGGCCACATCGCTTGTGCCGGTGATAGTCTCGCTGGCAACCAGCGTGGCATTGGCGATCGGCTCACCCGTCTCTTTATCGACCAACACGGTGGTTAAGGTATCGGGGCGCAGGGTAGCATCAAACTCAACAACTTTGGCGATGGTCTCGGTAATGGTGGCAAAACCATCGGCCACAATCACCAGCTCGGTATCGAGCGGAATATCGGTCAGTTCGTAAGCACCGCTGGCATCGCTGGTCGTGCTGCGCTCACCAACGCTCACCGTCGCACCGCTCACAGGCTCTCCGGTATAGAGATTGGTCAAGACACCACGCAAAATGGTGGGGCGCAGATCGATGTCGAAGCTGGTTGTGCGCTCAAGGGCTTCTGAAACGCCTGCATAGTTGGGAGCAGAAACCTCAACGGTAAAGCTCTCGGGCAGGCCCGCTAAACGGTAGGTACCATCGGCAGCGGTCGTCGTGCTGATCGTATCGCTTACTTTGATCGATACGCCAGCTAAAGGTTGAGCGCTATAGGCATCTTTAATGGTGCCACTGAGCGTATCTGGGCGAAGCGTTGCGTCAAGCGTGACACTTGGCGGCTGTGCTTGCTGAAGCTGCGTCTGACTTGCGAGATCGATGCTGGTCGGCGCATAACCGTCGGCACTGACCTGAAGCGTACTCTTTGCGTTCCAGCGCGTTAATTCATACCTACCATTTGAGTCGGCAGTTGCTTTATTTGAGTCGACCTGAACAACAGCAGCGGGCACTGGACTGCCTGTATAAGCGTCGGTTACAGTACCAACCAGTGCAACATCAGGGCCGCCACAGGCTACTAAACCCGCAGCAACTAGTGCGCTTCCTGCCCCTATAAGCAGGCGGCGTATAGATACCGGTAGAACCACTCAGACCTCCTTAATGTTGCGACAACTCTTTTTCGGCAGTTCATCGCTAAATATGATACGTTTACCACTGCCAAACGTTATCATTACTGAAGAAAACAGTATACACTACGCTTTAAGATTTTTGCCTGTTAATCGGCTGATAGTGTACCAGAAAAAGTCTCGTACACGTGCAGCTTCTTGTTAGCCATCTCAGCCCTGCCGCGCCATGCAGCCTTTTATGGGATGATAAACGGCGTATTCTTGTGGCATGAACGTTATAAAAAGGCAGCGATCGCACATAGCCTGAACGACTAGTATACGGCTTCGTAACGTAATGCTTTGTTCAAACGATATATCTTCAAGAGATACGCTCTACTCTCAAACGCAGCAAATTGATCTGGTTTGATAAGCGACAATGTGTATAATAATGTTTCATACTTATGGATGATTCAGTCGTCAGGAGGCTCGCGTGGCGTATTCGTTTCGTACTTTTATAGGGGTAGGGTGTATCGCGCTTTTTTTCCTGACGATGTGTCGCAGCCCGCAGCCTTTGCAAATCGCTCCGCCGCACGCCGTTCAGAGCGATCAACACAATAGCGCTTCGAGCGACAACAACGCGGCTCGTCCCCAGATCCCCATCCAGCCGACGGTCACCAAAGCTGCCAGCCGAGAGAACGGTCCTACCGCTATAGCACAACCGCTGCAAGGCAATGTCCAGCCGATCGCGCTCTCGATCGAGCAGAAGGTCTTGAGCGGTCAGATCGATAGCTATCTGAATAGCTTGGTCGAAGGACGGCTCTTCCATGGCAGCGTGCTGGTAGCCCAAAAAGGCCAGATCATTTTGAGCAAGGGCTATGGCTTGGCAAACTATACCAGCGGGGTTCCCAACGAACCATCGACCCGTTTTCGTATCGCTTCGCTCACCAAACAGTTCACCGCTCTAGCCATTATGCAGCTACAGGTGGCAGGCAAACTCTCGACCAACGACCCGATCTGCAATTATCTCGATTCCTGCCCCGATCACTGGCGCGGCGTTACGATTCACCATGCCCTCACCCATACATCGGGTATTCCGAGCTATACCGAACTGTTAGACTACGAAGCGACCCAAATGTATCCGGCCACGCCTCAGCAACTGCTCAGCCGAGTGAGCGGCATGCCACTGCTGTTCGAGCCGGGCAGCAACTATCTCTACGGCAATACCGGCTATGTGATTTTAGGTCTGATCATCGAGCGGGTCTCGGGCAAAAGCTACGCCGATTATCTGCAAGAGGCGATCTTCAACCCGCTTCAGATGTCTAACACAGGTGTCGATACCAGCGATAGCAGTTTTGCTGGTCAAGCAGCCGGTTACAGCACTTTCGATCAGCAGGCGCTCTTCCTCGACGCCTCAACCCTGTTCGCCTGCGGCTCGCTCTATTCCAGCGTCGAAGATCTCTATCGCTGGGATCAAGCGCTCTACAGCGATATTTTGCTGCCCGCTGAAGCCCGTGCCCAGCTCTTCACCCCCTTTCTATACGATTATGCCTATGGTTGGAAGGTTACACGCCCCGATGGGCATCTGCTGATCAACCACTCTGGCCTGATCGACGGCTTCTCGACCTATATCAGCCGTTACCCAGAAGATGATCTGACCGTGATCGTTTTGGCGAATATGCATACCGCCGACTCGGTAGGTATCGGTAAATATATCGCTTCAATGGTCTTAGACCGCGAATAAAGCACTGCCTCTACTTGCACAGTCCAGAAGTAAGGACTTCTCGCCCATAGACGCCTATGCTAAAACTTGTTAGGATTCAGGATCATTCTTGCAAGCGCCGAATGGTGTATGGGTGATCAGAGTTAACCCTGAAATACCAATCTAAAGGTGACCATTGTGAAACTCCTGATTCTTGGCAACGACGGCCGAGCACACGCATTAGTCTGGAAGCTTTTTAACAGCCCTCTAGCCGATGAAGTGATCTGCGCTCCCGGCAACGGTGGAACCTCGATGCTCGCCCCGCAGGCCGAGCTCGATCTCAACAACGCGCTCGAGATCGCGCGCTGGTCGTTCGATAACAATATCGATATCATCATCCCCGGCGATACCGCACCGCTTGGCGCTGGCCTCGTCGATGAAGTTGTCTCGTTCCACATCGGCGTATCGGGGCCGGCTCAGCGCACTAGCCGCCTCGAAACAAGCCGCTGTTACGCCAAAGAGCTGCTGCTGCGCTACAACCTGCCAACCCCACCCGGGCGCCCCTTCGATCAGCTCGACATGGCCGAGCGCTACCTGGCCTCGCAGCCGCTGCCCGTTATCATCAAGGCCGACCACCCCGATGGTGGCGAAGCGGTCTTCTACGATCGCTATAGCGCCTTGCAGGGCCTGCACGAGCTATTCGCCGCTCGCTCGTTGCAGGGCGAAAGCAACGGCGTTGTGATCGAAGCCTTTATGCAAGGGCCGCGCATCGCTCAATCGACCCTCACCGATGGTCACACCGCGCTGCCTATGCTTCCGGCCCGTATCTTCAACCATACGAGCGAAAAAGAAGATATCGTCGCTCCGGGCATGGGTGCCTGCACTGGCACTTCGGTCTATGCCGAGCGCTTGGGCGAATACATTCACGCCAA
>Ga0207874_1002758_pt1 | contig 15896 bp, 11 predicted proteins | sample HigsolmetaAR201D_FD_184833 | JGI IMG/M metagenome (GOLD analysis project Ga0207874, IMG submission 184833) | Ionic liquid and high solid enriched microbial communities from the Joint BioEnergy Institute, USA - AR20-1-D (SPAdes) (version 2) ...
TCGTCCGTTGACATAGCCGTCCTCCTATGATGGGTTGTTCGCACTCTCATCGTAGAGGACGGTTCTGTTTTATGCAAGATCTGTCTCTAGAGTTATCTACCCGCCAACCTAGTAGCAACATTGGTTAGTAATGGAATGGTTTCGTTAAGATGGCATGCCGACCATTGATTCGGGCCGACCTGTCGCAGTTCGGGCAGTTCCGTTCGACAGCGCTCAACCGCCATTGTGCAGCGCGGGTGGAAGCGACAGCCGGTTGGGAGATCGGAGAGACGGGGCGGCGCGCCAGGGATGCTGACCAATTCGCCCTGCGGGTTGTCGATATCGGGGAAGGCCCGCAACAATCGCTGCGTGTAGGGATGCTGTGGGTTCGTGAACACCTCATCGACGGTGCCGTATTCGGCCACGCGCCCGCCGTACATCACCAGCACCTTCTGACACGATTCGGCCACCACTCCCAAGTCGTGCGTGACGATAATCATCGCCAGGTCAAGATCACGCCGCAGCCGATCGATCAGATCGAGGATTTGCGCCTGGATCATCACGTCGAGCGCGGTGGTTGGCTCATCGGCCACCACCAACTGAGGGTTACACGCCAGCGCCATTGCGATCATCGCGCGCTGCCGCATGCCGCCGCTATACTGGTGTGGGTACTGCGAAGCACGCCAGGCCGGAATACCGACCAACTCCAGCAGTTCGCCGACCCGTTGACCCAGTTTGTCGCGTTCCCAAGGCAAATGCGTGATAATAGCCTCGCGCACCTGATCGCCGACCGTGCGCACCGGATTCAGCGCGTTCATAGCGCCCTGGAACACCATCGCGATGTCGCGCCAACGCCGCTGGCGAAACTCGGCGGGAGAAAGCGCCAACAGATCCTCGCCATCGAATAGGACTTGCCCCTGCGCGATGCGCCCCGAGGCGGGCAACAGGCGCAACAACGAGAGCATGGCCGTGGTCTTGCCACAGCCCGATTCGCCCACCAAACCCAGCGTCTCGCTCCGTTCGAGCGTAAAGCTCAGGTTATCGACGGCGCGCAGCGCGACACCTTCGGGCGTAATGAAATCGGTGGATAGATTACGTACTTCAAGTAATGGCATGCCTGTATTGTGCGTCGCAGCGAAGCCAAGCCCGACTGCTCAACCTCACTCCGCACGTTTCCTTTCTGGCATCAGATGGTGTGTGCGCAGACGCGGGTTCACCAATTCTTCGAGCATATAGCCAAACAGCGTCCAGCCCAGCACCACCCACACGATCCCCAAACCGGGCATCACCAGCGCCCACCACGCACCCGCCGAGATCGCACCGCGACCGAACGCAAAGTGCAACATCGATCCCCAACTGATCGTGGTGGGATCGCCCAGACCCAAAAATGCGAGCGTGGACTCGTTCAGGATCGCCAGCGAGATCACCAGCGTACTGTTCGCCAAGATCAGCGGCAGCGCCAGTGGCAGAATATGGCGAAAGATAATGTGCGGGTTCGATGCGCCGATCGCCCGCGCCCGCGTGACAAACTGGCGTTCCTTGATCGAGATCACCTGTGAGCGCACTAGACGCGCAGCGCCCGTCCATCCCAAAATGCCGATCGCCAGAATGATGTTCCACAAACTCGGGCCGAGCAGCGCCACCATCACGATGATCAATGGCAGATCGGGAATGACCAAGAAGGTATCGGTGAAGCGCATCAGTGTATTGCCCACCCAGCCGCCGTAGTAGCCCGCCACCAGGCCGATCAGCCCACCGATAAAGATCGAGATTAGCGAGGCGGCGAAACCGACGATCAACGATACCCGCGCACCGTAGATGAACGAACTCAACACATCTTTACCGCCATCGTCGGTGCCCATGGGGTGCTCCCAACTCGGTGGCGCATAGATCGTGTCGATACGGGCGCGCACGGGCGCATACGGGTCGTAGGGCGCGAGCCACGGCGCGAACACCGCAAGCACCACCACGACCAACAGCATGAAGAAGCCCACTAAGCCGATCGGGCTACGCCGCAGCCGCTGCCAAAAGTCGCTGATTCCACTGCGCACCATCGATGCGCTTGTTTGAGAGGCAAATAGAGCCATGCTTTGTCCGCCGCTTTGTCTCGTTACGGCATTACGCCGTTTTTATTCGAGGATCAAGGTACGCATACGTCAATTCGACCGCGAGATTGGCCAACACCACGCAGATCGCGATCATCAGGAACGCGCCCTGCAACATAGGGTAATCGCGCCGTGTCACGGCCTCATAGATCGCGCTACCAAGCCCCGGCCACGAAAAGACTGTCTCAACCTGCACCGCACCCGCCACTGTGAAGCCTAAATTCAGCGCCACCAGCGTCACAACCGGCAGCATCGCGTTGCGCAGCGCGTGTTGACGCAGAATCTGCCCATCGGTCAGGCCCTTGGCCTTGGCGGTCAGGATATAATCTTCGTTCAGCACTTCGAGCAGCGAGCTACGCATAATCAGCATATACTCGCCAAGCATGATGATCGTGAAGGTGAAGGTTGGCAGGGCCATATGCCGCATCACATCGAGCACATAGGCCGTGCCCGTGAAACGCCCGCCTGCGGTCTGCATGCCACCGACGGGCAGGCCCAGGCGGCTACTTCCCACGATCAGCAAGATGATCCCCAGCCAAAAGGTCGGCAGCGACCAGGTGAACAGGCCGAAGATCAGCGTACCGAAATCCAATACGGTTCCACGCCGCCACGAGGCCAACAGGCCCAAAAACAAGCCCAACGCAATCGCCAAAAACTGGCCGACCAACACCAGGATCACGGTGTTGACCAACCGCTCGCGCAGCAGATCGGCAACGGGCCGATTGAAGTTGTACGACGTTCCGAGATCTCCGCGCGCTAATGCAGCAAAATAGAGGAAGAACTGGCTGTCGAACGGATTGCCCTCGGTATTGATCAGCAACGGCTTATCGAGACCGAAGCGCGCCCGAATGGCATCCTGTACCTCTTTGCTCAGGCGAGGGTCGCGCACAAGCGCCCGTGCCGGATCGCCCGGCAGGATGCGGAACATGAAGAAGTTCAGCGTGGCGACGAAAACAATCGTAAACAGCGCCCAACTGATCTTACGGATCAGGTAATCGCGACGTTCCATACAAACACAATTTCTTCGGGCAAATCGTCGCTCCCTACGTGCCTAGTCAGGAGGCTTCGATCTGTCCTGACGATCGAGGAGAGATGGCAGAACGACAGGCATCCTGCCATCTCACAGTTGTAATTACTTGACAGGCGTGATCACTGTCAGCGATGTGCGATCTGGCAGATACAGAATGGCATCCTCCTCAACGACCCAGCCCTGGAAGCGGTCGTTGCGGTACGCCTGCACTGTCTGCGGGTAGTAGGGAATGATATACGGAACGTCGCGCACAGCGATCTCCTGCATCTTCCAGATGATCTCCTTGCGCTTCTGCTGGTCTACCTCGGTCTCTTGTTGCAGGAACAGTTCGTCGTATTCGGGGTTCGAGTAGCCCGTCTCGCTCATACCCGTGGGGATCTCGCCCGTGGTCAAAATGCTCAACAGATCGGGGTCCGCACCCGACGACCAACCCCACAAGATCACGTCGTAGTCGAAGGCCGGGCAGCAGATCGAGGTGACGGTATCCGGCTCCAGAACCTGGACGTTGACCTGCACGCCGACCTCACGCCACATGCTCGAAATCATCTCGCCTTCGCGAGGGCCAGTCAGGATATCCGATGGGATATGGAAGCGGAACACCAGCGGAGTGCTGGGATCGCCAGGCATCTCGCGAATGCCGTCGCCATCGGTATCGACGTAGCCCGCCTCTTCCAGGATCTGCTTGGCGCGCTCGGGATCGTAGGCGTAGTCCTGGATCGAGCTATTGAACCACTCACCCAAGCCATCCGGCACAATGCTCAGGCCCGGCGTTGCCAAACCAAGCAGCGAGACATCGATCATCTGCTGCTTGTCGGTGGCGTGGGCCAGGGCTTGGCGCACACGTACATCTCGCAGAGCGGGGTGGCCGGTGCACTTGCCATCTTCCGGTGGGCAGTTCTCTGGCTCCACCACGTTGAAGAAGATGTCGCGCAAGTCGCGGGCGCCGCCGCTCACCACCGTAATGTTCGCATCGTTACGCAAGGAGGCGATCGTGGTGGAGGGCAGCTCGCTGATCATATCGACCTCACCCGCGCGCAACGCCTGCACCAGCGCGTCGGGGTTCGCGTAGGTCTTGAAGATCACCTGATCGACCTTGGGCGGAGAAGCGAAGTGCTCGCGATTCGCCTTCAGCACCGTAAAGGTGCCCTGCTGATATTCCTCCATCGCAAACGGGCCGGAACCGATCATCTCCAAGTTCTCGAACTCGGTGGCGGTGTTGGCCTCCACGAGCGGCTGCCAAATATGCTTCGGCAGAATGTAGATCGCCGACAAGCGGAACTCCATATTGCCGACGGGCGACGAGAGTTTCAACTCCACCGTCGTGGGATCAAGCGCCGTAGCACTCTCGAAATGAGTGGTGTATGGCTTGATGAAGGCGAAATCCTCCAGATCGATGATCGCCTGGTAGGTGAAGGCGACATCCTCAGCAGTCAACGGCTGACCATCGTGCCATTTAACGCCTTCGCGCACTTTCAGAGTCCAGATTTTCCCATCCTCCGATGAAGTGTACGACTCAACCAGCGATGGGTGATACTCACCACGCAAATCGAGGTCCAACGCGGTGTCGTAGACCAAATCGAAGAGATCGAACGCCTCGGCGAGATACGCCACGCCGGGGTTCAGGGAATCTGGTGCGCCGCCGATACCAATCGTCACCACACCACCCGTCGCCTCGGCGGGTGCCGACTCTGCAGGAGTCGATTCTGCGGGGGTGGCATCGGTCGCAGGAGCATTGGCAGGAGCGGCTGTGGGGGCTGCGGGTGCCTCGGTCGTCGGGGCAGTGCCACCACAAGCCGCCAACAGCGACAACGCCATCATCAATAAGAGACTGGCGCTCATCCATCTGATTCGGAGCATCGGTTCGTCCTTTCCCTAAAGTAAGTGTCGGGGAATGCTTTCTAGCCAAGATTTATGAAAGAACATATTCCCATTCAGCGTCACCAGCAACTCGATATCGATGTGAAAATGGCTGGCGGTGCTGCGAATCGTACCGCTGCTGCGAATAGCAGTCTCGTTATGATGCTCTGTGAGACGATAATCCACAGTGTTGTAGAAGTGAACGTGTGCTGGATCGCGCTCGAAAGCGGTGAGCACCAAACGCTCGGAATTAAAGAATGTGCGCCCATCGGGCAACACCGTGGTATCGCCGCCATAGATCTCGACTGTGGTGCTCCCCTCGATCACATCCTCTGTGATGCGCCAAACTGGCTTCTCATCGCTGCCACTACCAATGCTGATCAGCTCGGCAGGTGTGGTCTTGAATGTGGGTGGAGTGGGCACATTCGGGTCGGGCGGCACCGTCGGCAGCACCAAGCGCGATGGCGTGACAGGTCCGCGGTGAATAGCGTTCTCGGCGGGGTAGGGCGAGGGCCAAATCGCTGGCCAGTACGCCGAAGCGACGCTCAGTCGAATACGGTGGCCAGGTAGGAAACGATATCCTGTGGCCTTCAATTGTACACGGATTTCGTAAACCTCGCCGGGTGTGAGAGGTTCGGGATGCTCGTGGCTGTTGCGGTGCGTCAGATTCAGGATACCAACGCTCACCGGCGCGGAGGTGCCATCGGGCGCGACATCGTTGAGGCGCACAACCACGTGTGCCACCGGCGCGCTCGAACTCAGGTACAGCACCGCCTCGGGGAAGCCGATCACATCGAGCGGCTCGCTCAACGGCTCACTGGTGTAGACCGGGATCATCGCCTCGTCGAGACGCAAATCGCGGGCCAAACCGTTCGGCTCGCTGCCAGCGCCCCAACAGAGCGATGCCCGTGTGCCGTGCGTCGGGCGATGCTTGTACACATCGACGCCGCTTTCGTCCGCTTGAGAACTCCCCTGAACCGAAGTGGCAGCTTGCTGACCCGAATTCTGCCCTTGCGAAGCCGCTGTGGACCCTTCTAACTCTCTGAGCGTGCCATTCCCCAATCGCCACTCGCGGAACACCGTGCGGGGGATGGGGTAGGCTGCTTCGCTGTGCCATGCGCCGTTGACGTGGGCGGGAAACGCCTCGGGTGGCGTATACTCCTGCCGATAGATCGTGAGCGGCGGCTCATCCATCACGCCGTTATCGATACCCTTCAGCCAGTAATCGAAGAAGCGCACCATCTCGTGCAAGTAATCGATATTCGGGCCGGGGTAGGCGCTATCGGGCAACGAGTGCACCCACGGGCCGATCAGCGCCTTACGTGGCGCGTTCACGCAACGTTCCTGCATGCGCAACACGGGATTGGTGTAGCCATCGGCCCAACCGCCGATGTGGAAGATTGCGCACTCGATGCTCTCGTAGTTCGGCGCGAGCGAGCCACTCCGCCAATACGGGCCATCGGTCTGGTGACGCAGCCACTCGATCAGCCAGGGCGTCTGTTCCAAGCGTTGCTTCCACTCGCTCGCCCACGATTCGCCCCGATACTCGATCATCGGCGGCATCGCATTCATCGCCACCATGCTCACCGCATACTGCGACAGTTCGCTCGCCGTCAGGCAGCCGCCGTTGTAGTGCACATCGTCGGTATAGCGATCATCGGTCGCGTACATCGGAATGATGGCCTTGAGGCTGGGCGGGCGCAGCATCGCCACCTGGATCGATGTGAAGCCGCCGTAGCTAATGCCCCACATACCCACGTTCCCATTGCACCAGGGCTGTGCCGCAAGCCACTCGACAGCATCGTAGCCATCCTGCGTCTCCTCGGGCGTGTACTCGTCGCGGGCGATGCCGGGACTGCTACCAGTGCCACGAATATCGAGCCGACAGCCAACATAGCCGCGCTCGGCGAAATACGTCATTCGCTGCACATCGGAACAGAACCGCCAATCGTCCTTGCGGTACGGAATCATCTCGAGGATAGCCGGAAAGCGCTCGTCTGGCGTGCGCGCAACCGGAAGGAACAGATGAGCCGATAATTCGAGGCCATCGCGTACGGGGATACGTACATCGTAACGAACCTCGACCGCGTACAAGTCGCTGTGGTTCATAGAGCGCTCGTCTGTCTTGTGTTTAGAGGCGATTTCTTGACGCGCAAGTATACCACACGTTAACTAAAAGCTTGTAATAAAACGTGAGTTAATTTATACAAAAACGAAAGTAAAAAGCAGATGGATTGTGATATCCATCCGCTTTACGCCGACGTGGGCCGAAATAGGTTAGGAGAGCGCCTTAGCATTTTGGGCAATGGTCGTGGATATATGGACCGTGTTCTGGACAATCGTCACCAGGCGCATCAGCAGGGGGTGTATTGTAGTGCATAAAAGTGCTCCTGCGCTAAATCGAATAATACTCAGCATAGAGCACCCGCTGTATCACTACCAATATGCGTAGATTACAGGACGTTAAGTAAAGTTATCGTTTGAAGCGCTCGAATCGGGGCTTGAAGCTGCTTGGATGAGTGTTATCGCCTGTAGGAGCAACGAAGTGACACTACACCCAGCCGATCGCCAGATACGTTCCCAGTTCGTATTCGGTTTGGTTCGGAATGATGTCTTTCTGCGTGTCAGCATGCAAAAGAACGCATACAGACCACCGAATAAGGACCATACCGAGGAACCAAACGATACAAGCATCACAGAGCGGATTCCTTGGGGTCCAGGGGCGATAAGCCCCGGTCGGGGTTTCCAAAGGGCCGCGAGCAGCCCTTTAGGCTTGCGCAGCACCTACGCCCTCGTGAGTACGCGCACACTCGCCGTATGGCGCATCCGGCGCTCTCGCAAAAGAAACACGTTTCTCATTATCCTCATACAAAATCCAGTCGGACAGAGTCAGAAACAAACCCGTTTTAGCCTGCGGCAGCAAGGTACTTTCTTCTTTTGTGATAGATGCTGATATCTGTTGAAATGCAGCATCGCGTCGTTCACATGGCATATGTGTGTATCAACTTTTGAAATAGCACTGGCCCTCGGTGGTCGCCGAGGGCCAACACTAATGCTTGGTCAAAACATCGACTAGCGCGCTACAAGCTCACGCGCCTTCACCAACACCTGCGGCAGGCGCACCTGCTCAAGGCCCTTCGGCATCACGCGCCAGAAGCTACCGCGCACCGTCTCCCAGCGCGCCAGCAGATCCGCAGCGCGTGGGCTGCCCGTCAACTCGTGGTGGCGGATCAGCAGCGCACGGACATTCGCCTCGTCGGCCTCATCCAAGCGCCCCATCTCCACCATATCGGTGTTGCAGCGTGCAGCGAAGTCGCCCTGCTCATCGAAGACGTAGGCCAAACCGCCCGTCATACCAGCAGCGAAGTTGCGCCCGGTTGCGCCGAGCACCAGCACCACACCGCCAGTCATATACTCGCAGCCGTGGTCGCCGACGCCCTCAACAACCGCCACCGCGCCCGAGTTGCGCACTGCGAAGCGCTCGCCAGCGCGGCCAGCCGCATACAGCACACCGCCCGTTGCACCGTACAGCACCGTGTTACCGATGATGGTGTTCTCGTGCGTGGCGTAGCGCGCCACCGACGGGGGCCGCACGACGATCTCGCCGCCGCCCATGCCCTTGCCGACGTAGTCGTTCGCCTGGCCCTCAAGGCGCAGCTGCAAGCCCGCCGACAAGAACGCACCGAAGCTTTGGCCCGCGCTGCCCGTGAAGTTCAACTGGATGCTGCCCTCTGGCAGGCCAGCGTTGCCGTAGCGGCGAACGATCTCGCCACTCAGCGTTGCGCTCACCGTGCGATCCACGTTGGAGATCGTGTAGTGGTGCACGATCGGCGTCTCGATCGGTTGGCTCGCGCCGAACGCAGGATGGGCCAGCAGATCGTCCAAGATGCGCTTGTTCAACTCGCCGACGGTCATGCGGCCATTCCAAGGCTGCGTATTGCTGATCGGCGCGCCGTTGGTATCCACACGAGCCAGCAACGCCGACACATTCACGCGGTCGGCCTCGGCATAGCCACGGCGAACCTGGCGCAAGCGCTCGGTGTGGCCCACGATCTCGGCGATCGAGCGAACACCCAACGAGGCCAGGATCTCGCGCACTTCCTGAGCGATGTGCAGGAAGAAGTGCATAACCTGCTCGGGCGTACCGTCGAACTTGGCGCGAAGTTCAGGGCGTTGCGTGGCAATACCGACCGGGCAGTTGTTCGAGTGACAGGTGCGGGCCATCACACAGCCCTGCGCCACCAGCGCCGCCGTACCGAACGAGAACTCGTCGGCACCCAGCAACGCCGCCATCACCACATCGCGGCCCGTCTTCAAGCCACCATCGGCCCGCAGGCGCACGCGACCGCGCAAGTCGTTCAGCACCAGCGTCTGCTGCGTCTCGGCCAAGCCAAGCTCCCAGTTCACGCCAGCATTCTTGATCGACGACAGCGGCGAGGCACCCGTACCACCGGAGTGACCACTGATCAGGATCACATCGGCACCACCCTTCGCCACACCAGCTGCAACCGTGCCCACGCCAGCCTCGGCCACCAGCTTCACCGAGACCGCCGCAGTCGGGTTGATCTGCTTCAAGTCGTAGATCAACTGGGCCAAGTCCTCGATACTGTAGATATCGTGGTGTGGCGGTGGCGAAATCAACTGCACACCCGGCATCGTATGACGAATGCGAGCGATCTCCTCGGTAACTTTGGAGCCGGGCAACTGACCGCCCTCACCAGGCTTGGAACCTTGCGCCATCTTGATCTGCAATTCCTTGCCCGAAATCAAGTAGGCGGGCGTCACGCCGAAACGCGCCGAAGCGACCTGCTTTATCGTGCTGTTGCGCTCATCGCCGTAGCGCTCGGGGTCCTCACCACCCTCGCCAGAGTTCGAGAGCGCGCCCAAGCGGTTCATCGCGATCGACAGACCCTCGTGCGACTCGGCGCTGGTAGCACCCAGCGACATTGCCGCCGTCGAGAAGCGCTGCACAATCGATTCAACAGGCTCCACCTCGTCGATCGGCACGGGCGCGAACTGGCCGCCCTCGCCATCCAACACGAAGTCGAGCAGGTCGCGCAGGTCTGTGGGAGGTCGGCTGTGCACCAGATCGCTGTAGGCGCGGTAGGCCGCATAATCGCCGCCCTTAGCCGCCTTCTGCAGCGCATGCACAACAGCCGGGGAGAAGGAGTGGTATTCGCCGTCCTTCTTGAACTTGTAGAAGCCAGGGTGCGGCAACGACGAGCGGTTCGCAACCAGCGGCAAGCGGTTCGAGAACGCCTCCTCGTGGTGCTCCAGCACATCGACAGCAAGCTCGTTGAAGCTGATACCACCCAAGCGCGAAGGCACGCCAGTGAAGCAGCGCTCAACGACCTCGTCGGCCAAGCCCAGCACCTCGAAGATCTGCGCTCCACAGTAGCTATCGACCGTGGCGATGCCCATCTTCGACATAATCTTGAGCAGGCCCTTCTCCAACGCGTGAATGTACTGGTGCTCTGCCTCGTCGGCGAGCTCCGCAGGCGGACGAGACTCCTCAGCCGAGCCCTTCGCTGTGCGCTCGCGCTCCACCGCCAGTGCTCGCACCGAAGCCAGCGCCAAGTACGGGTTCACCGCCTCGGCACCCATGCCCACCAAACACGCCAAGTGGTGCACCTCGCGCGGCTCGCCGCTCTCGACCACCAAGCTGACACTGGTGCGTCGTCCCAAGCGGATCAAGTGGTGATGCACAGCACCCAGCGCCAAGAGCGAAGGAATGGGGGCCAGATATTCATTCACGCCACGGTCGCTGATGATCAAAATCACCTTATCTTCGGCGACAGCTTGCTCGGCCTGTTGACAGAGGCGATCCAGCGCGGCCAGCATCCCATCGGGGCCATCGGCCACCGGGAACAGCGCCCGCAGTGTGGTACTTGCGAAAGCCGGGTCCTGCAGCGAGCGGATGGTCAGAATATGCTCATCGGTCAGCACTGGGCTAGCCAAGCGCAACAGGTGCGCGTGACGGGGGCTTTCCTCCAGCAAGTTGCCGCGTCGCCCCAGCGAAAACGAGAGCGACATCACCAATTCCTCGCGCAGAGGGTCGATCGGCGGGTTGGTCACCTCGGCAAAGCGCTGCTTGAAGTAGCCGAACAGCGGGCGCGAGCGCTCGGCGAAGATCGCCAGCGGCGTATCATCACCCATCGAGCCGACCGGCTCCTGGCCATCGCGCAACATCGGTCGGAGAACTACAGCCAGCTCCTCGGCGGTATAGCCGAAGGCGCGCTGCAACTCGCCCAACAAGGCCGATTTCGCCTCGCGCGACGAAGTGGACTCTGGCTCATTCGGCTCCACGATATGGGGCGCACTTGCGGGCGAGAGCACCTGCATCTCGCTGGCCAACCAGCTTGCGTAGGGCTGCTTGGCTGCCAACGCGCTCTTGATATCGCTATTCTCCTCGAAGCGACCAGTGCGCAGGTCCACAGCAATCATCTGGCCGGGGCCAACCTTGCCCTTGCGCACAATCCGCGCCTCATCGATCTCGACAGCGCCGACCTCCGAGCCACAGATCACCAGGCCGTCGTCGGTCAGCAAGAAGCGAGCGGGGCGCAGGCCGTTGCGGTCGAGCGCCAAACCAGCCACCTCACCATCGCAGAAGACCAGGGCAGCGGGGCCATCCCAAGGCTCCATCAAGCCAGCGTGGAACTGGTAGAAGGCGCGCCACTCGGGGGCCATATCGGGAACACGCTCCCAAGCCTCGGGGACAAGCATCGTCAGCGCGTGGCGGATATCGCGGCCACCGTGCACAATCAATTCAAGCACATTATCGAGCTTCGAGGAGTCGCTACCGCGCATATTGAGCAGCGAACCTTGCTGCACCACAGCCTCCGCTAGCGCCGCGCCGCCCTCAACGATTGCGGTGTGCAGCAGAGAAGTGGAGCTTTGCGGATCAAGGCTCTGGCGTTGCTCGGCGGCATAGCGCCACTCGGCCTCGCGAGCGCGCAACCACGTCGCGTTACCATCGACCGTGTTGATCTCGCCGTTGTGCGAGAGCATGCGGAATGGCTGGGCCATATCCCAGGTCGGGAACGTGTTGGTGGAGTAGCGCTGGTGGAACACGGCGATCGCGGTCTCGAACAGCGGATCGCGCAGGTCCAAATAGAACTCGGGCAACAGCGGGGCGACAAGCAGGCCCTTGTAGACAACCGTTCGCGACGACATCGAGGGGATGGAGAAGTCGGTGAGGCCGTGGTTCTGTACCGAAGTCTCGATGGCCTTGCGGGCCAGGTACAGCACACGCTCGTACTCCTCGGTCGTGCGGGCGTAGACATCAGCGCCATCGACCGAGGTCGCGTTGACCGCGATGCCACGGCGACCGATCAGCGCCTGCTCGATGGTGGGGCAAGCAGAGCGGGCGCGTTCGCCCAGGGCCTCAATATTCACTGGAACGGCGCGCCAGCCGAGCAACGTCAGACCAAATTGCGCCAAGCCTTGCTCGAACAGTTGGCGTGCAGTGGTACTAGCATCCCGGTCGGACGGCAAGAACACCATCGCAACCGCTAAATCTTCGACAGGATGGGCAACACCAAGCCGTGCCAGTTCGCGTGCAAAAAAAGCGCGTGGTATCTGCGTCAATACCCCCGCGCCATCGCCGCTCTTACCGTCGGCACCTACACCACCCCGGTGCGCCATATTTCCAACCGCTGTCAGAGCCATCGAAAGAATTTCGTGACTGGGCGCACCAGACAATTTGGCCACAAAGCCGATCCCACATGCGTCGTGCTCGAAGCGCGGGTCATAAAGGCCACGCCCTGCGAGTGTTTCAGCTGCATTCGTCATAAAAACCTCAATCTCCTTCGCAGACGATCGACCGAAACTTCTCTCATACGAGGAGAAGCACGCTCCAGGGATCTTCCAGGAACCCTGCGATGCTGCAGAGCAAGCCCGAATGAATGCATGGCATATCAAATAGGAGGGTGGATCGCCATGCGTTGGCAGCAATTTTGTTTGGAGGTTAGCTCGTCGTCGTTGAACGAGGCGGAGTGTGGCCAATTTAAGGGGACACCACTGGCTGCCGCGCCCACACTGGCGCGTACAAGAAACCCGCAGCCTGACCCCCTTCACTGGGCCGCTGCGGGCATCATTGCAATCCGCAAAAGTTTGGTTAAAGCGAACTATACACGTACACCTAGGTCTTGTCAATAGGTTTGTGCGGTTTTTCTCAGATCAGGCGCTCATGTTTAGATCATTTGAACAACAGACAAAATTAAATAAACTTTATCAAGTTTGTCATGTACTTCCAATATCGCTCGCAAAGAGGTCTGTTTTTGGTAGATTCATCCAAATAGACATGCTGCAGCGCGTAACAAACAGCGCAAAAGGCGTATAGATATTCTACACAAATGGCAGGAGATTATTGGGCGGTTGAGGGGTATACCGCGCCGTGATCATACGCATCCGCTTCGTGCCGAGCGTGTGCAGCGCGGGCATTGGTCGCATCGGTTCAGCGGCGCAATGCGATGGGGTTGGCGACTATGACGGGGGACAGTATAACGCTTGGATAAGCGCTCTATCGCTCTATTTTATGTTGTTTGATAATCTGGCCTGTAAATGGATTTATTGCTATAAATCCCACATATTTTTCATTGACTGCATCGAGCACCCAAAGCATTAGCAAACCATAATCTTTCTCTATGTCAGGGCCTATCATCAAAGAAGGAGTTTGATCTATCGTTAATGGACCACTTCTGAGGATTTCTTGAGTCATTCCTCTAGCAATACTCATCACATTGGGCGGTTTTATGTTTAGCGATGCAATTAATTCATCTTGATCATCTTGAAATACGACAGGTGACGTATCATTAGGTGCTGCTATTTGAGTTGCTGAGGAAGGCTTCAATACACCCTTCACATCTACGCCAAATTCTCCATCTTTGAAGAATAAAAAAAGAATTGTACCCGATATGATTCCTCGCCGACATTTGATGCTCTAACTCCTATTATTATTGAATCAGGATGAATAGCATCGGCCTTATCCCGCGCCTCCTTCACGATATCTCGCCAATCACGTTCTACATAAACCTCGGGTGTAGGTGTACTCTCACTTACGCTTTGGCACGCAATAGCAACAAAACTTATACTCACTACCACCAAAGCAATCAATGCCCATTTCATAGGCATATCCATTCTGCTACGTAGAGTCATCACTATCCTGCACACGAGCGTTTCATTCCAGCTACGTTCTGACACTGTACGTATTCATTTCTCAAAAGGACCAAGGAAAATATCTGGTTTTTTCAAGCCATACTTTTGATCTGCTTCCTTTATATAGCGTCGAATGGGGCTAACAAAACAAATAGCTAGATCAAGCCAAATAACAGGAACGATCCTACGATCCCAATATCCAAGCCACATATCATGAGACATCAACAGGATTAAAAACAGAATGTTCAATCCTAAGAATAGGTAGATCTTCGATCTGTAACGAGCATACACTCTGATGGACACATATAACATCCATAAAAAGAACATTATCGCTAAGATTCTTAGTACAAGCGTTACAATAAATATAGTTTCACCTCCATCTATGTTATTTCACCACCCAGTAAAATTCAGGCATGACAGAAGGGTAACTCGCCATCACGCATTAGTTCTTTAATCGCCTTCGCAATACATACCCCGTAATAAGAGCAACCAGGACAATCAGCAATGCGATAATACGGAGGACATCAGAATACGGAGTAAAAACTGATAGCATAATCAGCACAAAAGACGTACTGATCATTATTCTTATTATCAGCTCATGGCGACTGGAAGACGCTAGCAATATTCCGCATGCAACCATGGCGATACCAAGACAAGCACGAACATACTGAATGGAAAGCCAGGCGATACAAGTGTAGATGTAATCAGTACCACCCCCCAAATGAACACCACGCTAGATATATTTTTATCTAGCCCTCCGTACTATGCACTTCACAAGATTTTGGCCATCATGAATTGCGCTCCTGAGAACTTAGTGCATATGAAGCACTTTACTGCGTTATTCAACACCGAATAGCAAATAAAATTCCATATTAAACCCTAAAGAGACATAAGATTTACAATCCATATGATTCCCACAATATAAAAGGCAGTTAACAAAAGTAATTTTGTCAACTGGTTCTGCTTGTGAATGTGCTCCCAATTTTCAGGTTTCTTACTTACTATCCCTTGTCGATCATGGATACGCTTCTGATTCTCCCAGGCTTGCTCAGATGAAGCATGGAAAATGGAATATATCGACAGAATATAGACCACAATTGATAGCAGAGCAAGAAACGGCAAGATAATATTCGAATACGACACCAATAATGATATAAACGCATCTCTCATAACCCCACCTCCACCATTCCGCTCGATAAATCGAGATATACTCTAGCAGCGAACGTTACATGCGTCCATGCAACGCTCACTCGCATCCCTGCTTCGTCAAACGCATTGAAGGGTCTATGTTCTATACGAAGAAATGCGGCTCATTGTTACTGAGAATGGCTCACAAATGGTAGAAGCCCAGTAAACTGCCGTTCAACACCAGAACAGGCCATTAAGGAGCAACTGCCAATGATCCAGGAAAAGCTCGTAACAGGTGCCAGCCAACGAGGCATTATCAACAAATGAACAAGCAGACTGGTACTGAGCGGCCAGATCACAGCACATGCTCACTCGACGAGAAGCCTGTAGGTGGTATGCAGTGCTGCGATGTCAATAGGGAAACAAGGGCACAAACAGCTTGGTAGTGTATCGATCAATGAGCAACATGATCGGGATAAAGGTGACTACTCCCCCGCCGAAAGGCTGGGGGCTTTTTGGAGCCGTAGCCCCTGAGACTGTAGTCCCAGTCTCAAAATGTTGTATGCGGCATTGAGATCGCGGTCGATCTCAAGACCGCAATGAGGACACTGATGCACACGGATGCTCAAAGACTTCTTGAC
>Ga0207874_1002766_pt1 | contig 15826 bp, 8 predicted proteins | sample HigsolmetaAR201D_FD_184833 | JGI IMG/M metagenome (GOLD analysis project Ga0207874, IMG submission 184833) | Ionic liquid and high solid enriched microbial communities from the Joint BioEnergy Institute, USA - AR20-1-D (SPAdes) (version 2) ...
AATCTCGTGGAGGTTCAAGTCCTCTCTCGCGCACCACACTTACTTGAAATTTGAGCTTGAAAAAAAACCATAAGCATAAATATTTCGTAATGTGCTATCATTGCTATAGACAAAGCTTGAAGAGGGGTATGGGGATTAATGAGTAAGGTTGCACATTATCTGCAGGAGCACGTGCAAGGCGAAGTTATGACCAGCGCTGATGCACGGAAATATTTTTCAACTGACGGCAGTATTTTTACTGTAACGCCAAGTGTCATTGTGTATCCGCGTGTAGAAAGTGATGTGCGTAAAGTAGCCCGTTTTACATGGCAGTTGGCTGAACGGGGTCGGGTAATTCCTGTTACTGCACGTGGTTCAGGTACCGACCAATCTGGAGCAGCGTTGGGTAGCGGTATTATGCTGGTATTTCCTGCGCATCTCAACCGTATTATTGAGTTTGACGGCAAATCGGGCGTTGTAGTAGTAGAGCCGGGTATCAATTATGGAAAACTTCAGCAGACGCTGTTGACCCATGATCGATTTTTGCCCCCATATCCCGCATCGATGGAATATTCGACAATCGGTGGCGCTATAGCCAATAATGCTGGCGGTGAAAAAAGCTTAAAATACGGCACCACTATAGATTATGTGAATAGTCTGCGGGTAGTACTAGCTAACGGTGAAGTAATTGAAACGAGACGTCTTAGCAAGCGGGAGCTTGGCAAGAAGCTTGGCTTGTCAACATTTGAAGGCGAAATTTATCGCGCACTAGATGCTTTAATAGAGGAAAATCAAGAATTATTAGATCGCATACGGTTGCAGACTACTAAAAATGCTGCAGGATATGCACTGGCTGATGTAAAGCTGAAAGATGGGTCATTCGACCTTACGCCATTGTTTGTAGGTTCTCAAGGAACGCTTGGTATTGTGACGCAGGCTGCCTTGCGAACTGAGGAATATCACCCAAGCACAACACTGATTGTGGCTTATTTCAACGACATTCAACAGGCAGCACTGGCTGTAGAAGATTTACGTAAATTGCCTGACTTACCAAGTGCTATAGAAATGGTTGACGACAATATGTTGTCAATGGTGCATGCTATTAATCAAAACTTACTTAAGGGAATTATTGATAAACCGTTCCCTAAAATTACGCTGCTTATTGAATTTGATGAAGGCGAGCGTCAGCAGAAGAAGTTGACGAAAAAGGCACTGAAGATTTTAGACAAATATGGCGCTGATATGGATGTTGAATTGGATCCACTCAAACAGGAGCAATTGTGGAAGATTCGTCATGCTTCTGGCGCAATTGTTGCTCATAGTCATGGGACAAGGCGAGCATTGCCGATTATTGATGATGGTATTGTGCCGCCAGAAAAATTCCATGAGTATATCGAAGCCATTTATGCGCTGTTTAAGAAGTATCGTTTGCCTGTTGCAGTATGGGGGCATGCCGGTGATGCAAATCTACACTTGCAGCCGTTTCTTGATCTTAGTCAAGTAGGAGACAGGCAGATGGCAATGAAGCTTATCGATGCTTACTATGACCTTGTAATCTCAATGGGCGGTAGTACAAGTGCTGATCATAATGATGGTCGTTTGCGCGGGCCGTATCTTGAGAAACTCTATGGTGCTGAGATTTATCAACTCTTTGAAAAAGTAAAGAAAATTTTTGATCCATACGGTACGCTCAATCCGGGAGTGAAAATAGGTGTCACTGTGGCTGATACTAAACCACTGCTGCGCACAAATTATTCTATGGATCATCTGTATGATCATTTGCCACGACTATAGGATATGGAGCTCTTGAGTTATGTTGGTGCGGTTTTAGTATTGTTTGCATTTTTTAATGCTTCTCGTGGCAGGTGGTCAGGTACGTCAGTAAAGTACCGGGCTACTAATTTGGTGGGCGCAATGATTTTAGGTGCATATTCGTTTTATGTAGAGGCCTATGCGCTCGTATTGTTAAATACAGTCTGGTGTATTGTGGCAATAACTGGTTTAATTGAAGGGGTGGTAAAAACCCGCAAACTTGAAAAAAGCGCCGATAAACGTTAAAATAACGTGGTTATCAAGCGGACGTGGCGGAATCGGTAGACGCGCTAGCTTGAGGGGCTAGTGGGAGCAATCCCGTGGAAGTTCAAGTCTTCTCGTCCGCACCATTATATAAGCAAAATCAAAGTTTTCACTGTAGTGTGAAAACTTTTTTATTTAAGAAAAAATTAATAAAAATTTGACTATGTGATTTTTATATCTTATTTTTTTGTTGTTAAAAAGTATAAAACCGGTTGAAATGATATAAGCATAGGCATATAGTGGAAGTAGGTGTTAGTAAAAATCTAATATAAATATTTTTAAAAAAGAGGGTAGCATGAGTATGAGTTCGGAGCTGCAAGATGTGCAGGTAACACAAACATTAGCGATAGTAGAACAAGATATTACACCAAAACTAAAAGAACCAATTGCCATAATAGGTGAAGCTCCTGCCTCCAGCGATGATATGCGTCACTTTGTGTTGCTTAATGCTGATCCATTTCGTTCAAACCGAGATTGGGGTCATTTAGAAGTAGAGAAGACAACAGGTACTGTTGCACATATCCATCACCTTGAGGCAAAGGGGATGGCAATTGAACGACCAAAGTTAGTGGGTCGTTTAGCTCAGGTTGCTTTAGAAGCGTGTGGGGTTGCTGCTGGTGAGCTTCACCCACACGAAACTGAACTGCCAGAAGATGTTTTGCGTGCTATAGGATTCGTTGGTGTAGGATCCGGATTGAGATTTCATGTGGCTGCTTAATTTGTAAATAGGCAAATAAGTAGATAGTTAGTTGTGCTAATTGGAGCTATATGCTATACTTACCGGAGTTTTAAGGGTGATTAGCTCAGTTGGCTAGAGCATCTCGTTTACACCGAGAGGGTCGGGGGTTCGAGTCCCTCATCACCCACCATCAAAAAAGTCTTATGCCCTATGAACATAGGGCTTTTTTGTTGAGTTTTATTCTTTAAACCATTATCATTATAAGAGTTAGTGACGGGGACATTGTAAGAGGGTAAGAACGAACCGATGCCGGCAGAGCGAACAGGCAAAGATGACGCTTCGTCGTTATCTAAACATACGAAGAATACTTCTATTAAAGACGCTTTGAAATCGCAACCAAAAACAGCACCTCTAGTACCTGGTACAGAATCAAAGCAATTGCCTCGTCGAAAAAAAGTTATACATTCTACGAAAAAGCGTGTAGTTAGGCATGTAAAAGTTGCGCATACAAAAGCAGCAAAAGCAGCGGTTAAGGTATCGCGTGGATACAAAAAAGCTGACCAAAAAGCGCTTTATGCAGTGAAGCGTGCTTTACCAGAACGGACACTTCGCCAGCTGGCTGCAAATCGTGCGGCAAATAACGGTAATTTGAAGTTTACTGTACCAATTTCTAAAAAAACACAGCGCAAAGTACCGATTATCATTCCAAAAGGATTAAGACATATACGACATGCTGCATTACCTGGTGCGCTTGGTATACTGCTGTTCTTTGCGTTTGGGTTTGTTGGAGCGAGTCCTCCTGGATATGGTGGCACAAAAATCATGGGCGGTTCGGGCGTAGATAGGGCAACTCATGTTGCAACTGACCCAAATAATAACGTGTATACCGTTGGTGTGTTCAGTGGCACGGTAAATTTCGCAGCTGATTGGAACGGCACTGATAATAAAACCAGCAGTGAGGCAAGCAGTGATGTGTTTGTGACTAAAACGAATGCCAATGGTAGTTACGCATGGACGAAGCGTATACCAGTAGCAACGAGCGCTTCGCATAAGTACAGAGTTGCTACTGATAGTACTGGTGCGGTATATGTGACTGGTATTTTCGAAGGCACGGTAAATTTCGCAGCTGATTGGAACGGCACTGATGAGAAAACAAGTGCAGGTTCAAGCGACGGATTTTTGACGAAAATTAATGCTGATGGTAGTTACGCATGGACGAAACAGTTCGGGGATGCGACTGCCGATACCATTGCAGATGTAGCTGTAGATGGTTCGGATAATCTGCTGCTAGTTGGGTCATTTACCGGTACGGTGGTGTTTGATGCTGATTTTGGCACAACAGACTTTGAAAAAACGAGCGTCGGCCAAGATGATATTTTTGTCGTAAAAATAAATAACGATGGTACGTTCGCAAACGTATACCGTATTGGTGATACCGGTAGTGATCGTAGCAGTGCGATAGTTGCAACAGATGCTGGCGATAGTTATGTGTTGGGAGCCTGTGAAGACGCCGTTGACTTCGCAGCTGATTGGAGTAGTACCGATGAAAAAAACTGTAACGTAGGCACTGTTTTTATCACAAAGGTTAACAATGATGACAGTTACGGCTGGACAAAAGTAATCGATACGGGTAATGCTAATGTGACACCAGTGGCCGTCTTGGATAATACTGACAGTCTATATATTGGCGGTTCGTTTGTGGACAGTAGTGTTGATTTCGCAGCTGATTGGAGTAGTACCGATGAAAAAACAAAAATCGGTACTAGAGATGGATTTCTCACTAAAATTAACGCCAATGGCAACTATGGCTGGACAGTGACACCTTCGTTAGATGAAAGTGGATCGGTAGAGGTTATAGGTACAGCAATAGACGGCGATGATGTGTTGTATGTAGTGGGTGGTTTTTCTGGCACGGTAGACTTTGCAAATGATTTTTCTGGCACCGACGAGAAAACAAGTGCAGGTGATAGTGACGTATTTTTAACCAAGATAACAACTACCGAACAGCTCCGTAAGATTGGTGATGCAGCTGGATTAACCTTTAAAGACAGTGAAGGCACAAACTTGAGTAGTACTGGTACTACTGATACTAACCCAACGGTTTATATTTACGATCAGGATAATGAAACGCTTCTTGCGACAATTGCGGTTGATTTATCTGAAGATCGTGATTGGTCAAGTCTGAGCGGCGATAGCGATACTGGCGAGTATAAGATGTTTATAAATGGTGCTATTGGTGCGCCGGGTGCTAACACTAGCATGACGTTATATGTGCCAAAAAATGAGGGTGATAATGCTGTAGTGCTTTGCCCTGGTGTAGAAAGTCTGCTTGATGTTTCTAAAACTTGCGCAAACAAACGTACGCTCACTGCGCATGATACCGATGTGTCGACGAGTGAGATAAGCGGTATTGATTATTGGGTGATCGCAAATGTGACAGATCAGAAGATTGGCGGTATGAGTGTCGGTTTTCCGGGTGTTTCTATTGTTGAAACTGATGATAGAACGGAAGTTGCTGAGGGTGGTGCAGGTGATTACATACAAGTGCGGCTTAATGCGCAACCAACTGATGCTGTGACGGTTACGATTACTGCAAACCCTGTCCATCAGCTCGAAGCAATTGATCCAATCGTATTTACTACGAGCAATTGGGATACTCCAGTAAACGTGTATATTGAGGCGGTTGACGACAACAATATTGAAGGTGCCCATACTGCGCATCTGAAGTATAGCGCGGCATCAGAAGATGAATATTATAATGGCACTGGTGAAGAGAATGTAGTCGAGGTTCATATTACTGATAATGACCAGGCAGGTGTAATTTTGCACAACACTGATAATGTGATTGCCGAAAAAGATGATTCAACTGAAATTTGTGTCACGTTAACTGCTCGTCCAACGCATTCGGTGACACTTAATCTTGAAACGAGCGATACTTCTGAAACAAGTATTCCGGGAGATATTACGATAGCTCCGGAAAATTGGAATAATCAAGTAGAAAATTGTTTCACCGTTGAATCGGTAGATGATGATGAGGTAGATGGACCGAAAAACTCAGTAATTAGTGTTGATAGCATTGTTAGTGATGATGAGCATTTTGCTGGGCTTGATGTTGGTACAATCACCCCAGTAACAATTATCACCGAAGATGATGATGAGGCTGGTTTTTTGGTATCGGCCGAACAGACTATTACGACCGAGGCCGGTGGGAGTGTACAGGTATGTATTAAATTAACTGCTCGCCCAACCAGTAACGTAACAATACCGGTTGCTAGTTCGGATACTTCCGAAGGTAGTCTTGGAGTAGTAACGAATATAGTTATTACACCAGCTGCTTGGAATAGCAACAGTAATTGTGTGACCGTCACTGGTGTTGATGACGATATGGTTGATGGTGATATCGCATATACATTGGTGACGGGTGATCCGACCTCTGCTGATCCGGTATGGGATGCATTGGATGAAGATGCAGTGGCGGATCAAAACTTAATAAATGAAGATGATGATGAAGCTGGTATTACTATTTCTCAAACAGACGGTACTACCGAAGTGACTGAAGGTGGTGCAACAGATGACTTCAGTATTGTGTTGACGAGCCAGCCTGCACCAGGTAAGCAGGTAGTAGTTTCTATTCAGCCGGATACAGAACTAGATGCAGGCGAAGGTGGAGGCAATGCAATCACGAAGATCTTTACCGATGCAAACTGGAATACATCACAACAGGTAACAGTGACCGCTGTAAATGATAATTCAGTTGAGGGTGATCATAGTGGTGTTATTTCAATTACGGTTGATGAGGAAACGACCGAAACGCCATATTTGGGGTTGGGTGAGCAACACGTTATTGTAGCAATTACAGATAACGATATTGCGACCGCCAGCATTGAAACGATAAGTGATGCGACCGAGAATCCGAGTAGTAACGGACAGTTCCGAGTGAGTTTGGATCATCAAAATGATACTGGTAGTGATATGACATTTACTTATAGTGTTGGTGGCACGGCAGTGGCTGATATCCATTATGCTGCACTATCAGGTTCGGTCACCATTCCAAGCGGTGCGAGCAGTGCGGATATTGTCGTTGATGTTGCTGGTCACAATAATACGCTGCTTGAAGGCAACAAAATAGTTATTGTGACATTAGATGGAGTAGATAATCCAAATGCGCAGATTAGTGCATCAAATAAAGCTGCGACAGTGACTATTTTTGACGATGAACAGGCAACAGTATCACTTAGCAAAACAGCAGATGGTGATGAAAATGGACCTGTACATATCGAATTTATTGCAACCCTGAGTACGGTGAATAATACTGGTACGTCTATCACTGTAGATATTACGCCAAGTGGTGGCACGGCAACGTCTGGCAGTGACTATGAAGTGTTTTCGGATCAAAAAATCAGTATTCCTAATGGTAGTACCACTGGTGCTATCACGGTAACAGTTATTGATGATGCTGATTTTGAGCCGGCTTTTGAGACACTACACGCTACTATTTCCAATCCATCACTGAGTCAAGTAACTGTCGATGACGAAAACAGTACCGCTCAAGCAATGATTACTGATAATGAAACGGCTGAGCTTAGTGTTGCTGCAACGACACCAACTGCGAGTGAAAACCCAAGCAGTAATGGTGTAGTAGCCTTTACGCTCGACAAGGTTAATAATACTGGTAATAACATTCAAATTTCCTACACGGTTTCTGGTAGTGCAACAGCTGGTGTTGATTACGACACGCTATCGGGTTCGGTTACTATCCCAAATAGTCAGCAATCAGCAACGGTGACTATTGATACAAGTGGTCATGACGATGATGATATGGAGGGTAATGAGACAGTCACGCTGACTTACGACACAAACAATCTTTCAGAACGGGTATTTATCGGAGTAAATAACGCAGCTACTGTAACTATTGTTGATGATGAAACTGTTGGTGTTACTGCTACTGCAACGGACAATACTACGGGTGAAGATGGCAGTACGGGACGTATTTGTTTTGCGCTTGCTAGCCGTCCAAGTGCTGATGTGACAGTTACGCTTGCTTCGAGTGATAGCAGCAAGGTGAGCGTGCCAAGCTCGATCACGATCGAGCGTGATAATTGGAACAATGCGAATGAAAACTGTGTGACTGTTACTGGTCACGATGATGATCCACCTGCTGCAACCGGAACTGAGGAAGTGATTATCTACACCACGGGTGTTGTGACAGATGATCCTTTCTATAGTGAACTAGGTGGTGACGATATTGCAGATATTACTATATACCACGCTGATAACGATACGCCGGGTGTTATCGTACATACTGTTTCTAACCGGACAAAAGAAGATGGTAGCAAGACAGCTGTCGTGCGATTTAGTCTCAATACACAACCTACCGATATCGTTACAATTCCATTGAGTGTTTCTGATCCAAGTGAGGGGTCGATTGTTGTTACTGAAATTGCTATTGATTCTGAAAATTGGAGTAACCCAGCAGCAAATGAAGTGATAATTGAAGGTGTTGATGATTATTTAACTGACGGTGATATAACCTATCAGTTGGTAACTGGCGATCCAACATCTGGTGATGATGCGTATAACGACCTCGGGGCTAATGATGTTGAGAATCCATCGCTTGTTAATGAAGATGATGACGAAGCGGATGTAATAATTGCTCAGACTGATGATAGCACTGTTGTTACAGAAGATGGTTTAACTGATACGGTATATGTAAGTATTGGTACGCAGCCTGCTCCTGGAAATCAGGTGGTGATTCGGGCAGCTCCAGCTGATACCCAGCTTGATATTGGTGCGGGGGCAGGTGTTGCGATGGATTTGGTCTTTACGGATGCTAATTGGGATACGCCGCAAGCAATCACTGTGACAGCACTTGACGATAATTTGCTAGAAGGTTCGCATAATTCGCAAATAACATATGAAATATATACTGAAGGTACAACAGAGGAAGCTTATAAAAATTACGCTGAAGCTTTGCCAGTAACGCTAGTAGCAATTACGGATAACGATACTGCGGTAGCTAACTTTTCAGTAGAGAGCGGCAGCGAAGCTGGACCAACACCAATTAAGGCAACGGTAACGTTGAGCAAGCAAAACAATACTAGCGAACCGATCACTTTTACGCTTAAGCCGAACGGCGGCACGGCGACTGCTGGAAGTGATTATGCTGATTTTAGTAATACTACGGTGAGTATTTCTATTGGTGAAACCTCTGCCGAAGTAGTTATTGGTGTGGTAGACGACGCAGATTTAGAAGGCGACGAAACCGTAGAGTTGACACTTTCGAATCCAAGTATTGATATTGTGACTATTGCAAGCCCAAATCTTGTCGCAGAAATTGTTGATAACGACACAGCGGTTGCAACTATTGTGGCGACGAAGCCAAGTGCGAATGAAAATCCCAGCGAGAATGGTGAATTTACGGTCTATCTGAGTAAAGCCAATAATACTGGTGCTCCTATACTTATTACGTATACAGTTGGCGGCACGGCGACTGCTGGAAGCGATTATGCTGCACTTTCTGGTCAGGTAACTATACCGCATGGCTCAAGTAGCGCAACGATTATTGTTGATACTGCTGGCTATGACGATGCAACGGTGGAAAATAGCGAAACGGTTATTGTATCGCTTCAATCGACGAACCACAGTTTGGTAAGTATCGGTAATCCAGATACTGCTGTTGTCACTATTATTGATGATGATGGTTTTGTAGTAAGCATTAGCAAGTTAAATGATGGTAGTGAAGCTGGACCAGTTCATATTATGTTCCGTGTGCAGTTGTCGCAGGTCAATACGACTGGTAGCTCATATACGGTTGATATTAGTGATACTGGAAACGGCACTGCAACTGTTGGAAGCGACTATCAAGCGTTTGGCGGTACCGTTACTATTCCAAATGGTCAACAGTACGCAGATTATATAGTAGAAGTTATTGATGACGAAGATTTAGAAAATGTCGCAGAAACCGTAGAAGCAAAATTAAGTAATCCAAGCGAAGGTGAAATTGGCGTTGCAAATGCTACTGCCATAATTACCGACAATGAAACAGCTCAGGTGACAATCACTGCTACGAAGCCAAATGCAAACGAAAACCCGAGTGAGGATGGTGAATTCACTATTTCGCTTGATACAGAAAATAAAGGCACTGACCCAATTCTTATCACATACACCGTAAACGGCACTGCAACCGCTGGAAGCGATTATGCTGCACTTTCTGGTACGGCCATGATTGCTCCTAATACCAGTGATACGGTGGTTATTATTAATACAGCTGGCTATGATGACGATGAATACGAAGGAGATGAAACAGTAATATTGAGTCTAAGTAGCGCAAATCATCCAAATGTAAGCATCGGTAGCCCGAGTGCTGCCACGGTTACGATAACTGATGACGATCCTAAGTCGCAGGATCCGCCAATTGATAACGGTAATGAAGACGCAGGTAACGAAAATAGCAACAGTGGTGCCGATAGCAATACGAACAATACAAGCAGTGAAAATACACCATCAATACAGCCTGTCCGACATACGGTGGTAACTGTTCCAGTGAGCTCGCAACTTATAGAAGAAGCTGCGCAGCCTGAGACTGCACCGGTGACGCCGCAGCCGCAACCGGTTAATCAAAAATCAAAAGATACTGATAGTGATGGAATCCCCGATGACGAAGAAAATAAGGCCAATAATAATGGCGATGGTAATGGTGATGGGATTCCGGATAGTCAACAGGAAAATGTTGCATCGGTTGTCTCGAAAATTACGAACAAGCCGGTGACACTCGAAGCTCGCGGAGGATGCTCTACTATCGAGAATTTCAAGATAGTATCGGAAGATACCTTAAGCAAACAGGATAAGCGCTATAAATACCCGTTTGGTTTGGTTGATTATAGACTGGCATGTGAAGGAGCAGGGCAGGGCGGTATTGTAAGGATCTATTATGATCAGGTGTATAGTAATCCTGGCAATTGGCGCAAGTATAGTCTGGCGAGTGAGACATTTCAGGCTTTGGACTTTGTAAAGAATATGAAACAGCCAGTCGGTAAAAATAAAGTGACCACAGTGAGCTATGCGATACAAGATGGAGGTGAGCAAGATGATGACGGCAAAGTAAATGGTAAAATTTCTGATCCTGCAGGCTTTGCAATACGTACATTCTATATTTTGGACGCCGGGTGGATAGTACCCGTATTAATGGCCGCTGGGTTTGTAGGGTACGCGATTTGGCATCGCGGCAAGGATTACTGGAAGTATAGAAGCTAATTAAGTACATTGCGGTCAGCGCGCTATGATTTGCGCCGGATGTGCTAAACGCCAAAGTAGTTCAGGCTTTTCAAGAGGTCTATCCAGCATTAAATCTGTAGAGAGTGTTTGTCCATTCACTGTAAACGTGACTGAACCAATGTATTTGGGATTTTTTCCAGGCTTGAGTGGTGATACAGTAACTTTTTGTTTAACTTCTGCGCCTGGCCACATGACAACTTTAATATTTTTACTAGCTATTGCGTGTGCCTCTTTTTCCCATGGTGTGTTGTAAGTTGCAAATCTTTGGCCGATGGATGCAAGCTTTATTTCTTGAAAGCCGTTTTTTGTGCTTTCGAGTATGTTTAATACATCACGAGCCAGCGTAGAGTGGTTCGGCCCGCCGAGTGTTGCACCTATAAGAGTAACAGGAGTGTTTCCGATAGTATATCTTGCTGCAAACAGTAGGCAACTGCCAGCTTCGTCGGTTGTGCCTGTTTTAATGCCAATGATTCCTTCGGTCCCAACTAGCAAATTAGTGTTATGCAGGGTGCCTACGCCTGGAATTGTTGCAGTTTTTTGCGACACAATCTCAGCAACAACTGGGTGGCTAAGTGCTAGTTTACCTAGTGTCACAAGGTCGCTTGCAGTACTTTTACTATCGGGCGAGAAGCCGCTTGCATCTGCGACTGTGGTGCTTGAAAGGTTGTGATCGGCCAGATACTTCTGTGCTGCATTAAGATATGCGTCCATAGAGCCAAATGCCCAAAGCGCTAAAGTGTCTGCGTAATTGTTTGCAGAGCTAATCAAGATGCCTTGCAGCATTTGGTATTGTGTTATCTGTAATCCGGCATCAGATTTTGCGATAGTGCCGCCACGCAGATAGTAGTAGTTGTAGCGTTCGGCATCTTCAGCAGAAAAAGTAATGGTTGGTCCAGGCTGACCAACAGTAAGGGGCTTGTGTTTTAGAACGGTTAGTGCAGTTATGACTTTTGTAATACTGGCTATTGGCACTGGGGTTTGATCACCTGCGGTGCTGATTATATTTCCATCGAGTGTGCCAATAGCACTTTGTCCATAGGTAGGCCAGTTAATTGTAGGGACGATATCAGCTTTTTGGGTATTAGTATTATTATAGGTGGCTATTGAAGCCTGAACGGCTTGTACAGGCCAAAAAAGCATAGTAAGCACATAGCCGATAACCAATGTAAAAATAATAGTACCAAAAGATATTTGTCGGACTTTTTGTCTTCTAGTCCGGAGACGTTTACGTTTATTTCTCATGGCTATATCATAGCGTGTTTAAAGTTGGTTGTGCTATACTAAACATAGGTAAAATAAGGAGTAGTTATCGAATGATCACCTTCATTATTGTTGGAGTAATAGTTGCTTTATTGGTAATTTTTCTGATCAGTGTGTACAACTCACTTGTAAGGCTGAATATACGCGCAGAGGAAGCGTGGAGTGATATTACTGTACAGCTGAAGCGTCGACTTGACCTTATACCGAACCTTATTGAAACAGTTAAGGGATATGCTGCTCATGAACGTGGGGTGTTCGAGGAAGTTACAAAAGCACGTGCTAATGCGCTTAATGCACAAGGCGTAGCAGAAACAGCAAAGGCAGAAAGTCAGTTTGAGAATGCGCTGAAAAGTCTTTTTGCAGTAGCAGAAAACTATCCAGATCTTAAGGCTAGTCAAAACTTTATCCAACTTCAGGAAGAATTGGTGGATACAGAGGATAAAATTCAGGCTTCACGTCGTTTTTATAACGGTGTGGTTCGTGATTTTAATACCAAGCGAACGGTGTTTCCAAATAATATAGTTGCTGGCATACTCGGGTTTAATAAAGATAAGGAATTCTTTGAGCTTGAAGAAACTGAAATGGCGCATGCTGAAAAGCCAGTGAGTGTTAAGTTTTAGCTTTTACTTAACCAAACGAACAAGAGCATTTAAATATTTATGTATAGCGAAATTGCATCAAATAAACGCAAAACAGTTTTTATCATGCTCGGATTTTTGCTTTTCGTTGGTTTGCTGGCGTGGCTATTTTCCGAGCTCGTATTTGGCACGCCATACATTACAATTGGCGTGCTTGTAGGGTCAATACTGTATGTTATATTCAGCTATTTTGCGGGCAGTAAAATAGCGTTAGCGGTTAATGGTGCAAAAGAGATTCAGAAAAAAGACAATCCGCGTTTATGGCGAATTGTCGAAAATTTGGCAATTACTGAAGGTCTTCCTATGCCAAAGGTATATATCATGGATGATCCGGCGCTTAATGCATTTGCTACCGGACGTGACCCGAACCACGCTGCAGTGTGTGCTACCACAGGGATTTTAGATGCTTTAAATGATTCTGAGCTCGAAGGTGTTATGGCACATGAACTTGGACATATTAAAAACTACGATATACGGGTATCTATGATCGCTTTTGCGCTCACTACTATTGTATCTCTTATAGCTGACTTTATTTTGCATATGGTTTGGTTCCGTGATGATGAGGGTGATACTCCAGCGATATTTTATGTGTTTGGTATCATTGCTGCTTTGATAGCTCCACTTGTAGCAACAATGATTCAGCTGGCAATTTCACGTAATCGTGAATATTTGGCTGATGCTACTGGCGCTTTAACAACTCGTTATCCAGAAGGTCTTGCAAGTGCGCTTGAGAAAATTGCACAACAAGGCAGTGCAACGCGTCGTTCAAATACGTCAACAGCGCATTTGTTCTTTGCTAATCCATTGCGGTCAGGAAGTTTTGCGTCTCTTTTTAGTACCCATCCTCCTATTGAAGAACGTATAAAGCGTCTTCGCAGTATGGAGAGCCACGCGTAATAATCAACCAAAAGCTATGGCGCAAAATACAAAAACACATGCCAGCACTAAAACATCACGAAAAAAGCGTACCTTAAAGCAGCAAACGTACAAATCATTCCGCCTAAGTAAACCGATAAAATATACTGGTCGGGATTTACCTTCTAGCTGGAAGCTTTTAAAACACAGTACTAAAACGCTTTGGAAATACAAGAAAGTATTAGGGGGTGTGTTGCTTGTATATGGTATTGTTCAATTAATACTTGCTCAAAGTCTTGCAGGTAATTTTTCTGAACTTAAAAACATTGTTGATGAAGTTTTTGGAAGTATAGCTGGAGGTGTAGTTGTATTTACGTATTTACTTGGAACCATTGGGCAAGCCAACTCTGCTGAAGCGAGCGTTTATCAGTCGATACTGTTTGTTATCGGTAGTTTAGCTTTCATTTGGGCGTTGCGACAACTTTTGGCTGATAAAACTATTAGAATACGTGACGCGTACTATCGGGGTATGCATCCGCTTATACCGTTTATTTTAGTATTGCTTGTTATTGGACTACAGACTATACCAGCGCTCATTGGTGCTTGGCTGTATAGTGTGGTGATATCAAACGGAATTGCTGTGTCAATTGTCGAGCAGCTGTTTTGGTTAATTGTTTGTTTTATCATTGCTTTACTTTCAATCTACATGATATGTTCTTCTGTCTTTGCATTGTATATTGTGACATTGCCTGATATGACGCCTATGAAAGCGCTTCGTTCGGCGCGAGAGCTGGTACGGTATCGTAGATGGACGATTGTCCGAAAGATTATAGTTTTTGTGATCGTGGCTGTAATGAGCTTTGCGATGGTTATGCTGCCGATTATCTGGGTGGTTCCGGTGGCGGCCCCTGTAGTATTTTATTTATTGTCAGTCTTGCTATTGGGTATGGGTCATACGTATATCTACACAATATATAGGGAGCTTTTAATCGATGAGTAAGATGGATTTTCAGGCTGCACAGGCTCGAGCTGCGGACTTGCGACGATTAATGGAGCAATATTCGTATGAATATTACGTGTTAGACGCACCCAGTGTTAGTGATGCGGTATACGACGGGTTAATGCGTGAACTAAAAGATATTGAAGCGCAATATCCTGAACTCGTTACATCTGATAGTCCGACGCAACGTGTGGGTGGTAAGCCACTGGATAAATTTCAAAAGGTAGAACATTCCAGTCGAATGCTTAGTCTCAATGATGTATTTAGTCGGGAAGATGTTGAGGCATGGATTGTTCGTACCGATAAAATGGCGCCAGGCCAAAAACACGAGTTTTTTGTAGATATTAAAATGGATGGCTTGGCTTGTGCGTTAATCTACCAGGATGGTGTTTTTGTGCAGGCAATTACGCGTGGTGATGGGTTTATTGGCGAGGATGTTACAGAGAACGTACGTACTATTCCTTCGGTGCCACTGCGATTGCGAAAAGTAAAGGGTTATGAAAAGTTTTTGCAAGGCAGGACCGAAATTCGTGGCGAGATTGTTATATATAAAGAAGACTTTGAAACGCTCAATAAGCAACGTGCTGCTGAAGGTTTACCGCTCTATGCAAACCCACGCAATCTGGCAGCGGGCAGTATTCGTCAGCTTGACCCAAAACTAGCTGCTGCAAGACCGCTTCGATTTAGAGCATATGATTTGCTACGTGATGATAGGGATGAGGTGCCAACATACAGCTATGCATATGAAGTGTTGCGTGAATTGGGGTTGGCGGTTAACAAAGAAGCAACAGTATTTGCAGACATAGATAAAGTGATGGAATTTGCAGCACACTGGGAAAAAGCACGACATGATTTGCCGTTTAATACAGATGGGCTGGTAATAAAACTCAATGATCGGGCATTGTATCGTCAGCTTGGTGTTGTAGGTAAAAATCCGCGTGGGGCGGTTGCTTATAAGTATCCCGCTGAAGAAGCAACAACCGTCGTGAAAGATATAGTACTTTCTATAGGGCGTACTGGTGCTGCTACACCGGTTGCGGTATTTGATCCAGTAGTAGTGGCAGG
>Ga0207874_1002767_pt1 | contig 15813 bp, 10 predicted proteins | sample HigsolmetaAR201D_FD_184833 | JGI IMG/M metagenome (GOLD analysis project Ga0207874, IMG submission 184833) | Ionic liquid and high solid enriched microbial communities from the Joint BioEnergy Institute, USA - AR20-1-D (SPAdes) (version 2) ...
GGGTCGGGCTCGCGCCGAGCGGCGTGCTCTCGCTGGCCCGCACGCGGCTCGTGTCGCCGGCGGGCAAGGTGCGGCTCGGCCGGGTGGTGGCCGGCGCCCGGCGGTGGCGGCCCGACGAGCTGGCCGACCGCACCGCCGCCGCCTGGTTCGACGAGCTCGGGCTGCGGGGCGACGAGCGGGCGGCCGTCGAGACGCTCGCCCGCACCACGTCCTACATCGCCGACCTGGAGGTGGTGTCGGCCGACCTCGTCGCCCAGCAGCTGCTGCTGGCGCTGGACGGGGGCGTCGACTACCTGCACGGCGGCTGGCAGACCCTGCTCGACGGGCTGGCCGGTGCCGGCCGGGCGGCCGGCGTCACCCACCGCCGGGCCCGGGTGGCCGCCGTCGCCCCGGACGGGCGCGGGGTCCGCGTCGAGCTGGCCGGGGCCGGGGACGGCGAGGCCGTCGTGGCCGGCGCCGCCGTCGTCGCGGCCGGCACGCCCGACGCGTGCGCCGCCGTGCTGCCGGACCGGCCGGCCGCCTGGCGGGCGCTCGGACCGCCGGTGCGGGTGGCCTGCCTCGACCTCGGGCTGGCGGCGTGGCCGCGACGGGCGCGCCCGGTGCTGCTCGGCGTCGACCGGCCGATCTACCTCATCCGCCACGACCCGCCCGCGGCGCTGTCCCCGGCGAGGGGCGCCGTGGTCCACGCCATGTGCTACCTGCGGGCCGACGACGACCGGCCGGCGGCGGAGGTCCGGGCCGAGCTGGAGGCCCACTGCCGCCTCGCCGGCATCGACCCCGCCGGTGCCGAGGAGGTGCGCTTCCTCCACCGGATGGCGGCCTGCGGCGCCCTCCCGCTCCCGGCGACCGGCGGGCTGCGGGGGCGGCCCGGCGTCGACAGCACGGGGCTGCCGGGGGTGTTCGTGGCCGGCGACTGGGTCGGGCCCGACGGCCACCTGGCCGACGCGGCGCTGACCTCGGGCGAGGCGGCCGGGCGGGCGGCGGCGGGCCACGCCGCGGCCGTCGAGCGATCGGCCGGCGGGGAGGCGAGACTTGCCGCGCATGGTTGACCGGGCCGGCCCGTCGGGCGGGGGCATCGCCGTCGAGGAGGTGCTCGTCGCCGAGCGCCCTCGCCTCGTCGGGCTGGCCTACCGCATCACCGGCTCCCGGCTCGACGCCGAGGACATCGTCCAGGACGCCTGGGAGCGGGCCCGCCGGGCCGGCGACGTCGACCGCCCGGCGGCCTGGCTGACCACCGTCGTCGCCCGCCTGGCGTTCGACCACCTGCGCTCGGCCCACCGGCGGCGGGAGTCCTACGTCGGGCCCTGGTTGCCGGAGCCGATCGTGACCGGGCGTCCGGAGGGCACCGTTGCCGCCGGGACGGGCAGGCCGGGCGCGGCGGCGGGAGCGGCGACGGGGGCGGCGCCCGACCCCGGCGAGCTGGCCGAGCTGGCCGACTCGCTCACGTTCGGGTTCCTGCGGGTGCTGGAGGCGCTGTCGCCGGTCGAGCGGGTGGTGTTCGTGCTCGCCGACGTCTTCGGCACGCCGTTCTCCGAGATCGCCGAGGTCGTGGGCCGCTCGCCCGACGCCTGCCGCCAGGTGGCCAGCCGGGCCCGGGCCCGGGTGCGGGACGCCGGCCGGCGGGGCCGGGCGCCGGCCGACGCCGCCCGGGTGGCCGACGACCTGGTCGCGGCGCTGGCCGCCGGCGACGCCGACCGCGTCGTGGCGCTGCTCGCGCCCGACGTCGTGGTGGTGAGCGACGGCGGCGCCGCGACGAAGGCCGCCCGCCGCCCGGTCGTGGGCCGGGACCGGGTCCTGCGCCTGCTGCTCCACCTGATGCGGCGGGGCCTGGAGGAGGACCTGCGGTTCGAGCGCGTCGAGCTCAACAGGGACCCCGGCGTGCTCCTGCTGGCCGGCGACTCCGTCGCCTACGCGGCGGCGATCGAGGTGCGGGGCGAGGCCGTCGGCGCCGTCCACATCGTCGCCAACCCGGAGAAGCTGGCGGCGCTGCGCCTGGCCGGCGGCGTCGCCTGAGCCGTGCCGGTCGCCGGTGGCGCCGCCGTCAGACCTCGCCGCCGGCGGTGCCGGCCGGGGCCAGGCGGGTCGCCCGCTCGGCCAGGCCGGGGGCGCCGAGCTCGGTGCACATCGCCGCGAAGGCGTCCGGGTCGGGCGGGCCGGTCCAGCGCAGCTCGTCGACCGTGGCGCTGACCGGGGCGTCGGTCTCGACCGTGGCGATGCGGCGGAACAGCAGCGCCAGCTCGAACTGCTCGCGCAGGACGGCGTTCAGCTTGGCGGCGCCCCGCACGCCGGCGTCCCACGACGCGGGGTCGGCGGGGATGTCCTCCAGGTGGCCCCAGCGCCGGAGCACGGCGGCGGCCGACTTGGCGCCCCAGCCGGGCAGGCCCGGGAAGCCGTCGGCCGAGTCGCCGACCAGGGCCAGGAGGTCGGGCACCGAGGCGGGCGGCACGCCGAGCCGGGCCTCGACGCCGGCGGCGTCGAAGACCTGCCCCTTGCGCCGGTCGTACTGCACGACCTTGCCCCCGACGCACTGGCCGAGGTCCTTGTCGGGGGTGCAGATGATCACGCGCTCGACCCGCTCGTCGGCGGCCGCCATCTCGGCGGCCGCGGCGAGGGCGTCGTCGGCCTCGAACGCGACCTGGGGCCAGACGGTGAACCCCGCGGCCTCCAGGACCCGCTCGACGACCGGGAACTGCGCCAGCAGCTCGGCCGGGACGCCGACCGACGACTTGTAGCCGGCCCACAGGTCGTTGCGGAACGACTCGATGACGTGGTCGGTGGCGACGCCGACGTGGGTGGCGCCGTCGGCGACGAGCTGCAGCAGCGAGGCCACCACGCCGACGGTCGCGCCCCGGTGGGGGTCGCGGTTGTTGGGGGCGAAGTGGTAGCGGAACAGCTCGTAGGTGCCGTCCACGAGGTGGACCTCGATGCTCACGGCCGCCATCATCGCAGGCCGCGGCGCCGGACCCTCGCCGGATCCCCGATCCGCCCGCTCGTGCGCTCCTGCCAACCGGTTCCGGCGTCCCTCGCCTGCGGACCGTCGGTCCGGGCGTCCCTCAGGTGCGGGCACCCGCTTCTGGCGTCCCTCAGGTGGTGACGTGGTGGTCAGGGACGCCGGATCGGTCGGCCCGCCGCGACCCACGCCGTGCGACCGCGCCGCCCGTCGTTCCGGCGTCCGTCACGCGCCACCGTGGTGGTGAGGGACGCCGGAACGGGGGGTGGGGTCGCCTGCTCAGGCCAGCTCGACGAGGTCGAGCAGGTCGTCGGACCAGAGGTCGACGTCGCCGTCGGGCATCAGCACGGCCCGGTCGGGGGCCAGGTCGCGCACGAACCCGGTGTCGTGGCTGACCATGACCATCGTGCCGCCCCAGCTCGCCAGTGCGGCGGCCACCGCCTCCCGGGACGGCGGGTCGAGGTTGTTGGTCGGCTCGTCGAGCAGCAGCACGTTGTGGCGGCCGGCGACGAGCAGGGCGAGGGCCAGCTTCGTCTTCTCGCCGCCCGACAGGGTCGAGGCGTCCTGGTGGACCTTGTCGCCGGACAGGCCGAACATCCCGAGCAGCCGCCGGCGGTCGGGGATCGCCAGCCCCGGCGACGCCTCGGTCATGTGGTCGAGCACGGACGCGCCCCGGCGGATGCCCTCGTGCTCCTGCGCGTAGTAGCCGACCGACACCTGGTGGCCCCACACCACGCGGCCGCGGTCGGGCTCGGTCACGCCGGCCAGGATGCGCAGCAGGCTCGTCTTGCCGGCGCCGTTGAGGCCGAGGACGAGCACGCGCTCGCCCCGCCCGACGTCGAAGGCGAGGTCCTCGAACACCGGGGGCCCGTCGTAGCTCTTGGCCAGCCCCTCGATGGTGAGCACGGTCCGCCCGGACGGCGGGGGCGGCGGCAGCCGGAGCCGCATGCCCCGGCGGGCCCGCGGTGCCTCGACCGCCTCGGCCCGGATCCGCTCGATGCGGGTCTCCAGCGAGCGGGCGAACGCCGCCTTGCTGGCCTTCGCGCCCCACCGGTCGACGAGCGCCTGGAGGCGGGCGATCTCGGCCTGCTGCCGGGCGGCGATCTTGGCCCGGCGGGCCTCGTCCCGCTCGCGGGCGGCCTTGTACTGCGACCACGTGCCCTTGTACTCGGTCAGCTCGCCGACGTCGGACTCGCCGGGCCGGTCGAGGTGCAGCACCCGGGTGATCGACTCGTCGAGCAGCTCGAGGTCGTGGCTGACGACCAGCAGGGCGCCCTTGTAGGAGCGGAGGAAGTCGAGCACCCACGCCCGGGCGTCGTTGTCCAGGTGGTTGGTCGGCTCGTCGAGCAGCAGCAGGTCGCTGCCGGCGAAGAGGATGCGGGCCAGCTCGACCCGCCGCCGCTCGCCGCCCGACAGCACCGAGACGGGCAGCCCGACGCGGTCGCTGCACAGCCCGAGCCCCGACAGCAGGCGGCGGGCCTCGGCCTCGGCCGCGTAACCGCCGGCGTGCTCGAAGGCGTCGTGGGCCCGGCTCCAGCGGGCCACGAGGTCCTCGTCGCCCGGCTGGGCCTCCATCTTGAGCCGGAGCTCCTCCAGCCGTCGGGCCAGCTCGTCGATCCCCCGCCCGGACAGGACGTGGTTCAGCGCCGTCGTGTTGGGCGGGATGTCGTCGAGCCGCGGGTCCTGGGGCAGGTAGCCGAAGGCTGCCGACCGCTGGATGACCCCGGCTCGGGGCTCGGCCATCCCGCCGAGCACCCGGAGGAGCGAGGTCTTCCCGGCGCCGTTGCGCCCGACGAGCCCGACGCGGTCGCCGGCGCGGATGGTGAAGCCCACCCCCTCGACCAGGAGGGTGCCACCCACCTCCACGGTGAGACCACGGACCGACAACATGGCCGCTCATCGTGGCAGCGGGTCACTCCGCTGCCACGTGGATTTCGACCGGCCGCCCACCGCCCGCACCCGGCTGCGACCGCCGTCACGCGGCGCGCAGGCGGTCCCGCAGCTGCGCGCCGAGGGCCCGCATGGCGGCGAGCACCGGGTCGCGCTCGTCACGGTCGGGCGGCCAGGCCGCGAGCACGGCGTAGGCGAGGGTGGTGCCCCCGGCCCGCAGCCACCCGACGTCGGCCCGGACGCCCGGGTCGGTCCCCGTCTTGTTGCGCAGCACCACACTCCGGTCCGCGGCCACGTGCGCCAGCGGGTCGAGGCCGAGCGCGCCGGCCACCATCGACAGGTCGGTCCCCGTCGCCAGCCACCCGTTGACCGTGGCCGAGACCTCGGCGGAGATGGCCGCCCCGGCGGCCAGCCGGGCGAACAGGCCGGCCAGCTCGGCGGCCGACCCCGACGACAGCGCCGGCGGGTCGGCCGGCGTGCGGACGTCGCGCACGACGTCGTGGAGGGCGGTGGCCCGCAGGCCGACCGACCGGGCGGTCGCGGCCACCGCGTCGAGCCCGACCCGCCGGAGCAGCACGTTGGTCGCGAGGTTGTCGCTCACCGCCGCCACCAGGACGGCCAGGTCGGCGACCGGCAGCGCCGGCACCCGCAGGTGCTGCCACAGCCCCGAGTCGCCGACGGCGTCCGCCGGCGTGCGGGGGAGCGGCTCGGCCGGGTCGAGCTCACCGGCGTGGACGCGCCGTGCGACCTCGACGAGCAGCAGCACCTTGCCGACGCTGGCGGTGGGCAGCACGGCGTCGGCGTCGAGGTCGAGGAGGACCTCGCCGTCCTCGACCTCGATCACGCACGCGCCCCAGGCCACCTCGGGGCCGGCCCGGCGGAGCGGGCCCGGGTCGAGCGGCCGGGCCGTGCGACTACTCCTGGACCAGTTCGATGAGCGTGCCGAAGGCGGTCTTCGGGTGGATGAAGGCCACCGTCGTCCCCCGGCTGCCCGGGCGGGGCTGCTCGTCGATGACCCGCCCACCCTGGGCCTTGACCGCCTCGAGGGCGGCCGCGCAGTCGTCGACCCGGTAGCCGACGTGGTGGAGGCCCTCGCCGCGGCGCTCCAGGAACTTGGCGACGGGCGAGTCGGGGCGGGTCGGGGTGAGGAGCTGCACGTAGCTGTCCGCGACCTTGAGCAGCGCCTCCTCGACGCCGTCGGACTCGACCACCTCCCGGTGGTCGACCTCGGCGCCGAAGGTGTCGCGGTAGTACGCGATGGCGGCCTCGAGGTCGTTGACGGCGATGGCGACGTGGTCGATCTCGGTCAGGAGCACACCGTGAACCTAGCGTCACAGGTCATGTCGGCATCCACACCGCCGCCCGTGCGGGTCGGGTTCTACGGCGCGGGCTTCATCTCCCAGTTCCACGTGGCCGCCCTGGCGGCGTCGTCGGTCCCGAACGAGATCGTGGCCGTCCACGACCCCGACGCCGAGCGGGCCGCCCGGTTCGCCGCCTCCCACGGCGGCCGGGCGGTCGGGGAGGACGAGCTGCTCGAGCTGGTCGACGCCGTCTACGTCGCCACCTGGACCTCGGAGCACCCCCGCCTGGTCGAGAAGGCCGCGGCCGCCGGCCGGGCCGTGTTCTGCGAGAAGCCCGTGGCCGTCGACGCCCCGACCGTCGAGCGCATGGTCGCCGCGGTCGAGCGCGCCGGGGTGGTCAACCAGGTCGGCCTGGTGCTGCGGTTCCTGCCGTCGTTCCGGTGGGTCCGGCACCTCGTGCGGGACGAGCAGGCCGGGCGGGTGCTGGCCGTCGTGTTCCGGGACGACCAGTACATCCCCAACCAGGGCGTCTACGGCTCGACCTGGCGGGTCGACGCGGCGCGGGCCGGTCGCGGCACCCTGCTGGAGCACTCGATCCACGACGTCGACATCCTCCAGTGGCTGCTCGGGCCGGTGTGCGCGGTGAGCGCGACGGCCCGCGAGGTCCACGGCCACCCCGGCATCGACGACGTCGTCGTGGCCCGGCTCGACTTCGCCGGCGGCGCGTCGGCGTCGCTCGTGTCGGTGTGGCACGACATCCTCGAGCGCCCGAGCCTGCGGCGGGTGGAGGTGTTCTGCGAGCGGCTGTACGTCGCGCTGGAGGGCGATGTCGCCGGCCCCGTCCGGTGGCGCTTCGCCGGCGAGGAGGAGCAGGTGCTCGAGGGCGACGAGCTGCGGACGGCGATCGCCGAGGCCGGGGACGTGGGCACCGTCAACTCGGCGACGGCGTTCCTGTCGGCGGTGCGGGACGGCAGGCCGGCCGAGCCGTCCCTCGCCGACGCCCTGCCCGCGCACCGGGCCGTCGACGCCCTCTACCGGTCGGCCGGCGCCGGCGGCGCGGTCGTGCGGCTGGACCACGACCAGGTGGACGCCCCGGCCTGACGCCGGGCGCGGGACCGGGCCGGCCCCCGCCGGGGCCGGCCCGGTCCGCTCGGACGTCTCCGGTGCGCCCGCCGGCTACAGCTCGCCGCGGGCGTGGCGCTGGAACAGCGTGAGGCGGTCCTCGCCGATCCGCTCGCGCTTCTCGGGGTCGGCGACGCCCTGGCCGGGCTCGGGCGCCAGGCAGAGCACGGCGAGCTTGCCCTCGGCCTCGTTGCGGTGCACCGCCCGGGCGGCCTCGCCGACCTGGTCGAGCGTGTAGACCGCCGACATCACCGGGTGGATGGCGCCCTTGTCGATGAGGCGGTTCATCTCCCACGCCTCCTGGTAGTTGGCGAAGTGGCTGGAGACGATCCGCTTCAGCTTCATCCACAGGTGGCGGTTGTCGTACTCGATCATGTAGCCGCTGGTGGCGGCGCAGGTGACGATCGTCCCGCCCCGCTTGGCGATGAACACCGAGGCGCCCATGGTCTGGCGGCCGGGGTGCTCGAAGACGATGTCGGGGTCCTCGCCGACCAGCTCGCGCACCTTCTTGCCCAGGCGGCGCCACTCGCTCTCGTCCTGGGTGTGCTCGTCCTTCCAGAACCGGTAGCCCTCGGCCTTGCGGTCGATGACGTGCTCGCAGCCCATGGCGTTGAGCAGGCGGGCCCGGTCGGGGCTGGACACGACGCCGACCGGCGTGCCGCCGCCGTTGAGGACGAGCTGGGTGGCGTAGGCGCCGATGCCGCCGGTGGCGCCCCAGATGAACACGACGTCGCCCTGCTTCATGCGGGCGCCGTGGCGGCCGACGAGCATGCGGTAGCTGGTCGAGGCGCACAGCCCGTTGACCGCGGCCTCCTCCCAGGTGAGGTGCTCGGGCTTGGGCATGAGCTGGTTGGCCTTGACGATCGCCAGCTCGGCCAGCCCGCCGAAGTTCGACTCGAAGCCCCAGATGCGCTGGTTGGCGGCGAGCATCGAGTCGTCGTGGGCGGAGGGGTCCTGGTCGTCGACGTAGTTGCAGTGGACGACGACCCGGTCGCCGGGCTTCCAGTTGCGCACCGCCGAGCCGACCCGCAGGACGACGCCCGAGGCGTCGGACCCGACGACGTGGTAGTCGCGGGCGTGGCGGGCGCCCCACACCGACTCGCGGCCCAGCCGGTCGAGGAAGCCGAAGGTGGGGAGCGGCTCGAAGATCGAGGTCCACACCGTGTTGAAGTTGATCGAGCTGGCCATCACGGCGAGGTAGACCTCGTCGGGGGCAAGCTCGGGGGTCGGCACCTCGCCGACGTGCAGCGACTTGCGGGGATCCTTCTCCTCCGACGGCACGCCTTCCCACATGTCCTGCTCGCTGCGCAGCACGTGCGCGGCCCGGTAGCTCTCCGGGATGGGGAGCGCGGCGATCTCGTCGCCCGGCGCGCCCTCTTGGATGGCCTCGAGGATCTCCTGCATGGCGGGCAACGTACTCGCGGGTAACCGGCCGCTCCACCAGGGGGTCGGGCCCGCGAGCGGCCACGCGGCGCCGCCTCGCGACCGCCCTCGGCGCGCCGTCTGTTGCACCGGGCACAGGGAGCGACAACTATGCTCCCACCGCGCTGGGGCCGGGCCGCGAGGGCCCGCGCCGGGAGACAGTGCGGGCCGAACGCAAGAGGACGACGCTGCGCGGGGTCCGGCCGCGTGCGGCACCTGCGACCCGGACAGGGGCAACGCCCGAGGGGGAAGGGTTTCGATGGCGAGTGAGACGCCCAACCGGGGCGGCGAGAGCACCCAGGCGGACGGTCGGGCCGCGGAGGGCACGACCGGCTCGGGCCGCGGCTACCACGTCGAGATCTTCCTGATCTGCCTGGCCTCGCTGCTGCTCGAGATCAGCTACACGCGGATCGTCTCGTTCAAGCTCTTCTACTACTACACGTACCTCGTCATCGGGCTCGCGCTGCTCGGCATCGGCACGGGCAGCGTGGTCGTCTCCCTGTCCAAGAGCCTCAAGCGCGCGAGCACCGACGCCATCGTCACGGTCGGCTCGCTGGTCGGCGCCGCCTTCGTCTTCGTCGGCTACATCGTCGTCGCCCGGCTGTCCGTGGCCTCGCTGGCGGTGTGGGACTACGGCAGCGGCGACTCGTACTGGAACACCGGGATGATCCTGGTGCTCTGCCTGGCCCTCTTCGCGTCGTTCGTGCCGATCGGCGTGATGATCTCGACGCTGTTCTCCCGGCGCACGGAGGGCATCAACAAGCTCTACTTCGCCGACCTGGTCGGCGCCGGCGTCGCCTGCGCCGTGGTCGTGTTCCTGATGAACGGCATCGGCCCCGCTCGCACGATCATGCTCGCCGGCGCGGTCCTGGCCGCGGTGGCGCTGCGGCTCGCCTTGGCCGACCAGGACCAGGTCACCGCCGTGCTGTCCGGCGTCGCCACCGTGGGGCTGGTGGTGCTGACGGTCGCGCCGAGCCTGCCGGGCCCGCTGGGCGTCGACCCGCTGCCGGACGTCCGCACCGACGTCGACAAGCACTACAAGGGCGGCGGCGTCACCTCCCGGTGGAGCGCCATCTTCCGGGTCGACGTCGTCGACCTCGGCGACACCCTGCTGCTCGAGCACGACGGCATGCTCGGGTCGGTCATCAAGGAGTGGGACGGCGACCGGGCCAGCCTCAGCCGCTTCGACTTCGACCGGGACGCCCGCTCGTTCCCCTTCGACGTGCTGGGCGAACCGCCGGAGAAGGTCATGATCATCGGGGCGGCCGGCGGCCACGAGATCCTGGCCTCCCTCTACTACGAGGCCGGCCAGATCGACGCGATCGAGCTCAACCCCGTCACCCACGACCTCGTCACCGACACCTTCGCCGACTACAACGGCCACCTCGCCGAGCAGCCGGAGGTCAACTACGAGAACGGCGACGGCCGCTCGTACCTGGCCCGCAGCGGCGACGAGTACGACCTCGTCTGGTACCCGGCGCCCGACAGCTACGCGGCCTCCAACGCGGCCACGGCCGGCGCCTTCGTGCTGTCGGAGAGCTACCTCTACACGGCCGACGCCATCGAGGAGACGCTCGACCACCTGACCGACGACGGCATCCTCGCCGCCCAGTTCGGCGAGCCGAACTGGGCGGTCAAGTCCAACCGCACGACGCGCTACGTGGCCACGGCCCGCAAGGCCCTCGAGGACTTCGGGGTCGAGAACCCCGAGGACCACGTCATGGTCTCCACCTTCGGGCTCGAGGGCAACGCCCGGCTGGCGACCATCCTCGTGAAGAAGACGCCCTTCACGCAGGAGGAGATCGACACCTTCGCCGCCCAGGACGACGAGGTGCCGGGCACCGAGCTGCAGTACGCGCCCGGCCACGAGCGCGACAACAACGTCACCCGGGCCATCACCCTGCCGGAGGACGAGCTCGACGACTTCTTCGCCGACCACCCCTACGCGGTCACGCCGATCACCGACGACGCGCCGTTCTTCTGGCACTTCGCCCGGTTCCGCGACGTGCTCGCCAACTTCGGCGACCCCATCGACCGCTTCGACCCCGAGGACTCCATCGGCGAGCGGGTGGTGCTCCTGCTGCTGGCCATCGCCACGGTGATGGCGGCGGTGTTCCTGCTGCTGCCGTTCGTCACCATGCGTAAGGTGTGGCGGCAGCTGCCGCGCAAGGGCACCTCGGCGCTCTACTTCGCGGCGCTGGGCTTCGGCTTCATGTTCTTCGAGATCTCGCTCATCCAGCGCCTGATCCTGTTCCTCGGCTATCCGACCTACTCGCTCACGGTCACGCTGGCGTCGCTGCTCATCTTCACCGGCGTCGGCGCCCTCCTCAGCGCCCGGCTCCGGGCCGTGCCGCAGCGCATCGTCCCGGTGCTCGCCCCGGTCGTCGTGGCGCTCGGGCTCCTCTACCTGCTCGCGCTGCCGAGGATCACCGACGGACTCCTCACCACCCCGCTCGGGCTCCGGGTGCTCGTCGCCTTCGTGGTGCTGGCGCCGCTCGGCGTCACGCTGGGCATGTTCATGCCGCTCGGCCTCGGTGCCGTGTCCCAGCTCACCGAGCACGGCGAGGAGTACGTCGCCTGGGGCTGGGCGGTCAACGGCTTCGCCTCGGTCATCGGCTCGGTGCTGACCACGGTCCTCGCCATGATCATCGGCTTCCGGTCCGTGCTGGTGCTCTCGATCGTCGTCTACCTGGCGGCGCTCCTGCTGCTCCGGCGCCTGTGGCAGCCGCTCGTCGAGCGGCCGCCGGCCGTGGCGGTCGCCGTGGCGGGCCCGGACGGCGACGGGGGCGGCGCGGCCGGGGCCGAGCTCGTCGCCACCCCCGGTGACGGGGAGCGCGGCACCGACTGACGACCGGGCGTGACGCCGGCCACCCGTCGACTTCGGTCACCAGGTGACCGGTGGGTAGGCTCGGCCCCGTTGCAGGACGACCGACTCCTTGGGGGATGACATGGCAGGTTCCGTGATCCTGGCGGGAGCACGCACGCCGATCGGCAAGCTCTCCGGCGCCCTCGGCGGCTTCGCCGCCACCGACCTCGGCGGGTTCGCCATCAAGGCCGCCCTCGAGCGCGCCGGCGTCGCCCCCGACCAGGTCGACTACGTCTTCATGGGCCAGGTGCTGCAGGCCGGCGCCGGTCAGATCACCGCCCGCCAGGCCGCGGTCAACGCCGGCATCCCCATGACGGTGCCCGCCACCACCGTCAACAAGGTGTGCCTGTCGGGCCTCAACTCGATCTTCCTCGCCGACCTGCTCATCAACGCCGGCGCCGCCGACATCGTCGTGGCCGGCGGCATGGAGTCGATGACCAAGGCGCCGTACCTGCTCCCCGGTGCCCGCGACGGCTACCGCATGGGCGACCAGACCGTCGTCGACTCGATGATGTACGACGGCCTGTTCTGCGCCTTCGACCGGTGCGCCATGGGCGCCGGCACCGAGAAGTACGCGGCGTCGGCCGGCATCCCCCGCGAGCCGCAGGACGAGTTCGCCGCCCGCTCGCACGAGCGGGCCGCCGCGGCCATCAAGGACGGCCGCCTCGCCGAGGAGATCGTCCCGGTCGAGGTCCCGCAGCGGAAGGGCGACCCCGTCGTCGTCGACACCGACGAGGGCGTGCGCCCGGGCACCACGGTCGAGGCGCTGGCCCGGCTGCGGCCGGCGTTCGCCGAGTCGGGCAACATCACGGCCGGCAACGCGTCGCAGATCTCCGACGGCGCCGCCGCCGTGGTCGTCGCCTCCAAGGCGGCGGCCGAGCGCCTCGGCGTCGAGCCGCTGGGCGAGGTCGTCTCCTACGGCCAGGTGGCCGGCCCCGACCCGTCGCTGCTGACGCAGCCGTCCCGGGCCATCAAGGACGCCCTGGAGAAGGTCGGCCGCTCGGTGGGCGACATCGACCTGTTCGAGATCAACGAGGCCTTCGCGGCGGTGGGCCTGGCGTCGATGGACGACCTCGGCATCGGCCCCGACGTCGTCAACGTGAACGGCGGCGCCATCGCCCTCGGCCACCCCGTGGGCATGTCCGGCACCCGGGTGGCGCTGACGCTGATGCTCGAGCTGAAGCGCCGGGGCGGCGGCCTCGGGGCCGCGGCCCTCTGCGGGGGCGGCGGCCAGGGTGACGCCATCCTGCTGAAGGTCTGACGGCGATCTGACGGCACCCCGCCGGGCCCGGCCGAGGCCCGGCGGGGCGCGCAGGACCCGTACGCGTCGGGACCCTGCGGCCGCGCGCACGTCCGGCGTGGCGCGGCCGGGGAGGCGGGCGGTCGACCCCGGCCCGACGGGCCGCACGACGCATGGCACACGCGCCCGACCGACCCGCCCCTCCTGCGCCCGACGCCGGCGGCACGACGCCGGCCGCCCCGCGCCTGCCCCACAACCCGGCCCTCGACGGCATCCGCGGCCTGGCCGTGGCCGCCGTCCTGCTGTTCCACGCCGGGTTCCCGTGGGCGCGCGGGGGCTTCCTCGGCGTCTCGACGTTCTTCACCCTGTCCGGGTTCCTCATCACATCGCTGCTGCTCGTCGAGCGGCGCGCCACCGGCCGGGTCGCCCTCGGGCGCTTCTGGTCGCGCCGGCTGCGCCGGCTCTTCCCGGCCGCCGCCCTGACCCTGGTGGGCGTGGCGGCCGGCTCCCGGGTGGCGGGCGCGCTCGCGACCGAGGGGCTGGCCGGTGACCTGCTCGCCGCGCTGGGCCAGGTCGCCAACTGGCGGTTCGTGCTCGACGGCCAGTCCTACGGCGACCTGTTCGCCGCCCCGTCGCCGGTGCTCCACTTCTGGTCGCTGGCGATCGAGGAGCAGTTCTACTGGCTCTTCCCCCTCGTCACCGTCGGGGCGCTGGCCCTCGGTCGGGGCTCGCTGCGGGTCTACGCCGCGGTGCTCGCCGCGCTGGTCGCCGTCGCGGCGGCGGCCACGGCGGTCCACGGCGTCGACGGCTGGTCGACCGCCTACTACGCCACCTACGTCCGGATGGCCGAGTGCTCCTCGGGGCGCTGCTCGCGGTCGCCGCCACCGCCGGTGCCCTGCACCGACCCGCCGTCGCCCGCGCCGCGGCCGTCGCCGGCGTGCCGGCCCTCGCCGTCACCGCCTGGGCGTGGTGGGCCGTCGACCACCGGTCGCCGGCGCTGGCCCGGGGCGGCCTGCTCGCCTACGCCGTCGCCTCGACGGCGCTCGTCGCCGGCGCGTCCGTCCCCGGCCCGGTGCGCAGGGCGCTCTCCTGGGCGCCGCTCCGCCTGCTCGGCGTCGTCTCCTACGGCGTCTACCTGGTGCACTGGCCGATCTTCCTCGTGCTCGACGCCGACCGGACCGGCCTCGGCCGGGCGCCGCTGTTCGCCCTGCGGGTGGCGGTCACCCTCGCCGTGGCGGCCATCTCCTACGTCGCGGTCGAGCGGCCGATCCGGCGCGGCTGGTCGCCGCCCCGGGTCCCCATGCCGGCGGTCGCCACCGGCGCGGTGGCCGCGGCCGCGCTGGTGGTCGCGGTCGTGCCGGTGTCGGTGCCGGACGGCTTCACCGCGGAGCAGCTCGCCTACCTGGAGGCCCTCGAGGCGGCGAGCGCGGCCGAGGTCCCCGAGGGCGCCCGCGTCGGCATCGTGTTCGGCGACTCGACGATGTTCCGGACCGCCTGGGGGCTGAGCGCCTGGGGCGGCGAGACGGGCCAGCTGGTGCTCCCGGGCGCCGTCAACGACCTGCTGGGGTGCGGCGTCACGCGGGGCGGCGAGCGCCGGGAGCGGGGCCGGGCCACGGTCGCCCCCCAGGGGTGCGACGGGTGGGAGGAGGCCATCCCCGAGCGGGTGGCCCAGATCCGGGCCGACGTCGGCCGGCTCGACTTCGCCATCGCGCAGACCGGCCCGTGGGACGTCGCCGACCGCCGGCTGCCCGGCGACGACCGGTGGCGGGCTCCCGGCGACCCGGTCTACGACGAGTACCTGTACGAGGAGATCGCCCGGGCCACCGACCTGTTCCTGGAGGAGGGGCTGGTCGTCGTGTGGGTGCTGGCGCCCCGGATCGAGGTGGGCCGCAACGAGGAGCCACCTCCCGACCCGCCCTACCCCGAGTCCGACCCCGAGCGCATGGACCGCCTGAACGAGATCCTCCAGCAGGTGGCCGACGAGCGCCACGGGGTCGTCACGGTCGACCTGCCCGGGCTGCTCCGGTCGCTGCCCGGGGGCGAGATGGACCCCGCGCTGCGGCCCGACGGCGTCCACTTCACCCCCGAGTCGGCCACCGAGGTGGCGTCGTCGCTCGGGCCGATGGTGCTCGAGGCGATCGCGTCCGAGCCGCTCGGGGCCCCGCCGGCGGGGGAGGGCGACGTGGCCTCAGCGGCCGCTGGTGACGGTGGCGGGTGAGGTGGTGGTCCCCAGCACGTCGGCGGGGTCGCACCGGGTGGTGAGGGTGGAGCCGAGCGCGCCCGACCCCGACAGCGAGCGGATGCGCCAGCGCCCCTCCGCGTAGTCGGCGTCGTCGACGGTGAGGGTGGCGGAGACGGTGGCCGTGCCGATCCCGGGCTCGACGACGTCGGTGAACGACTGGTCGTAGCAGTCGATCGGCTGGGAGAGGTCGAGGGTGACCGTGCCCTCGGCGACGTGGGCGGTGCCCGACGGGCCCTCGGGCGCGCCGACCGGGACGTCGCAGGGCGGCGCCTCGCAGCCACTGCCGTCCGCCGTGATCACGACGGCGTAGGTCTCGCCCTCCGCGTAGCGCAGCGACTCGGGGACCGGGTCGCCCTCCGGCGGGCCCACGACCTCGAACACGAGGGGGTAGGTGCCGTCGAGCACCGCCGTCCGGGCGATGCCGGCGCCCTCGTCCGGGCTCGGGCTCGGGAACCCCGCCGCCTCGTCGGCCTCCAGGTTGCGGCGGGCCCAGTCGGAGGGCTCCCCCGGCAGCGCCAGGTCGAGGTCCTCGGCACCGGCGACCGCCAGCACCTCACCGGTGGCCGGCGCGAACGACGCGCCGGCGGTGGTCACGACGACGCCCCCGGCCGGGGCCTCGACCGCGCAGGCGGCCGTGCAGTCGACGCCGAGGGGGTGGTCCTCGGTCGTCACCCGGGCGTGGGGGATCTCGACGAGCGGTGCCGGCCCGCCGGCCGGCGGGCGCAGCCACAGCCGGCCGTCGTCGGGGCGGACGACGACCTCGGGCTCGTCGGCGGTGCC
>Ga0207874_1002769_pt1 | contig 15792 bp, 16 predicted proteins | sample HigsolmetaAR201D_FD_184833 | JGI IMG/M metagenome (GOLD analysis project Ga0207874, IMG submission 184833) | Ionic liquid and high solid enriched microbial communities from the Joint BioEnergy Institute, USA - AR20-1-D (SPAdes) (version 2) ...
TGAACGCCACCATCTCCTCTGCCATGTCGGTGTCCCGGATGCGGGACTCGGAAGCGGAGAGGTTCTCCACGGCCACCGACAGGTTGGCGATCGTGTGCTCGAGGCGGTTCTGCTTCGCACCGAGCTCGGAGCGAACGCTCGAAACTGCATCGATCGCGAGATCCAAGGCTCCGATCGCAGCATCGGCGGCTGTGGTCAGGTCGAGAGCGTCGAGGTTGACGTTGACAGCCGGGGTACCGGGATCGCCATCGTCGTCGATGCCAAAGAAGATGCCGGCGTTGCCCGTCACGTCGATCGTGAGGTCGAGCTCCACCGTCAGCTTGTTGTCGGCTCCCGACCCAGCCCCCACGTGGAACGTGAGAGCGGTTCCGCCAGAGCCGCTGTCGTAGTTGCTGAAGACAGCCTTCCCGGCGAAGGTGGTGCGCTTGCCGATGGCATCCAGCTCCTCGACGAGCTGGTCGAACTCGGCCTGCTGCTCAGCACCGCCGGTGGTCGCCGTGTTGGCGGCGTCGACAGCCAGCTGACGCATGCGCTGGAGGATCGAGTGGACTTCCTGCAGAGCACCTTCGGCGGTCTGCACCCAGCTCACGCCGTCCTGGGCGTTGCGGATTGCCTGCTGCGTGCCCCGGATCTCCGCCCGCAGGCTCTCCGACTTGGCCAGGCCGGCGGCGTCGTCGGCGGCCCGGTTGATCCGGTAGCCCGAGGACAGCTTCTCCAGCGACTTGCCCAACTGGGTGTTGGTCGTCTGGATGTTCCGATAGGCGTTGAACGCCATGATGTTCTGGTTGATGCGCATTCGTACCTCCTTGTCTGTGGCGCATCGCCGGACCTTCCGGCTGACCGACATCCGTGTCGGCTGCCATGTCGGTCGGCCACCCGGGGAGCCGGTTAAGGAGGTCGAGCGAAAAATCTTCCGGGTGGATCGAAGGGACTATTTCGCGAATAGCCCTTTAGGGACCCTGGGGTCGCGTGCCGATGACCACGGGCGTTGCATTCCAAAGTGACTAGTCAGGAGCACCCGATGGTTACGACACACGACAAGGGAGGGGACGAGGCCGCCAACGACCTCGTGCTCGAGAACCTCGAGCTCGTGGGTCAGTTGGTGCAGCAGATGGCGGCTCGCTATCCCCGCCACGTCGACCGGGGCGAACTGTGGAGTGCCGGCGTCCTCGGCCTGGTCGAGGCGTCGAGGCGGTTCGACCCGGCGATGGGAATCCCCTTCCCTCGTTATGCGGCCATCCGGATCCGCGGAGCCATCATCGATTCGACCCGCTCCCGGGACTGGGCGTCCCGTCGGGTCCGCCGTCAGGTGCGGGAGATGGAAGCCACCGAGGCGTCGATGCGGGCCAGCGGCGCGGCTCCTACCGAGGAAGAGCTGGCGGCGATGGTGGGGTGCAGCGCCGAACGCATCCGTGAGCTGCGTGCCCGGGCCCAGTCCGCTGCTCTCCTGTCGCTCGAGTGGTCGGCCGACGAGGAAGGCGAGTCCCTCGCCAACCGGATCGAAGAGACCGACACCGAGCTCCTCCCCGAGGAGCGGCTCGAGGACGAGGAGCTGTTGGGCACCCTCGAGACGGCGATCCAGCATCTGCCGCCCGTCCAGCGGGAAGTCGTCGAGCGCTACTACCTGAAAGAAGAGATGCTCGCCGACATCGCCGCCGACCTGGGAGTGACGGTCGCCCGCACCTCCCAGATCCGCAGCGAAGCCATCAACGCCATCCGGGCGTACCTCTCGGGTCTGTACCAGGGCGTGCCGGAGGTGGCTCCCAACGCCCCCGGCCACCAGATGCGGTCCCAGTACCTGGCCGACCTGGCTGCCCACAGCACGTGGCGCAGCCGTCTCGAGGCCGGATCCCGCCGACTGCGCGCCATCTCCTGAAGCGTTCTCGGCGGCAACTCCGCCGAGAACGCTTATCCAGGCTGGCCAGCGGCCGACGGATCCCGGTGATGGAGAGCATCGCCGTCGCCGTGACGAGGGTCGCCGAGATCCGCGACCGCATCACGCCTGTCGTTCCGAACGGCACGTTCGCCGCTCACCTCCAGCGGCAGATGGAGGCCCAACCCGCCACTATGGTGCCGACCGTGGAGCGGCAGGTCGTGTCCTCCATCGTCCCGCCCACCGCTCCGGCCTCCACTCCGTCGGCGAAGCCGACGTCGGGCAAGTACTCCCCCGAGCTCGAGGCCTTCCTCCAGACCCACGACGTCAAGAACCGCAACGGGCGCCTCCAGGGCACCGGCCTCCTCGTCGAAGTGTCGGGGGCCTGGAACGGGACGGGCTACCTGCTCGCCCCCGCCGCCAGAGCCTGGGAGGAGATGCGGGCGGCAGCCGCCGCCGACGGCATCGATCTGCGAGCCATCGACATGTACCGCAGCTACGAGCAGCAGGCGGCCGGCTACCAGGCGTATCTGTCGGGCCAGAAGAAGGCGAACGTGCTCCCGCCCGGAAAGAGCGAGCACGGAAACGGCCTCGCCGTCGACATCACCAACGGGTCGCTGGTCGGCCCCGGCGACCCCGAATGGCATTGGCTCCAGGAGAACGCCCACCGCTTCGGTTGGTACCCGATCAGCAACGAGTCCTGGCACTGGGAGTACCGGGGCTGACGCACCCCGCGGCCTTATCGGCCCGCGTCTGCGGCCGACAGGGAAAAGGCCATGCCTGCTGGCCTTCGAAGACTCCTCGGGTTCGTGACGATCGTCCTCGCAGTGCCCGTCGCCGCCGCATGGTCGGCGTCGGATGACGTCCCGCCCCACGAGTCGCTGTTCGAGGACGACGCGCTGGCGCTGCTCGCCGAGGACCCGGCCTACGCCGCGGTCGTCGCCAACCCGCGGGTCGTGTGCCTGCCCGACGGCGGCGACCCGAACGCCCCGCTGGTCGAGTTCGTCTTCGTGACCTCGAATCCCAAGGCCCGGCTGCCGGAGAAGGAGATGGTGGCGACCGCGGCCTGGGTGGACCACATCTTCGCCGAATCGGCCGCCACCCACTCCCCCGGATCGTTCCGGGCCGTTCGCTGGGCCCAGAAGCAGGTCGGGCCCGACCGCTGCGTGCCGGCGGTGCGGAAGGTGGTGGTCGACGATCCCGGCTTCGCCCAGTGGGCCAAGCCGAACGGATCCTGGTCCCGGTTCCGGCGTTCGATCCTCGAGGCGGTCGGCTCCCAGCCGTCGGCGCCCCGCCGGTATCTGGTCTGGGTCGACTTCCACAAGCCCGGCTACTGCGGCCACGGGGAGATGCCGGCCGACACCCGGCCCGACCCGGAGGTGAACCACGCCAACCGGTCGACCCAGATCGCCGTGGTCTACTCCGGCTGCCACGGACGAATCAACGCCACCGAGGCGCACGAGCTGGTCCACACGTTCGGTGCGGTGCTGCCGGTGGCGCCTCACGCCGACGACGCCCACTGCGGGGACCACTACGACCGCATGTGCGTCGGAGCGGCGAAACGGGCGGTGTGCGGGGAGGACGTGTGGAGGAGGCTGCTCGATTGCGGCGGCGACGACTACTTCAACCCCGGGCGCCCCCTCGTCGGCAAGAACGGCAAGCGCTATTGGAACACCGCCGACTCGGTGTTCCTCACCTCCGAACGCCCCTCGTGGTGGCCCGCCGTCGACAACGAGGCGCAGTCGAAACCGAAAAAGACAGGGCAGGTGCCTCCGGCGAAGCAGCCGAAGGCGCAGCCCGAGCAGAAGAAGCGGACGACCGGCGCATCCATCGAGACGTTCTCCGACAGCGTCGGCCACGTGTTCGCAGGCGAGATCGCCCAGCTGACGGCGGCGGGCATCACCCGCGGCTGCGGCCCCGACCGCTTCTGCCCCGACCAACCCGTCACCCGCGGCCAAATGGCCGCCTTCCTCGTACGCGCCCTCGACCTTCCCCCCGCCGACACCACCTTCGCCGACACCAAAGGCCACACCTTCGCCGCCGACATCGCCGCCCTCGCCCGATCCGGCATCACCCGCGGCTGCGGCCCCGACCGCTTCTGCCCCGACCAACCCGTCACCCGCGGCCAAATGGCCGCCTTCCTGGTACGGGCTCTCCGCCTCGACGGCTGACGGTCAGGCGACGTACGCCTCGGGACCGGCCGAGACCCAGCCGGCGTCTTCGGCTCTGACGGCCACATCGACGAGGGTCGACGGCTCGGCGAAGGCGCCGAAGTTGGGGAACGAGAGGCCGAACCGCATGCGCCGGATCGTACGAGACGCCCGGAACACACCGATGGGAAGACACCGTCTCGAACGTCGATACCTACATGGACAACACGACCACCGACCTGCGGATCGTCGACCGTGGCGCCCAGCCGTACGCGGCGATCCCGGTGCAAGCGAGCCTCAGCGAATGGGGCAAGGTGACGGTCCTCGTCGGCGAGGTGCTGGGCTGGGTGGCCCAACGCGGGTTGGAGATCGCCGGGCCTCCGTTCTTCCGATACTGGACGATCGGCGATCACACGAGACCGTTCCGCTTGGCGGTGGGGGTCCCGCTGCTGCGGGCGGTGCCGTGCGAGGGGCGCATGGTCTCCGGCGCCATCCCCGCCGGAAGGTACGCAACCGCCGTCCATCGCGGGCATCCCGACGCGCTGATGCGGACGATCCGAACCCTGGACGAATGGATGGAGAGAAACGGCCTCCGGCCCCGGCAGGAGCACAGCGACGGCACGACGACTTGGTCGGGACGTTTCGAGTTCTACAGGACGGACCCGAAGGTCGAACCCGACCTCGAGCGCTGGGAGATCGAGCTGGCTTACCTGCTGGACGAGGGGTCAGAGTGACTGAGCGGCGTTAGGGCCGGTGACGGCCCCTGAGGATCCAGAGGACCCAGGCGCCGACGAGGAGGAGCCCAGAAACGATCAGTGTCATCCGAGCCGACCCTACCGGCGCCGGATCCGTACGCCCAGGGACTTTCTCCTCGGTTCCGGCTCTCACGGGGAATCGACAGACCCAGGGCGACGCAACCTGCCACGACCCAGGGAACGATCGGCTCCTCGGTCGGCGCGCCATATCCCTGGCGGACCGAGTTGAGACCGACCCCGAAGCTGAACAGTTCGGCGAGAGCCCGACAACCCAAGCCGTCACATGCCTCCAGCATGTCGAGGCGGAATGTCTGGTCGATGACCCTGCGCAACTCCGGTGACGGGTGGTGCCCGTTCCTCTCCATGAAACGGAGAAGGTCGTAGCCGAAGTCGTGGGCCCGGCACGGGAACTCGAACTCGGGCGGAGAGACGAGCGAGGAGCATTCGCCGTCTGGCTTCACCAGTCGGCCCCGCTCCACGACCGGCGCATAGCCCATCACCGACGTGAAGCCCTCGGGGACTTCCACCACGTCACCTGCGACCACGCCCTCCACCCAGCGGTTCCAGGAGCCGTCGGGGGAAGGGGGCAGGGCCAGGGAGTGGCCGATCCCGCTGAGGCAGAGCCCGAGGACGGTTATCGCCACGAATCGGACGAGAAACGAGCCGAACATGTCCGGCGAACGTACGGACGAGCCACCACGGCCACATCCGGCCGCGGAGCGGTCCTGCCGCTCCCCCGTCAGAGGTACGGGCCGGATTCCCTTAGGACTCGAGGGGTATCGGGGACCCGGATCGCCGGTCGAAGTGGCTACGCCCCGCGCAGTCGGGTCACCCGGCTAGTACCAGGGGGCGACGACCCAATCACTCTCGAGAGGGACGTATCGACGACCGTCCCCCCGTACCATCGACGCAGGTGACACGAGCAACCGTTGAACACCCCGATTCCACCCTGGACGCGCTGCTCCCCTCGGTCGTGGACGCGTTCGTGAGGCTGGGAGTCCGGCCGATAGTCGACTGGAACCTGACGCCGCGCCGGCCCCGGATCCTCGGGCGAATCCTGCGGCACCCCGCGGTGCGGGTCGTGGTGATGATCGCCCTGTTCGCCCTCGTCTCGGCGACCGCGCCGAGGTGGGCGGTCGCGGCCGGAGCCGTGGCAGTGGTGCCGTTGCTGGTCGCTCAGCGTGACCTCTTGCTCGGTTGGCGGCTGGCGGTGCTCGCCTCGGTCGCCGCCTGGCTCTGGTTCGAGCACGGCGTCGGAGTGCGCGAGCTGGCGGCCATGCTCCTGGCCGTGTTCACCTTCTACGTGTCGCTCCGCTTCGGCCGTGAGATCGCCCTGTGGGCGTGGGCGGTGACGATCCCCGTCGTCGCAGCGCTCCTCCAATGGGAGCTGTCCGCTGCCATACCGCTGGGAGCTCTGCTCGCCCTCCTCACGGACACGCTGAGGGGTCGGCGGCTGACGGCTCTCGCTCTCGCCGACCAGCAGGAGATGACCGACGTCGAACGCGCCCGGCGGATCGGCGTGGAAGAACGGACCCGAGTGGCCCGCGAGCTCCACGACGTGGTCGCCCACCACATGTCGATGGTGGCGGTGAGAGCCGAAACGGCACCGTTCCGCCTCCCCGACCTGTCGGAAGAGGTACGGGCCGAGTTCGCCGAGATCTCCCAGGCGGCACGGGAGTCGCTGAACGAGATCCGCAGCCTCCTCTCGGTGCTTCGAAGCGACGAAGCTCCCCGCATGCCCCAGCCGGGCCTCGCCCAGATCGAAGACCTCATCGCATCGACCAGAGACGCCGGCGTCGAACTGTCACTGACGGTGCAGGGCGATCCCCGGCCCCTGCGCGAGGCCCTGGAGGGTGAGCGCCTACCGGATCCTTCAGGAGGCGCTGTCGAATGCCACCCGCCACGCACCCGGACAGCCGGTCGAGGTGTGGATCGACTACGGCGATGCCAGCCTGGAGATGATGGTGGCGAATCCCTGCCCGGCGGCCCCCGGACCTCCCGGCCACGGGCTCACCGGCATGAACGAGCGAGCGAGCGCCGTCGGGGGCACCGTGAGCGCTCGACGCCGAGCAGACGGCCGCTTCGTGGTGGAGGCGAGCCTGCCCATCGAGCAATGATCCGGGTCCTGGTGGTCGACGACCAGGCGATGGTCCGGGAGGGGTTCACGGCCCTCCTCGACGCCGATCCCGAAATCCAAGTCGTGGGCGACGCCGCCGACGGAGCCGCTGCGGTCGCGGCGGCGCGGAGGTTGAAACCCGATGTGATCCTGATGGACGTCCGGATGCCGGAGATGGACGGGCTCGAGGCGACCCGGCGGATCCTCGCCGACGGGTCTGACGAGACGAAGGTCGTGATGCTCACCACCTTCGACATCGACGAGTACGTCTACGAGGCGATCCAGGCGGGCGCCAGCGGCTTTCTGCTGAAAGACGCTCCTGCCGCCACTCTCGTCGAAGCGGTCAAGGTGGTCGCCGCCGGTGACGCCCTGCTGGCCCCTTCCGTGACACGGCGTCTCATCTCCGACCTGGCCCGACGCCCGCGGGTGACCTCCAGCCAGGGCCTCGACGAGCTGACGGACCGGGAGAAGGAAGTGTTGATCGAAGTCGCCCGGGGCCTGTCCAACCGGGAGATCGCCGAGGCGCTGTTCATCTTCGAGCAGACGGTGAAGACCCACGTCAGTCGAATCCTCACCAAGCTCGACCTCCGCGATCGTGCCCAGATGGTGATCGCTGCCTACGAGGCTGGCCTCGTCTGAGGCTCACCAGGCGAGTAACTTGGCTGCGTGGCCCGCTACGAGGTCAACCCGGACGCGGTCGAGTTCATCAGCCGGCTCATCGACTCACGCCAATACGTGGTGCGGAGCGAGTGGTCGGAGGTGCAACCGAGCGCCGAGGCCGAGAACGCCTATCTGGAACGTCACTCGTGGGAGGAGTACGGACGCTGGCATCTCGGCCTGACTGTCGGCGCGAACGAGGAGACGAAGAGTCGCTACGCCTTCATCGTGGGCGACTTCCGCAGGGTGCACCGGAGCGGGCTGATGGCGGCCCGGTTCCGGGCGACGCAGTGGGATCACAAGGAGATCGAACTGGCCGCCCACGACCTCATCCAGCTGCTGGACCGCCGCCGTGGAATCGCCTGACCTACTCCTCGAACGCCGAGGCGTGAAGGGAGCCTCAGCCGGCCCCTAGACCTCCAGGAGGCGTCGGACCACGTCTTCGATCAGCGTCCTAGGCAGCGGTTGGTCGAGCGGGAACCTGAGAGTGCCCTTCCCCGAGCGGTAGGGCGCCATCGCCTCGTCGAGGTCTGCGTCGCCTCCCGGCAGGGGATAGATGCCGACATGGGTCTTCCATGCCCCGGCGTGGACGAGGTTGCGCCCGCCGACGGTGAACGGGGGCATCTCATAGGAGATCCTCTCGCCGACGTCGGGGACGACATCGTGAACGATCTGTCGAATCTCCTCCAGCTTCTCGCGGGCCACCTCCGGCAGTGACGAGATGTACTCGTCGACGCTCGTGATCTTCTCCGCCATCGTGCCTCCTCCTCGCCGTCGTCCACGGGACGTTAGGCAGCCGAATGGGTCCGGTATCGGGAATTCTCGGCTGGCCGCCTTGGGACGAACGGCGCGCCACCGGGTTCACCACGAGATCGCACTGGCCGCCCAAGGCCTGATCCAGCTGCTGAACCGCCGCCGCGGCATCGCCTGACCTACTCCCCGAAAGCCGTGGCGCTGCGGAGGGGAGAAAGCGTCCCCAGGGATTCGGCGACCACGACTAGGTCGTCGCCCGGGCCGAGGTCGAAGTCGGCGCCGGGATTGGTGAAGGTAGTGCCGTCGCGGGAAACGGCGAGCAGTGTGGCGGAGTGACGCGCGCGCAGCGCAGCCGAAACCTCGTCGATCGACATGCCCACGAACTCCCCGGGCAGGCTGACACGGTAGAGCTCGGATCCTTCGCCCCCCGAGACGATGTCGGTGACGAGCTCGCTCAGACCGGGGTAGATCGCGGTGCGGGCGAGGAGGTGGAAAGCGAGTTTCGACGTGACGAGCACCTCGTCGGCATTGGCGCGGCGGAAGTGCGGGACGTGGGCGGGGTTGTTGACCTCCACCACCGTGCGCACATGGGGAGCGATCGATTCGATGGCGAGCGCTGTGAGGATCGAGTGCATGTCCGCCTCGTTGGACGAATCGACTGGGCAGATGATCGCCGAGCGGGCTTGCTCGATCCCTGCCCGCTTCAGGTCGGATTCGTTGGTGGCGTCGCCGCGAACGAAGTAGACGCCGCTGCCGGCCGGATTCGACTCGGAGTCGTGGATGAGGACCACGTCGCCTTCGTAGGCGTCGGTGATCAACTCGTCCAGCAGATCACGTGCGGTGGTGTTCCAACCGCACACGACGATGTGGTCCCGATACCCGGACGCTCCCATTCCTTGTCCCTCCTTCAGCAGGAAGTCGATCACGAACCCGACCAAAGCCCCGGTGATCGTCGCCACGATCGCCACGCCGAACACTCCGAGGAGCCACCCCACCGCCCATCCGACCGGTCCGGCTACGTAGGAAGCGTCTCCCTGCCCCAGCACCGTGGTGACGGACCAGTAGAACGCCGCCCCCAGGTCACCGAGCGTCCGGTCGGTCTCGACGCCCCACACCAGCGAGGAGGCGACGGCGAGGATCGCGGCCAGGCCAGCGAGCAGCGACACGAAGAACCGCCGGTCCATCTACTCGGTGACCCGGCGCACATGCCAGATGACCCTTTGCAGGAACGGCGAGCTGAAGATCGACAGGATTCGTGACCGCATGCCCCCGACGCCGAGCATACGCACCACTCTCGAGACGCGGCGGGACTGAGCGCCTCGGTTCTCAGCCGGTCTGCGTCTCCGCTCGCACGCGCCAGGAGACGACGACTCCGACGACCAGGACCAGGAACAAGACCACGTGATAGACGAGATCGGGCGTGGTCTGCGGTCCTATCCCGATGATCGTCACGTACGTTCCCACGCTGACCCCGGCGAGGCCGAAGATCAGAGTTCCCCGGCCAACGGCCAGTGCCCACCGCCCCGGGAACAGGGTGACGATCAGGCCGATAGTCATGACGATGGCGATGATCCCCTCGGCGGTGGCCGCCGATGCGTGTTCGTAGCCGCTGATCAGGAAGCCTCGATGGACGAGGCTGGCAACGGCGAGCGATGCAGCGGCGACGGCGATGAAAGTGCGGATCGTGTTCACAGGGTGACTCCTTTCATCCTTCACCCTGCCCCACCTTCGCCTTTGCCACATCCGCCGCAGAGCGAATCACGAGATACGCCGGACGGAGCATCCGGAGCGATCCGAGTCCTGGCCGTGGACCGCCGATGTGACCTTCGGCACTGCCGCCCCGCTCGGAGCGGGCGGACACTGACAGAAGGCCGCCGGCAGCCGCCGTCGGCCCGACGAGAGCGAAAGGAGCTCTTGATGAAGGTTCTCGTCGCATTCGCCAGCCGACACGGCTCCACCCGCGGAATCGCCGAACGGATCACCGAAGGTCTGCGCAAGGCGGGCCTCGAAGCGGACGTCGCGGACGTGCAGGAAAAGCCCGATCCCGAACCGTACGAAGCATTCGTCATCGGCAGCGCCGCCTACATGTTCCATTGGATGAAGGAGGCGACCGCCTTCGTCCACCGCCACCGCGACCTGCTGGCTTCCCGGCCGGTGTGGCTGTTCAGTTCCGGGCCGCTGGGAACGGACAGGGTGGATGACAAAGGAAACGACCTCCTCGAGGGGTCCCGACCCAAGGAGTTCGACGAGTACGGCCCGGCGCTCCATGCGAGGGGCGAGAGGGTGTTCTTCGGGGCGTGGGATCCGAACGCACCCGCCATCGGCTTGGTGGAGAAGCTGATGAAGAAGCTGCCTTCCGGAGCCACAGACGCCATGCCCAGCGGAGACTTCCGGGACTGGCCGGCGATAGACGCGTGGGCAGCCGAGATCGCCGCCCAGCTCACCGAAGTCGAAACCGCGAGGTAGCCGCACTCAGGAAGGGACTTCGGGGGCCCTGCCTTCGCTCGTCCCGAAGCGGCTGATGCCGCCGTTGGCGCGCGCGAGCCCGTCAGTTGCGTCCCATCCCGAGGGTGGTCAGCAGGTCCTCGTGGAGCTGGAACCAGATCGTGTGGTACGAGTCGACCTGGTCGGTGAAATAGCTGTGGTCGCCGGCCATCACCCGTTCCAGGGCGGTGGTGAGCCTCCCCTGATAGGTGGCGAACCGGGACAGGACGGCCGCCAGTGAGGTCAACACCGACTGGGCCGACTCGTCGATACGGCTCAACCGGTCGAGCACCCGGGCGTCGTAATCAGGATCCCGATGGTCGTTGGGGACGGCGGCGTCGCCGACCGTCCTCATCTGCCAGGCAGAGCACGCCGCCAGGAGCTCGGTGTTGAGAGGCAGGAACGCCTCGTAGCAGTCGCGCACCACCTCCCGGGCACCGACCGCATCCACCTCCGAAGCCAGCCACTCGTCGTCCCGCGCCCGGCCCCGGTCGGTGATCCCCCATCCGCCGAAGGGCCCGAACTCCTCCGTCACCAGGCCCCGTTCGACGAGATCGGAGAGCGCCGGCATGACGTCTCCGACCGGCAGACCGGCGGCCGCCGCGATCCGGCGCGCATTCGTGAAGCCGACACATCGCAGTGTGTGCAACACGCGGGCTGCACGATCGGACGACGGATCCATGTGGCGATGGTAGGCGACCCGCCTCAGGCGGCCGCTGGGCCGTCGGCCGCACGGCCAGGATCCCGATGACGAGGTCGGCGAGGGCCCCGACTTGGGCCGGGGTCATCCGGTCTCCGTAGAGCCGACCCTGGTCGGGAGCCGACGCCGATGCCTCATTGGGACGTCGGCCGACCAACATTGACGGTACGCCCGCGAGGGCGTTCCGTTCGAATTTCCGCCCTATCGCTGAAGGGGGTTGTCTGACATGAGTGACATCCGAACGCGCCGAGCGGTTCTCAGAGCCGCCGCTCTCTTCGCCGTCATGGCCCTCCTGGCCGCGTGTAGCGACTCGTCGCCGACCACATCCGTCGACGACACCGAGGCGACCACTGCACCGACCACGGCTCCGTCGGAGACGACGGTGACCACGGAGGCCCCGACCACCACGGAGGGCACCACCGAGACGACCACCGGGACCACTGACACCACGGTCGCCGACGAGGGCGCCGAGATGATTCCCGTGGAGCCGGAGGAGGGTCTCGCCCGGACGTTTCCCGTCTCGGCGGGCTGGATCGTCGACTCGGGAGACAACTCGGTGACCGTCGGCATGTCCGTCGGCCCGATGGAGTGCTACGGCCTGGCTTCTGCCGAGGTCGAAGAGACCGCCGAAGAGGTGCTCGTCACCCTCACCGCCGGGTTTCGGGAGGACGCCACGTCCTGCGGCGACGCCGCACCGTTCTGGACGTACGAGTTCGAGCTCTCCGAGCCGCTGGGCGACCGCCCGGTGGTCGACTCCCACACCGGCCTGGAGCTGGGCACCGAACGCCCCGACCCCGACGCCTGACGTCGGCCACATCGAAGCAGAACCGGCGGCCGGCCTCCCCTCCGTGGTGGGCCGGCCGCCTCGCGTCCACGTAGCCGATGACGACCACGACGCCGTTGATTGTGCTTGTGCGCATCCCCGGCTCCAGCCCACCGGCCCGCCCAGGCAACGCCGCCCGCCATCCGGGCTCACCGAAGGCGAGTGAGCACCTGCTCTTCGGCGACTCCCTTCAGTTTCTGCGGGTTGCGGACGGCGTAGATGCTCACGATCAATTCGTCTGCCACCACGAGGCTCACCGCCGTGTCGAGCTGGCCGTCGCGGTCGATGCGCACCGCGGCAGCCCCGTTCAGCCAAACGGTCGACACTGCAAAAGACTCGGGTACGTCCGCGAACCGGGTGAGTAGGGTCGCCACCTTCTCCGCTCCTTCGACCGGGAGCCGGACCGCCGGGACCAGTCCGCCACTGTCGGTGACCATCACCACGTCGGGGGCCAGCACTTCCATCAATCCATAGAGATCGCCCGATTTCGCCGCCGTGATGAATCTCTCGACCACCCGGCGTTGCTCGTTGTGTCGGACCTCGATTCGGGGCCGACGGGCCCCGACGTGACGTCGTGCCCGGTGGGCGATCTGACGGACGGCGTCGGGACTCTTCTCGATAGCCGCCGCGATTTCGTCGTAGGGCACGTCGAACACCTCTCGCAGCACAAACACCGCCCGTTCGGTGGGATTCAGTGTCTCGAGGACCGTCAGCATCGCCATCGACACACTCTCGGCGAGCACTACGTCTTCGGCGACATCGGGGCTGGTCAACACCGGTTCCGGCAGCCACTCGCCGACGTACTCCTCCCGCCGCCGCGCTCGCGACCGGAGCCGATTCAGAGCCTGCCGGGTGACCACCTGCACCAGATAGGCTCTGGGATCACGCACCTCGTCTTGATCCACATCCGACCAGCGCAGCCAGGTCTCTTGGACAACGTCTTCTGCATCCGAGACAGACCCGAGGATCTCGTACGCCACCGTGAACAGAAGGCGCCGATGGGTCACGAACGGGTCTTCGGTCATGTCGACGAGGCTACGTTCCCCGATGGGCTAGCCAGCGGTGGCAGTCCACACGAGGCTGCGAACCCCTGCGACTGGATGCCGAGGGCCACGTTCATCCTCGTGGTCACATTGGTGAGGCCGATGAAGGCGGTCAGCTCGATCAGCGCCGCCTCGCCGATCGCCTCACTGAGCCGCTCGACCAGGGCGTCTGTGACCGTGGGAGGGGTGTGCGACATCGCCTCGGCGTAGGTGAGAACATCGCGCTCCAGAGGCGTATAGACATCGGATTCCCGCCACTTCGGCACCTCCCGAACTTTGGCTTCGTCCAGGCCCGAGTTGTGGGCCATCAAGTAGCCGAAGTCGAGGCACCAACTGCAACCGACCACTGATGAGACGGCCATGTGGGCAAGGGACTTCAGGTTTTCGTCGCACTCATGCCACTTCTGGGACTTTCGGCCGAGTCCCATGAAGAACCGAAGGATCTTGGGGTTGTGCCAGTAGACGCCCACCTGCTCGGGCATGTGGCCCAACAGGCGCTCGCTGAACCGCCGGATAACCATCCCGTACAGGCCGGTGACCTCTGTGGACGGGATACGCGTATTGCTCGACACGATGACCTCCTGTCGTTTCGCTTACGACATGGAGACACCGCCCGGAGCGACTTTGTGACATCTTCCGTGACAAAGGGTACTCGCCTCAGGCTTTCCGACGGGGAACGTCGGCTGCCTTGTGGATCGACCCGCCGGCGTCGAGGATGCTGGCCTTCGACCCTATGGAGAGGGTGTTGGCTGCAAACAGCTCGTCGCGGTTGATGACGACCCACCGATATGGGTGACGATCACGTCGGTGTCAGGCGGAATCTGATGCACGGGAACGTGGATGACCTGCACATCCAGGTTCGCCTTTTCACCAACTTCTTGAGCTGATTGGCGCCCATCGGGCTGCTGCCTATGCCCGCCTCACAGGCGAAGACGATCAGACTTCACGTCCTCGTCGGACGCGGGCATCCTCGGCTCCTCCTCTGCGAGCGGCGTCCCTCTCCGCCATCCTGACAGGAGGAGTCAGCGCGTCACTTGGACTACGCGGACGTCCCCGGCACGCGGCCGGGGACGTCACTGATCCGGCGATCCGTGGGGGTCAGCGCAGGAGGAGGACTCGCCGCGGCGAGGGATGGACGCCGCCGGTCGTGCCGATACCCAGCTGTCCCAGCATGTTGTCGCCCCAGCAGCTCACTTCCCCGTCGACCGACACGGCGCAGCCGTTGTTGTAGGCCACGTCGAGCAGCGCCACACGGTCGAGGAGAGTCTTCTTCGGGACGAGGACGTCTTCGCCTCGCGACCCGATGGCGAGCGTGCCGTTCCTGTTGGTTCCCCAGCAGTACACGTCCGCCTCGGCGTTGAGGGCACAGGACATGTGGTGGCCGGCGTACACGTCGAGGACAGCCCCCATCCCGGATACCGTCCTCGGCTGGTCGCGTACTGCCCTGTCGCCCAACCCGAGCTGCCCGGCTTCGTTGTAGCCCCAGCAGCGCAGGCCGCCTTCCAAGACCAGTGCACAGGTGTGCCGGGTGCCGGCTTCAGCCTTGAAGACGGAAGCCAGGTCGACCTTCACCGGTCTCGAGGAGACTCCCGTGCCGGCGGTCCCGTTGCCGAAACGGCCCGTGTCGCCCCAACACCATGCCTCCTCGAATTCGTCAGTGATACACGCGTGGCTGTAGCCGACGCTCAGGGTGACCGCATCTGTGATACCGGTCACCTGAACGGGTGTGTTGCTCGAGGCATTGCTCCCGTGGCCGAGGCGTCCGTTCTCTCCGAATCCCCAGCAATACACCGTGCCGTCGTCCCTCAGGGCGCAGGTGGAGTTCTCACCCGCCTCGACGGCGACGACGTTCGTGAGCCCGACGACCCGCTTCGGGGTCGAGGTCGATTCGTTGCTTCCGGTACCGAGGCGGCCGTTGGCCCCTTGGCCCCAGCAGTAGGCCTGCCCCGATTCGGTGGTGGCGCAGGTGTGGCTGCCGCCCGCCGAGACACTGATCACGTTCGTCAGCCCCGGTACCAGGACGGGAACGGAAGAGGAAGAGGTCTCGGGCACACCGAGTTGACCATCGCGGTTCGAGCCCCAGCAGTAGACCCGTCCCTCTTCGGAGACGGCACAGGCGTGGAAGTGGCCGACACTCACGTCGATCGCCCTGGTCGTAGCGGTCAGCGCCCGGTGGAGGAATGCTGCCATTTGGCCTCGGGTCACGAGTTCCTCGGGGCAGAACCGGTCGTTGGTCGGCGGGTTGCAGCCCCGAGTGATCCCCGCAGCCGCCAAAGAATCGATATCCGCCTTGAACGTCCCCCCAGAATCCCGAAAATCCTGATCCGGGGCCGGCGGCAAACCCAACGCCCTCACCAGAAACGCCGCCATCTGACCCCGGGTCACCAGATCATCCGGACAGAACCGGGTGTTTGGTCGGCGGGTTGCAACCCCGAGTG
>Ga0207874_1002788_pt1 | contig 15712 bp, 24 predicted proteins | sample HigsolmetaAR201D_FD_184833 | JGI IMG/M metagenome (GOLD analysis project Ga0207874, IMG submission 184833) | Ionic liquid and high solid enriched microbial communities from the Joint BioEnergy Institute, USA - AR20-1-D (SPAdes) (version 2) ...
GCCGGTCCGCGCCCGCGGCCGCCCGTCCGCGCGGGCAGCGGCCGCCCGCGACGGGCGGCTGCGGACGCCTCCCTCGGGCGGCTCCGGCCACCCGTCGCGAGCGTCCCGCGCCGGCCGGAGCGGCGGCGCAGCCTTTGCTATATTCCGTCGCCGCCTCCTGTGGGCCCGATGTGGGCGTCCACCGAGCTGGAGGACCCCGACCATGGAGACTTCGACGAGCTGACTGCGCGCGCCCGGGAACGACATCCGCGTCATGACCGGGGCCCGCTGGGCCCATTTTTTTGCCCGTTGCCGACGATCGATTGCGAAGAAGAGACGACCTGATGCCACGCAGATACGCCCTCGAGAGAACCCGCAACATCGGGATCATGGCGCACATCGACGCCGGCAAGACGACGACGACCGAGCGCATCCTCTTCTACACCGGGCGCACCCACAAGATGGGCGAGACCCATGAGGGCGCGGCCACGATGGACTGGATGGAGCAGGAGCAGGAGCGCGGCATCACGATCACGTCCGCCGCGACCGCCTGCGAGTGGAACGGGCACCGCATCAACATCATCGACACGCCCGGCCACGTCGACTTCACCGTCGAGGTCGAGCGCTCCCTGCGCGTGCTCGATGGCGCGGTCGCCATCTTCGACTCGGTCGCCGGCGTCGAGCCGCAGTCCGAGAACGTCTGGCGTCAGGCCGACAAGTACCGCGTGCCGCGGATCGCGTACATCAACAAGATGGACCGCATCGGCGCGAACTTCCAGCGCGGCATCCAGACGATGATCGATCGCCTCGGCGCCCACCCGGTGCCGATCCAGCTGCCGATCGGCGCCGAGGCCGACCTCAGGGGCATCATCGACCTCGTCGCCAACCACGCGATCATCTACAAGGACGACCTCGGCCGCGAGCAGGAGATCGTCGAGATCCCCGCCGAGATGGCCGAGGAGGCCGCCGCCGCGCGCGAGCACCTGCTCGAGGAGGTCTCCAAGTACGACGACGAGCTCGTCGAGATGATCCTCGAGGAGCAGGAGATCCCGGCCGACCGCATCAAGCAGGCGATCCGCGCGGCGACGCTCGACCTCAAGCTCACGCCGGTGCTGTGCGGCTCGTCGTTCAAGAACAAGGGCGTGCAGCCGCTGCTGGACGCGATCGTCGACTACCTGCCGTCGCCGCTGGACATCCCGGCGGTCGAGGGCGTCGAGCCGGTCAAGGGCGAGGACGAGGGCCGGCCCGCCACGCGCGAGGCCTCCGACGACGCGCCCTTCTCGGCGCTGGCGTTCAAGATCGCCGCCGATCCGTACGTCGGCAAGCTGACGTACTTCCGCGTCTACTCGGGCAGGCTCGAGGCGGGCGCGCGCGTCCTCAACGTCTCCACCGGCAGGGTCGAGCGCATCGGGCGCATCCTCGAGATGCACGCCAACGAGCGGGTCGACCTCCAGGACGTCTCCGCCGGCGACATCGCCGCCGCGGTCGGCATCAAGCAGGTCGTCACCGGCGACACGCTCTGCGACCCGGACAACCCGATCAAGCTCGAGACGATCGAGTTCCCCGAGCCGGTCATCAAGGTCGCGATCGAGCCCAAGACGAAGGCCGACCAGGAGAAGATGAGCGTCGCCCTCGGCCGCCTCGCCGAGGAGGACCCGACCTTCCAGGTGCGCACGAACGAGGAGACCGGCCAGACCGAGATCTCCGGCATGGGCGAGCTGCACCTCGAGGTGATCGTCGACCGCATGCTGCGCGAGTTCAAGGTCGAGGCGACGGTCGGCCGCCCGCAGGTCTCCTACCGCGAGACGGTCCGCGGCACGGCCAGGAGGGTCGAGGGCCGCTTCGTGCGCCAGACCGGCGGCTCGGGCCAGTACGGCATCGTCTACATCGACATCGAGCCCAACCCCGGCGGCGGCTTCGACTTCGTCAACCAGATCAGGGGCGGTGCCGTCCCGACCGAGTTCATCCCGGCGGTCGAGAAGGGCATCGAGGAGGCGCTCGAGTCGGGCGTCAAGGCCGGCTACCCGATGGTCGACGTCAGGGTCACGCTCGTGGACGGCAAGTCCCACGACACCGACTCGTCGGAGATCGCCTTCAAGGTGGCCGGCTCGCTGGCGCTCAGGGAGGCGGCCAGGCGGGCCAAGCCGGTCCTGCTGGAGCCGATCTTCCACGTCGAGGTCGTCACGCCCGAGGAGTTCATGGGCGACGTGATCGGCGACCTCAACCGGCGCCGCGGCCGGGTCGAGGGGATGGAGGCGCGTGGCAACGCCCAGGTCGTCACCGCCAAGGTCCCGCTCTCGGAGATGTTCGGCTACGCCACCGACCTGCGCTCCAACACGCAGGGCCGCGCGACGTACACGATGGTGTTCGAGCGCTACGAGGAGGTCCCGCCGAACATCGCGGAGAGGGTCGTCGAGAGCCGCACGGGAGGCGAGCAGGCCGCCTGAGCAGCGACAAGACCGGCACCTTGCCGCCCAGGCGGCACGAGATCCGGAACTGAGATAGATTTCCGAGGTTCGCCCGGCACGGCGGACCGACACCGACTTTCCAAGGAGCAACGCAAAGTGGCGAAGGAGAAGTTCGAGCGCGACAAGCCGCACGTCAACGTCGGCACCATCGGTCACATCGACCACGGCAAGACCACGCTGACCGCTGCCATCACCACGGTGCTGGCGGAGAAGATGGGCGGCGAGGCCCGGAGCTTCGACGAGATCGACAACGCTCCTGAGGAGAGGGAGCGCGGGATCACCATCGCCACCTCGCACGTCGAGTACCAGACGGAGAGGCGCCACTACGCCCACGTCGACTGCCCGGGCCACGCCGACTACGTCAAGAACATGATCACCGGCGCGGCCCAGATGGACGGCGCGATCCTCGTCGTCTCGGCGGCCGACGGCCCGATGCCGCAGACGCGCGAGCACATCCTGCTCGCCCGCCAGGTCGGCGTGCCGTACATCGTCGTGTTCCTCAACAAGGTCGACATGGTCGACGACGAGGAGCTCCTCGAGCTCGTCGAGGTCGAGGTCCGCGACCTGCTCTCCGAGTACGACTTCCCGGGCGACGAGATCCCGTTCATCAAGGGCTCCGCGCTCAAGGCGCTCGAGGGCGACGAGGAGTACAAGGCCAAGATCCTCGAGCTCGCCGAGGCGCTCGACACCTACATCCCGGAGCCCGAGCGCGCGCTGGACAAGCCGTTCCTCATGCCGGTCGAGGACGTCTTCTCGATCACCGGCCGCGGCACCGTCGCGACCGGCCGCATCGAGCAGGGCGTCATCAGGACCGGCGACACGGTCGAGATCGTCGGCATCCGCGAGACGACGTCGACGGTCGTGACCGGCGTCGAGATGTTCCGCAAGATCCTCGACGAGGGCCATGCGGGCGACAACGTGGGTTGCCTCCTGCGCGGCACCAAGCGCGAGGAGATCGAGCGCGGCCAGGTGCTCTGCGCCCCGGGCTCGATCACCCCGCACACGAAGTTCAAGGCGGAGGTGTACGTCCTCAAGAAGGAGGAGGGCGGCCGCCACACCCCGTTCTTCTCGGGCTACCGTCCGCAGTTCTACTTCCGGACGACCGACGTGACGGGCGTGGCGAAGCTGCCGGAGGGGACCGAGATGGTCATGCCGGGCGACAACGTCCAGATGGAGATCGAGCTGATCCAGCCGATCGCGATGGACGCCGGCCTGCGCTTCGCGATCCGCGAGGGTGGCCGCACGGTCGGCTCCGGCGTCGTGACCGAGGTCATCGAGTAGCCAAGCAGCACCGGTAGGACGGCGGCGGGACGGCGGTCCCGCCGCCCGCGCGAAGTCGACCGATACGACGACGAGGGGGCGGGTCCCGCATCACCCGGGGACTCGCCTTCGGCGCGCAAAGACCCACGAAAGACGACACACCAAGCACCGGACGGAACGAAACCAAAGGCACCCGTGGCAACCCTGGCCCAGAACAAGATCCGCATTCGCCTCAAGTCCTACGATCACTCCGCGATCGAGACGGCTGCGAAGGAGATCGTCGAGACGGCGACTCGCACCGGCGCGACCGTTTCCGGGCCCGTGCCGCTGCCGACGGAGAAGAACGTCTACTGCGTGATCCGCTCCCCGTTCAAGGACAAGGACTCGCGCGAGCATTTCGAGATCCGCACCCACAAGCGGCTGATCGACATCCACCAGCCGACGCCCAAGACGGTCGACTCGCTCCAGCGCCTCGACCACCTCCCCGCCGGTGTTGACATCGAGATCCGGTTGGCGAACTGAGATGGCTGCGATCCTTGCGAAGAAGCTCGGCATGACCCAGCGCTTCCTGGACGACGGACGCGTCGAGCGCGTCACCGTCCTGGAGGCGGGTCCCTGCCCCGTCACCGGCGTGCGCACGCCGGAGCGCGACGGCTACCAGGCCGTCCAGCTCGCGTTCGGCGCCTGCCGGGAGAAGCGGCTCACGAAGGCCGAGCTGGGACACCTCAAGAAGGCCGGCGCCTCGGCCCACCGCCACCTCGTGGAGTTCCGCGGGGAGGGGGCCGACCTGAACGTCGGCGACACGGTCACGGTCGACGTCTTCGAGCCCGGGCAGACCGTCAAGGTCTCGGGCACGTCGAAGGGCAAGGGCTTCCAGGGCACGATCAAGCGCCACAACTTCAGGCGCGGCCCCAAGTCCCACGGCTCGCACAACGTCCGCGCGCCGGGCTCGATCGGCGCGTCGGCGTGGCCCGCGCGCGTCATGAAGGGCATGCGCGGCGCCGGCCGCATGGGCGGCGAGCGCGTCACCCAGCGCGGCCTGCAGGTCGTCGAGGTGATCGCCGAGGAGAACCTGATGCTCGTGCGCGGCTCGGTCCCGGGCCCGCGCGGCGCGACCGTGGAGGTCCGCACCGATGGCTAGCGCTCCGAAGCTCGGCGGCGGCGTGGTCACGCTCGACGACGCGGCCTTCGCGGCGAAGTTCAACGGCCCGCTCGTCCACGAGACGGTGCGCGCCGAGCTGAACGCCCTGCGCCAGGGCACCGCGTCGACGAAGACGCGCGGCCTCGTCAGCGGCGGCAGCGCCAAGCCGTGGCGCCAGAAGGGCACGGGCCGCGCCCGCGCCGGCTCGACCCGCTCGCCGCTGTGGAAGGGCGGCGGCACCGTCTTCGGCCCGACGCCGCGCCGCTACACGCTCAAGGTCAACCGCAAGGCCCGCCGCGCCGCGCTGCGCAGCGCCCTGTCGGTCCACGCCGACCGCGGCTCGCTGGCGATCTTCGACGCGGCGGCGTTCGAGACGCCGTCGACGAAGCAGGCCGCCAGGCTGCTGGCCGACTGGGGCCAGCCGCAGCCCGTGCTCGTGCTGCTCGACGAGCGCGAGGTCGAGGCGGCGCTGTCGTTCCGCAACCTGTCGCGGGCGCGCGTGCTGCCGGTCGACGACGCCGGCGTGGCCGACATCGTCGGCGCCGCGTCGCTGCTCGTCTCGGAGGCCGCGCTGGAGCAGATCACCGCGCGCGCGATCGGCGCGGCGACCCAGCCGCAGGAGGAGGCGGCCTAGATGGACGCGAGCCAGGTCATCATCCGCCCCGTCGTCTCGGAGAAGAGCTTCGTGCTCGCCGAGCACGGCAAGTACACGTTCCGCGTCCACCCCGACGCCCACAAGACGCAGATCCGCCAGGCGATCGAGGAGCTCTTCGACGTGAGGGTGCTCGACGTGCGCACCGCGTCGGTCAAGAGCAAGCCGAAGCGCCGCGGCTACACCGCCGGCCGCACCCGCACGTGGAAGAAGGCGATCGTGCAGGTCGGCGAGGGCGACACGATCCCGATCTTCCAGGGCCTGGAGGGCAGCGAGTAATGGCGATCCGCAAGCCGAAGCCGACCAGCGCCGGGCTCCGCTTCGTCACCTATCCGGACTTCGCGGAGATCACCCGCACCGAGCCGGAGAAGTCGCTGACCGAGGGGCTCAAGAAGAGCGGCGGCCGCAACGCGTACGGGCGCAAGACCGCCCGCCACCGGGGCGGCGGCGCCAAGCGGCTCTACCGCCGGATCGACTTCAAGCGCCGCAAGGACGGCGTGCCGGCGAAGGTCGCGCACATCGAGTACGACCCGAACCGCTCGGCGTACATCGCGCTGCTGCACTACGCCGACGGCGAGAAGCGCTACATCCTCGCGCCCGCGAGGCTCGAGGTCGGCATGACCGTCATGAGCGGCCCGGAGGCCGAGATCCGCGTCGGCAACGCGCTGCCGCTGGCCAACATCCCGGCCGGCACGGTCGTCCACAACGTCGAGCTGACCCCGGGCCGCGGCGGCCAGCTGGGCCGCTCGGCCGGCACCGGCATCCAGGTGCTCGCCAAGGAGGGCGGCATGGCGACGCTGCGCCTGCCCTCCGGCGAGATGCGGATGGTCCACGAGGCCTGCCGCGCGACGGTCGGGTCGATCGGCAACGCCGACCACCAGAACGTCAGGATCGGCAAGGCGGGCCGCAAGCGCCACCTCGGCGTGCGGCCGCAGACGCGCGGCACGGCGATGAACCCGGTCGACCACCCGCACGGCGGCGGCGAGGGCTCGACCACGCCGGGCCGTCACCCCGTCACCCCGTGGGGCGTGCCGACGCTCGGCTACCGCACCCGCAAGAGGAACAAGCAGTCCGACCGCTACATCGTCCGCGGCCGTCGTCGCGGCAAGAAGCGCTAGAGGGTGAAAGCGAGATGAGCCGCTCCAGCAAGAAGGGCCCGTTCGTGGAGGAGCGCCTCCTGGCGCGCATCCAGAGGATGAACGAGTCCAACACCAAGCAGATGGTCAAGACGTGGTCGCGGGCGTCGACGATCTTCCCGGAGATGGTCGGGCACACGATCGCGGTTCACGACGGCCGCAGGCACGTGCCGGTGTTCATCAGCGAGGCGATGGTCGGGCACAAGCTCGGCGAGTTCGCGCCGACGCGCCTGTACCGCGGCCACACGCAGACCGGCAAGCGCCGCTAACGAGAGTTCATGGCTGACGAGCACGACACCAGAGAGACGACCGAGCCGGCGACGCCGGAGACCGAGGCCGCCGCCAAGGCAGAGGCTTCCGCGTCCGGGTCCGACGAGCCGGGGGCTGCAGCCGCCGAGGCTGCCGCCGCCGACGCCACCGCGGCCGGCGGCGACGAGCCGGCCCAGCAGCCGGCCGAGGAAGAGACGAGGGCGGCCAGGAGAAGGCCGGCCCGCAGGCGGACCACCCGCAGGAGGGCCGCCGGCGCCGAGGCGACCGCGCCGAGGAGGCGCACGGCCAGGAGGGCGGCCGCCAGGCCCGCTGCCAGAGCGCGCGAGGACGGCGCCGAGCGCCCGGTCGTGCGCGCGCAGGCGAGGTACGTCCGCTCGTCGGCCCGCAAGGCGCGGCTCGTCTGCGACCACCTCCGCGGCAAGACGGTCGAGGAGGCGCGCGCGTTCCTCGCGTTCGCGCCCCGCGCCGTGGCCAGGGACTGGAGCAAGGTGCTCGAGTCCGCGGTCGCCAACGCGGAGCACAACCACGAGCTCGACGGTGACGATCTCGTCATCAAGGCCGCGCATGCCGACGAGGGCCCGACCCTCAAGCGCTTCCGGCCGCGCGCGATGGGTCGGGCGACGCCGATCCGCAAGCGCACCAGCCATCTCACGATCCTGCTCACGCCGAAGGAGTAACGGGACATGGGACAGAAGGTCCATCCAGAGTCGCTCCGCGTGGGCTACATCCACGACTGGAAGTCGAACTGGTTCACCGAGAAGAACTTCGCCGACTACCTGCTTGAGGACGAGGCGATCCGCAACCACATCGTGGGGCGGCTGTCGCATGCCGGGCTGTCGGACATCACGATCCGCAAGAACGCCAACGAGGTGGAGGTCAACATCCACACGGCGCGGCCCGGCATCGTGATCGGGAAGTCCGGCTCGGAGGTCGACGCGCTGCGCCGCGACCTGCACCGCATGACCAGCAAGCAGGTCAAGGTCAACATCATCGAGATCAAGCGGCCCGAGCTCGACGCGAGGCTCGTGGCCCAGTCGATCGCCGAGCAGCTGCAGAACCGGGTCGCCTTCCGTCGTGCGATGAAGCGCGCGCTGACCAGCGCCATGCGCTCCGGCGCCAGGGGCGTCAAGGTGCAGGTGTCCGGCCGCCTCGGCGGCGCCGAGATGGCGCGCACCGAGGGCTACGCCGACGGGCGCGTGCCGCTGCACACGCTGCGCGCCGACATCGACTACGGCTTCCACGAGGCCCGCACGACGTTCGGCCGCATCGGCGTCAAGTGCTGGATCAACAAGGGCGAGATCATGCCCGAGGGCTACACCGGCGCCGACCTGACGGTGATGGACGAGCCCGGTCCGCAGACGGCCGATCGCGGCCGGCGCGGCGAGCGCGACGGCCGCGGGCGGGGCGGTCGCGGCCGCGGCGGCCAGGGCGGCGGCCGGGGCGGCCGCGGCGGCGCCGGCGGCCGCGGGCGCGGCGGCTCGGGCGGCCCGGGCGGTCGCGGCCGCGGCGGCCAGGGCGGCTTCGGCGGCGGGCGCGGCGGCGCCGGCGGGCGCGGGCCCGGCGGGCGCGGCGGCGCCGGCGGCGGCCGCGGCGGCGCCGGCGGCCAGGGCGGCCGCGGCCCCGCGGGCGGCGGGCGCGGTCCCGCCGGAGGTTCCGGTTCGGGCGGCGGAGGTGCTCGCTGATGCTTTCCCCCAAGCGCGTCAAGTTCCGCAAGCAGCACCGCGGCCGTCGTCGCGGGCTCGCGCGGGGCCAGGTCAGGGTCCAGTTCGGCGAGTACGGCCTGAAGGCCCTCGAGGAGGGCTGGATCACCAACCGGCAGATCGAGGCCGCGCGTATCGCCATGACCCGCAAGATCAGGCGTGGCGGCAAGGTCTGGATCAACATCTACCCGGACAAGTCGTTCACGAAGAAGCCGGCCGAGACCCGCATGGGCTCCGGCAAGGGCTCGCCCGAGGGCTGGGTCGCGGTCGTCAAGCCCGGCCGCGTCATGTTCGAGCTCGGCGGGGTCCCGGAGCCGCTGGCCCGCGAGGCGATGCGCCTGGCCGGCCACAAGCTGCCGGTCAAGACGAGATTCGTCCTGCGAGAGGACGGGTGAGAAGGTGAAGGCAGCAGAGCTTCGAGACATGGACGACGCCGCCCTGGTGGAGCACCTGCGGACGGCGCGGCGCGAGCTGTTCGGCTTGCGCTTCCAGCACGCGACCGGCGAGCTGGAGAACACCGCCCGCCTCAGACTCGCCAAGCGCGAGGTCGCGCGCGCCCTCACGGTCGCGCGCGAGCGGGGTATCGATGTCAACAAGGAACTGAGCCGCTAAGCGATGGCCGACGAAGAGCAGAACGAGAACGTCGAGGAGACCACCCCGGCGCCCGACGCCGAGGCGACGGCCGACGCGGCCGCCTCCGCCGACGGCGGCGCGGACGCGCCTGCGGGTGGCTCCGCGCCACAGCTTGCGCCGAAGGAGCGTCGCCGGCTGGCGCGCGCGGCGAAGGCCGCCCGCCGCGGGCCGCGACCGCCCCGCACCCCCGAGGAGCGCCAGGCCGAGCGCGATGCCGCGCGCGCGAAGAGGGCGGCGGCCCGCCGCGCGCGACGGGCGAAGGCGCGCGCCGCCGCGGCGAGCGCCCCCAGGGGCCAGCCGACGCCGCCGCGCGAGCACGGCCCCGGCCGCCAGAAGGAGCGCCAGGGCGTCGTCGTCTCGGACAAGGCCGACAAGACGATCACGGTGCGCATCGACGTCGTCCGTCGCCACCGCCGGTACCAGAAGGTCGTGCGCAGCTCGACCACGCTGCACGCGCACGACGAGCGCAACGAGGCGCACGTCGGCGACACCGTGGTCGTGCGCGAGTCGCGGCCGCTGTCGCGCACGAAGCGCTGGCGGCTCGTCCAGGTCGTGGAGCGTGCCAAGTGATCCAGAACGAGACCCGTCTCAAGGTCGCCGACAACACCGGCGCGCGCGAGATCCTCTGCATCCGCGTCCGCGGGGGCTCGAGGCGCCGCTACGCCGGCGTCGGCGACGTGATCGTCGGCACCGTCAAGCAGGCCAGCCCGCAGGGCTCGGTCAGGAAGGGCGACGTCGTCACGGCCGTGGTCGTGCGCACGAAGAAGGCGTACGGCCGCGAGGACGGCACCTACATCGCCTTCGACGAGAACGCCGCCGTCATCATCGACAACCAGAACAACCCGCGCGGGACGCGCATCTTCGGCCCGGTCGCCCGGGAGCTGCGCGAACGCAACTTCATGAAGATCGTCTCGCTCGCGCCGGAGGTGCTCTGATGCCGGCTCGCATCCGCAAGGACGACGAGGTCATCGTGATCGCCGGCAAGGACCGCGGCAAGGTCGGCAAGGTCCTGCGCGTCGAGCCGGCGAAGGAGCGCGTCTACGTCGAGGGCGTCAACATCGTCAAGCGCCACCAGCGCCCGACGCCGGGCCGTCCCGACGCGCCGGCGGGCGTGATCGAGCGCGAGGGTCCGATCCATCTCTCCAACGTGATGCTGATCGACCCCAAGACGAGGAAGCCGACCCGCGTCGGCATCGAGATCCACGAGGGCAGGCGCTTCCGCGTCGCCCGCCGTTCCGGCACCCGCATCGACTAAGCGAACGCCCATGTCTGCACGACTCAAAGAACGCTACGTGAACGAGATCCGCCCGATGCTGATGGAGCGGTTCTCGTACCGCTCGCCGATGCAGGTGCCGAGGCTCGTGAAGATCACGGTCAACATGGGCGTCGGCGACGCCAAGCAGGACTCCAGGCAGCTGGAGCTGGCGACCGAGCAGCTCGCGGCGATCACCGGCCAGAAGCCGAGCGTCCGCCGCGCGCGCAAGTCGATCGCGGCCTTCAAGCTGCGCGAGGGGATGCCCGTCGGCGTGGCGGTGACGCTGCGCGACGAGCGCGCTTACGAGTTCCTCGACCGCCTCATGTCGATCGCGATCCCGCGGATCCGCGACTTCCGCGGGCTGTCGACGAGGTCGTTCGACGGGCGCGGGAACTACACGCTGGGCGTGCGCGAGCAGATCATCTTCCCCGAGATCGATTACGACAAGGTCGATCAGGTGCGTGGCATGGACATCACGTTCGTGACCTCCGCGCAAACCGACGACGAGGCCTTCGCGCTGCTGGATGCCTTCGGCATGCCGTTCGCGAAGGACAGGCAGTCCGCCACGGCGGCTGCCGCCACCGGGAGCTAGGAACTCATGGCCAAGACCTCACTGCGCGTCCGCCAGCAGCGGACTCCCAAGTACAGAACCCGCGCCTACACGCGCTGCCGCCGGTGCGGCCGTCCGCGCGCGGTGTACCGGAAGTTCGGGATCTGCCGTATCTGCCTGCGCGAGCTGGCGCACAACGGCTACATCCCCGGCATGACGAAGTCGTCCTGGTAAGGGGTGGCGTGATCTCATGTCGATGACCGATCCGATCGCCGACTTCCTCACGCGCGTGCGCAACGGCGCCCGGGCCTCGCACGAGACCGTCACGGTCCCGTCCTCGAAGCTCAAGCGCGAGCTGGCCCGCATCCTCAAGGAGCAGGGCTACATCGAGGGCTACGAGGTCGAGGGCCCGAACGCCGAGCATCCCGGCGAGGTGATCAAGATCAAGCTGAAGTACACCGGCAACCGGCGGCCGGTGATCCAGGGCATCCAGCGCGTCTCGCGCCCCGGCCAGCGGGCGTACGTCAGGCACGCCGAGATCCCGAAGGTCCAGGGCGGCCTCGGCACCGCGATCATCTCGACGTCCAAGGGCGTCATGACCGGCCACGAGGCCCGCAGGGCGGGCGTCGGCGGCGAGGTCGTGGCGAAGGTGTGGTGAGGTTGCGATGAGTCGCATCGGCAACAAGCCCATCCCGCTGCCCGCCGGCGTCGAGGTCGCGATCGAGCCCGAGCGCGTCACCGTCAAGGGCCCGAAGGGCGAGCTCTCCGAGCGGATCCCGCGCGACATCACCGTCGAGCAGGCCGACGGCCAGCTCGTCGTCAGGCGCCCGACCGACCGCGGCGAGCACCGCGCCCTGCACGGGCTCACCCGCACGCTCGTGGCCAACATGGTCGAGGGCGTCACGAACGGCTTCGAGAAGAGGCTGGAGATCCAGGGCGTCGGCTACCGCGCCCAGCTGAAGGGCAGGGACCTCGAGCTCGCGCTCGGCTACTCGCACCCGGTGCGCATCAGGGCGCCGGAGGGCATCCAGTTCGAGGTGCCGCAGCCGACGAAGATCACCGTCAAGGGCACCTCCAAGCAGCTCGTCGGCGAGGTCGCCGCGAACATCCGCAAGCAGCGCAAGCCCGAGCCGTACAAGGGCAAGGGCATCCGGTACGAGGGCGAGTACGTCGCCCGGAAGGTTGGCAAGCGCGCATGACCGTTCTCAGCAAGCCCACGAAGCGACTCAAGCGTCGCCGCCGCGTGCGCGCCAAGGTGCACGGCACCGCGGAGCGCCCGCGCATCTCGGTGTTCCGCTCCAACAAGGGCATCAGCGCCCAGCTCATCGACGACGACCGCGGCCACACGCTCGCGGCCGTCAACTGGATCGAGCCGGAGCTGCGCGCCCTGCGCTCGATGGAGCAGGCCCGCCGCGCCGGCCAGCTGCTCGCCGAGCGCGCGAAGGCGGCGGGCATCGAGCGCGCCGTGTTCGATCGCGGCGGCTACCAGTACCACGGCCGCGTGAAGGCGCTCGCCGAGGGCGCCCGCGAGGGCGGCCTGGACTTCTAGCTGGCACCCCACCCGTCTCACCCGCTACCTTAGGACCCCATGGCCATCGACCGTTCCGTATCAGCCTCCGGAATCGACCTGCAAGAGCGGGTCGTCGAGATCAACCGCGTCGCCAAGGTCGTCAAGGGCGGCCGGCGCTTCTCCTTCACCGCCCTCGTCGTGGTCGGTGACGAGCGGGAGGTCGTCGGCGTCGGCTACGGCAAGGCGAACGAGGTGCCGGTCGCGATCCAGAAGGGCGTCGAGCGGGCCAAGAAGAACCTCATACGGGTGCCCAAGCACGGCACGACGATCACCCACCCGGTGCTCGGCGTGTTCGGCTCCGGGCGGGTGCTGCTCAAGCCGGCCTCCGAGGGCACCGGCGTCATCGCCGGCGGCGGGGTCCGCGCGGTGCTCGAGCTGGCGGGGATCCACGACATCCTCACCAAGAGCCTCGGCTCGCAGAACCCGATCAACCTCGTGAAGGCGACGATGGCCGGCCTGCAGGCGCTGCGCCGCCCGGAGGAGGTCGCCGAGCTGCGCGGCCTCTCCGTCAACGCCGTGCTCGGCCTGGCGCCGGGCGGCGCCGGCGGCGAGGACCTCGCGGAGGCCGACGGCGCCGACGCCGAGCCGGCGACGACCGCTGCGGAGGCCCAGTCGTGAGCACGCTGCGGATCACCCAGATCAAGTCGCGCAACGGCGCCAACCAGCGCCAGCTCGACACGCTCCGGTCGATCGGCCTGCGCAAGATCGGCCAGACCGTCGAGCAGAGGGACACCCCGCAGCTGCGCGGGATGGTCCACGCCGTCCGTCATCTCGTCAAGGTCGAGGAAGCCGCATGAGCCCGGTCAAGGAAGAGGAACGCGAGGAGCGCATCGGCCTGCACAACCTGAGGCCCGCGCGCGGCCACCGCAAGGCGCGCAAGCGCGTCGGCCGCGGCGAGGGCTCGGGCACCGGCAAGACGTCGGGCCGCGGCCAGAAGGGCGCGGGCGCCCGCTCCGGCAGCAAGAGGCGCGCCCGCTTCGAGGGCGGCCAGATGCCGATCCACATGCGGATGCGCAAGCTGCGCGGCCCGCACATGAAGAAGTCGATGCCGTTCGAGCCGTTCCGGACGCACACGCAGCCGGTCAACCTCGGCGACCTCGACGCCCGCTTCGAGGCGGGCGCGGAGGTGACGCTCGAGGCGCTGCGCGGCGCCGGGCTGGCGACGCGCAAGGGCGTGCCGGTCAAGGTGCTCGCCAAGGGCGAGCTCGGCAAGCCCCTCACCATCCACGCGCACGCGTTCAGCGCGGCCGCGCGCGAGCGCATCGAGGCCGCCGGCGGCACCTGCCAGATCGTCCAGTAACCGGATCCCGCGGCCGTGCTCTCGACGATCCTGAAGGCGTTCACGGTCGCGGAGATCCGCAAGAAGCTGCTGTTCACGGCGGCGCTGCTGGCGCTCTACCGGCTCGGGTCGCACATCCCGGCGCCGGGCATCAACAGCGAGGCCGTCAGGCAGATCCAGGAGAACTTCTCCAACGGCGGCGTCCTCAACTTCCTGAACCTGTTCTCCGGCGGCGGCCTGTCGCGGATCGCGCTGTTCGCGCTGGGGATCATGCCGTACATCACGGCGTCGATCATCCTCCAGCTGCTGACCGTCGTCGTCCCGTCGCTGGAGAGGCTCCAGAGGGAGGGCGAGGTCGGCCAGCAGCGGATCACGCAGTACACGCGCTACCTGACCGTCGGCCTCGCCTTCGGCCAGTCGATCGCGTACGTCTTCCTGTTCCGCTCCTTCCAGCAGGAGGCGGGCGCGTCGGTGATCGAGAACTTCACGATCGCGAAGGTCCTGCTGATCGCGATCTGCCTGACCGCCGGCTGCATCCTCGTGATGTGGATGGGCGAGCTGATCACCCAGCGCGGGATCGGCAACGGCATCTCGCTCATGATCATGGCCAGCATCGTCGCCGGCTTCCCGCAGGGCGTGCGGGCGTGGTGGACGAGCCCGGACCAGATCTTCCAGGTGATGATGCCGTTCCTGGCGCTCGCGATCATCGCCGCGATCGTCTTCGTCCAGGAGGGCCAGCGGCGGATCCCGGTCCAGTACGCGCGGCGCGTGATCGGCCAGCGGATGACCCAGGGCGGGCAGACCTACCTGCCGCTGCGGGTCAACATGGCCGGCGTCATCCCGGTCATCTTCGCCGCCAGCATCATGGCCTTCCCGCCGACGATCGGGCAGCTCATCAACAGCCCGTGGGCGCGCGACTTCGCGAACTTCTTCGACCCGGCCGACTGGCCCTACCTGGTCGGCGAGGCGGTGTTCATCATCATGTTCACGTACATGTACACCGCCATCACGTTCAACCCGGTCGAGCAGGCGGACAACCTCAAGCGCTACGGGGGCTTCATCCCGGGCGTGCGACCGGGCCGGCCGACGGCGGAGTTCCTCGACCGCATCCTCGCCCGCCTGACGTTCCCGGGCGCGCTGTTCCTGGCGACGGTCGCGATCTTCCCGACGATCCTCATCAACCAGACGGGCGCCAACTTCTTCTTCGGCGGCACCTCGATCCTGATCGTCATCGGCGTCGCGCTCGACACGATGAAGCAGCTCGAGGCGCAGCTGATGATGCGCAACTACGAGGGCTTCCTGAAGTAGCCCCGGGGGCGGCCGGGGCGTGAAGCCGGCCCGCGCGCCCATGCGGTAAGTTCCGCTCCTCGTGCGTGAGCTGAATCTCATTCTCTTCGGTCCCCCGGGCGCCGGCAAGGGCACGCAGGCGGCCCGCCTGCAGGACGACTTCCGGCTGCCCTACGTCGCCACCGGCGACATCCTGCGCGCCGCCGTGAGGGAGGGCAGCGAGCTCGGCAAGGCAGCCAAGAGGTACATGGACGCCGGCGAGCTCGTCCCCGACGAGCTGATCGTCGACCTCATCATCGCCCGCATCAGCGAGGACGACGCCCGCGACGGCTTCATCCTCGACGGCTTCCCGCGCACCCGGCCCCAGGCCGACGCGCTCGACGCGGCCTTCGCGAGGCTCGGGCGGCGCATCACGGCGGTGCTGCTCATCGACGTCCCCGACGACGTCGTGGTGCGGCGCATCTCGGGCCGCCGCGTGAGCGTCAAGACCGGCCGGCCGTACCACATCGAGACCGACCCGCCGAAGCACCCG
>Ga0207874_1002790_pt1 | contig 15705 bp, 6 predicted proteins | sample HigsolmetaAR201D_FD_184833 | JGI IMG/M metagenome (GOLD analysis project Ga0207874, IMG submission 184833) | Ionic liquid and high solid enriched microbial communities from the Joint BioEnergy Institute, USA - AR20-1-D (SPAdes) (version 2) ...
CGGTCGAATGATCTTCTCCATCTGCGTCATCGTCGGTTCTCCTCTCCGGTGGTCAAACGACCGACACTGGAGTAGATTACGCAAATGTCAGATCAGATAGTAGCTTCCTCAGCTGAAGCAAACTACTGGCTGCAACTCGCCAACGAGGCCGTGCAGGTGGCCTCAACTTAAAACCAACCAGCCTCCACGATTCTCTGGGTGGGTCACTCGGCACTGACCGCGTTCATCCCACCGCGGTTTTCGTAGCACCTCCGTGGTGGGTCACGCGCGGACGACAGCGTATCTTCACGGCACTCCTCGTAAATGCATCGTCTGTCGCCTTGCTTGACCAAACAAAGGCCTCACCCGGGCGTAGGTTCGCCATCTTCTCGGGTGTCAGCGAACCGAGAGCCGCGTTCGCCTTCTGAATGTGTTTCAGCCACGCCGGCGAGTTGAACTTGTGTAGGATGACCTGACTCGAGAGTTCGATGAGCGAGATGGGCACCGAGGGCGGGTCCTGACTCGCGACCATGATGCTTGTTCCCTTGTGCCGCATCTCGCGCACGACCTCGATGAGGCCCGCGACGAGGTCGGGGCTCTCGATGTACTTGTGGGCCTCATCGAAGACGACGAGCTTGTTGAACGAGTGCTCTGTGCCCTGCGCGTCGCGGTACTTCGCATCGGCGAAGAGCTGGAGGAGCACGACGAAGAGCCCGAGGGCTTCGTCCTTCTCGATGAACTCATCGCGGAGGTCAACGATGATGAGGCGACCAGGGCGGATTTCGTCCTTGATGCGTACCGTGTCGTCGATGTACTCGCTCGCAAGCTCAAGGCGTATCTTCGCCATACCCTTGAGGTGGTCGGGCAGTGGCGAGGTCTCGATGCCCTGGTTCAGCTTCTCAAGCGTGAGATCGTCGCGCAGCGACTTCATCACGCGATTGAGCTGCCGAATGTACGTGGCCTGGTTTCCCACTGCTCCCATGAGGAAGCGCCAGTGGCTCGTCTGCAACTCTGCGGCGCCGAACTTAAGTGGGCGAACCTCGATATCTGGGTACTCCTTCTTCCGCTCGTCGAGCTTGTCGGCGGGCACCAAGAGCAGCACATCTGAAAGCGCGCGAGGCTCAGCGCCAAAGGTTTCCTTCAGCGCCTTCACCTGCGCAGCCTCGCTGTTCGGCGCGACCATCGACGTGAACTCTGGGCGGTAGTCCATCGTGGGGCTGTAGTGGAAGATTACCGTTGCAAGCGGGTTCGGGAGGACGTTGATGTTCGGGATGGGCAACGATGCCATCTCCGCGATCGTGCCGAGAGTGTAGCTCTTGCCTCCGCCCTGGACACCAAAGAGGCTGATGGTGTGCGTCTGGTTCAGGTCAATTGCGACGCGCCGCCCCGAAACGTCGCCGAGGATTCCGTATTGCGGCGAGTCGCCGGTCACGCCGAGCATGATGTCGTAGGGCACCAAGTGTCCGGTCTTGGCTTCCGAACTTGCCACGGGCGTCGGTTCCTCTATCGACGGGAGCGCGGCAGGTGTTACCACAGGTGCGACGTTGGTCACTGTTGTCGTCTTTGGCGCCGGCGGGACCGAAACTGCCTTGGGTGCGCTCAGATGTGCCACGTGTTCTATGGCGCCGGTAGGTACGGCCTCCTGCGGGACAATAGGCACAGGCGAAAGCGGCGGAACACTCGTTTTTCGGCCGCGTAGATCTTCCCACGAGACGGAGCGCTCGCGGGGCGGGCCGAGGAAGGCAGCCGAGCCGAGTATTGGCACCGAGGGAGCGCGCTCCCTGCGACGGTGAACCTCGGTAATACCTCGTGGGCGCGGTTCAGCTCTGCTTGGTCCACCGCTATCGGAAGAGCTGACGCTGATGCTCGCCGACGACTCGGTGCTGGGCGCGGCCACATCGACGAGCTGGCGAATCAGGTCAATGCCAATGCGGTGAAACTCGATGCCGCCCTCGGTTTCGGGCGGCTCGGTGCCGGGCTTGGCGAAATCGAAGATGAGCGCGCTGCGCGTGAACGCGAGCTGATAGCCGTCGTCCAGCGTGTGAACAAAATAGCGTGCCTCATCGGCAGCCTCGCGACTGATTGCTCCATAGCGCTCCGCGCGCTCCAGGTAGAACTCGAGGAGCAAAGCGAGCTCGCGCGTCTTAAACGCACGGTCTGGGCGGTCCTGGGGCGTGCGTTGCGGATCGAAGTGGTACGCGAGTACCTGCTCGCTATGACAGATCTGCTCGGCGATGCTCGACTTGAGCGCGTTGTACGCAGCGAGGTTGCCAACGCCCGAGTAGCACTTCACCTCGACGAGTCGACACGTGATGGTGCGGCGGGTGAGATCAAGGTCGAAAAGCCCGAGATCGGTGCGCTTGAAGCTGACCTCGTCGCCCAGCTCGTCAGCACCCTGCTTCAACACGCGGTACAGATCGAGGTGCGCGTCGAGCGGCACGACAATCTGATTCTCGAACACGCCCTGATGCTCGAGGTAGAGGCGCGAGAGCGCGAGGCCCAGAGCTTCCGCACGCTGCGTCGGTGATGAGATGAGCTTCAGCGCGAGTCGCCCCGACAGCGACCTCAACTGGTCGAGCAGCACCACCGCGTGCCGCCCCTCAGCCTGGAGTCCGTACTGCTCGAGGGTTGGGCGCAGCAAGGCCTCGAGCTCGGCGACAGAGCGCGAGGTGATGACGAGCCGGTGCCCCAAGCTGCTCGCTATGTCCGGCGAGTGGTCGATGAGATAGTCAGGTCGAGTCGCGTGCCCTCCGTGATCGAAGAACTCGATGCCGAGATTGCGGTCGAGCGTGAACACCCAATCGCTCACTTCGTGCACTTGATGCAGAAGCGTACGGTCTTCTGGCCCCAGGACGAGGCTCACGACTGGTCGTAGGTCGATTCCGCTCTGACCTGTGGCGACTGTTGCCGTCGCGCTCGACATCGCTGCCGCGAGGCTGCCGAGCAAGTCCGACAGCTCCTCGGCATCTTCGATAGGTTGGGCCACCCCGTGGCGCGGGAGGCGCCGCCACGCAACCGTTAGCTCGTCCTCGTAATACTCGGTCGAGAACTCCTGCACGAGGCCGTGAACGAAGGCGGTCGCGTGGCGTGGGTCCGCCTTGCGCGCGGCTACTTCCTCGGCTGGGAACACGTCGAACAACAGCGAAAGATGAGCTGCATGGGTCTCAGGGCTTGTGCGGAAGTCCTTGGTGGCGCGCACGGCGAAGCGCAGCTTCGGGTGTAGATGCGTCTTGGCCGGGACGGAGAACGCGTCCGCTTCGCGAGCGGCCGTACCGCCGTCCGCCGTAAGCAGTGCGGCGATTTCTTCACCGACACCCGGGGCGTCGGGATCGGGCACGAAGAGCCGGATGTCGTAGCGGAGATCGGCGAACGCGGGCTCTTTTTGGAGCTCCAGAAGCATCTCAGCCAAGACGCCCGCACGGCCTGGATTGAACGCGTTGATGATCAGGGTGCGAACGTAAGGATGCTGCACGAGGTATCGCCGCACCCGCGAGACGAGATATGCGCCGTCGATGAGCGCCCCACCGATAGCGGGCTCGGGCAGGCCAAGCGCGCTACACACCTCTCCGACGAGGCCACGGGGGTCCTCCTCGTTCGAGGGAGCGAACAGCGTCCAGAACGGGTTGATGCTGTCGACGGCGGTCAGCACATGGCCTGCTTCCGTGGGCAGAACCGGTGGGAAGCTCGTTGGCGAAAGGAGCTTCAGGAGCGCTTCGCGGGTCGGGACCACGTACTCGCGGGGAGCGCTCTTCGCCGCTGCTACCCAACGTGCGCCGAGTTTTGCCCACGCAGCGAACCAAAGCGCACGAAGCGGGTGGGTGGGTGCGACAAGAACGGCATCACGGCGACGGCCGCGATGATCGACGATCGCTAGAAGGATAGAGTCAATCGCGAGTACTTTCCGCAAGTCGGCGAAGGCTTGCTGCCAGTCGCTCTTCGCTGTCGCCTCGGCGCGACGCGACAGATCTGCGAGCAGCTCGAGGTACGCTTCTGCGTAGTCTCTCGCGAGCTTGGCGTGTGCAGCAGCATCAATCCCTTGCGTGACCAATTCAGATGCCCCGTTCCGCACAGCTTCGAAGTAGCGGGCGCGGGCCGCGAGAAATCGCTCGCCTGCAGGCCCCTGCGGCCAGCCGTTGACCTCCCCCGTGCTCGTCCCCAGCACGCCGTGGTTCAGCGGGATGCGCCAACTAATCGGTCCCGCGGGTGCGGCCAGGATCTTCTGCTCGATGCTCTTGAGCACACGCGAGATCGGTACGTGCACCGAACCTTCCCGCCCAAGCTTCACTTCGAGCATGTCGGCCCCGGTGACGTGGCCCTTGGTTTTTTCGGTCCACGCAGCATGGCTAAAGGTGACGCTCTCGGGATCGCGACCATCAAGTATCGCGGAGAACTGTGCCCGAAACAGGGCATGCAGCGCGCTCGGTTCACGCGGCACAGCGCGTTGCGCAGGCTCGACTTCGACTTCGGGGTTAGGCAGTACGTAGAAGAGATCGCTTTCGTTCGGGCGCGGAAGCATCCCCTCGGTATCCGTGCTCCACGCGATGGCGTGACCATTTGTGTCGACAAGCGGGATTAGGTCTCCACTTTCCGTTTGCGCAAGCACGCGAACGAAATGCCAACCTTCCTCCCAATCAATCTTGCCAAGCCCGGAGAACGCGATGGTGGCTTTGTCGGTCGCGGTCTTCCAAACGGCTTTGCTCCGCACGAGGCCGATGGGGCCGTGTTCCTTCGAGACAACCTGGGCGACGAACTTCGCGAGGCCCTGTACCTTGCTCGGGTGCGGCTCCGTACGGAACGTGACGTTGAACTTTTTGAGGCTACCGACTGGGAGAATACGCTGCCCGATGAGCTGTGCGAGCGGCTCCTTCGTCTCGTCGTCGGCAACGGAGGGTAGATCTGTCTGGACTTCGCCGATGAAGATGGCGTCGGGTTGAACGCCACCGCCCTCGAACTCCCACTTGTTGAAGGCAAGTTGCCAGTGTGATTTGTCGACGACGATGCGTCGTGCCCACTGGTGCGGGTCATCCGTCCCTGCTTCGACGAGAAAGTTGCCGAGGAGGTTCTTGAAAGCGCGTTTAGCCAGCCCGAGCTCGCCGACGCGTCCGCGCTCGGAACGCGACGACCATGTCAGCTTCTCGACGCAATCGCGGTTACGAACGATGCGGGCAGGGGCTTTCTCCGGCTCCGCAAGCCATTCGAAATCGGGAACGAGGCCGATCTCGTAGAGTGAGGCTCCGAGAGCCTCCGCGTCGTTGCCATTCACCTTCGCCGTGAGGAGAAAGCGCACTGTCGATAGCGCATCAGCGAAAACCCAGGGTGTTTCGGCCTCACGCAGGCGCCTGAGCGACTCCTGTACGGCACCACGGAGCGTTGGCGGAATCTCTTCGACCAGTCGTGTGATGAGGATTTCGTAGAGACCGGTTATCGAGACCTCTTCGAAAGTTGCAACGCCGAAGGAGTCTTCGGCCGAGGCACGAACCTCGCTGGGCACGAACACGAGGAGTGGCTGGCGCAACGAGCCATCGGCGTGCGGATTGCGCAGTTCGACGAGCTTGGTGCTCGATACAGCAAGTTCGGGTGGGATGGCGAGTTTGCCATCGGTCAGGACGACGATCGTCGTGTTGGGTAGCTCGGCGCGAAGTCGCGCGCAGAACCGGATCATCAACTCGGTGTCGAGATCGCTGATGCGCATGCAGTGTCCGGCGGCGCGCGCGCGGAGTTGATCGACGAGCAGCGGAACGGCGACGTTCTCCAACTCGATCGCGAGCTGCGTCTGCGACAGCTCCTGGAACCCAATACTCACGGCTGTCCTCCTGCAGTCGTGTCGTCAGCGGCGATGCGATATCTCGGAGTGATGGTCTGCGTGACGTAGGCGTCGGACAGGTCTCGGTAGAATCCCATCTCGCGAAGTCGTCCGGTGAATGCGCGAACGTTCTCCCGGAGTGCGCGGCGGTCCTCGATGCTCGTTGCCGAAAAGCCATCGCCGCGCGGCAGTCGGTCGATGTAGATCCCGTAGCGTTCGCGCAAGAATACGAGGAGCTCATCGACGCGTAACTCGCCCGTGTGGAAACCCTGGGCACCGCCCGGCTTGAGCACGGCAATCTGAAGCAGCACCTCGAGGAGCCGACTGTCGAGCACGAAGCGGCGGGGCGCATTCTTCGTCCGCCCCTGCGCAAGCGCGGCCCCCGAACGGTTCTTGAGTAAGAGTGAGTCGAGGCACTCGACAATGTACTGGCGATGGTACCGACCGCGCAGCGCCACGATCATCTCGATGTAGGCGTCGAACTCGGAGAGCCCCATTTCCGTAACGGCCTTCAGCTCGGGATCGAGCTCAGCATCCTTCGTTCCGGAGGTCTCCTCGAGGAGGCTGGAGATGCGCTGGCCGAAGAACTTCTCGCGCTCGGCCTTGAGTGGAGCGTCAAGGAGCTGGAGGACATCGCCAACCGAGAAATCACCGCTCGCAGGTTTCGGGAGCTTGCCGCGGCGGACGAGGTCCGTCGCAAACTCATCGAGCTTCTTTGTCGCGAAGTAAGCGCGTACGAAGGTTGGAATGCGCCGATAGTGGACGTCCGCGCTGCGCTCGGCGAGCGCCGCCATCGGGGTTCCAGGCTGGTCTGCAACGTCGACGACGATGCCAACGCGATAAGGGCAGTCACCGTGAGGATTGTCTAAGCTCTTCGCATTCATTGGGCACGCTCCGGCCGCGCATGTCGGGTCGGAGCCCTTTCTGCGCACGAGTGCCGGCAGGAGCTTCAAGAGCCGCAGGTGATAAAGCCCGAGGTGGAAGGCGATGAGAATTTTCAGGTAGTCCACCATCACCGAGCGTGGAATGAAGCGCTGGTAGAACAGAAGACGCTGGATGTCCTCGGCCAGCAGGTCTGCTGCGCCCACGCAAAGCGGAGGGAAAATATCGCGACCCGACTTCGTGTCCGGTGCGTCCTCCACTTGGTCGAGCAACCGCAGAAGCGCTTGGGTTTCGACGTCGAGCACCGCCCCCGGATCGGCCTTGCCAGTAACCTTGTCGTGCCCTTGGAAGAAAAAGTGGTTGAGGTGCTCGATAGCCTTCTGCCCCGCGCTGTTCCTGGCGCCGTAGAGCATCTCGTAAAGATGCTGCGCGGCCCCGTAGTCGCGTGAATGCTTCGGGTTCCGGAAGCGGTAGGTGAAGCCGTGTAGGGGGCGAGGTGCGGCCACGGCCTGGTTCGCCTTGCCGCGGTTCACGACGTCGAGCAAATGCGTCTCTACCCAGCGCTCGAGGACGTCCCGGTGATCCTTGAAGCCCGTGAACCACTCAGGGTGCTCGAGGAACTCCTCGACGAAGCTTTCGACCGAGAGCTCTACCCTGCGCCGCAAACGACTCGGGAACCCGTTGTGTGCTAATCGCGCGAAGAAGGCAGTCAGCACACGGTCCATCTCGAGATGCTTGAAATCGAGGTAGCTGATTTTCGGGAGTCGGAACTCCCTATCGCGCTTGGACAAGGACATCAGGCAGCTCCCTCCCGAACGCGCGTCATCTCGAGGCGGCCGTCCGCATGACGAGCTACGCGGTAGAAGTCGTGACCAGACGTGCTGAGCAACACCTCCTGGTACGGCGCCGAGCCCAGCTGGTTCTTGAAGACAGCGAGGCTCAGGTAGTAGCCCCGTTCTTCCTCGATGCTCGGTCGGTAGCCCTCGTTCAGACGCTGCAACATCTCGAAGACGTCAAGCGAGACGAGTAGCTCAGCCTCGAGGTTCTCGTCGTGGTAGCGCAGCACGAGTCCCGTAGGCATGTGCTCGACGAAGCGAGATCGCGAGGCTTGGTCGGACAAAGACAACGAGAAGCGCTCTCGCGGGTACAACCGGTACGAGCGCACCGTTCCCCCATCAACCCGGCGGACTTCGAGCGCGAGGTTGTTGCCGATGCGTTCGGGACGCGTCAGTCCCTCGCCGCGGTTGATGGCGACGAGAAGCGGCTCGAGAAGACTATCGGGGCTGCGTTCGCCGCGCACGACGGCGAACAACTCGTCGGCGGTCTGATAGGGTAGCATCGCGCGCCAGCCCTCGTCGCGGCGCTCGAAGAACGCGCGCCGCCGCGTCATCGCGATAAAGCGTCGGTGAGCCTCGAAGAGGTGTGCGCTGACTTTGCCGGAAACGTCGCGCGGGAGCTCGTCGTATAGGCTGCGGAGGATCTCTCGGTCGTAGTTCCCCCGCTGCTCGAAGCGGAACAGCGTGCGGTCTTCGGCGGGCGAGATGAAGTCGAGGGCGCGGTCCAAGCGCGGGTCATCCGCATCAGCGACGTCGACCTCGGAGAGAAGCGTCAGCAGGCGATCCGCGTTCGGTCCGTCGCCTCCCCGCCAACTGTTGAAATAAAAGCCTTGGATGATCTCGTTGCGTCTTCCAGTTCGATAGAGTTCGTGGATTTCGTCGCAGTCCCGCGTGCCAACGAGCATGTACGCAAGCGCGGACCGGAGGTCGCGCAGCGTGATGTGCATCCGCCCGCGCAAATGGGTGATGGCATACAGGCTCTTGAGCCGCTCGATGACGTGCTTGCCCGCCGTTTCGTCCTGAATGGTCTGAGCATTGTGGTGCGCGTAGCATTTGTCCTTCAGGTCGCAGGCCTGGCACGGCTCCCAGAACTTTTTGTGCGTCATACGGTTTAAGAGCCGCTCGAGGATCGAGTTATCGAATCCTTGCGGGTCGGCCACGACGCTACGGAGATTGAGGTTCACCACCGCTACGCCCTGAGTGGGCTCGCCCGTGAGGAGCCCCTCTTTCACGAGCGCCGCGAGCGCTTCGAAGTCCGCACGATTTGCCTCGAGGAAGTCGACGAGGCGTCCCTCGTTGATGGCGATGAGGCGAGTCTCCTTGGTTGCAGTCCAAGCCGCTGGGTCCTTGCCTTGGAACGGGGCAAAGAATGTACGAAGCACATCTTCGTTCTTCTGGTCGCCTTCATCCTGGCTGCCGTCGTAGTTCGAAAGGAATGTCCGACCGTGCAGCTCGAAACGCGCTCCATTGGGCAAAGGCGTGACGACCGCCTGCTCGTCCCTCGCGGCCCGCTCTAGCTTCTGTAGGAACGCCGTCTTTCCGTCGCCCGCATTACCCGAGATGATGACGAGCGAGAACTCGCCGGAGAGCACCGACGGCAGGAGGTCCCTGTCTAGCGCGGTCTCGACATAGGTTTGCTCGCTTATGGCGTCGAGACCGCGCGTGCCAGCGTTGCTTCGCTTGCTCTGGCTGTACACCGTGAGCAAGTGGCGCACGTAGGGGTTCGTGTTTGGCTCGATTGGTGTCCCAACTTCGCTGCCATTCCCAGTGGCCATACTGTTGCCACCACCATTGGTGGCGATCCATGCTGACGGCACTGGCGTCGTGGGCTGCGGTGGCCGACGAGCAGCGGGCACCGCTGCGAGAGCCTTCAACAGTTCAGCAGCGGACGTGAAGCGATCGGCACGCTTGGGGGCGATGGCCTTCACCATGATGTCCGCGAGCTCAGGCGCGAGGTTAAGCAGGTTCGATTGCTCGCGCGGGTCCGGAGCTGGCTTCCCGGGAGGTGGAACCTGCGCATCGATCCACGGGTAGCGCCCGGTCACAGCCTCGTAGAGCGTGATGCCCAGCGCATAGAGATCGCGGTCTGCGAGGTCGCTCGTCGTCGGCACCGCATCGAGGTCCAGATCGGGTGGGAGGTAGCGACGCGAACCGCCGCCCCGATCACCGCTCATTCCAAAGACAGCCACGTTGAAGTCGATGATCTTCACACCGCGATCGGTCCACAGCAGATTCCGTGGCTTGATGTCGCAGTGGAAGACCCCAGCTTCGTGTAAGTGGACGAGGCCGGAGGCCACCTGACGCGCAAGCTCGAGCGCGTCCTCGGGGGCAAACAGGTTGTCGTCGATCATCTCGCCCACGTCGAGCCCGTCGATGTACTCGAACACGATGAAGGGCGGACCGTTGCCGGGGATGAAATCGGCATCGATCACCTTCACAACGTTCGGGTGATCGGGAATCCGAAGGAGCGTCTTGTACTCCTTCTTAAGCCGGTCGATGGTGGAAACGCGGTCGCGCAGCACGATCTTCATCGCGCGTGAGACGTCACCGAGGGTGTCGATGACCTTGTAAACGACGCCAAAGGAGCCAGGTTTGCCGAGCCGCTTCTCGACAACGTACTTCGGGGTGATTTGGGTCTGTGGGAGCAGGTTGGAATAGTCGAGCTGGGGCGCTGGCTCTAGCAAGGGTGCCGAGGGAGGCGTAGCGGCTTCGGCGACCGAGCCCGTACTCGGATCGCGGATCATCTTCAGCTCCGCGAGCGCCCAACCGGGCGTTGCGCGTTCGTCGGGCTCGAACGCGCATAGCTTCTGGAGCCACGCGTCGAATCCCTTGGTCAACTCCGGTCGCGCGACGCTCGGTCTCACCGCGAACACGGCTTTCTGCTCAAAGAGCTCCGAGGGCGTCTTGAACGGGCGCTCGCCGACGAACAACTCGTAGAGTACGAGGCCGACGCTAAAAAGGTCCGAGGCCGGCGTTGCCGCAGCAGGCTCACCGTGAAGTTCCGGGGCCATGTAGGCCGGCTCGAGGTCGTCGACAATCTCACGGGCGATCGTGTGACTGTGGTCCGTGCCTGGGCGTGCGAAGTCGAAGCCGGTGAGCCGCACGCGACCGTCTGTGCCAACGAGGATGTTCGACGGCGAAATGTTGCGATGGACGACCTTGTTCGTAGCGAGGTGCGAGAGTGCCTGAAGCAGGCCGGCCGCGATGCTGAACTTCTGGTCGAGCGTGAGTGCCAGCGCAGGCTTTTCGATATGAAGGCGCAACGCCTGTCCAGGCACATCCTCCGTGACGAGGAAGTACTTGTCCTCGCTCTCACTGGCGAAGAACTCGCGCACCGTAACGATGCCCGGGTGCCCCGACATCGAGCTGAGCGCGCGGTACGCGGTGGAGATGAGTAGCTTCTGCTTCTCGCGCTCCTCCGGCGGCTTGTAGGGGTCGGCCTGGTAGGCGCGGATGAGCGCCGTCGTCTTCGGCCCGACGATGGTGTTGAAGGCGCGGTACTCGGTGTAGCTGTCGGTCCCGCCGAGCTTCTCGATCACTTGCCAGTTGCCGAAACGCTGCGGGCCCGAGCGCGCCTTCGCGACCCCCTGGAGCGCCTTGATGATGATGTTGTGGTGAGCGCTGATGTTTTTCGACTTGCCTGCTGGGATGCGCGTGCTGTTTTGGAAGAACGCCGCCGCCTTCTTCAGCGTCGTAACGTTCGGAGCGTCGCGCCCGCCCTGATCCACGAGCGTGGCGTCAGGCGCGGTGAGCACAACAGCCGCGTCGACGTAGATTTCCTGCAGATCTTTGCGACCAGGCTGGCTGCTGGTGATGATGCCCTTCACCGCCCTGGCGTGCCCGCGCAGTTTCGCGAGCGGGGAGTTGAAGGGTTGGCGTCCCTCCGGGTACCACTTGGGCCCATAAACGTCGATAAGCCCACGCGTGCCCTTTACGTCGACGAGATAGACGGCGTGCGGAGCGACGACCGCGATGTCGACCTCGAAGGCCTCTCCGTCGCGGAGGATGTCGAAGTTGTGCAGGACGAGGTAACTCGCCGGCAGGTGATCCCGCAGGTATGCGATGGCCTGGCGTTCGGCCTCGTTTACCGGCTCGCCGATGGGAATCACCTTAGCCATCAGTTCGTGGCTCCCTTCTCGATGGCGTCTTCGACAAGACGCACGGCCTTACGCTCGGCGTGGATCGCGCGCACACTCGCTTCGACGGCACCCGCCACCAGCTTGGAGAGCTCCAGGCGCCTCGCGTCGTCGAACCACGGCACCTTCATCTCGGCGATGAGCTCGCAGTCGAGGCTCGGGATCGAGGAACCGAACGCGGTTCCAATCGTCGCGAGGTAGCCAGGCTCCGAGGCGAAGACAGACCACAGGAAGAACGCGTCCTCCTTCGACTTGCACCGAACGCGCACGAGATGCTCGGAGGCCGCGTGGCCGTAGTAAGTCGGCAGCGGAAGTACCGCGCGACCTATGATGCCACCGAGCTGGCCACTGCGAGGGAGCAGCAGGTCGCGGTCCGAGACGAGCAGCTTCTCGAGGTGCGGGGTTCGACGCTTCGATATCGAGTACTCGCCGACAGGGTCGAGACGGAACACCTCCGACGACGAGAGAAAGGGAATACCAAGAGTAGGATCGTCGACCTTCAGGCGCGGACCACGATTGGGCTCGAAGACCGACTCGACTTTGTCGCTCAATCGGACCGAGGGAAGACGGGCAAGGACGTCACGCGCTGCGACGACGCGCGGCACGTGGTGGAAGGCGTCAAGACGACGCTGGAGTGCCGACGAGGCCGCCTGCGTGACGTTCGTGGGAGGGATGCCCGCCCAACCAAGCAGCTCATGGACGCGCTTGACAGCGTTGCGCTGCGCTGACGCCGCTTCGTCGCGGAGCTTCGTGGCTTCGTGGATCAGCTGGTGAGCCATCGTCTCGATCTTCTTGCCGAGTCTCGGGACCGGAAGGTCGGCAATGTGCTCAGGTTCGATGTGCTGGATGATCGCGCCGTAGGTTCCACCGACGACGAGAGGCACCCCGAACTTGCTGCTCAGGTAGGCGTAGAGGTACCCCGGCGGGATCTTCTCGGGGTCCGGCACCACCTTCATCACATCCTGCGACGACCAGACGCCGGCCATATCCTCGCGCACGTAGGCCATGCGTCCGATAGCACCTGAGCAAGAGATAATCGTCATGCCCGGCTCGAGTCGCAGGTAGCTCAGCTTTGGCGAATAAGCGTCGCGACGGCTCAAGAACGGCAGCCTGCTCAAGTCCGCGCTGAGTACGTCCCCACCGGTGAGAAACGGAACACCGTGGTCAGCCGAGTCAACGTAGTTCCGCTTAAACTGGGGGCCGTTGTAGATCCCGCCCTTGAAACCAGTCGTCAGGTCGGCGAGCCGCTCCTTCTTTGCCTTGAGCCTTTCGAGCACCATCTTCGCTTCTAGCGCGCCCGACATGTAAGGATTGCAATCGAGGCGACGCCCATCGCGCTCCAGCCATGAGCTCGGAATCGATTTCGCCTTCATGCACCAGGCTCCGGGTTCTGCTTCCTGAACTCGCGATACGCGGCCGCGATCAGCGGAAGATCGTCGTCGACGACCTTCTTCTTTCGATGGAGCACCCGCTCCTTGAACGAGCCGTTGACGCGAATGCGCTCCACTTCCTTGACGTCCTCGAGAATCTCCTCGCCGTCGGGGCTGCGCTTGTAGAGCGCGTTCCCACGTCGATCGAAGCCGACCTTCTCGGCCACGGCCATGAACACCGGATAGTCCTTGGTGTTGCCGAGGTCAGTAGCTCTTAGCTCCTGCTCGGTCTTCTTCTTCAGGAAGAGCAAACTCGTCAGAATGTTGACGTTGGCCTCGACGATGAAGGCCTCGACGGGCAGGTCGATGCTCGCCAGCACCCAGGTGTGACGCAAGATCCACCAACGGATGTATTCGTCGCCGGGATTGCCCAAGATTCCGTCGGGCAAGACGATACCCATGCGACCGCCAGGCTTGAGCCACTCCACGCATCGCTCGATGAAGAGCACCTCGGGGGCGACGCTGCCCTGAAGCCGGCCAGTATTCCGGAAGCCGCCGTCCTCCGTGCGCTCCCAGATGTGCGCGAGGTCGAAGTTCCGCAGGATGTTCGGGTCGGTGATGGGGATCTCGGAGCCAAAGGGCGGGTTGGTCATGACCAGGTCCATCGTGCCGAGCGGTGCAAGCTTCATGGCCTCCTTGACCCCCGGCAGGTGACCCTTGGGAAACTCCAGTGAGTTGATGTTGAAGATGTTCGTCTCGGCGTTGCTCGCCATGACGGCATTCATCTGAGCGGCGCGCACGAGGAAGGGATCGAAGTCGGCGCCGAACAGGTTGTTCTTTACGAACTCGGCGAGACGCTCCTGGACGGACATGAGCTCCTGCGTCGACTCCGCGCCAGGCTCGATACCTTTCTCGGCTTTGAACTTTTGCGCGAGGTGCGCGAGCGTCGCCGTGAGGAAGCCGCCCGTACCGCACGCCGGGTCGAGCACACGCTCGTTCGGCTTTGGGTCGAGCATCGAGACTACGAGTTTGATGACTCCACGAGGCGTGAAGTACTGACCCCGATCCCCACGGAGGTTCGTGCCTACGATCTCCTGGTAGGCGGCCCCCTTGGCGTCGACATCGGTGCGCCCAAGGTCGTACTTTGCGAGCTCCGAGACCATGAACGCGAGCGCGCGGTCTGAAAGCGTGATCTCCTCGTTGCCGCGGAAAACCGTGGAGTACTTCTTCTTCACCTCCTCGAAGAGCGGGATGATGCGCTTTCTGATGGCCTTCTGTCCTTCGGCATCGAACTGTTCGTCGATGAGTTGGCCGTTCTTCTCGAAGCGCCCAGCCCAAAAGCGGCGCTTTTCATTGGGCTGCCGCTCGTCATGCATCTTGGCGAATATGAGATAGAGGAACTGCCAGAAGGCAGCGTCCTTCGGCATGCCCTCGTTGCCGTGGATGAAGTTGTGGCAGCGCCGGAAGGCAGTGCGTAGCATCTCCGGGTCGGCACGACGAAGCTTGGCGTGCGAAGCGACATCGCGTGTCGCGATCGATTCGTCGGAGAGCGGCCAGTCGCCAATGGGGATGAACTTGGCGTCGAAGCGCTTTCGTTCGACGCGGAAGAAGAAGAACTCGAGGCCGTTTGTCCACAGGCCGTACTTGCAGTTCTCGCAAGCAGCCATCGCATCCTTGAGCAGCTCGAGATCTTTCGCCGCCTGCTCGTGGTCGCGCATCTTGTACGCGCCCTTGTTGCCAAGCTTCGGCTCCTTCTGGCAGACGACGAGGCGGCGCACATTCTCGGGCGTGTGCGGAGCCCCGGGCTCGAAGATGGCGATGTCGATCTTCTTGTTGGAGCCGTCGACCTTCACCTTGAAGTCGGGCTCCATGTCGTCGACGTTGATGCCGTACTCATGGAACAGCGCACGTGCGATGCGCTGACGCACGCGTTCCTTGTCGCTGTCCTTAACGGGGTTGCCGGTGATGTAGTCGAGGATCTTGCCGTCTTCGATGGCGCTGGCCTCGTCGGCCGACGTGCCGTTCTCCTCGGGCTCCGTCACCGGCTCGATCTTCGCTGCTGCTGATTTCTTGGGCCTAGCCATTCTTGCGATCCTTCACACCAAGCTCGTCGGAAGATGAGGCAGCGCCGCCGTCCCGAACCCAAGCGTCGACGTCCTCGCGCTTGAACTTCCAGAAGCGGCCGACCTTGTGGCCTGGCATGCCCTTCGAGGTGACCCAGGTGTAGACGGTGTCCTTGCTCACCCCGAGGTACTCCGCGATCTCGTCAACTGAGAGCCATCGTTCGTTTTCGTGCATGCGCACCCCCGTCGCTGTACCGCGGCAGACTGCAGGCTAATAGGATATAAAGATACTAGTTTGGGGTAAATTAGGTATGTTTGGGTTTGTGCTGATGAATGCCAGGGAGCTTGGGGATGGGGTGGTGGGGTCGAGAGCGTCAGGCGTCCTGTAAAGCCCCACCATGGTTGGGCGCGGACAGCCCCAACAGGAACTGTTCCCCTCGGTGCTCGCGGAGTGCGAGGGAAGGCACTCGTAGACGCGGCCGAGCACGTCTTTGGGGTCGAGCTTGTACTCTGGGCATCCACCGAAGCTCGCAGCGTAAGCTTCCCCGATCCGCAGACACCCCATAAGTAGAACTTTCTGGCATGTTTTCCCCAGCCAGGAGGTTCCATGAAGAAGTCCCGTTTCACCGAGACCCA
>Ga0207874_1002794_pt1 | contig 15693 bp, 16 predicted proteins | sample HigsolmetaAR201D_FD_184833 | JGI IMG/M metagenome (GOLD analysis project Ga0207874, IMG submission 184833) | Ionic liquid and high solid enriched microbial communities from the Joint BioEnergy Institute, USA - AR20-1-D (SPAdes) (version 2) ...
ACAGATCCGCATCTCACCACAGGAGAAGTTGATCGTTGTGCTGAATGGAGCATTTCCGACGGCAGACGATGACGATCTGTCGCAGGCCGAAGAGGCTGTGTGGCAGGGCGTGCGCGAGGCTTTGAAGACGCAACACGGGAGCTAACCTGAGAACTTAGCGCGACGCTGATCGAACGATACTGCTCCAAGTTCAGCGAACGGTATACAACCCCTCGGCCGGCCTCCTTCGATACCCGTGGCCCGCCCGTCGGCGCGCTGCCCGCGTGGCCAATAGGCGGGTGCTGAATAATCCTGTATCCTGATGATTACTCAACCGCTCTATCAGGTCAGGTTTCCTTGCAGCTCCACCCCGATGCCCCGGCGCTCAGCGAGGCTTCTTTGTGAGCCTCCATCTTCGGCTGCTGGGTACCCTAAGCATCACGCGAAACGGCGATGCGGTCGAATTGCCCGCCTCGCGGAAGGTGCGTGCGCTGCTCGCCTATCTCGCACTCGCTCCGCGTGCTGTGTCGCGGCATCGGCTCTGTACGCTGCTGTGGGATGGCGCGATGGATCCGCGTGGAGAATTGCGATGGGCGCTGGCGAAATTGCGTGGGGTCGTCGGCGCAGAGCGCATCAAAGCTGACGACGATTCGTTGCAGCTGGACCTCAACGGTTGTTTCGTCGATGCGCTCGAGGTTCAGCGCACTGTTCGGGCGGGTATCAGCCAGCTCACGCATGCGCGCGCGAGCGACTTGCTAGCGCTGTTCGACGGCGATCTGCTCGAAGGGCTCGAAGTGGCGGGTTGCCCGGAGTTTACGGGATGGCTGCATGCGGAACGCGTGCGCTTCAAGTCGTGGCGTCTTGAACTGGTCGAAATTGCGCCGCCCGCCGATCACCTCGACGATCTCGTGCCTGACGAGCGGTTCGAACAGGCCTACGACTACTACCTGCAAGGGCGACAGTATCTAGGCCGCATGATGAAGCGCGGTCTGCACATGAGCCGCCGCATGTTCATGCGCTCGCTCGAGCTGGATGCCCGCTACGGTCCGGCATGGGCAGGACTCGCGATGACGCACGCCTGTTTATATGAATGGTTCGACGCAGGCACGGTCGGGCTTGCACGAGCGGAACACGCGAGCCGGCGTGCCATCGAAGTGGCGCCGCAACTTGCCGAGGCGCATGCTGCTCGCGGACTCGCGCTCTCGCTCTCGCGCCGTTACGACGAGGCGGTCGCCGAATTCGAAGAAGCGCTGCGTCTCAATACGTATTCGTTCGAAGCCCACTACTACTTTGCGCGGACTGCGTTCGCATTGGGCGACCTGTCGCGTGCAGCCGAACTGTTCAATCTCGCAGCCCAGCTGCGCCCCGAGGATTTTCAAAGCCCGATTTTAATGGCCACGGCTGCGCGCGCGCTCGGACGCGACAGCGCTGCGCACGACGCCGTCAGTGCTGGCCTTCGCCGCGCCGAGCGGCAGCTCACGCTCAATCCGCGCGACGGCAGGGCGCTTTCGCTTTGTACCGGCACCCTGCTCGATCTCGGGCAAGCCGAGCGCGCGCTCGAATGGTCGCGCCGTTGCCTAGAGCTCTATCCGGACGATGCCAGCGTGCTCGTGAACATCGGCTGCGTCTACGCGCGGACCAATTTGAAGGAAGAGGCGTTGAACCTGCTGGAACGCGTCTTTGCGCACGGATGCGGCAAGCGCGACTGGGTGCTGAACGATCCGGACTACGCCAGTCTGCGCGACGAGCCGCGCTTTCAGCAGCTCGTCAGCCGGCTGCGCTGAGCGGCACTTCCACGCCTTTTCCCACGCCGCGGTTACAGACTGCGGCCATGAAATCGTTAACCTTGTCGCGTCGCTCGGTGCTGCTCGGCCTCGCCGGCGGTGTGTGCGCACGAGCGGCGTCCGCCAACTCTGTGAGGAAGCCACCCATGACCCGATTCGTCGAAGTCAGCCACGTCATCGAGCCCGGCATGGTGACGTATCCCGGACTGCCGGTCCCGCACGCGGAAGTCATCGTCGACCACGACACCTCGCGCGAACGCTATCAGAACAAATCGGAATTCCTGATCGGCTCGTTGCACTTGTGCGGCAACACCGGGACTTACGTGGATTCGCCATTGCATCGTTACCGTGGCGGCACCGATTTGGCCGGCCTGCCGCTCGAGCGCGTGGCGCACGTGCCGATTCGCATGTTCGATGCGCGCTCGATCGGCCGCGCCGTCGGACCGGAATTGTTCAAGGGCGAGGATCTGCGAGGCACGGCAGTCCTCGTGCGTACCGACTTCAGTCGTTATTGGAGAACCGAACGCTACGGTCGCGACAATCCGTTTCTAACTGCTGAAGCGTGCGAACTGCTCGTCGCCTCGGGCGTCGCCATGGTCGGCATCGATTCGGTGAACATCGACGACATGATGGATCTGTCGCGACCCGCGCACACGATCCTGCTCGGTGCCGGCATTCCGATCAGCGAGCACATGACGAACTTGGCGGCTTTGCCTCGCGAGGGAGGACGGTTGCACGCCGTGCCGATCGCATGGAAGGGCGGTGCCACGTTCCCAGTGCGCGCGTACGTGCAGTACGGTGAGGAGTAACGCGATTATTCGGGGGCTCGAGGCGATGGAGTCGAAGCATCGTCTCGAGCACGCGCCAAGCGAGGCAATCCCTTTACGAGCGTCTCATCCACGAAACACCAGCTCCAGATCTCGCCGGGTTCGAGCGAAGTGATGATGGGATGCGATGTGGCGTGGAAATGTTTTCGGGCATGCCGGTTCTTCGAGTCGTCGCAGCAACCCACGTGTCCGCAGGTGCGGCACACGCGCAGGTGAACCCATGTGTCGCCGAGTCGCAGACACTCCTCGCAACCGCGCGAGGTGGGCACATTGGTCTGTACGGCATCGAGATGTGTGCAGCGTGGGCTCATGAGCGGCTCCGGGCTCTCAAATCGCGTTAGGCGTTTGTACGGCACCTCAGTGCTGTCAAGACGCATGTGCTTCCGGGTGTGAAAAGTCGCTTCTCCGGTGCGTTGTTCCCACTCGCACGTCGTTGCTGCGTCAAGGCAGAAAGCTCGTGGTTTACGATGGCGCCCCGCACGGTATTACCGATACGCGCAAGGATGGCTCAATGAGGATCTGTTGAGCTTCTTGCGCGAGTAGACGGCTGAAGGGCAGCGCCACCGCGTACGGCGGCGGCGCTCGAATCCACGGGAAGGGTCTTCGATCGGTGCGAACCGCTCGCGCGGTACGAATCTATTGCACAGAGGCGTCGGCGACTGTCGCGCCGTCGAGCTACACGATTTCGCGCGCCGCTGGGGGCTACGCTTTCCGGGTCACTCAGCTGATGTCTAGAGGCTGCCTTGACGCTGGTCGAAGCAGGCTTGCAACATTGCTTCCGTCTGCTGCGTCCAAGGGAACCGTGTGCCAAGGGGAAAAGGGATGGCCAAAACAAAGTGGGCGTCAGGCAGTGCGGTTTCTGTTTCAGGCCGCGCCAAGCCCTCCCCAGATACGGATGCCGCAAGAGCCTGGGAGGCCAGATGAAGCGTTTTGTCGTTCCTGCGATTCTCGTGCTCTCCATCAGTGCGTGCACGGATGTCTGTATCCACGAGGAGGATCGGTCAGCAGAGGAGAGTCTCGACGGCATTGAACGCGTCGTGCTGATTTCTCAATCGGGCTCGCTGCGAGTCGAAGGCGAAGCAGGCAGCGCTTCTTTGAGTGCAAAAGGCCGTGCTTGCTCGGCGCTCAGAAGCGACTTGAAAGACATTCGAATCGAGATGCAACGCGACGGATCCACACTGTTCGTCACGGCCGCCGTCCCGGATCTTCCCTGGATGCCTTTCGATCTGTTCTTCGTGCCCGCGACGCTGAATTTGACGGTCACGGTGTCGCCGGATGTGAAATTGGACGTAGACGATGGGCGCGGCGAGCTGCATCTCATCGGTGTCGGTACTACGACCGTGACAGACGGCTCGGGCGAGATTGTCGCACGAGACATCCGAGGCGATTTGCAGATCGAAGACGGGTCAGGCGGCATCGACATCGACGGCGTGAGCGGCGATGTCACGGTGCGCGATGGGTCGGGAGGCATCTCGATCGCGAACGTGAGCGGATCAGTGCACATTCCGTTCGACGGCTCAGGAGCGATCGCAATTGCCGATGTGCGCAAGGACGTGAAGATCGATGCCGACGGGTCCGGCGCGATCAGTATCAAAAAGGTCGACGGTCTCGTCTATATAGGCAGCGACGGCTCGGGTTCGATCCAGATCAGCGAGGTCGGCGGCAACGTGACCATCGATAGCGATGGATCCGGCGGAATAGAAGTGTCCGACGTTGCCGGCGATTTCGTGGTCAACAGCGCAGGCAGCGGCGGTGTGCGGCACGAGAGAGTCCAGGGAACCGTAAAGTACTGAACCGAGACTCGTAGCTTCCAACCGGTCGCACTGATGCGCGGCTCGGGTCGCGTGATGTCATTCACAGGGCCAAGGCCTCGATCTCATGGTGCTAGTTGCCGTAGTCCCAGAAATAACACTGTCGTAACTCGCGGTCGAAGGAGTGTCCGGGCAGACAGGCGTGAAAATCGATCACGCGGCCTGCGTAGTTCTGACGCCAGTCGTTCGGATGGATTGGACCCTGACTCCAAAGCGTCGATTCGGCTGTTCGCCAATGAATCTCGACTTTCTTGGTGCAGCGATTGTAAAACCTCTTCTCTGAGGCGTCGTAGTGCACGCATTCGGTCATATTGGCTCCGGCGACCCGCTTTGCGATGTGCCCGCTACTTTGTGATGAGGTCGAGGAAGCGGAAGACGTGTATGTTGTGCTCGACTGCGGCGGCGATGATGAGGACGATGAAGAAGTTGTTGAAGGGGAAGGTGAGGACGATACATCCCCGGTGAGAATCAATTCGGCTGCGCCCAGGGCAATCTCGGCCGCAGTCTCAAGGACCACACATCCCTCGAGCGCGACGCAACTCAAAGCAATAAGGGTCATTCTAAGCATGGCCGTCGCTCCTCCCTCGTCACCAGCGACAAACAGCTTTTCCTGGGGATACTAGCGGGTGAGAGAAGCCGCTTACATGATGCAAATGCATCATGCGGTTCGCGCGATTGATATATGAATATGTGCACTTTTCAGGCATTGCGCGGCACATCTTTGCGTAATGGGATGATGTCTCTTCGTTGTTCACTTTTTCGAGTCTTGGGCTTGATTGCGTGCCTTGGCATTGCGATCGCGGTGTCTGTCGAAGAGTCAGCCATGGGGTTCGAGACTGCAGATCTCTCGTCCTTGCAGCGCGAGTGGCTTGAGCTCGGTACCCCGGAGTACAGCTGGACGAGCGGACGGCGTACCGAGGTGTGCGCTCAGTGCGCTTTCAGCGCGACACAAGTGCGCCGGGCGCTTTCAGCGCTGTCGCGAAAACAATTCGCGGCTCCTTTGCGGGATCGCGGCTGATCAGCGTGTACTGAAGATAGAAGGCGTGGACGGTCACGCGGCGCTGTTTGCCAATGTGATGCGGGCCGGTGAGATCGTTGCGTCCGCGACGACCGCCCGCGCCGCCGATGCCGTCGGACTCGAGATTTGGGCTTCAGCGCCTCGATGACGGGGCTATGCGGACCGCTCTGCCACAGTGGTCGTCACTGAAGCTTGATTCGCGTGACCTGCGTCTGCTCGCCGGGATACGTCAGCAATCGCATCGCTTCCGTGAACTCGAAGCGCTGCGGATCGAAGGAGATCCGCAACTGCTCGACGATGTATTCGTGAGACAGCTCGACCGTGAGCTCGATCGCCACCGTCTTGCCCAGACCTTCCTCGGCGCGGGACGCGCGCGTCGACACGCCGGAGCACGCCTTCGACAGCGACAGCTCCGACAGACGCTCGATCGGGAAGTGTGCTGTCTGGTCTCCGCGCGTCGCGGTGAGGCGAGACAGCGCGCCTTCGGGGCATTCCATCGTGAACTCGATAGCACCCGACTCCGTTTGAACATTGAAACGGGATGCGACCCAGGGAAGCGGCAGCGGCGGCGAGGCGCTGGCCGTCGCTGCGAGCCCCAGACATGCGATCGTCAGCTTGATTGCCTTCATCAAGATCTCCTCAGGTCGCCTTGCTCGACCCGGCCCAGGAGTTCTCGCGTACACGTATCAACTTTTCCGGGAATGGGTTCGAACGTAACTCGGGATCTTTGCATCGAGCAAGATCAACGCGTGCCGTCGGGTGGCAACCCACTCTAAGGCAGGATTACCTAGGGTGCAGCAGAGTGAGCATCCACTTATTGGGATGCCGCATTACGCTCGACGATCGGCGCCAACAATCGCAAGCGTGCGACCACTCCAGCACCGTCCTCGGCGATCGTGAGCGTTGCGTGGCGATAGGGCAGGAGCGAGCGCACCAGGCGCAGGCCCGCGTTGAGGCCTGTGCCCGAATTCAGATCGAAATCCGGCGGCAGTCGGGCGGGCGCATTGAAGACCGTCAAGAGTGCGTTGTCGCCTTCCGGTTCGATGGAGACGACGATGTACGCATCGTCGGCGTCGTCCGTGTACTTGACCGCGTTGGTCACGAGCTCGTTCACGATCAGGGCAATGGGCACGGTGTAAGCGGCTTCCAAAGCAAACAGCTTCTGTGCCTTGGACGAATGGATCGGAACGCGCGTGATTCGCTGCGAGACGTGCACGACCTCCTCGACGACCGAGCACAGATAAATCCTGTCCTCGTGCAGCCTGGCATGAATTCCGTGCACGGCGGCGATCGAAAGTAATTGAGACACAGCCTTCTGCAACGGTTCGGCCGAGCTCGGTCGTTCGACGATGTGCTGGCGCAGCAGGCCCACCGTTGCCTGCAGATGATTCTTGATGCGGTGATGCACCTCTTTGACGAGGGCGCGTGTCAGCTCCTGCTCGGCAGCGATGCGCTGATCCGCTGCTTCGTGAATCCGCTTGATGTCATGACAGAAAACGATGGCGCCGGCGAGCGTGCCGTTCTCCTGCCGCAGTGCGAGGCCGTGGCAAAGATAAGGGAGACCGCAACAGGTCGCCTCGAACAGCGCATCGGAGTGCGAACCCAGTGCCTGGAAGGCGGCTGCCGCGAGCTGCTGCTCGCAAACGCAGTTTTCCGCGGTGTGGTTGTTCCCGCAAACCGGCTTCGCGGCTTCGATGATTTTCGAGGCTCCTGGATTCGCGTACACGCATTTCCCCGTCGAGAGGAAGATGAATACCGGCGAGCGCAGCTCATTCAGGATGCGCTCCAGGGTCGGCTCGCGTAGCAAGTCGGACAGTGCGTCGTCGATGCCGAGCGCCTGGAGCTCGGCTTGCAGCTCATGCCACATCAGGACTTACGCTCGCGACTGCCGGTCGCCGAGCTCGAAGCGCTGCGCGTCGAATCCGTCGATGCTGCGTGAGCCGCGATCTGCGACGCGACATGATGGGCCTGATTGATCGGATGCAGCAGATCGCGCGCCACGTCGACGACGCGCCGTTGCTGTGCCCTTGCGTAGCTCCGCAGGCATGCAAACGCGTGCTCCTGCTTGAGCTTCAATCTTTCCATTAGCACGCCGACGGCGGCATTGATGTCGCGCGAGGCAGTGAGCGAGTCCTTGAGCTGCCCCTCGCGTTCGGCGAGCGCGCGCAGCTCCGACGCCCGCGACAATGCAGCGCGTACGGCTGGAATCAGCTCGAGCGGATCGATCGGTTTCAACAAGTAGCTGATCGCGCCTGCGTCGACTGCTTGCTGGACCAGCTCGGCATTGTCGTAGGCGGAGAGGAAGATGCTGTGCAGCGCGTGCTGTTCGCGCAGCACTTGCGCAAGCTGAGGGCCGCTCACCGCCGGCAGTTGGTTGTCCAGAATGGCCAGGTCCAACTTGCGGGACGAGCAGATCTCGAGCGCGCGTTCCGCATCGCTTGCCTCGAACACGTCGAAGCCGGCGTGTCTCAGCGTCGAGCTGATGGTTGCCGTGATCAAGGCGTCGTCATCGACGACGAGTAATGCATGTGCAGGGGTTCCCGTCGGATGCGCCCCCGCCCGAAACGCGTCCATAGCGTGCCTCCACCCCCAGTTCGAAAAAGTCACTGCACTCGCGCCGACGCAGGCGAGCAACGGCGCAGCGTGCCGTTGCATTCACAAAAACCCGCGGGGAGACGGCGGAGAACAGTTGCGAGGCTCGGGTTGAAGATCGAGTCAACCGCCGCCTCTTGATTTGCCAGTACGTTAGCTCATCGAGGATCTGGCGGGCAATACAGCGCGGCATCTTCGAACGCGGAACGAGCGCGATGGAAAGTCAACGAAGGAGCGTCCGATCTGTTGCGAGATCCATGTCGCAGTTTGGTCGCTAGGTCGAGCGAAATCGTGACGCATTCCACGGCCCGCACGGAGCGCAGCTCATAGTCTGCATCGTGCATCGAGCGAGCGTGCGACCTCATCCCCGTCGCATCCAATCCAGCTCACGATGTGCGCGCCGCGCTCTGCGGCGACCGCTTCAGCAAGGCCTTACACCTGCCTGTCGAGTTGAGAACGACTAGTCGTATGGGCAAATGCCCTGCGGACTGGATCTTTACGCGTCTGCAGATACTGCAGCGCGAGCCACGTCGGATGGGCAGATGTGAGTGCTTTGGTCTTCGAAAACACGCAATACGGACGTGGATGCGGTGAAGCGCACCGCGTCTGCGCGATCGCGCGCATCCGCTGCGCCACTTCTGTGCGATCCGGTTCGGCCGTGGCAAAGCTTGGGATGCGGCCGACATGACGGACACTTGTCTCTCTTTGAAAGGATTCGGTGTCGCATACGGCACGCGCACAGTGCTCCAGGACGTTTCCGCGCAGATCGCGGTGCGTGGGGTCACCGTCATCGTCGGACCGGCGGGCACCGGAAAGTCGACTCTGTTGAGAGCGCTGTGCGGATATCACCGGGCGATTCCGTATGCCAGGACGTGGGGTGAAGCGACGTACCTCGGTCGGCCGCTCGGCCACGAGGATCGTTGGCCCACGCTGGTCGTCCAGCATGCGCGCCTCTTCACCTCGACCTTGCTCGAAAACCTGCTGATGGAAGCGCCCGAGCGGTTCGCTTCGAGTTACGCGCAAAAACGCGAGCGGGCGCGACAGATCCTCGAAGAGCTGCACCTTGCCGACCTCGAGACTGCGCTGAACGAGCCGGTGGTCGAGCTGCCCCTGCATGTGCAGCGCTTGGTTGCCATCGGCCGCATGGCAGCGGCGGGCGCGCCGCTCTTGTGCGTCGACGAACCGACGAACGGTGTCGACCCCGAGGGTGCCGCGCTGGTGATCGATTACTTGCGACGGCTCGCCGAGTCGCGGGCCGTGCTCGTCGTGCTCCACAATCAGCGCGAAATCCGCCGTCTCGGCGGAACGCTCGTGCTATTGGCACGAGGCGTCGTCCAGGAAACGCAGCCGACAGCCAGTTTTTTCGAGCGGCCGCTCAGCGATGCAGGACGGCAGTTCCTCGCCACGGGTTCCTGTATCGATGTGTCGCCGAACGCGGAGCCCGAGACACTTGCGCCCGAAGCGCATGCACTCGTGCCTCCACCGGCGCGGCGGCAAGAAGCTGCGAGTGCTGCCGTGGGTCCCGACGGTTTCGTTTGGTTGATACCGGGACGTCTGGCGGGAACGCCTCAGCCGGGAATCGTGCGCAGTCTCGACTACGATCTCGAAGCGCTACGGCGCGTGGGCGTCACGGTCCTCGTGTCGCTCACCGAGCAACCGCTCGATGAAGCACTGCTCGAGCCCTACGGCATCTCGCTGCTTCGGTATCCGGTGCGCGATATGGAAGCACCGACCATCGAGGCAGCGAAACAGCTGTGTGCGTCGATCGAGCGCATGCTCGCCGCCGACGAGGTCGTCGCAGTTCATTGCAAAGCCGGGCTCGGGCGAACGGGCACCATCCTCGCTGCCTATCTGATCTGGTGCGGCGCGTCCGCGTTGACGGCGCTCGAAACGGCGCGCCGACGCCAATCCCGCTGGGTCCAATCCGAGGCCCAGATCCGATTTCTCGAAGAGTTCTCGTCGGTACTCGGTCGCAGCGAATCTGCTGCGGTCGAGCGCATGCCGATGGGGCAGCAAATCCCAACGTCAATCTGCAGGAGTTGATTCATGTCGCTCGACAACGCACTTCAAAAAGCCATCAGCCAGATTCCCGAATGTGTCGCAGGCGGATATGTGGACCTGTCGACGGGAATGTTGCTTGCGATCAGGACGGTCGATTCGCATCCGCAGAACGTTCTCGACTTCCTGGCCGCCGCGACGACGGACCTTTTCCAGGGACCGAACGTCGTGATGATCGAGAACGCGTTCAAGAAGGCGCGCGGTGTCGAGGGCGACAAGAGCCACTATTTCCAGGAGATCGTCGTTCTGAGCGAAAACCTGGTGCACGTTTTCGTGCGGACCAAGAAGAACCAGGACCACGTCGCCTGTTTCGTGTGCCGCAAATCGGTCAACCTCGGCATGGCGTTGTCGAAGACGCGCGTCATGATCGCCGAGCTCGAGCAAGCCGCTTGATCTTCGACCGTATGCGCAGCGGTGCTCATCCATCGTTCGGTTTGCCCATCGTCGCGTCGCCGCGTCGATCATGGCGATGACGCGGCTGATTCACCATGGCGTTCGGCATCGCGCAAATCGGTTTGCGTCCCGCGGACGACAAGCGTCTGCGGACCATGGTCGGCATGGCGACGATCACGGGAGTCGTCAGCAAGCAATGGCGTATGTGCTCGCCGGCCGAAGCGGATCTCGTCGTGGTTGGACTCGACGATCCAGCGGGGCAGGCCGCTTTGCGCAACCGTTCGGCCTATCCGCAGGCGACGTTCGCTGCCCTGGTCGGCGCGACGGACGAAGCGCCTGCGGATTGTCTAAAGCTGCGGTGGCCGATACGGACCGAAGAGGTCGTCGAGCTGCTGAAGAAAGTGCAGGATGCGCCGAAGACAGCAGCCCCGTCCGCAAAATCGACGATCGAAGGCGATGCGCTGCAACTTGCATCGATTCTGCGGCACGCCTCAGCCGAACGCGATCCGGATCTCGTGTGGCGGGTCAAGGGCTTGGCGCATCAGCCGTTGTACATCGCGCCGCTTGCACGTCAGTTCTTCTGTCAGCTACCGCTCGCGCGTCTACGCAGCATGGCGCCCGACATGGAGCTCTCGTTCGAGACGCTGAAGCGCAGCGCCGTGCCGGACGATCTGATCGCTCGACCGCTCATCGGATTGCAGTGGCTCGTCGGCGACATGATCGGCCCGATGGGGCTGCTGCCGTGGATACCTCCCGATACGCCCTTGCGCCTGAGGACATGGCCGAACTTTCCGGCCCTGCCTCACGACGCGAGACATCGACGTATCGCTGCAGTGTTGGCGAAGAGCGTCAACAGTTTGCATGAGCTCGCGGAGCTATCGGCATGGACATTCGACACGGTGCGGGGCTTCGTCAACGCATCCAGTCTATGCGGCTACCTTGCGTCCGGTGTTGTCTCGCGCGCACCGGTCGCCAAGCGGCCTGCCGTTTCGAGTACGCGCGCATCGCTGTTCAGCCGCTTGCGAAGCGCGCTCGGCATCCAGGAGCGGTAATGGCCGAGGAGTACAAAATCCTGTTCACGGGCACGATGGGCGCGGGGAAAACCACGGCCATCGCTGCCGTCAGCCAAACGAAGGTCGTCAGCACCGACGTCGCCAATTTGGATCGTTCGTCGACCAAGGCGACGACCACCGTCGGACTCGACTACGGTGAAGTAAGGCTCGATGACGGCTCCGTGCTGCGCTTATACGGTACACCGGGTCAGGAACGCTTCCGTTTCATGTGGGAGATCCTGGCCAAAGGTGCGCTCGGGCTGATTCTGCTCGTCGACAACAGCCGGCCTGAACCGCTCGAGGACATGCAGATGTACCTGGACAACTTCCGGTCGCTGGTCGAGCAGGGCTGTGTCGTGATCGGGGTCGGACGAATGGACACGCATCCCGAACCGAGTCTCGATGCCTATTACGACTATCTCGAAGCACGCGGACTCATGTTGCCCGTGTTGAGCGTGGACGTTCGACTGCGCGAAAACGTGCTCATGCTCTTCGATGTGCTGCTCAGCATCCTTGAGGTAGCGGAGGACTGACGCTGCTATGCAACGAACGAAAAGTTCGATGGACGTCGAGGCTTTGCGAGAGCGATTCGGCGCAGCGATGCTGGCAGAGTTGAAATCGCTGACGACCAAGAATCGGCTCGTGCTGGCCGCTCATGTGTGCACCGTCGACGGCTTCGAACTGGTCGCGGTCCACAGCGACGAGGAATCTAGAAGACGACTCGCTGCAATGGCGAGCTCGATTTACGCGGTAGGCTGCGCCATCGTGAACGAAGTGCGTCTGGGTACGTACGAGAATCTCGTGCTCGAAGGTAGCAACGGGAAGGTGCTGATGATGGCGGTGCCCAACTCCGATGACGCGTTGTTGCTCACTGCGATCGCAGCAGAAGATGCCCTGTTCGGACATTTCCATTATGCGTGCAAGACATGCTGCGAGAATCTGGGACGGCACCTTGTAGGAGAGGTCGCGCGCGCGTGAAATCGCCGATGCCCGTGACACGTGCTTCGACGGAATCCGCTATGCGCGACTGGCGTTCTCGCGGCGCGCTGCTCGCCTTTTTGTTCTTTTTCTGCAAGGGATTGTTCTGGCTCGCATCGCTAATCGTTGCGTGGACGCTGGCGCGCTAAGACCGCGCTCCCTGAGCACGGTCGCGCAAGCAGTCTACATATATATGTGTGCTCGCCTCACCAGCAGCACTTTCAATCACGAAGCCTCCGCGTACGCAGACCTCACCGCGCCGCCGATGCGTCCGGTCTCGGGATATTTCGGTTTCAGTGCCTCGATGACTGTTTGTGTTGCCTGTTCGAGCGTCTGGCCCGCGGACTTTGCTGCCGCGGTCCGGTCTCGCACTTCCTGCAAGTACTCACGATAGGCAGCGATGAATCCTGTGTCGCCGATCGGTCCATGACTTGGAACGACGACTCGCGGCTTCAGGGCCTCGAGTCGGTCGAGACTCGATAACCAATGCGCGAGGCTCGATTTCGGACTGGCGAAGGAGGGCAGAGCGCGCATTGCGACATCTCCCGCGAATACAACGCCGTCTTCTTCGACGAATGCGGCAGTGTCGCCCGGTGTGTGGTTCGGACCCATTGCTAGCAAGCGTACGTGCACGCCGCCGAGATCGAGAGAGTGCTCCCCATCGAACACGACGTCGGCCTTGCGAAAGTCGGCGCCTTCGAGCAGCTCTCGCATGAGCTCCGATCGTTTGCTGAAGGCCTCGGCCACCCGCAATCCGACTTCTGCGATCTCTTCGATCTGCGCGCTGTTGCGGATCATTTTCGTCGATGCCGGAAAGCCGTGCGCGCCGAGATCGTGCTCGGGATGAACGTGCGTCGTCACCAAGTACATCGGTTTGTTGTCGCCGAGCTTCTGCGCTTCGGCAGCGACGATTTCGCCGTTGCGTTTACCCATCCCGGTATCGATCACGAGCACCGCATCTCGGCCCACGACGATGCCGATGTTCGCCACGCCCGGCATGTCGTTGTCCGGAATTACGAAGACGTGCTCGGACACTTTGACCGCCGTGCCTGCTCGTACGATCGGACCTTCCGGTGCCGACGACTGCTGTGCGAACAGCGGCGCCAACAGTGCGGCCATCACCAGCAGCGTTACGCCTGCAGCGACGAGGCGTCCAACGATGCTGTTACGACGGTTCGTGTCGTCTCGAGCCATGCCGGCCTCCGTTAACGTGGCAACAGTGCGCGGGGAAGTGTAGCCCGGTCACAGGGCGCTGGGCAGTGGCAAGAGAGGCTGCGATTTCGTAAGTGGCCCTCCCGCGTGGGGATGAAGGTGATGAAATAGTGTTGTCAAAGCCACAGGGGCACGACGTTCGCGCTTCTCGCTCCTTGCACGTCAGGCGGATGCAAAGTCGGTCACGGAAAGAAGTTTCCTGAGTGCAGATGCCATCACATTTCAAATCATAACGTTTGCTTAGACTGCCTGAAGCCAATGGAAAGGTTCATGAGGAGTATTCATGAGCAAACGGATTCTCTCAGGGCTGGCAGTCGCGCTGTTGGTCGGCTGCGGAGGGGGTGATGGCGACAACACGGAAGTTGGCGGCGGCTTTCTAACGCCCACTCAGGCCACGCCGGAAGGCGTGTATGGCGGCACGCTCTCGGGCAGCACATCCAGCGATTTTCAAGCGCTTATTCTCGAGAACGGCGATTTCTGGGCGCTGTATGGAAACGACATGGGTTCGATCTTCTATGTCGAAGGTTTTGTGCAAGGAAACGGAACCTGGAGCGGCGAGGGATCCTACACGTCCAACAACATTCGAGATTTCGGTTTCTTTCCTGCTCCTTCTGGAACGCTTAAGGCGACGTACAACAGCAACGCCAAGACAATCACCGGTACGGTGACGTATCCGCAGGCCGGGACGGTGCAGTTGTCCGGAGGGCCGATCGACGATTCGCTCTATGACTATGATGTGGCTGCCGCGCTCACAGACGTGACGGGAAGCTGGTCGGCGATGAATTCCCTGGGTGGCTCTGTTTCTATGAGCGTGAACGCAAACGGCACTTTGAGCGTGAGCGAAGGCGCATGTAGCGGTACAGGCACGATAACACCGCGCGCTTCTGGCAAGAACGTCTTCAACGTATCGGTTTCGTTTGGTGGAGCGCCGTGCTTGCTTCCTAACCAAACGGCGACAGGCATTGCTATTGTGTATCCGCTCGCGACGGGGCAAACGCAACTTGTAGCGGCGATCACATCGGCGGCGCGAACCGCAGGGATCGCAGTGTTTGCAATTCGATAGTTTGTTTCAGCCTGTGCTGCTTGTCGTCACCGCTGTCTGCAAGTTGAAGGCAACGAAGATGTTCCCGTCGAATATGCTGAATGTCTGAACTTCTTCGAGAATGCTCGCCGCCAGCTAAAGTCACATGCTACAGGCCGCGGATCATGACGCTCTCGACCGTCTGCGTCAGACTCGCATGGCTTGGCATCTGATGTGTGCGTACCATGCGTCGGTCATTCTGAGCCTTTTCACTCGCTTTAGAACCATGGGTAATTGCGAATCTGGTGACTTGAGCTTGGGATAGCAGGGTACGGTAACCGCCAAACGCAGCATCGCTTCTTACCTCAAGCCTTCAGCCTACAGCCTATTTCCTCTCCCACCGGCGCAGCACGCGCTGGAAGAACAAAGCATTCGGCACGCGAAGCACCGTGCCGGGCTCGCCATCAGGTGCGGCTTCTTTGAGCGTCGTGTAGATCACGTTGACGTCGATGACTTGACCCTTGAGGCCGGGTTTGTCGCCGCTCTCCAGCAACTCAACCGTATCGTGGAGACGGAACGGACGCGTCATGACGATCAAGAACGTGCAGAAAATGTTGGAGAGCACGCTCCACGCCGCGAAGAATGCAACCGCAGCGACGGCGGCAAAACCGGTGAAGGCAGTCCACAAAACGGTCGCCGAGACGCCCAATCCTTCGAGGATCATCAAGACCGCGGCTGCAGTAATCAGAAACGTCGTTACGCGGCGCACGCCGATGACGATTTCCGGAGGAATGACCGCCTTGGCACTCAGTCGGCGGATCAAGGCGAGCGCCAAACGCCTCAGCAGCCACGCGCCGATGACGATGAAAACGAATCGGAGCGCCGGCGCAAACCTATCGAGGTATTCGTACATCCAGGCAGGAAGGTATTCGCTCATGAGGTAATCCGCTCGATTCTTAGAGGTCGTT
>Ga0207874_1002798_pt1 | contig 15666 bp, 16 predicted proteins | sample HigsolmetaAR201D_FD_184833 | JGI IMG/M metagenome (GOLD analysis project Ga0207874, IMG submission 184833) | Ionic liquid and high solid enriched microbial communities from the Joint BioEnergy Institute, USA - AR20-1-D (SPAdes) (version 2) ...
GGGGCGGCCGGAGTATCGAGGCTCTTACTGCGGCGAGGTGATCTCGAGGTCAGCCCGCAGGAACTGCCAGTCCGGCAGCTCATACGCTCGCAGCTTGGTCTTTGCCGGCACCGTAATCTCCTTTGACTCGTAGGGGCCAAGCGCTGGCAATTTGAATGCGAACGACGTCAACGGTTCCTCGTCAGGGCTTGATGTCGACCGTCTCAGGCTCACGTTGGCAGCAATACCTGCCAGTTCAGCAGGGGAATGGTTGACGACCAGAAAAGTCACCTTGAGGTTCCTGCGTCCATCCTCTGTCACACGAATTCCTGTAACATCCAGATACTTTGCGTATCGGTGCTTTGCGGCCGGTGCAGGCGTACCGGGTTTCTCCAGTTGAGTCGGGGCAGACGCGGCCGCCGTGGAAGTAGTCCGGGAGCGCTGCAGCAGATAAAAGCCCAACGCGCCGGCAGCGATCAGGCCGCCAGCGACGAGAACGGCGACAACCCAGTCTGGCATCTTCCTGCGCGGCGCCGCCACCCAAGCTTGCGCTGGCGCGGTTGCCGTCTGGGCTGCAGGCGCCGACCCGGAAGTCAGCGGGGCAACGGGCTGAGCGGGCGGGGCTTCAGCCGCGGCAGATGTTTCACCAGCCGGCTGAGCCTTTTCCTTCCCCATCGCTGCGCAGTGCGGACACTCGCTGTAGGAAGGGGGAACTTCATGGCTGCATTGCGGGCAAATCCAGGTGAACATGTTCTTTAGTGATCCACTCTACCAGGGTCAGACGTTCACAAGGGTCGGTCAGTTGCCGTACACAGTTCGGTATTCTTCTACATTACTCTTCTCCGCCCCGATCGCGAATTTCTTCATCGAACACATCTTCGATCAGCGGTACAGTTGCGGCACCGACAGCTTCCAAGTAGAAGGAGCGGTTCTTACGGAACGGCTGGATTGCAGGAGAGGCGGAGATATCTCAGCATGGAGATATGCAGTTCCTGCGCCGCCCGCGCCCCGATGTTCGAAAGCTGGCCGTCTTCCCCGGGACGTTCAATCCTCCCACCCGCGCTCACCTTGGCATCGCAGAAGCTTCCCTCAAAGTCTGTGAGGAAGTTCTGTTTGTTCTTCCGCACTCTTTCCCGCATAAAGAGTATCGGGGAGCGACCTTCGAGGAGAGGCTGCGCATGCTACAAGCGGTGATCGACGAGCGCTCCCGCTTCGCTCTCGCTACCAGCGATCGCGCCCTGTTTATCGATCTTGCCAGGGAGTGTCACTCAGAACTTGGCAGCGGCGTAGACCTTTGGTTTCTCTGCGGCCGGGACGCGGCGGAGCGGATTGTCAATTGGGATTACGGTACGCCGGGGGCCATCAATCAGATGCTAAAGGAATTCGGCCTGCTCGTCGTAAGGAGGAAGGGAGAGTATGCGCCACCGCCCCATCTTCGCGACCGGATCCAGACACTCCAGACGGAAGACTGGAGCGAGGTTTCCGCGACGCGCGTTCGGGAGCTCGTACGATCAGGTGACGGCTGGCGGCAAATGGTCCCGGACGAGATCGCGCCGATGGTGGCTGAAATCTACGGCCGGTAGTCATTCAGGCGGCACAGGGGATCGCCTATGACGACGTTCTGCCAGCTCAGCGCAGGGATTGAGAGGTAGAAGCTCTCCGCGAGGTTCCTCCCCTTAACGTAAGCGGGAAACAGAAGATCCGGGCGGGGAGTGAACTGCAAGTAAGGCTCGTAGACGTGTGCGGAAACTCCGCTCGCACCCGCCTCGATGTAATCCAAAGCAAGGCTTTGCGGGGATCCCGCGAACCAGCTTGCCGGATCCTTCCAACTGCCGAGATTCCATGTGTCCGGTGGGCGGGCTAGAGTTCGGCCATTCGTCGAGACATATTCGGTGACGAGAGCGCCCGGTAGAAATCGAAGCTTCAGACGGCGCTGCCGGCGGTTCGGATCATTGGATCCCCAAGAGGCGTAGCCCACCAAATCCTCTTGTCCGTCCAGCAACTTGGCGGTTTCCTCCAGCACCACGCGCTCCCGGGGCAGCAACAGGGAGGCCATGCGCAGCCAGCGGTCGCCTTCCTCCGCACTGCCGTCAGCCTTCAGATCCAGCGCCACCCTGCCCCGGTTCGACGCTCGCAGGCTCCGGTCGATCAGGGACTTGGCCTGCTCCAGGTCATAAGCTGCGAGCCGCGTGACCAGATAGATTGGAAACCGCTTGTGATCGAAGGGTTCGCCAGTGCGGCCGAAGAACGGATTGCGCAGCGCGCCGTTAACCGGATGCGATTCGCCCTTCAGATCCTGATAGAGCAGGGCGAGCTCGGAGTCCACCGCCGCCTGATCGCCCGATGGTCCGCCGCTTCCCCGGATTCGCAGCGGGACGCCGATGGTTGTGACAATGTATACGATGTGCTCAACCAGTCCCCTCGTCTTGAGGAACGCCGCAATAGGACGGGCGATCTTGAGGTCGTACGTGGCGCGGTCGATCGTCTCATCCGCCGTGACACGGATCTGGCAAATATTCCGCGGTGGAATATTCCTTTTCTGCGCGTAATAGTACCCCAAATTTCGCGAATCGTCAGAGAATCGGTTCACGACGACGAGTACCTGGTCGGATGGCTGTGCCCCGAGGCAAAGTGGCAACATCACCAGTCCGAAGGTCCTCAGCAGCAGAGAGGTCCGGCAAAGCATTTGGAGGGCGGCGGCCCGGATCGTGGCAATTCGGCTATTATACGGCTAATGCTATAATGAAAGGGCCTCGCCTGCCATACCCATGTCGGTGCAGTCAAATTTCTTAGGAGCGATGTGCCGACGAGGGTGATTGTATATGGACCTCGATCAGCTTCATACGTTCCTTGAGATTGTAAGACTGAAAAGTTTCTCTAAAGCCGCTCAGACCTGCTACCGGACACAGCCTGCAATCAGCGCCCAGGTGAGGCAGCTGGAACAGGAGCTGAATACGACTCTGTTCGAACGCCTCGGCACAAGAATAGCCCTGACCGCTTCCGGCAAGATTTTCTGTCAGTATGCGGAACAGATCCTGGAGCTTCGTAAGCGCGCCCAGGAGAGCATCAACGAACTCGAGCGCGTGCCCCGCGGCGAACTGGTGATCGCGGCAAACGAAGCTACGTGCATTTACGTCCTTCCCCAGGTTTTCTCGGAGTACAAAAAGCGCTTTCCCAACGTACAGCTGTTGGTCGACCGCTCCTACGGCAGCCACGTTGTGGATGCCGTGACGGACAACCTGGCTGATTTCGGAATCACCCAGCTTCCCGTGCAAGAGAAGAAGCTTCAGGTAGTGCGGATCCACTCGGACGAGATCAAGCTGCTGGTCCCGGCTGGGCATCCCCTTGCGAACCGGGAGACCGTTTTTCCATCGGATCTCATCCCCTATCCGCTGCTCCTACCGAAGTCCGGTACGACGCGCTCCCGTTTGAGCGTGTGGCTGGAACCGGTGGAGGACGAGATTCAGATTTCCATGGAGCTCGATTCCACGGAAATGATCAAGCGCTTCGTGCTCGCCGGGCTTGGCATCTCCTTCCTCGCTGCCTCTCATTGCAAGGAGGAGGTCGAAGCGGGCAAACTGGCTGTTGTTCCCCTCGGACCGGAACCGATGATCCGGCGTCTCGGCGTCATCTACCGCAAAGACAAGGCCCTGTCCAAGGCAGCCCTCGGCTTCATCGAGGTGGTGCTGGCTCAGGCGAAAGCAGCGGGAGCGGTGGAACCCAGCCTGGTAATGAAGGCAGGAGAAAAATCGACTCGGTGAAGCAGTTAACCCTTCGCACATCCACCATTCTGATTTCAGTTCGAAACGGCACCCAGGTATACCGGACAATCGATGAAGTGCCGCCAAAGCTGCGCCGGAAGCTACTACAATCGACCAGCGGGCAGAACTCGGCGACCATTCTGATTGCGGACCGCGGCGGCCGCCGTGAACTCAACCGCGCGATACAAGTCCTCCCGTCCGGTATCCGGGCTCGCTTGGCAAGTGCGCTACAGGAATGTGCTGAGCAACGGCATCCCGAACCTTCCCCTTTACTCGCAGTGCCGCTTTGGATGAAGGTGCTGATTGCGGCGGGCCTCGGACTGCTCGCCTGGCTTTGTGTGATTTCTAAGTAATTTCACGGATCCCATTAACCCCATCGGTCCCTACCATTAGCCCTCACCGGGGCTGTCCGGCACGGGCAGCGCACTGCCGATTCCCCAATAGAACAATCGTTCATGTTATTTCACAGGCGCGGGCGCCCGGCAATCCGATCCGACAAAAACAGGCGCCGACCCGGCCGGGGTACGGCAAGCGGTGTCAGCCGGCGCGCCAGTGTTCGGGTGGAATGAATGACAAGTGACGCAGTACAGGCTCAGGATCGGGCTTGGCAACCGTGGTCTGGCCGCTCTCCGTGGCTCAACCGCAGCCTGGCAGAGGATGCGCTTGCCGAAGCGGCCTCCCAGGGCGGAGCCATTCTGGCTTTGATTTTCGTCGTAAACCAGGTGGAGCACATCCGCGATGAATTCGGAGACGAAGCCGTCTCCAGACTGCTTCGCGAGTTCGCCGGACGCCTCCGGCAACGCCTCCCCGCTCATGTTCCCCTGCACCGCTGGACTTCCAGCTCGTTTCTTGTCGTCCTTCCCGAGGGCCGGCTGGAGATGCCCCGCGCCTGGGACGGAGCCTTCTGCCAGCCTGAACCGTTCGAAATCCTTTTGAACGCTCCTCCCGCCCGCGACTCGCGCGTCACGGTTACGTCCACCGCCGGCGTCCTTGTATCGCGGCAACTTCCCTCGCCCGCCCTGCTCGCGCAGAGCCTTGACGACTTCGCCGCCCGGCACGCCGTTTCCTGAGAGCTTGGATTCCTAAAGCCTAACGCCGCTGGTCGATAAGCGGCTTATGGATCGAAGGAAGGAACCCCGGCACGCCGCGGCTGATCCCGCCGTCCTGTTCCTGCTCGGGGACACGGAAGCGTCATGGCCGGTAACCGTGCAGAATCGTTCCCGGAACGGGATGGCGATCCTCTCCGATCGGCCGATTCCGCTCGCAGTTCCTTTGCGGATTGACTGTAACGGCCAGATGTTCCTTGGAGAAGCGTGCTACTGTAGCCTAACAGGGTCGGCGTTCTTAGTTGGCGTGAAGCTTGAGCATGTGATCGCCGACGTTCAAGCGTTGGCCAACCTCAGTCGCGCCCTGTGGGATGAACTTGGCGGCGGCGGCGATCACGCCGGCGTTTTGCTGGACGACGAGTGTTCTTACGCCATGGAACAGCGAGGCAACGAGCACAAGGAGAAGAAAGAAAAGTAACGCCATTCCGAGCATGTTGACCCTGCGGCTTCTCCTCAGGTGTCCGTGTAGTAAGAATCTTGCCATCCCAAGCCTCCCTGCGTTCGATAGACGCTGTTGTATTGAGTATAGTTACAATTTGGTTACACGCAAACACAGCGTGAGGAAATTCTTGTAAAGAAGACTTTTCGACGAACGGGGCGGCCCGCGACGAGGCTCAGGTCAGACGGCCGGATGCCCGGCGTTTCTCAAACGATGGGCGAGGGCGAAGCGCTGCGGTCCCGCGGCAGACTCGTTCCGTTTCCCGCCACCTGAAGATGCTTTCAGACCGCTGCCGTAAGTCGATACTACAGCGATCCGGTGGCAAATGAAAGGCCTTTTTGTGGAACAGCTGATGAAAGTTTTTCAAGGCCGCCCGGAGAGCATTGAAAACTCTGGCCTAATTGCAATCAGCTAATATCCGGCCTCCTTATCCACAACATTCATCAGGGGAAGCCCGCTGGCATATCGCCTCACATTTTCGGCAAAGAACTCGACCAACCGCCGCTGTCTGTCCGGGCTCCACCCCGAGGTATGCGGTGTGATGACGACGTTCGGGCAGTCGAAGATGGGATGGCTCGGCGGAATCGGCTCCTGCGGAAACACATCAAGCCCGGCTCCGGCGATCCAGCCTTCCTTCAGTGCCTTCACGAGCGCCATATCGTCGAACAGGCTGCCGCGCGACATCGCCAGGAAATACGCAGTCTTCTTCATACTGCGGAAGACCTGCTCATTGAACATGCGGTCCGTCTTCGGCGTGTGCGGGGCGGCCGAAACGAGCACGTCCACCTTGGGAACCATCGTCATGAACCACGACGGGTCATGAAGTTCTTCCACAAAATGCGGCTTAGCAATTGGTTTGGCGTCGGTTCCCACGATCCGCATGTCGAAGCCGTAGTGTGCCCGCCGCGCGATCTCCGTTCCGATGCCACCCATTCCCACAATGCCCATGACCTTCCCGGCCAGTTCGATGTGATGCGAGGACCGGACGGTTCCGACCGGCTTCCATTGCCGCTTCAGGAATTGCGGGACATAATCGGTTCCGATCCGGCGCGTCAGCGCCAGGAGCAGTCCCATCGCCGTCTCAGAGATACCTGGCGCGAAGACGCGGGCCATGTTGGTCAGGACGACCGGGCTTTTGCGGAACTCAACGTCCATCCACTCCACACCGGCGCTGCCAGCCTGAACCCATTTGAGCTTCGGAGCATAATCCAGCTCTTTCCCGGAAATCTGTCCGTAGAGCACTTCGGCATCTTTGAGGTGCCGCCGCATCTCGGACCGGGTCGTGATGATCATCTCCACCTGCACTCCGGGCGCCGCTGACACGATCCGCTTGATCTCATCCGGCTCAAACGGCGTCAGAGAGACAATCCGGATGGGATCCCGCCTTGCCGGCTGCGCTTTCAAAGCAGGCGGAACAAGCGGGGCCAGGCCAAACAAGAGACGCCGGGAAAACTTCATTCCGGATCCGGCAGTATTCTTCGCAGACAGGGGTCCCAGATGACTCATGCTCCGAAGCATTTCACTTCCTGAGCACGAGTGCAACTGCGGGGAAGAGATTCTCAGAGCAATTGCGAATCCGCTTGTTTTTTGACGGTGCACTTCCCCGTTGGGTATAGTGCTTTCAGACCAGCACGATAACCCGGACGTAAGAATTCTCTTCGTTCCCGAAAAGGAGTAAGGAGTTAAGACTGTAATGACGAATGGCGTCAGTGGAGCCGAATTTAAGAAGCAATTGCGGGACGGAATACCCAAAATTGGGCTGTTCCTCAACTCGCACAGCCCGACCGTAGCTGAACAGCTTGCCCACAGCGGCTACGACTGGCTTTTGGTGGATACTCAGCACGGTCCGATGGGCTATGAAAAGCTTTCGGCGATGCTGTGCGCAATCAGCAGCGGCGGCGCAAAGTCGATGGTTCGCGTTTCCGGCTATAATGACCGCGCCGGCATTCAGCAAGCGCTCGACCTCGGAGCCGACGGCGTCCTGATTCCATATATCAACAACGCGGAAGAGGCGCGGCAGGCTGTCAGCTGCGCACGCTACCCCACCGCAGGAACCCGCTCCGTCTACTTCCCCCAGCGAAGCACGAACAAAGCCGGTCTGCTCGGCTATGTGGGCAACGCGAACAAGAACATCATCGTCGCCCTGCAGGTGGAGACGGCTGCCTGCATCGAGAATATGGCGGAGATCGCCGCCGTTCCCGGCGTGGATATTCTGTTCCTCGGCCAGAACGATTTGTGCATGTCGATGGGGCTGTATGAGAAGTACGAGTTCCCGCACATGTACACGTCTCCCGAGCTTCAGGCCGCTACAGAGACCCTGATTACGGAAGCCAAGAAGAACAATGTCATCCTCGGCCTCTTCCTGTTCGGAACAAGCAGGGTCGGCGAATTCCTCGAAAAAGGATTTACATTCATCAGCATCGGCAACGACCTCCATCACGTTCTGACGCAGGCGACCACCTACGTGCAGGAGCTCGAATGCATTGCCCGCGACAAGGGCAAGACGTGGCAGCGCCGTCCTACCGCCTTGATGTAAACCCGACTGATGTAAATCTTCGGGTAAATTTCTGCATGTCTGTACCACCCCGGCCTGGCTTCCTCGGCCGGGGTGGCAGTTCCCTGCCCTAAACACTCGAACCCTTCCGCGCGCCGTTTCCAGTCCCAAGCTTCGTTAGAATTGATCGAATGCGTCTGCTGCTGCCGTCTGCTTTGCTCCTCGCCACCCTCGGACCCCATTTGTCCTACGCTGTGAAAATTCATGCCGATTTCGAAGGTGGTTCCATCGGACGCGTGGAGAAGGTATCCGAGCATCACTTCCGCATCGCTGTGAAAGGCGAGTCCGATCAGAACCGCAGAAACCGGCAGGGATCCTGGTATTACTTTGAAGTCCAGGACGCTCCGCTCGCGGAGTTGACGTTCGATATCGTTGACCTTCGAGGGGAGTACAACTTCCGGCCGAACAACGGCGCCATTACAGGAGAGACGCCGCCTCTTATCAGCTACGACGGCAAATCATGGGTTCATGTTTCGAACGTCGAGTATGACCGCGAAGAACCCAAGCTCAGATTGCGTATCAAGCCTGCTTCCTCGCGCTTCCGCGTTGCACACACTCCGCCCTACACAAGCGAGCATCTGGCTTCCTTGAGGCGGAGCATCCTCAAGCACCCGGACGTGCGGGAAACGGTGATCGGCAAAAGCGTAGGCGGCAGAGATCTCTACCTCTGGACGATCGCCAGCGATCAGGCGGCTGGGCAGAGGAAAGTCGTGTGGCTGATGTTCCGGCAGCATAGCTGGGAATCCGGCTCCTCATGGGTGGGCGAAGGTCTCGTCCGAGCGCTTCTCTCCCCTGAGATGGCGGACCTTCGAAAGCGCTTCATCTGGAAGATCCACCCCTTCTGTGATCCGGACGGAGTGGCGCGCGGCGGCGTCCGCTTTAACGCAAACGGCTACGACCTGAACCGGAACTGGGATGCCATCGACCCGCGCCTGATGCCGGAAATCGCAGCCCAGCATAAGGCGATCGCCGAGTGGCTGAAATCGGGCAACCGGATCGATCTCTTCCTTTCGCTGCACAATACGGAGACTTCCGAATACCTCGAAGGCCCACCCGGCGGGGAGAAGCGGCCAGAGATACAGCGCCTGGCGGAACGTTTCTTTCAGCAGCTCGTCGAGACGACATCCTTCGATCCGAGCCGCCCGCTCTTCTACAGCGGCGCGACGACAACCGAGGGTATGAAGGGCCGGATGACCGTGGTGCAGGGGTTGCACCGCGATTTTCAGATTCCCGCCTTCCTCATGGAACAGAGGATCGCGAAGGGCAGAAAATCCGGCAAGCTGCCCAATATCCCGGACCGGCTCGAGTTCGGGCGCCAACTCGCGCTGGCCATCGCCCGTACCTTACAAGCGGCGCCCTAATCCAGCCGGATTCGGACAATCTGGTCGTCGCCGCTCGCCACGCGCCCCCGCCCATCCAGGTTGGAAGTCGCGACATAGAGCCAGCCATCGTGGGCGACAACATCCCGGATCCGGCCAAGATCCGTCAGAAAGGCGCTCTCCTGCGTAAGCTTGTCGCCCGGCAGGGAGAGCTGGCGAACTTGCGCGCCCCGTAATGCGGCGACAAAGAGCTGATCTCCGTGGAATGCGATGCCGCAAGGCGCCAACGTAAACTCTTCATAGCAGCGAACTGCCGGTATCCAGTCCCCAGTCTGATCACAGGTTTTTGGCCAACCGTAGTTGCCGCCGCGCTCAATCACAACAACCTCATCCATCCGGTTAGGCCCGTGGTCGGAAGCGTACATCGACCCGGTGACCGGATGCCAGTCGATTCCCTGCGGGTTCCTGAGACCGTAGGCCCAAACCGGATTGCGGAAGGGATTATCGCGCGGTATCAAACCATCCTTCTCAATCCGCAGGATTTTGCCGGCGAGGGAACGGATGTCCTGAGCAAGCTCGGGTTTCTGTGCATCGCCCGTAGTGATGTAGAGCTTGCCGTCGGGGCCGAAACGAATCCGGCCTCCATTATGGAAGATCGCTTGCGGAATCTGATCGATGAGGACTGTTTCGTTTGTCAGCGCATCCTGCTCGGTCATCACAAATCGCGCGACCCGGTTCCCAATCGGATGAGTGTAGTAGAGGTAGATATAGCGATTCTTATCGAAATCGGGATCAACAGCGATTCCGAGCAGTCCGGCCTCTCCTTGCTGGACAACATCGACCGTTCCGATCGTCCAACGGCTGCCGTTTTCGACGATGCTCACACGCCCTCCGCGTTCCGTGAACAGCATGCGGCCATCCGGCAGGAACGCAATGCTCCAGGGCGTATCCAGGTTACGTAAGAGAGTCTGCCGGCGGCCGTTGACACCCCCGCCCGCGCTGACCGTTTCCGGAATACCCCCGGGTGTCTTGTCGCTGCAAGCGAGGGTAACGACAAGGGTCACCAGAACAAGAAGTTGCGGACCCAAAGACGACACCTCCTCAATGTGTGACGCTTGCTACTGAATCTTTAGCACGGCGTCATTTTTAAGGATGCGTCCTCAAGGCCTCATCGGGCGGGCACGGCTTCCCTTCCCTTGGAATGATCTTCCCGGTTACTCGGTACGCAGAAGCGATGCGGAATCGATTCTTAAAGCGCGGCGGGCTGGAGGGAGGATCGCCGCCAGGACAACCACGAAGCAAAAGGCCAGCACGGCAGTAAAGACCAGCGGGTCGAATCTGCCGACCTCCACTACGGACAAGCCCGCGTTTAGAATGCCGCTCAACCAGACCGCCGCAGCTGCACCTGCCAATACCCCTGTTGCCGCTAGCCTGGCATACCGGCCGTAGATAAAAGCGATCAGTTGCGCTGCGCCGGCGCCCAGCGCCAGTCGCACTCCGAGGTCCCTGGCGCCCTGGCTCAGGCTGAAGGTGACTGCAACGTAAACGCCGCCCACAGCCAGAAGCAGCGCGACCGCGGCCAAGCCTCCGTTGAGGCGCGCGCGTGTCGAGGCGGGCCGAATCGCCGTCGCTACGAGAGCGTCAATGTTTGTCGAAAACTCCCAGCGCCAGCTCGGATCCGTCGCTGCGACCTCAGCACGGATTTTCTCCTCGCTCGGAGCCTGACGCCGCCCGGATCAGAACCGTCGCAAAAGCCGAGCCACGCCGCTGGAGATGGGAGAAGAACACAGCCGGCTCGGGCGGCACAGTGATCGACACATCGCGCGCATCTGCAGCAACACCGATCACTTCACACGGAACTCGCCGGCCCGGGTCCCCGATATCAATCCTTTTCCCAAGCGCGTCCGTGGATCCCCAGGCCAGCTTGGCAAAGGACCGGTTCACCACTGTCACGCAAGGCCCGCCGCGAACGTCCCGTTTGTCGAAGCTCCGGCCCTCAACTGCAATGCCCATGGTCCGGAAGTAGCCCCCGCTGACCGCCTGCACCGGGACCGGCGGCATCGGCATCCACTCTCCACCGTCACTGAGGACATCAAATCGCGACTTCATCGATGCCCCCGTCAGTATCGGGGTGCTGGTGATTGCCACTGATTCGACTCCAGGAAGGCGCGCAAGTCGATCGATAACCTGTTCGAGGCTGTGCGCCGACATGGGGAAGGCCATGGGGCCGCCGGAGAAGACCGCACAGGACAATCCTTCCGGCCGAAAACCCAGGCTGACCGAGGAGAGCTGATACAGCGCCTTCGCAAGCAACCCGAACCCGGCCATGATCACAACAGCTGCCGCCAGTTCCACCACAACCAGAACGTCCTGCAGCCGGGAAGCACGCAGAGTCAGGTCGCTAAAACGCCAACTCTCCCGAATCAGTGCCGTGATCTCTATCCGGACGAGCATCAGCGCTACCACAACGGCGCATACGACGCTCGATGCAAGCCCGGCCCCAATGCTGAAAGCAAGCACTGGAATGCTGAGCACCGGATGAGTTTCGGAACGGATGGCTGCCGTGGTTACAGCCCCGGCCGCAGGCAACGAGAGCATAACCAGCGGCAGCGCGATGCCGACCGCCACAGTCATGGCCTCAACCAGGACGGTACCAGCAAAGCCGCCTCGCGCTGCATCCAAGCGCCATTTGCACGCCAAGATCCCGCACTTGCTCATCCGGCGCGCAAGCAGGAGGTGTCCAACGTTCAGGCACGCGAGCAGTTGAATCAGCAGACACGCGGCCAGCAGCAGGTTGAGGATTCGTGCCGCCGGACCAACAATCTGATCCACCAGAGAAAGTGCAAAGAACCGCTCCGCGCGCGAGCGGCTGAAGCCTGTGTTAGGCGCCGGCTCAATCTGGCTCCATTCCCGTTCGGCATCTCGCAGAGAACATCCCGGGCGCAGCCTGTCAGCGATTAGCTTGTCGCCAGCCGTCGACGTTGACGGATCTTCCGCCGGAGTCTCGTCGGCAATCCACACATCCGCGACACTGACCGGGCGCTTCAATTGTGGGGGAGCCACTCCAATGACCGCGTAACTGTTGCCGTCCACCGTCAGCGATCTGCCAACCGCATCGACATCCGGAGAAAACGCACGAGTCCAATAAGCGTCACCCATCTCGGGTGATTTCTTCATAATTTGAACAAGGTGCGTGGGTGACTCGTACGGAATCGCATTGGAATACGGCCGCCTCGAGCACGGCGTAGCACACCGTGGACAAAACAATTCCCGCAGCAAGCATCAGTATCGCCGGGATTGAGAATCTCGGCTGATGCCATAGAATCTTCGCAGTTCGTAGCATTTATCCTCGCTACTCGAGTTGCACGCAAGAGCACTTGGAATGCAGCACAACCATTCATGACTGAATCCCGGTTATTCCCTGAACTTCGCGCTTTGCTGCTTCAAAGCGAACTCCGAACCTACGTAAAACTCGTCGTCCGGGTTTAATACGAGGAATTGCCCGTCTCGCTCGACGAAATAGTAGACCACCTTACTGGCAAATGCATGCGGCTTCTCGGGGTCGCTCGCCCGCCAGTACAGTCTGAATCTCCACTGAGAAATTGCGCTCCGCACGGCTTCAGCAATTACAGCGTTCGGTGCGGTGAGCACGCGAAGCACAGTCGCTTTGTCGGAACCTGCCGCGACGCAGACATCGGCCACCACCAGCCCGGTCACTCTTGCAGCAACCGCTTCCTCCGGATAACCGGATGCACGATTTTCGTCGCCATGTTTCAGAGAAAATATGCCTCTGCCATAGAGCCCGCTATACTGCGGTCGCATGGCGGATTGGTTTGCGCAAACGAGACCGGAAGGAACAGGACGCTTAGCGCCACCAATCGAGGGAGTGATCCCAAATATATAAGTACGTTCGCAGGAACTCTGCTCTAGTTATGTAGCGTGCCTGTTACCGGTATGCCTTGCGCTGCCAGCGTAGCCAGATCGTACGGAATATACAGCGCCTTGTGAAATCCCACCGAGCCCGGCACCGCCGACGTAATGTTACAGAGACTCATGTGGGGCTTTGCAGGCGGTTGCTTTACGCCTATCTTCGACAGATCAAGATGACAGTACACGTAGACGGTGTGGCCTGGCGGTAACTCGTGGCGTGCCCGCGACTCGATCTCGCTGAGCGGCATGATGATCGCTCCGGCAATATGCGCCTCCTCAAAACTGTCCCACTCCCGGGTGTCGATCAGCACGGTTCCGGGCCGGCTCAATGCCTGCCGCAGTTCCTCTGCGCTGATGACCTTTACAGCACTGGGATCCGGCATCACCATCATTGGCATCGTCGGCTTCGCCTTGGCGCTGGTGGCGGCTCCGTTCCGTGCCCGGTACCGGTTGCCGGGTTACTTCACACTTTGCCCATCCAAAGCGCACTTTGGACTCACGTAAGACTCCTCGATTTAGCAAGTCCAATCGAAGGAGTAAGCTCAAATACAAGAGTACAGTAAGTAATACTTGCGCTTTTATCTATCGGGAGCGAATCGTCACGAAGATCGAGTAACACTGTTTGGCGGATTCGTCAAGCAGCAGCAACAACTTGTCTCAAAAGCAGGGGCCTGAAACAAAACAGCGCCGGTAGTATATTAGACCGCATGCTTCGCGCCACGTTTGTCGCTCTTTTCACGATTGCAGGCATGAGTCTGCAGGGACAGCCTCGCTGGGAGAATCCCGTCAAGAAGCAGCTTGCGCAGGGGCAGCCGGTCATCGGCGCAACCATTACCGTCCCGAGCGCCGATGTTGCGGCGCGGGCTGCCAACATGGGCTTCGACTTTCTCTGGATCGAGATGGAGCATTCCGCGATCACTCTGGAAACCGCACGCGATATGATTCTGGCCACGCGCGGCTTGAAGGCGGTTCCATTCATCCGTGTGCCCGTCAATGAACTCTGGACGGCAAAGCGTGCGCTCGATACCGGAGCATTGGGCGTGATCTTCCCATTTACGTCGACGCCGGAGCTCGCGCACCAGGCTGCCCAAGCCGTCAAATATCCGCCGCTCGGACGTAGAGGCGCCGGACCGGGACTCGCCAGCTTCCGCTGGTCCGGACCCGAGAGCTACTACGACTTTTCCGATCGCAACGCGATGGCCATCATCATTATCGAGGAGAAGCGGGCCGTGGAGAGGATCGAGGAGATCGCCTCAACGCCGGGCATCGACGTCATCTTCATCGGCACCAACGACCTCTCCTTCTCCTACGGGAAGCGCGGCGACCAGAATGCGCCGGAGGTACGGGAGGCCATTGCAAGAATCGTCGCGGCGGCGAAGAAAAATAACATTCCGGTCGGGCGGCCGGCGGGCAGTCCTGAGCTGATTGCGGAATACCGCAAGCAGGGTTTTACCTTCTTCCAGGGACCGAGCGACGTGAACCTGATGGGAGCGGGAGCGGAGCCGCTTCTTCGGTCCCTTGGAAAGACTGGTATTGACCCGAAGAAGCAGCCGCTCTATTGACGCCAAGCGCTTCGATCAGGCAATGACGCCGTCACGGTATAACGGCGCCGAAGCCCGTTCCGTGTTGCGCTTCCAGTTCTCGAGGTCCGGCCCTTTGAATCGTTCCGCACGCGTCCGAATCTGAGCCATTTGTTCGGGCGCGAGCGGCTTGAACTGTTTGGCGATTCGCACATCGTCCTCGATCTGCCCAATCGTGGTGCAGCCCAAAGCCAGACAGTGAATCGGAAGGCTAAGGACGTAACTGAGGCAGTCCTTCAGCGAGATGGAGTGGAGGAGCCTGGAGTTCGCCGTGCTCTTCATTGCCTGGATCCCCATGCCGCGCTCGACGGCTACCGGAAGCACGTTCTTCTCGAAGCTGAGATAAGCAGGGTCGGCCGGATTCAGCGGCATCAGGATCGTATCGTATTTGTCGTAGCGCTTAAGCATTGCGAGGTGCACTTCCGGATCATGATGGCCTGTGAAGCCGATGAAGCGCACCTTGCCTGCTTTCTTTGCAGCTTCAAACGCCTCGATCGCGCCGCCGGGCGCAAAGATCTCCTCCACCTCTTGCATCGTTCCAACCTGGTGAATCTGCCAGAGGTCCAGGTAGTCCGTGCGAAGAGCCTTGAGCGACTTCTCCAGATCCGCCTCCGCGCCTTTCCGGCTGCGCTCCGCGGACTTGGACGTGAGGAAGATGTTCTTTCGGAACGGCTTCAGTACTTCGCCAAACACCTCCTCGGATTTGCCATTCCAATACAGGCGCGCGGTATCGAAATAGTTGATGCCGAGTTCGTAAGCGCGCAGAGTGATGGCCTTCGCATCCTCATATCCGCACATCGGGAAGCGCCCGCTCGCCTGACCGATAATCGTCAGCTTTTCGCCGGTCTTTCCAAAGACGCGCTTCGGAATCTCCCCGGACGTTCCAGCCGCCTTCTGGCCCGCATTCGCCGCAAGCGCAAATCCGCCGGCAGCCGATGAAGTGATGAACGATCGACGTCGCATGCTGGTCTCCTCTCAAGACTGTATATCAGGAACGT
>Ga0207874_1002811_pt1 | contig 15601 bp, 10 predicted proteins | sample HigsolmetaAR201D_FD_184833 | JGI IMG/M metagenome (GOLD analysis project Ga0207874, IMG submission 184833) | Ionic liquid and high solid enriched microbial communities from the Joint BioEnergy Institute, USA - AR20-1-D (SPAdes) (version 2) ...
CACGATATGGAGGCTGTCGCCAATGCTATCGTTGCGGCACAGGCCGTCACCGATAAGCCTTCGATCATCATCACCAAGACCATTATCGGCAAGGGCATGCCTTCCATCCAAGGCACCCAGAAGGCACATAGCGATGCTCCGGGCGAGGATGAGGTTCGTCGCACGAAGGAGAACTTGGGCTGGCCGACCGATTCGTCCTTCTACATTCCCGAAGATGTCTTGGCAAACTATCGCCAAGCCCTCACCAAGGGTGCCGAGGCTCAAAAAGCTTGGCAGTCGCTCTTCGATGCCTACGCTGCGGCTCACCCCGATGCAGCCGCCGAACTGAGCGCCATCATCAAGGGCGAGTTACCCGCTGGCTGGGAGGCTGCCCTCGATAAGGTTTCCTTCCCGGTCGATAAGCCGATCGCAACCCGCGCCGCTTCCGGTGCGGTCATCGACGCGCTCATCTCGGCTGTTCCTCAGTTGCTGGGCGGTAGCGCTGACCTTACTCCGTCAAACAATACCAAGCCCAAGGGCTCGGACGATATCTCGAAGGACAACCACGGCGGTCGCTACATCCGTTACGGTATTCGCGAACACGGTATGAGCGCCATCATGAACGGTCTGGCCCTGTCGAGCATCATTCCCTACGGTGGCACCTTCTTGACCTTCAGCGACTACGCCAAGAACGCTGTGCGCCTCTCGGCCCTGTCGAGCTTGCAGGTCATCTACGTCTTCACACACGATAGCATCGGTTTGGGCGAAGACGGCCCGACCCACCAGCCTGTTGAGCACTTCGCTGGTCTGCGCGCTATTCCTAGCTCGCACTTCATTCGCCCCGCCGACGCCACCGAGACTGTCGAGGCTTGGCGCATCGCCATCAGCGATCGCAAGCATCCGACCATCTTGGCGCTCTCGCGTCAGGCCCTGCCGGTTATCGACCGCAGCAGCTATGCTCCTGCCAGCGGCGTGGCTAAGGGTGCTTATATCTTGAAAGACGCTGAGGGTGGCAACCCCGATGTGATCTTGATCGCAACTGGTTCCGAGGTTTCGCTGATCATCGAAGCCGAGAAGCTCTTGGCCGCCAAGGGCATCAAGGCCCGCTTGGTGAGCATGCCATCTTGGGATCTCTTCGAGGCTCAGCCGCGCGAATACCGCGACAGCGTGCTGCCGCCTTCTGTGACCGCGCGCGTAAGCGTAGAGGCTGCTGCGACCCTTGGTTGGGAGCGCTACGTTGGCGATAAGGGCGCGATGGTCGGTGTCAACCGCTTCGGTGCTTCCGCTCCTTACAAGGATATCTACAAGCACTACGGCCTGACCCCCGAAAACATCGTAGCCGCTGCCGAGGCCAGCATTGCAGGCAAAGGCCGCGAGTGGACCGAAGAGCAATTCGCCTATAAGCCGAGCCATTAAGCTCTCTAAACAATCGATGCTCACAGAAGGAGGGAGGAGCTTTGTTCTCCCTCCTTCTCTTGTGTGTCTTAAGGGCTTGGAGCTTGACTGACGTCGATCGGAATGATCGCCAATGGGAAGAGCGTGCCGTTGAGCATAAAGCCTTCGATCTCAACCTTACCGAAGTGCGTTTTGCCGTTGGGGCTGACCTTCAGTCGTTCTAGCAAGGCGCGCTCTTGAATCGGCTGGTTCAGCTTGATCTGGCGCGCCGAGGCCGGAGGAAAGCCTCCCATCGTCACCTCATCGCTAAGCAGGGCGCTCTCTTTGTTGCTGATCAAGGCTCCAGCAACTCGAATAAACTGCCCGTCGATCTGAGTTCCTTGGCCTGCCAAGGCGCTCACCGAGAAGTTTTGAGCCGTGAGCCGATCGAGGCGCACCTGTTTAAAGCGAAAGCTATAGCGTCCATCTGGCCCGTAGCCGCCCGAACCTTCGAGCTGGCCCGTCGCCAAGACGGCGGCATAGCGCACACCTTGCTGCGGCTCTATGCTGTCCGAAAGCGCTTGGCTCTGTTCGGGGCTCAGCCAGATCTGTCGATCGGGCTCGCTTCCAAGCGGCTGAGGAACCTGCCCACTAAACGAGAGCCCAGCGACAAATAGAGCTGTGTCGTCTCGTTCATAGAAATAGCCGATCAGCGATACCGTGCTGCCATCGGCCTCGCGCAAAGCTTGCTCGAAGGGTTTGGCCGCCAGAGCGGGCGCCGCCGTTGGTGTGCTTGTTTGGCTGGGCTGGCTACAGGCGCAGAGAATCAAGCCTAACAAGAGCGTGATCCCGAGTGCTTGCCAGTCAGCACGCTTATGATCTTCAAAGAAGGAGCGTATCATATTCGTCTATTGAAAAAACCTATCATTCAAACTTTATAGATAGATAGATGCAAATGCTTTCGCCCTGCTTAGGGCTAGCATCTTGCTAGAACGTGGCATATAATATGATGGTTTGAAAGAGAATACAATTTGAAGCAGTAAATTCTCTATCAATTAGTATTCCGCTATGTTAACCTCTGATGCCCTCAGAACCCTTCCCAGTAGCTTTTTACTGATGGTTTATCAGCATACGTTGCGCACTACAAGCGCCTATGAAACATAGACTATGCTTGCCTATGACTCATAACGCTTGGCATTCTCTTCATTGTGCCGCTTGTGTGCAAGCTATGCTAGCGGTTTTCGTTGATGGTTTCCATATTCCAATGTTGACTCCGGAGGACCTTCATGAGTGACCTTACTCAATCCGATTCAGAAGATCTAGAACCTGAAGAAGAGATCTTGTATGTTTATAACAACATCGAACGACAGCGCTACGAAGTCTATATCGAAGGAACTGTTGCGTTTATGGAGTATCGTGACGGTGAGGATGTTCGGTACTATACACATACAGAGGTGCCGCCCGCCTATGAAGGCTATGGTATAGCCAGTCAGATGGCAAAGATCGTTTTAGAAGATGCTGAACAAGAGCATCTTTCGATAGTTCCGCTTTGCCCTTTCTTACGAGGCTATATTGAACGGCACCCCGAATACAAATTTCTTGTCAAAGTTTGAGATTCTGGCTTATACAAGCGATCTTGGTAAAGCAGAAACATTGCTCGCTACTTGGATGCAGGCTGCATTGTGCAGCCCTTCCAAGTACGTACCTGAGCTAAAACGCGAGCATAGCTCAACAAAATAGTAAGAATAGGCTGAATATTAGAAATAATGTTCTTGTTTTACTATATGACAACAATGTTAGCTTTGCTGATGGCTAATAGTTTTTACTATTCCAAAAGCCTAGATTCTTGAAATAATCATCTATAGATTGAGAAATACTGTTGGCTAAATGTAATAATCATTTGCAATTTATCCCTAAGTTGCTCGCTTAAAACGGTTGCATGCTGTTTCGGCCCTATGTTACAATAGTTGAACAGTTAACAACTGTATCTTCGTCTTTTATAACGTGATCACTACTTGAGCGTAAGTAGTTTGAACAGGTTCCTACTCTTCCGTTTTGTGTACACCGGTTTAGAATTGTAAGTACTTTTGTCCCTATGCCTTTATAGTTCTTATACTAGCGTGGCTGAAGAACGAGACTTGTGGATGTACGCTCATCATTGGAAACAACCCGTTTTTTTAGCTTCCCTACGGAACGTTAGGCCTAGAATAAGGCGTCTGGTTGAACAAGGTATATGTGCAAAACGTTCTCATCATTCCCTTGTTCTAAACTTGCAACCCCTTGACGCCTAAGCTATAATGGCTGAGGACTTTACGCATTATTATGGCGCTGCCCTGCCTTCGACATCAACAAACAGCAGCACATGCGTAAAACATTACACTGTGCGCGCACTATAGGACGCGGGTAGCGGGAGGGATTCACATGGCAACAGTGAGCCTGCAGGCAGCCTACGATCACGCCCGCCGCTTGCTGGAAAGTGGAGATACTGAGCGTGCTATCGCTGCGATAGAGCACATCCTCCAATACTTTCCTCATAATTTAGAAGCACAGCGGATGCTCGGTCAGGCCTACCGCGCTGGCCGTCAGCTCGATCTGGCTCGAAATGCTTTCCAGAACGTTTTAGCCTCCGACCCAGAGAACATCGAGGCGTATGTTGGCATCGGTCTTATCTACGAGAGCCAGGGAAAGCTTGACCAAGCGATTCAGTCGCTTGAACAAGCGCTAGAGATCACCCCTGGTATGAAAGAGTTGCGTGCTGAGGTCCTCCGTCTCTATGCAGAGAACTGGGGGAGCGAGCATGCCCAACTCCAAGTCAGTCAATCGGCGCTTGCACGCATGTATGCCAAAGGCTACATGTTCCCCCAAGCAATTTTAGAATTCAGAAAACTGATTGCGAAAGATCCCTCGCGCCTTGATGCCCATGTCGCCCTGGCCGAAACGCTCTGGCGTGATGGTCAAGATGACGAAGCGATAGCTGAATCCGAAGAGATCTTGCGTAACCACCCCTATGCTCTAAAGCCCAATCTCCTCGTGGGCTATCTACGTGCTGCTTCAGGTGACCCGCAAGCCGAAGAGTATTGGAAACGAGCAGGCGAAGTCGACCCGTACTATGTGCTTGCTCAGCAGATGTTTGAGCAACTGCCTTATCCTAGTGTTCAGCCGACCCTGCCAGAGTGGAATGAGCAAGAGTGGCTCTTAGAGCGTGAACGTATCGCTCAGGAAAAGGCCCGTGCCGAAGAAGAAGCTAGCCGTGCCTCGATTGCAGAGCCCATCGCTGCTGCCGGTGCTGGTATCGCTGCTGCCGCCAGCGATGATTCCTTCTTTGGTGGCTCGTGGATGGATAGCATCGATACACCGGCCGAAAGCTCTCCTGCTGGTGCGAGCGCTGACGACGACGATGACTTCTTAGCGAAACTGCTCGCCTTCGATGGAATCAGTGCTGACGATGAGTTAAGCGCTGTACAGAGCGACGAATCGTTGTCGCCTTTCTCGGTGGAAGACGTTGCTCCGATCGTCGATCCCTTCTCGTTTGATGATCAGGGCGTCACACCCTTTGGTGCTGAAGAGACAACAAGCGACGTTCCCGCCGCGAGCGAGACGGTTAGCGACGATATCGATGACTTTGAACCGTTCTCTTATGCCGATCTGGGTCTCAGCCCTGAAGAGATCGCAGCATTGAACGCCGCTCAAAGTGCAGAGCAGGATATCGAAAGCAGCCAGCTCTCCGATAGCGATAGCGCTGCAGCTGAACCTGTTGTCGATGATTTCGATCTGACAATCTCTGAAGTAGAGCAGCCTGAGACAACAGCACCAAGCGTAAGCAGCTCAGATGATGAGCCGGAATTGACTCCTTTCTCGTTGGAGGATCTGGGTCTCAGCCCTGAAGAGATCGCTGCACTGAGTGGCACAAGCGACACCGATGCTGAACCCGCTCAGGCTAGCCAGCAATCTGCTGAACTGAGCGATGAGTTTAGCTTTGATCTGCCAAGCACCGAGGAGCAGCCTTCTGCCGCCGCTACCAGCGATGAAGAGCCAGACATGACGCCCTTCTCGTTGGAAGATCTAGGCCTCAGCGAGGATGAGATCGCTGCTTTCGATCTTGGCACTTCGAGCGATGCCAAAGCGGATACCTCTACAAGCGATGCTGCGCTCGACGATGTTCAGCCCTTCTCGCTTGACGATTGGGCCAGCGACCTTCCGGGTGATCCAGCCCCAAGCGGCGAAGCTGCTGGCGAAGTAACTGACAATTTCGATTTCTCTGACGACCTGTCGCCCTTCTCGCTCGATGATCTGGATATCTCGACGGCAGGACAAAACACAAACTTTGAACTAGGCTCATTGCCTTCGTCGTTGCAGCTCTTCTCGCTCGACGATGTTCCCGAAGACGTAGGCTTCGCCAGTAGCGCTGGCACTTCGTTGCCGACACCGAAGCTGCCTGACGACGATGATGATAGCAGCGAAGGCGGCGCTTATAGCTTCCGTCCTGCGCGCTCGAAGCCTTCAACCGACTTCAAGCTCGATATGGATGATGAGGAGCCGAAGGGCCCGACGATTTTTGCTAAATTGCGACAGCGTCATAGTGAGCTGCCGCGAACAGAGCCTGAACCCTTGCCTCCGGTCGATGACAGCGAGCTTGATCACTCCCTGTTTGGTCAAGACGACGTCTCGTTGCGTGATGACGAAGTTTCTGCCCCGACGGCAGAAAGCGCTTCGTTGAACGTTGATACCCAAGCGGAGCCCGAGGCCGAAGCTGTTGCATCAACTCAAAACGATGCGCCTGCAAGCGATGAACCAGAGCTGACACCTTTCTCGTTAGAAGATCTGGGTCTCAGCCCTGAAGAGATTGCCGCTCTAGGCTTGCAAGATGCAGCCTCGGAGCCTCCTCTCGTGGCCGAACTGCCCGAGACGCTTCCCGAGACGATCGAGGAACCGACCAGCCAAGAGATCCAAGAGCCAGCGGCTCCGGTTGCACAAGAAGAGACCACTGCTTCGGTAGCTTCTTCCAGCGACGACGAGCCAGATCTAACGCCCTTCTCGTTTGCCGATCTGGGACTCACGCCTGAAGAGATCGCAGCCTTTGGCTTAGATACAGCTGCAGTAGAGAGCGGCTTGGTTTCAGATATCTCTGAAGTCTACGCAGATACAGAGAGCAGTAAGCCCGAAGAGCAAGCCGAACAAGAGCCAGCGGCTCCGGCTGCATCTGCAAGCGATGAACCCGAGCTGACACCTTTCTCGTTAGAAGATCTGGGCCTCAGCCCTGACGAGATCGCCTCGTTTGGGTTGGCTGATGAAACCGCAGAGAGCGCTAGCGCAGCCGAATCGGTTGATGCTCTTGATGATGTCTTCAGTTTCGACACTGATCCAGTTGTCGAAGAGCCAGCGGCTCCGACGGCATCCGCAAGCGACGACGAGCCAGAGCTGACGCCCTTCTCGTTAGAGGATCTGGGTCTTAGCCCCGAAGAGATCGCCTCGCTCGGTTTGGAGGAGGGCGCCGCTTCGAGCGCTCCGGCCGCCGAGCCAGCGAGCACAAGCGCTGAGCCAGAGATCGACTTCGAGCTGCCGGGCAGCGACGAACCCGATATGACGCCTTTCTCGTTAGAGGACTTGGGTCTGACGCCCGAAGAGGCCGCTTCGTTTGGCCTCGAAGATGTTGGAGCGGCTAGCGCGGCTCCCGCTGAGAGCGAGGCGACTGACGATATCGTCTATGATTTCGATCTGCTCGGTGACGACTCGGGTAGCTTTGATGATAAAGGCGGCGAGGCCAGCTTCGACGATGAGATTCGTCCCTTCTCGCTGGAAGATCTTGGAATCGATGACGAGATCGCTCCCAGCCCATTTGATACGGGCAACGAGCTTGGTGTCACCGAAGAAGAGATGTCGGCCATGAAGCTTGATAGCTTGGGTCAAGATGATTTCTCGAGCCCTGCCGAGAGCGACGACGCGAGCTACCAAGTTGATACAGGTGATCCCGTTCTTGACGAGCTGATTATGATCGGACGACGTCGGGGCTATGTCGATCTGGACGATATCATTCGTGCAGTTGAAAATCCCGAAGAAGAGTCCGAGCGTATCGAAGAGATCGGTCTTGTGCTCCATCGGGCTGGCATTCAGATCCGCGATGGCGATGAGATCATCGACCTGGATGAGGAAGTCGAAGACGAGGATTATATCTACGCTGAAGACCAAGTCGAAGACGAGTACGTCGAGCCGACGGTTACTTCCGATGAAGAGCCGGATATGACGCCCTTCTCGTTGGAGGACCTGGGCCTCAGTGCTGATGAAATCGCCGCTTTGGGCTTGCAAGATCCCAGCGAAGCCAGCACTTCCAGCACGCCTGCAGCAGCTTCGAGCGACGAGCCGGATATGACACCCTTCTCGTTAGAGGATCTGGGGCTGTCGCCGGAAGAGATCGCCTCGCTCGATATGGGCACAGAAAGCGCTGCCCCAGCTGCAAGCGAGACGCCAGCATCGGCTTCGAGCGACGAGCCGGATCTCACACCTTTCTCGCTGGAAGATCTAGGCCTTAGCCCTGAAGAGATCGCTTCGTTGGGCTTAGACGCCAACGCGCCTGCCCAGAGCAGCGAGAGCAGTGCAGCGCCCGAGACGCCTGCAGCAGCTTCGAGCGACGAGCCGGATATGACGCCCTTCTCGTTGGAGGACCTGGGGCTATCGCCGGAAGAGATCGCCTCGCTCGAGAGCGCCGCAGCGGCGCCCCCTGAACAGGCGCCCGCTGAAGCAGCCGCTCCGTCGGAAGACGAAATCGATACCTTTGATTTCAGTGTGGCTGACGCTGCTCGCTCTGAATTGGCAGCGGTCACTCCTAGTGAGCGACGCCAGTTCGACGAAGATGAGCCGCCACCTCTTTCGCCTGAGGATCTGGCCTTTGTGCCTGCCGACCTCGAAAGCTTAGATTCGATTTGGGATCCTGAGACCGCTAAACCAACAAGCGTCTATCAAGATCCTAACGTTGCTGCGGCTGCCGTTACGCCCGAACCGCCGAAACGTGAGCTGCCGCCGATCAACGAGCGTATTGTTCGCTTCGATAAGTCTCAAGTTGAGGCGGAGCAGAAACAATCCGTGCGTAGCGAGCCTACCCGTAGTGAGCCTGTTCGCAGCGAACCTGTTCGCAGTGAACAGCCACAGAGCGAGCCCGCTCGCCGCGATACGGCTAGTAGTCAAGCGCAATCATCGACAAGTTCATCCACAAGCTCTGCTCGTAAGAGTACGTGGAAAGCTCGCCAATCGCCAACGATCTTTATTCCAACTGGCGATGCGACCTTAGATGGCTACTTGTTGCAGCTTGAGGCTGAGCCACACAACACAGCCTTGCGCGCATCGGTAGCACGCATTGGTGGGCAGACAGCACGGTTTGATTTGGCGATCCAACAGTATAAAGTGTTGATTAAGTCGGGTGAAGCGCTTGATCAGATCAGCGAGGATATCCAAGATCTGATCGAGGATAACGATGATCCCGAGATCTTGCAGAAGTTGTATCGCCTGTTGGGTGATGTGTACTCCAAACAGAATCGCTTCCGCGATGCTGTAGAGGCATATAGTTGGACATTCTCAAAATAGTAGCACTGGGGGGTGCTGCTCGCTAGGGCAGTCTTCAACCACATAGCCCTAGCTTGGTTTTTTGTGACCCCCTACACTGCCAGAACGAAAGGCCAAGCTATGCGACGGATCGTCGAAGACTTGATCCGGGTGGAGGGAGTCATTGGAAGCCTCCTCGTTGGAAAAGACGGGTTGGTCGTGGCAAGCACTCTGCTCGATGATGAAGACGCCGAAGTGTTAGGTGCAATGTCCGCTGCTGTGTTCGGCGAAATCAACAAAGCGACCAAACGGATCGGGGTAGGTAACCTCGTTGACTCAATCATCGACGCTCAGGATGGGTCGATTTTGATGCTTGAAGCAAAAGATTTGATCTTAGTCGTGATTACGCAGCGAATGGTGAACCTAGGTCTCGTGAAAATGGAGATGCGTCGAGCGTCTAAACGTATCAGCGAGGCTGTGCCCATTTAGGGTGTAAACACGGGTCCGATCGTGTGGTATCATAGATCGGATCCTCTAAATACATATACGAAGGAGACGGTGTTGGAGCAGTCTTTGATTATTCTCAAGCCCGATGCTGTTCAGCGTGGCTTGATCGGTCCTATTATTACTCGTTTGGAACAGCGTGGTCTGCGCTTCATCGGCATGAAGCTGATTCAGATGGATGAGGCTCTTGCTCGACGCCACTATGCCGTTCACGAGTCCAAGCCCTTCTTCAAAGGCTTGGTTGAATATATCATTTCTGGCCCAGTGGTGGTGATCGCTGTTTCTGGCCAGAACGTGATCCAGATTGTGCGCACAATGGTGGGCGCTACCAATCCGGTGGCTGCTGCTCCTGGCACAATCCGTGGCGATTTCGCTGTTGAGATCGGACGCAACCTGATCCATGCATCCGATTCGCCCGAAAACGGCGCAGCTGAGGTTGCTAACTTCTTTAGCGAAAACGAGCTGTTGACCTACAATCGTAGCGTCGATAGCTGGATCTACGAGTAGTTTTTGTTTCTGCTCTCGTTGGTTGGTCTGGAGCGCAACGCTCCAGACCCTTTTTTATATCAAACCAAATCCGCTTGCATACTTCAGCATTCTGGCGGAGAGCTCTTTACCCCAAACAAGGCTCTAACCGCGTCCGCCTACGGCTATCAGCGCTCTGTCCGCCACCCCGAGGTGGTCTCTGTGCGCCGAAACCGCCCCCCATGACACAAAAGGATACGCTCTCAAAGCTGATTACTGGATTTCGTTTTGGCCTTCGGCAGAGCGGAATTTGACTATGTTTGCCGGTGTGAGGTTTCCTGCCTTGCGAGCCTGCAGCCCTTTAGGCGAATTGGCTATGATGCTCGATCGCTTCTTGTAGAAGATGCGAGATCGCTAGCATGTTGGCTTTGCAGACGGTTTTTGGGAACAGATTGCTACAGCCTTCTTGTTGCGGGCGGGATGTTGGTAGCCGTAGGCGGACGCGGTTGTGCTCGAATGGGGCTAGAGCCTTAGCCGCCTTTAGAGCAGCTTGAAAGGGCAAAAAAAGAGAGAGATGTGACTTGCAAGCATCACATCCCTCTCTTTTGTTTTGATTAGCCATAATGAACTCTTTTGAGATAGTTTGCCTCGAATAAGAGGCAGGCCTGCTGTGAAAGAACGTGCTATTGATGGGATCTGTCGCTAGCTGAGCTAGGGGAGTAAGGGTGCAAGCAGAACCCGGACGATCAGTAACCAGTTGTGAATGAAGCGCCGGATAGCGTGCAGCAAGAAGGGTCGAGCGCCTGAATTATGTTGTAGCTCTTGTGCGATCAAGACGATTTCAGATCGACCTTCTGCCAGGAATTTCTCGCATTCGGGTGGAAGCTTTTGCAACGATGCTTGATGGAGTTGCTCGGCGATCTCGAGCATTGGACCGATCTGATTGGTTTGCTGGGAAAAACGATATTGACAGTCTTCGAGCGAATGACCAGCTTGCAACAGCTTGATCGTTTCATCAAGGATCTGTGCAAGTTCGTCCGATTCAAAATTGTGTCCTGCTTGGGCTTCTTCAGGTGAGTGATAAGCCGCCATGTGCTATCTGTTCTACCGGCGGAAGCTCGTGTTTCGAGCGTGCTGTTTTTGTTCGTACTGCTTTGGCCCGAGAGTCTTTGGAAACTGCTTCCATAAGAGGATCCTCTCCATCGCGTGACATAACTTGTTGTAACTGTTGTAGGGCGCGGTATTGCAAGGCTTTAACGGCCCCCTCGCTTCGATGGGTCTGTTTCGCTATCTCGGCATTGGTCATATCGGCAAAGAAACGCATGGTCAAGACCTGTTGTTGGTCTACTGTAAGGGTGCGGATCGCTTGGGCAAGTGCGACCCGATCGAAAATGGCGAATACGCCATCTTGGGCGTGGGGATCGACGATTTCTCCAGTGCTATCGAAGGGAACCGATAAAACTTGGGTACGCCGAAGGTGGGCGAGTAGAACATTTTGTGCGATCGTGTAAAGCCACCCGCGAAAGGGCTGTTCTCCGGTGTAGTCTAATCCTCGTATGCCCTTAATTACCCGAATAAAGACCTCTTGAGTGAGGTCTTTGGCTGTCTCTTGTTCATTAAGCCGTACATATAAGAATCGGAGGATATGGACTGCATAGAGATCGTAAATTTCGCTGATCGCTCCTGAGTCACCTGATTTTGCTCTCCTGACGATTTGTGGGAGAGTAGTTTCAGCGGACATAGTGTGCGGCCTTAGATCGATAGGTGGTTCTGTGAATGTAATGATTATTAGGTTGTGAGAGAGAGAAGCGCGGTAAATGCACAGAAATGGGGCCACCTCTCGAATAATGCTAGAGAATTACCCGCATTGTTGTTGAGTTCATTGGTGGAATGTTGTTTTCTATTATAGCCCAACGTTTTCAAATCCGTAAGGGAAAAAATAGTTAAATTTATTGATATTTGCAATAAGAATTTATTAAAAGTGAAATAATGCTGTTCTCAGAGTGGGTTTTATGAATTTTCTTTAGTTTGTTAAGTGAGCCCAACTTGTTGCCAAGTCCTGATTGTCAGGGTATACTTTCGTTTTGCATTGAGATGCGTTATTTGCGAATGACCGAGGAGAAGAGCTATGCGTATTGCTATTGTCGGTCTGCCTAATAGTGGAAAGACAACCGTATTTAATGCGTTAACACGCGGTAATATTGAGACAACGGCCTTTTCATCTGGGCAGCTCGAACCAAACTTGGCGACTGTGAAGGTGCCTGATCAGCGACTCGATCAGCTGGCTGCGATTTTTAAGCCGAAGAAGGTTACTCCGGCTGATGTGCAGTATGTCGATGTGGCGGGTATTACGAAGGGCGAAACCCAGAAGGCTGGTTTGCCGCCGGCGCTTTTGAATTACGTCAGTAGCGCAGATGCGCTGTTGCACGTGGTGCGCGCCTTTGAAGACGATGGGGTTCCTCACCCCGATGAGACGGTTGATCCGGCCCGTGATATCGAGGCGTTTGACTTGGAGTTGATCTTCTCGGACCTGGGCATTATCGAGCGTCGCTTGACCCGTTTGAAGGGCGAGATCGGAAAGCTGCCTGCCAAAGAGCGCGAGATTCGCATGCAAGAACACGACTTGCTGGAACGGCTTCAGAGCGCCTTGGAGCAGGATATTCCGATTCGCAACCTCGAGATCAGCGATGAGGAATGGCGCTTGATCCGTGGCTATCAGTTTCTCTCGGCGAAGCCGATGTTGGTGGTGGTGAATATCGGCGAAGACCAGATCGCCAACCCGCCTCAGTTGAGCTATACCCACAGCAAGAGCGCTATTTTGCCACTTTCGGCCAAGGTAGAGGCCGAATTGGCTCAGCTCGACGATGCCGATGCGGCTGCCTTTATGGAAGATCTGGGTATTACCGAACCAGCGCGCGACTTGGTGATCAAGAAGTCTTATGAGTTGTTGGGCTTGATCAGTTTCTTAACGGCCGGTGCCGATGAAGTGCGCGCTTGGACGATACGTCGCGATCTGCCAGCTGTGGAAGCGGCTGGTGCTATTCACTCCGATATTCAGCGCGGTTTTATTCGAGCCGAAGTGGTAGCCTTTAAAGACTTGATCGCAGCTGGCAGCCTGACCGAGGCTAAAAAAGCGGGCACACTTCGCTTGGAAGGCAAACAGTACATCGTTCAAGATGGCGATATTTGCCACTTCCTGTTTAACGTCTAGGCTGTTTGTGGCAAAGAGCCTCAGTTTCTAGTGCGACCTGAGGCTCCTAGGCACAGGCGAGCTTGCAAATCGATTGCGCATTGTTGCGATTGGCGCTGCACTGAAGAGTTGTCTGGGAGGTAGTTGATGGATCCCAAACGCTTATTGACCAAAAGTCTTGCCGCCGAAGCTCAAGCCGAGCGCTTTAGTGCGATTTTGGCGGCTGGTTTAGCGGCGGTCGAACCAGCCGAAGCGGTGCGGCGCTATCTGCGACGCGAAGGCGACAGCTTGTTTGTGGCCGATCGTTGTTACGATCTGAGCGATTACCAACAGGTCTATCTGGCTGCGATCGGCAAAGCGGGCGCCCCTATGGCGCGCGCAGCGGCCGAGCTGCTCGGCGAGCGCTTGAGCGCCGGTATCGCGGTCGTCAAAGATAGACCAACCAAGCCTCTCCCCGCCGCTATAAAGCTCTTCCTTGCAGGGCACCCTGTCCCCGATCAACGCGGCGTGCAGGCCGCCCAAGAACTGGCCCAGCTGCTCGATCGCGCCCAAGCAGACGATCTGGTTGTGGTTTTGATCTCGGGCGGAGGCTCGGCTCTATTGCCGCTTCCGGTCGAAGGCATCAGCCTCGACGAGATCCAAGCGCTCACTTCGCTCTTGCTGCGTTGCGGCGCTTCGATCGACGAGATCAACGCGCTGCGCAAACACCTCGAACAACTGAAGGGCGGCGGTCTAGCGCGTCGAGCAGCTCCCGCTCGGCTTGTGACCTTGATTTTGAGCGATGTGGTCGGCAGCCCGCTGGATGTAATCGCCTCTGGCCCGACTGTTCCCGATAGCTCGAGTTTTGCCACAGCCTATGGCGTGCTTGAGCGTTACGATCTGCTGAACGAGGCGCCCGCTTCGATCGTGGCCCATTTGCAGGCTGGGCTGCGCGGCGAGATCCCCGATACCCCCAAGGCGGGCGATCCACTCTTCGAATCGGTGCAAAATCTGATTGTTGGTAGCAATGAGCAAGCTGCCCGCGCTATCTGTGCAGCCGCTCAGCAAGCCGGTATGCAGACCTTGCTGCTTTCGACCTATCTGCAAGGCGAGGCGCGCGAGCTGGGGCGTGTGGCCGCTGCGATCGCGCGTCAGTTGGCGCTCAGCGATCTGCCCATTCCCAAGCCCGCCTGTATTGTGCTGGGTGGCGAAAGCACGGTAACCTTGCGCGGCAATGGCAAGGGCGGGCGTAATCAAGAGCTGGCTTTGGGCGCTGTGGCCGACATGGCAGGGCTTGAGCGAGTGCTCTTGGTCAGTTTGGCGACCGATGGCGGCGATGGCCCGACCGATGCGGCTGGTGCGGTGGTAACCGGCCAAACCTTGCAGCGCGCTCGCGCTTTGGGACTCGACCCATTTGCCTTCTTGGCCAATAATGATGCCTATAACTTCTTTGCCAAGCTCGAAGATTTGCTTCTTCCAGGACCGACAGAAACCAACGTGAATGATCTGATCTGCCTATTTGCTTGGTAGGAAAAGCGGCTGAACACGGCTAGGACTTTAGTACTTTTTCGCTGAAAAAGAGCGTTTTTTGTCGGAAATTCTTTGCACTTTCATCAACTTGATTATTGCTCTTTCCTTTTATAGCGCGTAAAATAGTGTGTAAGGTGTTGACCTGCGTATAGCCGTATGATAGAATATCGCAGGGTGATACACGTTTTGGCCCAGCCCGTTGTAGGTACAAAGAGAGGAAGGGATGCACACATGGCGGACTCCGATAGCATCTTGCAATTGGGCATCGAGGCCGCGCGGGATGGCAATAGGGAAGAGGCACGTAACCTCTTTCGATTACTAACGCGCCAGGATCCATCGAATGCACAGGCTTGGCTTTGGCTTGCAGGCGTAGCGGAAAACCGCGACGAGCGTCAGGCAGCGCTAGAGCGAGTAGTTGAGTTGGATCCGGATAACGAGATGGCGATAAAAGGATTGCAGGCGCTAGGCGTGCGTTCTAATGCGCGTTCGCGGCAAGAGTCGCCAAATCCTTCCGTTGTGCCTTCTGACGTGCCCGATGATGATTTTAGCCCATCACTCGACCTAGACTCTAAACCCGCTGCTTCAGAGCCCGATCGCTCGCGCTACGATATCGACGACGACGATCCGTATGCTCAGTTCGACACGCTCTCTGAGGCTATGGCCGAAGCGCCGACAGCGGTGCGACGTACTGAACCTATATCAGACGAGGTCGATCAGTTTAATGACCTTTCTGATGAACTGAACAACGACTCTTCCGGTTCGACACGACGTGCATCGAGTAGCTCTCGCCGCTCAAATGCTTCCAGTAGCGATACAAGCTCCTACACAACAAGCAGTAGTAGTAGAACTAGTTCAAGTAGCCGACGCAACCGCTATGCTGACGACGAGGCTGCAACGGTTCCAGCTCGCCGAGGTATCTCGCCGATCTTACTTGCCGTTGTAGGCCTGCTTGCGCTGCTCTTAGTCTGTTGGTTGGCTTGGAACTGGTTCAACAACCGTGGCGGTGTGGCAGATGTTCCCGTTGAACCGACCATGGAGATTATCGCT
>Ga0207874_1002820_pt1 | contig 15551 bp, 10 predicted proteins | sample HigsolmetaAR201D_FD_184833 | JGI IMG/M metagenome (GOLD analysis project Ga0207874, IMG submission 184833) | Ionic liquid and high solid enriched microbial communities from the Joint BioEnergy Institute, USA - AR20-1-D (SPAdes) (version 2) ...
GCGAGGCCAGGTTGCGGCAGAGCAGAAGCCTGGCTTCCAGTTCCGGTCGCATCGCTCGGGGTGCGGTACAGGTGGTCATTGCCGGCGAGTATGCCGGTAAACAGATGCGACCGTAATCACTGTTTTTTCTATCGAACCGCGGGGCTGCCCGCGCCGGGGGGCGGAAACGCGGAAAGCCGCGGCTCGCGCCGCGGCTTTCCGCTTGAGGACGCCGGGGATGGGCCCGGGGCCGGAGGGATCAGGCCAGGCCGGCCTGCTTCATCACCTCGGCGGCGAAGTCGTCCTCCTTCTTCTCGATGCCTTCGCCCACGGCCAGGCGCTCGAAGCGCACCACCTCGGCGCCGGCGGCCTTCAGCACCTGCTCGACGGTCTGGTTGGTATCCAGCACGTACGGCTGGCCGTACAGGGTGACCTCGTTGACGATCTTGGCCATCTTGCCGGAGATGATCTTCTCCAGGATCTCGGCCGGCTTGGCCTTGTCCTTCTCGGACATCTTGGCCAGCTCGATCTCCTTCTCTTTGGCCAGGAACTCGGCCGGCACGTCGGAGGCCCTGACGTACGGCGGGTTCATCGCCGCCACGTGCATGGCGATGCCGCGGGCCAGCTCGGCGTCGCCGCCCTTGACCTCGACCAGCACGCCGATGCGGCCGCCGTGGACGTAGGCGGCGACGTTGTTGCTGCTGTCGATGCGGACCATGCGGCGCACCTGCACGTTCTCGCCGACCTTGGCCACGACCGCGGCGCGGCCTTCCTCGACGGTCTCGCCGGAGGCCAGCCTGGCGGCCTTCAGGGCCTCGACGTCGGCGGCGCCGGAGGCCAGGGCGGCCTGGCCGACGGCATCGGCGAAGGCCAGGAAGTTGCTGTCCTTGGCCACGAAGTCGGTTTCGGAGTTGATCTCCACCAGCACGGCCTTGCCGCCGTCCTGGGCCACCGCGATGCGGCCGTCGGCGGCCACGCGGCCGGCCTTCTTGTCGGCCTTGGCCAGGCCGGACTTGCGCAGCCACTCGGCGGCGGCGTCGATGTCGCCGTTGTTCTCGGTCAGCGCCTTCTTGCACTCCATCATGCCGGCGCCGGTGCGCTCGCGCAGTTCCTTGACCAGGGAAGCAGTGATTTCCACGGGAATACCTCGGTTGTGGGATGGGTTGGCCCCGCCGGGGGCGGGGCGGCGGACGCCGGCGCGCCTGTCAGGCGGCTGGCCGGGCGCCCGGTGGGGCCACGGACGGCGCACCGCGCCGTCCGGGCGGGGCGGCCGCGGCGCGGCCGCCGGGGTGGATCACTCGGCCGTGGCCTCGCCTTCCTCGGCCTTGGCGCCCTTGCGGCCGGAACCCTTGCGGGCCGGGGCCTTGCGCGCCGGCCTGGACTCGCCGTCGGCCTCGACGAAGTCGGACTCGGTGATGTTGGCCGCGATCGGAGCGGCGGCCTTGCCCTCCAGCACCGCGTCGGCGGCGGCGCGGGCGTACAGCTGCACGGCGCGGATGGCGTCGTCGTTGCCCGGGATCGGGTAGTCCACCAGGCTCGGGTCGTAATTGGTGTCCACCACCGCGACCACCGGGATGCCCAGCTTCTTGGCTTCCTTGATCGCGATGTCCTCGTGGCCGATGTCGATCACGAACAGCGCGTCGGGCAGGCGGTTCATGTCCTTGATGCCGCCCAGCGAGGCTTCCAGCTTCTCGCGCTCGCGGCGCAGGGCCAGCACCTCGTGCTTGACCAGGCGGTCGAAGGTGCCGTCGGTCTCGGCGGCCTCCAGCTCCTTCAGGCGGGCCACCGACTGCTTCACGGTGCGGAAGTTGGTCAGGGTGCCGCCCAGCCAGCGCTGGGTCATGTACGGCATGCCGCAGCGCTCGGCCTCTTCCTTGATGGCGTCGCGCGCGCTGCGCTTGGTGCCGATGAAGAGGATGGTGCCGCGCTTCTGCGCGATGCCCGAGATGAAGTTCATCGCGTCGTTGAACAGCGGAACCGTCTTCTCGAGGTTGATGATGTGGATCTTGCCGCGCGCGCCGAAGATGTACGGCGCCATCTTCGGGTTCCAGTAACGGGTCTGGTGGCCGAAGTGCACGCCGGCTTCCAGCATCTGGCGCATGGTGATCTGGGGCATTGCTTTGACTCCTTGGACGTGGAATCGCCCCGCGCGGCATGGACTCGGGTTTGAGCCACGCTGGGTGCGCGGCCGGGCGGCCGCGCGTCGATTCCGGGGTTGGGCCTCCCTGCCGCTTCCGTGTCCGAACCCGGGGCGGAGCCTTGGCTCCACCGGCGGGCACCCCGGCACGAAGGGTGGCGGCAGGTGTGTATTCGCCGGCCGGGACGGCGCCCGGAACCCTGCGCCCGGCGTGGGCGGCCCCGTGGACGGGGGCGGACAGAGCCGGGAAAGTATAGCTGCCACGGCCGCTTAGCGGCAAACCGGGCGACGGACGGGGCGGGGCGGCCGGGCCGGGCGAAGCTGAATGGGGCGGCGCCGGCGGCCGCCGGGCGAGGCGGCCCGCGTTCAGGCGGGGCCAACTTGGGGGATAATCCCCTGATGAACCTGCACCTGAAAACCCCCGAAGAAATCGAGAAGATGCGCGTCGCCGGCCGCCTGGCCGCCGAGGTGCTGGAAATGATCGCCCCGTATGTGAAGCCGGGGGTCAGCACCGCGGAACTGGACCGCATCTGCCACGACCACATCGTGAACGTGCAGGGCGCGATCCCGGCCAACCTGGGCTACCGCGGCTTCCCCAAGACCGTGTGCACCTCGGTCAACAACGTCATCTGCCACGGCATCCCCAGCGAGGCCAAGGTGCTGAAGGACGGTGACATCCTCAACATCGACGTCACCGTCATCAAGGACGGCTGGTACGGCGACACCAGCCGCATGTACTACGTCGGCACCCCCTCGGTGATGGCGCGGCGCCTGGTGGAGACCACCTACCGGGCCATGTGGCGCGGCATCCGCGCGGTGAAGCCGGGCGCGACCCTGGGCGACATCGGCCACGCCATCCAGAGCTACGCCGAGTCCGAGCGCTTCTCGGTGGTGCGCGAGTACTGCGGCCACGGCATCGGCAAGGTCTACCACGACGAGCCGCAGGTCCTGCACTACGGCCGGCCGGGCGAGGGCCTGGTGCTCAAGCCGGGCATGACCTTCACCATCGAGCCGATGATCAACGAGGGCACCCGCCATACCCGCGTGCTGCCCGACGGCTGGACCGTGGTCACCAAGGACCGCAAGCTCTCGGCGCAGTGGGAGCACACCGTGGCGGTCACCGAGGACGGCGTGGAGGTGTTGACGCTGCTCCCGGGCCAGCTGCCGCCCGACGAGGTCTGAGCATGGGTGTGGGCGCCGGACCTCAGGCTGCGGAGGGGGCGCCCGGCGGCGATGCCGCCTGGGCGGCACGCGCCCGCGAGGAGCTGGCGCGCACCGACGCGGGCCTGGCCCGGCGCTACGGTCCGGACGCGGACATCGACCGCCTGCTGGCGCTGCGCGCCCGCGCGGTGGACCGGATCCTGCGCCAGGCCTGGGCGCGCTGCATCCCGGAAGGGGCGCCGCTGGCGCTGTTCGCGGTCGGCGGCTACGGCCGCGGCGAGCTGTTCCCGCGCTCGGACATCGACGTGCTGGTGCTGGCCGAGGCCGATGCCCAGCGCGCCCACGAGGCCGACTTGGCGCGCTTCTTCGCCCTGCTGTGGGACGCCGGCCTGCCGGTCGGCCACGCGGTGCGGTCGGCGCAGGAGTGCACCACCGCCGCGGCCGGCGACCAGACCATCCTGACCGCGCTGCTGGAATCGCGCCCGCTGGTGGCCGACAGCGGCGCGCAGGCGGCGCTGTCGGACGCCATCGCCACCACCCGGGTCTGGCCGGCGCCGGAGTTCTTCCGTGCCAAGCGCGAGGAGCTGCGCGCGCGCCACCTGCGCCACGGCGACACCTCCGACAACCTCGAGCCGCACATCAAGGACGGCCCCGGCGGCCTGCGCGACCTGCACACCCTGGGCTGGATGGCGCAGCGCGCCTTCGGCGTGCGTGACCTGCAGGCGGTGGTCGCCCTCGGCCACGTCGGCCAGGACGAGGCGGCGACCCTGGCGCGCGAGCGCCGCACCCTGGCGCGGCTGCGCTTCGGTCTGCACCTGGTGGCCGGCCGCGCCGAGGAACGGCTGCGCTTCGACTACCAGAAGGCGCTGGCGCAGCGCCTGGGCCTGGCCGACGACGCGCACAGCCTGGCCGTGGAGAAGATGATGCAGGGCTTCTACCGCGCCGCGGCGGTCGTGCGGCGGATCAGCGACCGGCTCCTGCAGCGCTTCGAGGAGACCTTCGAGGGCGAGGCCGTGCCCGAGCCGCTGGAGGGCGACTTCGTCCTGCTGCGCGGCTACCTGGCCGCGTCCGGGCCGTACTGGCCGGAGGGCGACCTGCGCCAGGTGCTGGCGCTGTTCTCCACCTGGGCGGCGCATCCGCGCATCCGCGGCCTGCACTCGCGCACCGCCCGCGCGCTGGCCGAGACCCTGCCGCACCTGCCGTCCTACGAACGCACCGGCCCGGCCGCGCGCGGGCGCTTCATGGCCCTGCTGCGCGGCCCGCAGCCGGTGGAGACGTTGACCCGGATGGCGCGCCTGGGCGTGCTGGGCCAGTACCTGCCGGCCTTCGCCCAGGTGTCCGGGCGCATGCAGTTCGACCTGTTCCACGCCTACACCGTGGACCAGCACACGCTGATGGTGCTGCGGAACATCGCCGGCTTCGCCGAGGGGCCGGACGAGCGCTTCGCCATCGCCCATGAGGTCTGGCCGCGCCTGCGCAAGCCTGAGCTGCTGCTGCTGGCCGGCCTGTTCCACGACATCGCCAAGGGCCGCGGCGGCGACCATTCCGAGCTGGGCGCGGTGGACGCGCGCCGGTTCTGCGCCGCGCACGGCCTGAGCGAGGCCGACACCGGGCTGGTGGCCTGGCTGGTGGAGCAGCACCTGCGCATGTCGGTCACCGCGCAGAAGCAGGACATCTCCGACCCGGAGGTGGTGCGCGCCTTCGCCCGTCTGGTCGGCGACCGCGAGCGCCTGGACTACCTGTACCTGCTGACCTGCGCCGACATCGCCGGCACCAGCCCCAACCTGTGGAACGCCTGGAAGGACCGCCTGCTGGCCGACCTGTACCTGTCCACCCGGCGCGTGCTGCGCGAGGGCCTGGAGGTGCCGGTGGACGTGGACGCGCGCGTGGCCGAGGCGCGTGAGGCCACCCGCGCGCTGATGCGCGGGCGGGGCTACGACGACGCCACCATCGACCGCCAGTTCGCGGAGATGCCGGAGGAGAGCTTCCTGCGCTTCCGCCCCGAGCAGCTGGCCTGGCAGGCCGCCTCGCTGGTGGAGGTGTTCCACGGCCAGACCCAGGTCGCGGTGCGGCCGATCGGCGGCAGCGCCAGCGGCGGCGCGCTGGAGGTGTTCGTGCACTCGCCCGACCGCGACGGCCTGTTCGCGGCCATCGTCGCCACCCTGGACCGGCACGGCTACGGCGTGCACCAGGCGCGCGTGCTGATGGGCCCGCACGGCACCGTGTTCGACACCTTCGAGGTGCTGCCGGCCGACACCTTCGCCAGCCGCGATCCGGCGCAGCTGGAGGCGGCGCTGCGCCAGGCCCTGTCCGGTGCGCTGGACCAGGTGCGCGCGCCGCGCCGGGTCGCGCCGCGCCAGTTGCGCCATTTCCGCTTCCCGCCGCGGATCGAGTTCAGCACCACCGGCGACGGCCGCCGCAGCCTGCTGAGCCTGGTCTGCCCGGACCGTCCCGGCCTGCTGTCCGACGTGGCCCAGGCGCTGCGCGCCTGCCGCCTGCGCGTGCACGACGCGCGCATCGCCACCTTCGGCGAGCGCGCCGAGGACGTGTTCCAGATCACCGACGAGAACGACCGGCCGCTGGACGAGGCCGCGCAGGAGGCCCTGCGCGCGGCGCTGCGCGAGCGGCTGGACCCCGACAGCCAGACCCCACCGTCAGGAGCCCCACGCTGATGGCACAGACCCCCAAGAAGACGACCACCCGCCGAAGCGCGCGCACGCGCGCCGCCGCCGCGGCCGCCCCCGGGCTGGCCGAGCTGAAGTTCTCCATCGAAAGCGCGTTCGAGCGTCGCGCCTCGCTGACCCTGGACGAGATCGAGGGCTCGACCCGGCCGCTGGTGGAGCGGGTGATCGAGGGCCTGGAGCGTGGCGAGTTCCGCGTCGCCGAGCCGGACGGCAAGGGCGGCTGGCAGGTCAACGAATGGCTGAAGAAGGCCGTGCTGCTGTACTTCCGGGTCAACGACATGGCCGTGATGGAGGGCGCGCCGGCCCCGTTCTGGGACAAGGTGCCGGCCCGCTTCGGCGGCTACGGCGAGGCCGAGTTCCGCCGCCTGGGCGTGCGCGTGGTGCCCGGCACCATCGCCCGCCGCGGCGCCTACCTGGGCAAGGACGTGGTGCTGATGCCCAGCTTCATCAACATCGGCGCCTACGTCGGCGAGGGCACCATGGTGGACACCTGGGCCACGGTCGGCTCGTGCGCCCAGGTCGGCAGGCACTGCCACATCTCCGGCGGCGCCGGCATCGGCGGCGTGCTGGAGCCGCTGCAGGCCAGTCCGACCATCATCGAGGACCACTGCTTCATCGGCGCGCGCTCGGAGATCGTGGAGGGCGTGGTGGTGGGCCACCACAGCGTGATCGGCATGGGCGTGTTCCTCGGCCAGTCCACCCGCATCTACAACCGCGCCACCGGCGAGATCACCTACGGCTACGTGCCGCCCTACAGCGTGGTGGTGTCGGGCGCGCTGCCGGCCGCCGACGGCAGCCACTCGCTGTACTGCGCGGTGATCGTCAAGCAGGTGGATGCGAAGACCCGGGCCAAGACCAGCATCAACGAGCTGTTGCGCGGCCTGGCGGAGTGACCGTTCCGTTCCACGAGGGGAGGTGAGGATGGTTGGCAGCAAGGGGAAGCGGTTGGCGCGGCTGGCGCTGCTGCTGGCGGCGGTGGTGCCGGCGGCCCCGGCGGAGAACCTGGCCCGCTACAGCGAGGACGGCCTGCGCGCCGAGCTGGCCGGGATCGCCGAGGCCGAGACCGCGGTGCTGGTGCCGATGCGCGACGGCGTCGGCCTGTCCACCAACATCTGGCGGCCGAAGGGCGCCACCGGCAGGTTGCCGACGGTGCTGTGGAAGACGCCGTACAACGAGCACAACCTGCGCGGCCGTGCCGCGCAGCTGGCGATCGAGGCCGTGCGCCGCGGCTATGCCTTCGTGGTGCAGAGCGAGCGCGGGCGCTACTTCAGCCAGGGCGAGTACCAGATCCTCGGCCACCCGCAGACCGACGGCTGGGACACGCTGGACTGGATCGCCGCCCAGCCCTGGTCCAACGGCAAGGTCGGCACGCTCGGCTGCTCGTCCTCGGCCGAGTGGCAGCTGGCGCTGGCGGCGATGAACCACCCGGCGCACGCGGCGATGGTGCCGATGGCCGCAGGTGCCGGCATCGGCAAGGTCGGCCGGTTCCAGGAGCAGGGCAACTTCTACACCGGCGGTGTGCCGCGGACCCTTTTCGCGGTGTGGATGTACGGGGTGGACAACCCGCTGCGTGCGCAGCTGCCGCAGGACCTCGCCGGCCCCATGCGCGCGCGGGTGGCGCAGTACAACGACCTGCACGCGACCAAGCCCAAGGTCGAGTGGCAGACGCACATCCGGCACCTGCCGTACGCGGAGCTGCTGTCCTCGCTGGGCGAGCCGCCGGGCACCTTCGAGCAGTTCATCGCGCGCACGCCGGCCGATCCGGCCTGGCGCGAAGGCGGGCTGTACCACGACGACATGGGCTGGGGCGTGCCGGCGCTGTGGTTCAACAGCTGGTACGACGTGTCCATCGGCCCGAACCTGGAACTGTTCAACCATGCGCGCAACGCCGGCACCGACGCCGAGGCTTCCGCCCACCAGTACGTGGTGATAGGCCCGAACCCGCACTGCCAGTTCTGGCAGCTCGGCCCCGACTACACGATCGGCGCGCGCAAGGTCGGCGACGCCAGCTTCCCGGTCAGCGAGCAGGTCTGGGCGTTCTTCGACCGCTGGCTGAAGGGCGACAGGAAGGCGTTCCCGTCCAGCACCCCGAAGGTGCGCTACTTCACCATCGGCCTGGACAAGTGGCAGGCCGACGAGCAGTGGCCGCCGAAGGCGGCGCGGCCGGTGCGCCTGTACCTGCGTTCGGGCGGGCGGGCCAACTCGCTGTACGGCGACGGCCGCCTGGCGTCCGATCCTCCCGGCGACGAGCCCGCCGACCGCTACACCTATGACCCGGCCAACCCGGTGCAGACCATCGGCGGCGGCGACTGCTGCAACGGTGGCCTGGTCGTCCCCGGCGCCTTCGACCAGCGCCCGGTGGAGGCCCGCCACGACGTCCTGGTCTACACCAGCGACCCGCTGGAGGAGCCGCTGGAGGTGACCGGCTTCGTCGAGGCGGTGCTGAACGTGTCCTCCAGCGCGCCGGACACCGACTTCGCGGTCAAGCTGGTGGACGTGGCCCCGGACGGCACCGCCTGGATCGTCGGCGACACCATCCTGCGCGCGCGCTACCGCGACGGCTACGAAACGCCCGCCCCGATGGAGCCGGGCCGGGTGTACACGCTCCGGCCCACGCCGATCGCCACCTCGATCCAGTTCGGCAAGGGCCACCGCATCCGTGTGGAGGTGACCAGCTCGAACTTCCCGAAGTTCGCCCGCAACCTCAACACCGGCGGCCCGAACGAGACCGAGTCCACGCCGGTGGTGGCGGAGAACGCGGTGCACCACTCGGCCGGTGCCGCCAGCTACATCGAACTGCCCGTGGTCGCGCGCTGAGCGCGGCCACGGTCCCGGAATCCCAGGCATGACCACGACGATCTACGGACTGAAGAACTGCGACACCTGCAAGAAGGCGACGAAGTGGTTGGACCGCTTCGGCATCGCCTACACCTTCGTCGACTACCGCGAGAACAAGCCCGCGCCGGAGACCCTGGTGGAGTGGGCGGGCAAGGCCGGCGGCTGGGACGCCCTGGTCAACAAGTCCTCCACCACCTGGCGGCAGCTGCCGCCCAACCGCAAGGCGCCCGGCAGCGAGGCCGAGTGGAAGCTGCTGCTGCGCGAGTACCCGCAGCTGATCCGCCGTCCGGTGGTGGTCGGCGAGGACGGGAGCTTCAGCCAGGGCTTCTCCGACAACGGCTTCAAGAAGCTGTTCCTCTGACCCCGTGAGGGGGGCGGATGCGGCGCGCCGGCGGCGGCCGCGGGCGCCGTCGCCGGGCCGCGCCTCAAGGGGCGCCGGTGGGCTGCCGCTACAATCGGCGCATCTGCCGGGACGCCACCATGAGCGATGTGCTTGCCCTGGCGTGCGAGCTGATCGCGCGCCCCTCCGTCACGCCGGACGACGCCGGCTGCCAGGACCTGGTCGCCGCGCGCCTGCGCCGCGCGGGCTTCGCCTGCGAGCGGCTGCGCTTCGGCGCGGTGGACAACCTGTGGGCCACGCACGGCGGCGGCGAGGGCCCGGTGCTGGTGCTGCTTGGCCACACCGACGTGGTGCCGCCCGGCCCGCGCGAGGCCTGGACCAGCGACCCGTTCACGCCGGAGGTGCGCGACGGCGTGCTGTACGGCCGCGGCGCCGCCGACATGAAGGGCAGCGTGGCCGCCTTCGTCATCGCCGCCGAGCGCTTCGTCGCCGAGCATCCCGACCATCCGGGCACGCTGGCCCTGCTGCTGACCTCCGACGAGGAGGGCGAGGCCATCGACGGGGTGCGCCGCGTGGCCGAGCTGTTCCGCCAGCGCGGCCAGCGCATCGACTGGTGCATCACCGGCGAGCCTTCCTCGACCCGCCGGCTGGGCGACCTGCTGCGGGTGGGCCGGCGCGGCTCGCTGTCGGCCACGCTCACGGTGCGCGGCGTGCAGGGACACGTGGCCTATCCGGAGAAGGCGCGCAATCCCGTGCACCAGGCCGCGCCGGCGCTGGCCGAGCTGGTCGCCCGGCGCTGGGACGATGGCTACGAAAGCTTCCCGCCGACCAGTCTGCAGATCAGCAACATCCATGCCGGCACCGGCGCCGGCAACGTCATCCCCGGGCACCTGCAGGTGCAGTTCAACCTGCGCTACAACCCGCACTGGGACGCGCCGCGCCTGGAGGCGGAGATCGCCGCGCTGCTGGACCGCCACGGGCTGGACTGCGAACTGCGCTGGCACCGCAGCGGCGAGCCGTTCCACACGCCGGAAGGGCGTCTGCGCCGCGTCGCGCGCGAGGTGCTGGCCGGCTTTGCCGGCGCACCGCCGGAGGAGAGCACCGGCGGCGGCACCTCGGACGCGCGCTTCATCGCCCCCCTCGGCGCGCAGTGCATCGAGGTCGGGCCGGTCAACGCCAGCATCCACCAGGTCGACGAGCACGTGCGCGTGGCCGACCTGGAGGCGCTGCCGGAACTGTACCTGCGCCTGGTCGCCAGCCTGCTGGGGTGACGATGGCGGGGGGCGGGGGCAGGGGCGGGACGCGGTGGCGGCCGGCCGCGTCCGTGGTGGCGGCGCTGGCCGCCGTGCTGCTGTGGCTGGCCCCCGCGCTGCCCGCCCTGGCCGCGTCCGCGCGGCTGGACGGCCTGCCGCTGCTGCAGCGCTTCGGCCAGGGCCAGCTGCCGGGAGCACCCAGCTATTCGGCGGCGGGCGTGGACTCGGAGGGCACCCTGTACGTGGGCAGCAGCGACGGGGTGATGGTCTACCGCAGCGGCGACTGGGAGCTGGTCGCGCTGCCGCGCAGGACCGGGGTCTATTCGCTGCTGGTGGCTCCGGGCGACCGGGTGTTCGTGGCCGGCGTGGGCGTGTTCGGGCGCCTGCACCAGCTGCCCGACGGGCGCTTCCGCTTCGAGGACCTGATCGGCCGCCTGGGCGCGATACCGCCGGGCGTGCGTGGCCACGCCTTCTACGACCTGGTGGAGGCTGCGGGGGACGTGTACGTCCGCAACGACGCCACCCTGTTCCGCATCGGGCCCGATGGCAGCCTGTGGCGGACGCCGCTGCCGGACGGTCTGGGCAGCCGCCTGTTCAGTGCCGGTGGACGCCTGTACGGGATGCTGGCCGGGGCCGGGCTGTGCCGGCTGGTGGATGGGCGCTTCGAGCTGGTGCGCGGCGGCGAGGCCCTGGCCGACGTCGGCGTGGCGGGGGTGTGGCCGCACCGGGACGGCCTGCTGGTCGCCTCCGGGCAGGGCTTCCACCGGGTGGACGCAGGCGGGGTGCACCGCCTGGGCGTGCCGGCCGATGCGCTGCTGCAGCGCCACCGCCCGTATTCCGGCACGCGCCTGCGCGACGGCTCGCTGGCGCTCAGCGCCGACGACGGCAGTCTGCTCCACGTGTCCGCCGACCTGGCCCATGGCCGGATCTACCCGGTGGGCAGGGACGTGGCGTTCGACTTCACCACCGATCCGGAGGGCTGGCTGTGGGTGGTGACCGAGGCCGAGCTGGTCCGCCTGCGCCTGCCCGCGCCCTGGACCGTGTACGACCAGCGCCACGGCCTGGAGCGGCGCCTGTTCGACTTCGCCTACTTCGACGGCGCGCTGTGGGTGGCCTCCACCGGCGTGCTGCGTGCCCGGCCGGCGGCCGATGGCGGCGTGCCGGTCTTCGAGCCGCTGCCCTGGCCCCGGTACCGCTACGAGGTGCTGGCGCTGCTGGCCACGCCCGAGGGGCTGCTGATCGGCAACCGCCGCGGCCTGGCCCTGCTGGCGCCCGGCATGCGCTCGCCGCGCTGGCTGCTCGGCCCCGATCCCGGGATCGCCATCCGCCTGCTGGAGCCATCGCCGTTCGATCCGGACCGGGTGCTGGCGGTCGGCGGCGGCAGCGCGATGTGGCTGGTGCGTCGCGACGGCGCCTGGCGGGTGCAGGCGCAGTGGAGGACGCCGGTGGGCGGACACAACGGCCTGGTCCAGCTGGCGCGCGACGAGGCCTGGCTGGGCGACCCGCTGGGCGGCGTGCACCGCTGGCGCTTCGAAGCGGACAGCGGGCGGTTGCTGGAGCAGGAACACCTGGGCAGTGAGGCGGGCCTGGAGACCGACCCGGAACTGGGCACCCGCCTGCTGCTGCTGGACGACACCGTGTTCGCCATCTCCGGCACGCGCGTGCAGCGGCTGCGCGCCGGACGCTTCGTCCCCGCGCGGCTGCCGGAGCTGCCGGGCCTGGAGCGGCCCTGGGAGCTGGCGGCGGCGCGCAACGCCGCCGGCACCTTCGTCTGGACCTCGCAGCGGATATGGTGGCGCCCGCCGGGAGAGCACGCCTTCCGGCTGCTGCGCACCGGCGGCGGCCGTGTCCCCGGCTACCGCAAGGTGGAGCTGCAGGAGGACGGCCGGTTGCGCGTGCTGGCGCGCGCGCAGGTGCTGCAGTTCGACCCGGCCTTCGACGCCGGGCCGGCGTGGCGGCCGCGCAGCCGCATCGACCGCATCCAGCTGCGCCACGCCGACGGCAGCCCGCCGCCCCACTGCCGGTGCCGCCTGGCGCGGCCGTGGGCCTGCGCCTGGGCCTGTCGGCGATGGAGAGCGAATTCGAGTTCCGCTACCGGATCCCGGGCTACCAGGCGCGCTGGTCGGAGTGGAGCGGCGACCGCGACCTGCTGCTGCAGCACCTGCCGCCGGGCGACCACACGCTGGAATACCAGGGCCGCGTGCGCGGCGGCGTGGAGGCCGGGCCGGAGCGGCTGGCGTTCCGCTTCCAGCCGTTCTGGTACGAGCGCTGGCCGGTGCGGCTGCTGTTCCTGCTGGCGGTGCTGGCCGCGGCCGCCGCGCTGGTGCGGCTGCGCGTGCACCGGGTCAACGAGCGCAACCGCGAGCTGGAGCGCAGGATCGCCGAGCGCACCGCCGAACTGGAACAGGCCAACCGCAAGCTGGCCGAGCTGGCGGTGATCGACGGGCTGACCGGCGTGCCCAACCGCCGCGCACTGGAGCGCGCGCTGGCGCGCGGCTGGCAGCGCTGCGCCGTGCACCGCGAACCGCTGGCGCTGGTGATGGTCGACGTGGACCACTTCAAGCGCTACAACGACGGCCTCGGCCACCAGGCCGGCGACGCGCTGCTGCGCCGGGTGGCGGCGATCCTGACTGCCGCCGTGCACGGGGTGGACGAGATGGCCGCGCGCTACGGCGGCGAGGAGTTCGTGCTGGTCCTGCCCGGCGTCGGCCTGGACGAGGCGGTGGCGCGGGCCGAGGCGGTGCGCGGGGAGGTGGAGCGCAGCGCGGCGGGCGGCGGGCCGGCCTGCACCCTCAGCATGGGCGTGGCGGTGGCCTGGCCGCCGGCGGGCGACGTGGCCGGGCTGCTCGGTGCGGCCGACGGCGCCCTGTACCGGGCCAAGCGCGAGGGACGCAACCGCGTGTGCGTGGCCAGCGGCGGAGCGGCCTAGTTGGGCCCGGATTGTTCGTCCGGCCGGGCGCGGCGGTCGCGCAGCAGGGCGCTGATGGCGATGGTCAGGCCCAGCCCGGCGGCGACCAGGAACAGCAGCACCGCCAGTGCCGGGTAGCCGAACAGCCGCGCCTGGGTCTCCACCCGCATCAGCATCGCCGAGGACAGCAGCAGCGCCGCGGTGACCACCGCCGCGGCGATGCGGTTGGCGATCTTCTGCAGGTTCTCCATCAGCGGCGAGTTTTCCAGCCCGGCCAGGCGCACCTGCAGACGGTTCTCGGCCAGCAGCGAGAGCGTGTCCGAAAGCTTGCGCGGCGCGTCGCGCAGCAGGCCCTGCACCTCCAGCAGCTCGCTGGCGACCACCGGGGCGGAGAAGGCGCGGCGCAGCTGCGCGCGCATGATGGATTGCAGATGCGACTCCACCAGGCGGCGCACGTCCATGTGCGGGTCCAGCGCGTCGGCCACCCGCTCAAGGTTGAGCAGGGTCTTGCCCAGCAGGCTGATCTCCGGCGGCACGCGCAGGCTGTGCTCGGCGGCGCAGCCGACCAGCTCCAGCAGCAGCCGGCCCTCGGAGGTTGCGCGGCCGCTGGTGGCGTAGCGCGCCACCAGCTGGCCGGTGTCGCGGCAGAACGCGGCCGCGTCGAAGTCCTCCAGGCGCACGCCGATGGCCACCAGCTCGCGCGCCACGTCCTCGCCGCGGCCGTCCACCGCGGCGAACAGCAGCTTGAGCAGGCGCTCGCGCATGCGCGGGGGGATCTGCGTGACCATGCCCAGGTCGAGCAGGGCCAGGCACCCGTCGTCGCACAGCAGCACGTTGCCGGGATGCGGGTCGGCGTGGATGTCGCCGTTGACGAACACCTGGTCCAGGTAGGCGCGCATCAGCTCGGCGGCCGGCGTGGCCAGGTCCATCTCGGTGCGGCGCAGGCCGGAGATGGCGGTGACCTTGGTGCCGTGGACCAGCTCCATGGTCAGCACGCGCGGGCTGACCATGCCCCACAGCGGCCGTGGCACGCGCAGGTGGCCGTACCGGGCCAGGTTCCCGCGGAAGCGGTCCAGGTTCTCCGCTTCGCGGCAGTAGTCCAGCTCCAGCAGCAGCACCTTGCGGAACTCGGCGATCCAGTCGGCGAAGTGCAGGCGGCGGCCGGTCTGGGTCAGAGTGTCGGCGGTGACGGCCAGCCCGGCCAGCACCTCCAGGTCCAGGCGGATGGACGCGTCCACGCCCGGGCGCTGCACCTTGACCGCGACCTCGCGCCCGTCGCGCAGCACCGCGCGGTGCACCTGCGCCAGCGAGGCGGCGGCCAGCGGCACCGGGTCGAAGTGCAGGAACAGGCGCGAGGGGCGCACGCCCAGTTCCTCCTCGATGACCTTCTCGATCACCGCCGTCTCCACCGGTGCGACCTCGTCCTGCATGCGGTCCAGGGCCTCGATGTAGGCCGGCGGCACCAGGTCGGGGCGGGTGGACAGCGACTGGCCCAGCTTGATGAAGGCCGGGCCCAGCGCCTCCAGGTCGGCGGCGAACGCCTCGGCGGCCGCGGTGCCGGACGCCGGGGCCAGGGCGGTGTCGGCCGGCGGGGCCTGGGTCCAGTCCAGGCCGGTCAGCACGCGGCGGTGCCGCGCCAGCCGCTTGACCACCTGTGCGGTACGGGCAAGGCGTTGGGTGGTGTCGTTCAAGCGAGTCTCCCCTCGGGCCACGGGCCCGGCTAGCCGGATGAGTATTGGCGGCCGGGCGTGAGCGCGACGTCAGTTGCCGAAGCAACGGTTGCGGAGCGGCCGGGGCCGCGCTACGGTCGGCGCATGCCTCCGTTCCATGCCAACGCCAACGCGACCAACCGCAACGACAACGCGGCGGGCAACCGTGCGCGGCCGATGCGGGTGCGCGACGACCAGGCATAGAGACGGAAGGCGCCAGGTCACCACGAAAACCCGCATCGGCCGATGCGGGTTTTTTTGTGCCCGCACCGCCGCCGCGATCCGACCACCACCACCAGGGGAACCGACCATGTGTTCGATCTTCGGCATCTTCGGCCTGCAGCCCGGCGACGACCTGCAGGCCCTGCGACGGGAGTCGCTGGACCTGTCCCAGCGCCAGCGCCATCGCGGCCCGGACTGGAGCGGCGTGTACCTGGACGAGGGCGCGATCCTCGTCCACGAGCGCCTGGCCATCGTCGACCCGGCCGGCGGTTCGCAGCCGCTGCTGTCCGACGACGGCCGGCTGGCGCTGGCGGTCAACG
>Ga0207874_1002825_pt1 | contig 15531 bp, 9 predicted proteins | sample HigsolmetaAR201D_FD_184833 | JGI IMG/M metagenome (GOLD analysis project Ga0207874, IMG submission 184833) | Ionic liquid and high solid enriched microbial communities from the Joint BioEnergy Institute, USA - AR20-1-D (SPAdes) (version 2) ...
CTATTCCTGTTGAGAGGGCTTTGCGATGACCGACGTGACACGATTCGATGCATGGCTGCGTGCGGATGGGCCCGCCGCGCTGGTTCTGCGTGAGTACCTGATGCCGGTCGAGGGACGCGACGGCGTCTTCTTTCCGGCGACCTTCGCTGCGAGCGAGGACGGCAGCTTCAAGGGCGGATACAACATCGACGAGTTCGGGGACGGCACGAACGTGTGCCTGGTGGACAGCGTCGGCTCGCAGGCGAACCGCATCGAGCCATTGTTCGCCGAGCCGCCGCTTCGAGGGCTCGTTCCGCAGGTGGTGATTGTGGCCGGTGAGCGCCGCGTGAACCTGCTGGAGGCAGGACACCGGGCAGGTGATGCGATCGTGCGGTGCTCATCGCTGCAGCAGGAACTTCGCGACGCCTTTCTCTCGGTCCGCACCGGCAATGCTGAGCCGCTGGCGAGCGTGGCACCGACGTCGATTGTGTTCGGCGCGTGGGACTCCCGCGATACACAGGTGAAACTCCCCAGGCTGCTGGCCTCGACGATTCGTGCGTTCAATGTGCGCCGGTTGACGCGGTCGGCCCAGTACGTCCCGGCACTCGACTATGTTGCCGAGGGGCTGGTCGAGAAGTCCGAGGACAAGAAGGCGGAGAAGGCACTGGCGGAGCGGGGCTTCGTGCACGTGCCGTCGTCGGGCGCGCACGGTGGCGTGATGGCCGATGGTGACATCCGGCGTGACGCGACACTGCATCTGGCCGCCCTGCGGACTCTCGGGGCGTCGAGTGAAGAACGGCGGCAGGCGCTGCAGCGCTACGTGCTCGGCCTGGCGCTCGTGGCATTCACGCAGCAGCCGGGAACGTATCTGCGGCAGGGCTGCAACCTTGTACTCGATCCCGATCGGCCCAGGGAGCTGACGGCCGTGTTCGGCGACGGGCGGCGGGAGACGCTGTCACTGACGCCCGAGGATGCCCTCGAATACGCGAAAGCGGCCGCGGCTGCTTTCGGCCTGAATCCGGATCGCGAGGTCGGCGCGGCCGGTGGACCGGACCGGGAAGTCCCGTTCGATCGCGAAGCAGCGAAGACGGATGTCGGTGGCGGGGCCGAAGGTGGCAGGCGCGGGCGCAGGAAGAACGGGTGAGCCGTGGAGTTGTCATGCCTTCGCATCTGTGCCTGACGATCCGCTTTCCGACGGGAACATTTCACGGCCGGCGCGATCACGGGGAGCCGGAGTGGCCGCCGTCGCCACTCCGCGTCTTTCAGGCGCTCGTGCGGTCGGCTGCGGATACGCGCGTGCTCGACGGAACGCACGTTCAGGATGCGCTCGAGTGGCTGTCGACCCTTCCGCCGCCGGAGATCGCGGCACCGCCGGTGCGCTATGGCACTCCGCGCCGGGTCGCCGTTCCGAATAACGACAGTGACACTCTCGCGCGGGCCTGGGCGGCCGGGCGCGAGGCGACCAAGGATGCAAGTCAGCTGAAGACACTGAAGACGTTCCGTCCGGTTCACGTTCCGGTCGAGGGCGCCGTCCACTACCTCTGGGAAGTGGACGACACCGCACGGCCGGATGCGACGCGCCACCTGTCTGTGCTCTCGGACATGGCATCGCGCATCGTGGCACTGGGCTGGGGAGTCGATCTGGCGATCGGTGAGATGCGGCTGCTCGAGGCGCACGATGCGGCATGCCTTGCCGGGGAGCGGTGGCGTCCGTTTCCGGCCGGTTCGGGAGGAACGCCGCTTCGCGTTCCCGCCGCGGGAATTCTGCCGAAGCTCAATGAACGGTACGAAGCGTTCCGGCAGCGTCTGAGCGCAGAGGGCTATTCGCCGCCCTTGCCGCTGTCCGGCTTCGCTGTGCGGGACTACCGGCGCTCCTGGGACCCGCTGCCCCCTCGGGTGGCCGCCTTCGCGCTGCTGCAGTCGGACGCCTCCGGCTATCGTTCCTTCCCGGTGACCGGACGCGGCCTGACCGTTGCCGGTCTGCTCCGGGGTGCGACGCGGCTGGCCGCCGAGCGCACCGGGTGGAAAGAAGGAGAGATCGCGACCGTCGTGCTCGGCCACGGTGACGGTGGCCGGGCTGATGATGCGGCGCGGGGGAGCGCGGATCGATTCCTTTACGTGCCGCTGCCCACGCTGGAGTACCGGGGGGCCGACCGACCTCCGGTCGTCGGCAGCATCAGGCGGGTGGTCGTCTGTGCGCAGTCGGGGACGGGAACCTCGCGGATCGAGTGGGCGACCAGGGCGCTCTCGGGTCGCGACCTCGTGGAGGAAGGTACCGGGGAGATACTGGCGCTGCTGTCGGCCATTCCACGCAGCGATCGGATCGTACGGAGTTACCTCGGACCAGCGGCGGAGTGGACGACCGTCTCGCCGGTCGTGCTGCCCGGGTTCGACGATCCCGGCGGATACCGGCGGAGGCTGGATCACGAAACGGATGCGGACACGCGCCGGCGGCTGCTCGAGAAGCTCGACGCGAGAGTCGATCGGCTACTGAGAAAGAGCCTGCTCCAGGCCGGCTGGCCCCTGCAGCTGGTGCAGGCGGTCGACCTGGACTGGCGGTCGACCGGGTTCCTGCCGGGTGTCGGGCTGGCCTCGCGGTACGGCGTGCCGGATCATCTCCGCCAGTACCCGAGGGTGCATGTCCGGCTGCGGTGGCGTGGGCCGGATGGAGAACCGCTCCCGTTGCCGGGACCGCTGTGCATCGGCAGCGGGCGGTTCTACGGTCTGGGGCTGTTCGCCCCGGTCGATCCGTACGGACGGGAGCGGTCGTCGGACCCACAGGCGCAGACCTAGGACGACGGTGGTGCCGGGCCGGTCCAGCGGACCGGCCCGGCCTGGCTGCGCGACTGCCATGCTTCAACGGAGCCGGTGATCTTCATCACCGGAAAGCTCGTGAGAGCCGGCGGCGAGCACGAGGTCAGCGGGGCTTCAACGGAGCCGGTGATCTTCATCACCGGAAAGGCGAAACGGTCTCTGGCATTACGACTTCTGGCTACTGGCTTCAACGGAGCCGGTGATCTTCATCACCGGAAAGCTCAGCGGCCAGCCAGTCCTGGGAGCGCTCGCGCTCGCTTCAACGGAGCCGGTGATCTTCATCACCGGAAAGCGGGGCGGACGTGGAAACCGGGGCCTTCAGCGTGCAGGTGCTTCAACGGAGCCGGTGATCTTCATCACCGGAAAGCTTCAGGCGTGGCAGACGGTTCGTATCGGCCTGATGGTGCTTCAACGGAGCCGGTGATCTTCATCACCGGAAAGCATCACGTCGCTCGCGCAGGTGCTGCTGATACCGGGCCCCGCTTCAACGGAGCCGGTGATCTTCATCACCGGAAAGGCCGACGCCTGCTCCAGACCATCGAGCGAGCGAGCGAGGCTTCAACGGAGCCGGTGATCTTCATCACCGGAAAGCCATCGACTACATCACGGTGGCCGAGCAAGTGGAGAACCTTCAACGGAGCCGGTGATCTTCATCACCGGAAAGGCCGGGGCCTTGCTCATATCACCGTCCTGGGGAGGCTCCTTCAACGGAGCCGGTGATCTTCATCACCGGAAAGGGCACGGCGGGCTCGCGACAATCAGCGCGGCTGTCTTCCTTCAACGGAGCCGGTGATCTTCATCACCGGAAAGGGAGCGCCTGCGCGTGACGACTCGGGTCGCCACGATACGCTTCAACGGAGCCGGTGATCTTCATCACCGGAAAGCCGGTCTACACCTTCATCGGCACGCACCCGTCGCACGCTTCAACGGAGCCGGTGATCTTCATCACCGGAAAGAGGTTCTCTTTGATTCGGGCCTCATTGCGCCGGAGGCTTCAACGGAGCCGGTGATCTTCATCACCGGAAAGTTCCTCACCGAGATCGCCGCCGCCCAAGCCGAGCCGCGGCTTCAACGGAGCCGGTGATCTTCATCACCGGAAAGGGTTGAGCACGCCCTCTGCCACGCAGACGGCACACCGCTTCAACGGAGCCGGTGATCTTCATCACCGGAAAGCTGGCGAACGCCTGGGAGTCGTACACCGCCGAGGGGCTTCAACGGAGCCGGTGATCTTCATCACCGGAAAGGGCCCAGCGGGTCGCGCCGCAAGAGGAACGGCGCCTGCTTCAACGGAGCCGGTGATCTTCATCACCGGAAAGCTCGCGGAAGTAGACGCCGAAATGGAAGCCATCAAGCTTCAACGGAGCCGGTGATCTTCATCACCGGAAAGTGTCGCCAAGTCCCGCCAACATTGCCACGTCCGAGAGCTTCAACGGAGCCGGTGATCTTCATCACCGGAAAGCCGGCTCCTGACCACACCGATCTCCGTTGTCCGGGGCTTCAACGGAGCCGGTGATCTTCATCACCGGAAAGCGGAAGCAAAAGCCGCGATCGACGCGGCACACGCGGAGGCTTCAACGGAGCCGGTGATCTTCATCACCGGAAAGTACTCGGCAGGGACGTCCGCTTCGTACTCGGCAGGCACGGCTTCAACGGAGCCGGTGATCTTCATCACCGGAAAGCCAATATATATATACGATCTTCTCTTAAAGAATATAGAGCTTCAACGGAGCCGGTGATCTTCATCACCGGAAAGCGGGACGGCGTTCAGCCGCGTGATGATCCGGATGCAGCTTCAACGGAGCCGGTGATCTTCATCACCGGAAAGGATTCACGCGATCGCCGAAACTCTCGCTGCTCACCGGCTTCAACGGAGCCGGTGATCTTCATCACCGGAAAGTCGGCTCGCTGCAGCCATCGCGTCATGGTTCCCGGGTGGCTTCAACGGAGCCGGTGATCTTCATCACCGGAAAGGGCCCGCCCCGCAAGTATCCTGTTTTCAAAGACCTGCGGGGCCGGTTGCGAGCGGTCGGCCGCCCGACGACCCGACAGCATATCCTGCGACGGTCGCATCCGGTCAAGTCCCCTCGACTCAGTCGTTTGCCGCCGTCGAGCGGTCCCCGCATTTCCCGCATCACCCCGCCGCTCGCGTCAGCGCGTCTCGAACGTGGGGTAGTGATCGATCTCGCCACAGATATACCGCGCGAGGAGCCTCGCCTGGATCTCGAGCACGCGGCGGTAACTGACCCGGTAGTCGAAGAGCGGATGCGTCACCAGATGATCCATCCGCTGCTCGTACGCACGCAGCAGACCCTTGCGTCCCTCGGGCGTCAGCGACACGGCCGTGCCCGCCCGCACAAAATCGCCTGGCTGGACCATGCGCGTGTTGATAGCCGTCAGCACGACGGAGTCTGCAACGATGGGCCGGAACATCTCCATCAGATCGAGCGCGAGCGCCGGCCGGCCGAACCGTGGCTGATGGAAGAAGCCCCAGTACGGATCCAGGCCGACCATGGTCGCCACGACGGTCAGGTCGCGCGCGAGCAGACTGTACGCGAGCGAGAGAAGCGCGTTCACCGGATCGCGGGGCGGCCGGCGGTTGCGCTGCTCGAACGAGAACGTGAAGCCATTCCCGCCGGTTCCCTCCCCGTCTTCGACCTTGACCATGCCCGCGAAGTGCTCGAAGTAGACCCGGGCGGCCGTGCCTTCGATGCCCAGCAGCTCGTCAATCGTCGCAGCATCCTCTGCCTTCCGGGCGAGGCTGCGCATCATCTCGAGCACGTTCCTCGGCGGCTCCACATGATTCCGCTGCAGCATCGTCCGCTGATTGCGGATCTTTGCGGCGACCGTGCGCGCCGCCACGAGTCGGCAGAAGGTGGGAGAGTCAGCCTTCCGGAACTGCTCGGCCCTGAGGAACGCATTCTTCGGACCGACGGGCCCCGTCAGCCCATAGAACCAGCCCCCGGTCGAGAAGTACGCAATCGGCTTGCCCGCACGGCAGAGCTCCTGTACCGCAGCCGCCGTGAGCGTGACATTGCCGAAGAGGTTCACCTGGCTGATGTCGATCAGTCGCGCCTCCTGCACGACTTTTCGCTCACGATCCCTCACCTGAAGCACAGAGCCCGATCGTCCGACCGTCATGCCCTGGCCGACGACGTACAGGGGGCGGAGATCGTCGCGGGCAGGGACGAGACGTCGCACACTGCCCGGGGGCGTTTCCGCGGCGCCCTGCTCAGGGGGCAGGAGCCACGGCTGCATCAGGTCGTCGGGGCTTGCCCGATGCGCGACACTGTGCGTCTCGTCCGGCAGACAGATGCCGACCAGCGAACAGCGGGGGCACTTGGGGCTGTCGACGAGCGGTTCGGGGATGGGGCCTGCTGCGACGGCCCGGGCGTTGCGGGCGAGCGAGATGACCTCGGTGAGAAGGGCATCGTCCACGCGGACCCGGACGCGCTGCGTCGTCGACGCGTAGTAGAGGACGGCTTCATCACACGTATAGCCGTTCTCGCGGAGGATCAGCGCCTGAACACCGACCTGCGCACGGTCGGCGGGCCAGGCGGCCGGCCCGGATTCCTCCTCGCGCGGTCGGCCCTTCTTGTAGTCGACGGGAATCACACGGCCGTCCCGCACCTCGACGACGTCCATCTTTGCGATCAGGCCATGACGGTCGCTCGCGAGTTGAACGCTTCGTGCCTTGCCGCTCTCTTCATCTCCGAGCATCTCCGCCGGCGTGAGCGGTTCGCCGTCGGTATCGACACGTTCGTGCCGCACGGCGCCTTCGACCGTGTCGGTGTTGTGCACGAAGACACCCTCCACCCACTCGTAGTAGAAGAGGCGGGGACAGTAGACGAACTCGTTGACCATCCGCGCCGGCAGGTAGTCGGCCGCAGCCGGGCGGGCCGTCGCGCCTGGAGACGTAGAGGAAACGGGACTCGCCGACATCGCACTCATCCGGCAATCAGGCAGGGCGCATCGATGGGTGAGTACGCCCGCCCGAGTGAAACAATGACCCGGTCGCCGCGTCCCTCGGCCGGGCCGAGGTCCACGAAGAGCACCTGATCCTTGCGATGGTCGATGATCGCGGACAGGTCAGCCCGACACCGCGCGAGGTCGCGTCCGTTCAGCTGACATTCGAAGACCGAGTACTGAATCCGCTGTCCATATCCGCGCATCGTCTTCGCGACGCGGGCCAGACGCTTCTCGTCCGAGATGTCGTAGCAGACGAGGAAGGTCCTGCGCATCGATCAGAGTCAGTCGGTTGCATTCGAAGACTCTTGAGGGGAGTCGAGCGACCGTTCGGGAAGAAGTGTTCAGTCTCTTTCGTACGCCTTCGACGCCTCTCTCAGTTCCCTTGCTACCTCCCGCCTCAGGCTTGCCGGCTTCAGCACTTCGGCCTCGGCGCCGAACTGCATCACCCACCGTTTCAGTTCGTCCAGGCCGCTCACGCGGAGGTGCAGCCGGCAGCCGCCGTCGGCTTCGTTGCGGACGCGGGCGCTCGGGTGCCACTGCCGCTCGCGGATCCAGCGCGCCTGCCGCGGCGCAAAGCGGATGACGACGTCGACGGGACGCGCGCCCTTCTCGATGCCGAACGCATCGCCTCCGTAGCGGCGAAAGTCGAAGTCGACGGGCACCTCGCAGGCGTCGTGCGTCAGGGAAATCCGCAGGATGCGGTGCAGGGCGAAGTCGCGGACCTGGCGGCGGGTCTCATCCCACGCGGCCACATACCAGTCGCCGCGGTGATTGAAGACGTGGCACGGATGAATCCGTCGGTCCGTTGTCCGTCCGCCCGAGAGGCTGCGGTAGCGGACAAGCGCCACGCGGCGCCGGCTGAGGGCGTCGAGCACGTCGGCGAAGATTCGCGGATCGGGACGGTAGGTAGGGCCGGGATCGAGCGAGAGGCACGCGTCGAGGACGCCGGGCGAGACCGACACCTCTTCGGGAAGCAGCTCGCGCACCTTGCGCAGCGCCGTCTCGAGGTCGGCCTCGAACGGCGTCCCGCGATACTGTGCCAGCACCTTCTCGGCGAAGAACAGCGCAACGATCTCGCCGCGGCTGAGCGTGATGGGCGCGACGAGCGCGGTCGGCGCGGTGAGCCGGTAGGTCCCGCGCGAGTAGTCGAACTCGATCGGGACGTTCCAGTCGTCGCGCAGGAAGTCGAAGTCCCGATAGGCGGTCCGGAGGCTGACCTCGAAGTGTGAAGCGAGCGCCGGCGCGGTCAGCGACCGGCCGGCGCGCAGCTGGGCCAGCGCCCACACGGCCCGCCGGAGCACGTCACGCCCTGGGGCGGCGCGCACACGCCGTCCCCGGCGCGTGGGCGCGACCGGCCTCGGCGGCGGACCCTGCACGGCGTGCAGCGACGGGAGTCGCATATGAACCGCAATCGGTTTCGAGACTCGCGCCTGCAGTCAACCGGTCAGTCGACTGGGGCAAGCTTCACCGAGACCTCGACCCGCGGATCATAGGCCTGCACCTGAACACTGCCGCCGTCGCGGCCGGGATCACGCCGCACGGATACGACCACCTGCTCGGGGCCGTCGACGTTCGCTTCGACGCGCTCCAGCACGACCGTGTGGTGCTCGGGGGTCAGCTTGTACCACGCGCCCGTCGCGGCATCGACGACCACCGGCACCAGGCCGAACACGATGTCGAGCACGACGATGCCGACGCGCATCGAGCGCTGGAGCTCGACAGTGCGCGACGTATAGCCGGGCGCGGAGAGCGTCATCGCATAGCTTCTGTTGCGCTGCAGGCTGAACGACGCGGGCGTTGTGTACTCGCTCGTTGCGGGATCTGTACTGACACTCGCACCCGTCGGCGTCGACTCGACGCGAATGGTCTGGCGCGTGCCGCCGAACACTAGACCGCAGCCCGACGACACGAGCGCGGCAGTCAGAATCAACGACGTGAAGGGGAGGCTTCGACGAATCACAGCTGACTCCTTTCGGTGATACGGGTCAGCGTCGTCGATCACCACTGACAGACGGTGTCAGGGGATCGCGCGATCGATGCGCTCCTCGTCGATCGCTGCGGATATACTCCTCGCGCACGTCGGAGATTCATGTCGAAACACGCCCACTACACGCTCGTCATCATCGCGATCACGATTTTGTGTTTTGTGCCCCGATCGGCCAGGGCGCAGGCGATCGTTCCCGTTGGCAACGAGACCGAACTGCGCAACGCGCTCGCGGCGGTGCAGGAAGGCGACATCATCCGCTTCACCTCGAACATCACGCTCTCGGGCGACCTGCCGGTCGTCTCGACCGGGGTGACGATCGACGGCGCCAGCTTCACGCTCTCGGGAGCGGGACAGTTCCGCGGATTGATGGCGATGCGGCCGTTCGGCGCGGACGTCGGCATCACGGTCACTATTGAGAACCTGACGATCGCCGACACGATCGCAACTGGCGGCGCCGGCGGCGCCGGCGCGCAGCCGGGTGGCGGCGGCGCGGGACTTGGCGGCGCGCTGTTCGTCGGTGAAGGCGTCCACGTGCAGATCCGCAACGTCACCATCCAGAACAGCCAGGCGGCCGGTGGCGCCGGCGGCGCGGTGACGGGCGACGGCTGGGGCGGCGGCGGCGGTATGGGCGGCCCCGGCGGCGCCGGAACGGGCGGGTCGTTCGGTGGCGGCGGTGGCCTCGGCCATACGGCCGCCGGCGGCACGGACGGCGACGACGGCGGCGACGGCATTGCGATCGGACAGCCCGAGGCCGGCGCCGGCAGCAACGGTGGCGGCGGTCAGTACGGCGGCGGCGGCGGATCGGGCATGGAAGCCGGCGGCGGTGGCGGTATCGGCGGCGGAGAAGGGCTCTACTTCCTGCCGGGCCACGGCGGATTCGGCGGCGGTGGCGGCGCGGGCTTCGACCAGGCGGGTTCGGGCGGTTATGGCGGGGGCGGCGGCGGCGCCGACTTCCAGGGCGGCAACGGCGGCTACGGTGGCGGCGGCGGCAGCGCGGCCGTCACGCCCGGTATCGGCGGTCCGTACGGAGGCAACGGCGGGCTGGCCGGCGCCGGCGGCGGCGCGGGCCTCGGCGGCGCGCTCTTCGTCGAAGACGGCGGTTCCATCCAGGTCCTCGACAACTTCCGGATCACCGGCAGCTCGGTCGCGGCCGGCGCCGGTTCGGGCGATGGCACGGCCGGGCTCGCCTTCGGCTCCGGCATCTTCCTCGCCGGCATCGGCTCGCTCCAGTTCGATGTTGCACCCGGCACCATCGTCACCATCGAAGACGACATCACGGACGAGTCTGGCAACGGCCAGGCGAACGGCTGGTGGAGCCTCCGGAAGTGCGGCGACGGCACGCTGGTGCTTTCCGGCAACAACACGTACACGGGCGGGACGATGGTCTGCGGCGGCACGCTCCAGGTGACCGACGAGCGGAACCTCGGCACGGACTACGTGTCGCTCAACGCCAACGCGACGCTGGCCATCACCGGCAACGCGACGTTCGACCAGGATCTCTACGTCGGCGCCAACGGCACGCTGCGCATCGCGCCGGGCCGGACGGTCACCTGGAACGGCAACGTCTACGACAACAGCGAGTTCCTCGACGAGCTCGGCCCGCTGCACGTCACGGGCGGCGGCCTGCTGGCGCTGACCAGCACCGATAACCTCTACCACGGCGGCACCATCGTCGGCGGCAACAGCACGCTGCTCATCGGGGCCGACAGCGCGCTCGGCGTCGAGGACTCGTCGCTCACGCTCGGCGATGCGGCGGGCCGCGGCACGCTCGCCCTGATGCCTGACATCAGCTTCACGACGGACCGGCCGATCACGCTCGGCACGGGCGGCGGCGCCGTCGACACGCGCGGCAGCACGGTTGCCACTTTCAACGGCGTGGTCTCGGGCCCCGGTGGGCTCACGAAGCTCGGCACCGGCACGCTCGTGCTGAACAACGCGGCTTCGTCGTGGACCGGACCGACCAGCGTCGAGGCCGGCACGCTTCGCCTCGGCGCACCGATTTCCTTCTCTCCGACCGCCATCGTGAACGTCGACGCGGCAGGCCTGCTCGATCTCAACGGCTTCCCGCAGGCCATCGGCAGCCTCACCGGCACGGGACAGGTCGCGCTCGGCTCGGCCACGCTCACCGTCGGCGGCGGCGACGCGACCAGCGTCTTCGGCGGCAGCATCACCGGCGCCGGCAGGCTCGTGAAAACCGGCGGCGGCATCTTCGGCCTCATCGGCTCGAACAGTTACACGGGCGGCACGGTCGTCGAGGACGGCATCCTGCTCACCACGAGCGACAGCCTTCCCGGCGATGTCGTCAACAACGCGGCGGTGGTCTTCGAGCAGACGACCGACGGAACGTGGTCGGGTGCAATGACCGGCACGGGCGCTCTCGTGAAGAACGGCACGGGCACGCTCACACTGACCGGCTCGAACAGCTACTCCGGCGGCACGCTCGTCGCCGGCGGCACGCTCCGCGCCACCACCTCGAGCCTTCAGGGCGTTGTCGTCAACGACGCGCGCGTGGTGCTCGATCAGTCGTTCGACGGCACGTTCAACGGCGCGATGACGGGATCGGGCGTATTCGAGAAGGCGGGCAGCGGCACGGTCACGCTGGAAGCGCCACTCGTGCACACGGGCGGCACAATCATCAGCGGCGGCCGGCTCGTGGGCACCGGCGCGACACTGCGCGGACGGCTGCAGAGCGAGGCGGTCGTGACGTTCGGCGGCGCGGGCAGCTACCTGTTCGACGGCACGCTCTCGGGCAGCGGCGCGTTCGAGAAAATCGGTACCGGCATTCTCGGTCTGCGCGGGGCACACGACCACACCGGCCTCTTCTCGATCACCCAGGGCATCGTCGATCTCGACGGCACGCTCGCCAGCCGCGTCGTCGTCGGACCGGGTGGCGCGCTGCGTGCGCGCGGGACGCTCACCGGGCCGCTGACGATCAACGGCGGCATCCTGTTCGTCCCGGCACCCGATCAGGCGCCGGCCTCTGCCAGTGCGAAGACGACGCAGGCGGCGCCGCGGAACACGTTCGACGCGCCGCTGCTCACCATCACCGGGAACCTGACAATGAATCCCGGATCGCAGCTGTTCCTGCCGGTGGCGCAGGGGACGACTCCGGCGCTCGCGATCACGGGCAGCGGCCTGTTCGACGGCGCGACGATCGACATCACGCCGACCGGGCCGCTCACCGAGCGGACCACGTCGTTCCTCGCGCTCAGCGCCGACGGCGGCCTCGAGATGCAGAACACGGTCGGCACGTCGGCCGATCCGCTGCTGCGGATGATCCTGCGGCAGGACGAGAACCGGCTGTTCGTGACGATGGTGAACCTCGGGATCCCGTTCGAGGACGAGGTGACGAACCCGAACGCGAGGAGCGTGGGCGGCATCCTCGATCGGCTGAAGCAGAACCCGACCGGCGAGTGGGAGAACATCTTCGAGCAGGTCGCCGGGTTGAGCGACAGCGAGCTCGAGCAGGCGCTGCGACAGATTTCGGGTGAGGCGCACGCGACGTTCACCCAGGTCGGCTTCACCGACTCGGAGATGGCGAACGACGTCGTCCGCGAGCAGATCTTCCGGCGGCGGCGCGATTCGCGCCTCGGCAGCAACCTCGGCGCGAGCTGGTGGGCCAACGGCGGCGGGCAGCGCACCACGCTGAAGGACGGCGGCCGGCGCATCGGGACGATCGATCTGGGATCGACGATGGCGGGCATGGACTATCGGCCATCGGGCTCGGTGACGTTCGGCCTTGGCGGCGGCCTGGCGGCCGGCTCGATCAATCTCACCGACCTGGCGTCGAACGGCGACATCGTCTCACCGCGCGCGTTCGGCTACGCAGGGTGGAAGCCGAAGACGTTCGGCGTGCGGGGCGGCGGCATGTTCGCGCGCCAGAAGATGGAGACGACGCGCCAGCTCGCGTTCCAGGCGAAGCTGCCCGACGAGCTCGGCGGCGACCCGATGGGCGAGGGGATCCTGCGCGAGGCGCACGCCGAGGAAGTGACGCTGGTCAAGGATCGCTGGTTCGACTGGGAGGACGAGCACGACGTGAAGACCTACACGATGTCGTACGTGCTCGGCTACCGGCAGGCGACCTTCACGCGGCAGGGGTTCACCGAGCACGGCGCCGGCGTGCTCTCGCTCGAGGCACCCGAGCAGGAGCTGCGGCTCCGGCAGTTCAACATGCTGTTCAACGCGTGGCGGCGCGAGGGCGACTTCCAGCCGTTCGGCGAGGTGCTGTTCCGCCGCGAGATGACCGACGGCGAGACGACGACCGAGCTCGAGTTCCCGGACGCGGGCGACAGCCGGTTCTTCGTCGACGGGAAGCCGGCGCCGAAGAACATCCTCAAGATCCGCGCGGGCGGCACGTGGTACACGACCCGCGCGACGTGGCGCTTCGAGTATCAGTACCGCAATGCGACGGGCGAGACGTCGCACGGCGGCGCGCTGCACGTGCGGTTCTAGCGGAGAAGGAGAAAGAAGGACGTCGCGGGCGCCGGCGGCACCCGCGCGGCAGGCAGGTCATCGACAGGGCCCGGCGCGGCGGCAACGCTGCGGCCGGGCCCTGGTGTGTCAGGGCCTCAGTTGAAGCGGATCTTGCCGACCAGCTCGAACTGGTAGCTCTTCGCCTTGTCGAAGTCGCCGTCGAGCGAGACGGTGCGGTAGCCCCAGTTGCCGCGGCCTTCGATGCCGATGTGGAACACCTCGAAGCCGGCGCCGGCCATCAGGCCGATGTCGCCGCTGCGGTAGCTGTCGCCGACGTCCTGGCCTTCGAGCGTGTGCTTCAGGTGCCAGGTGAGCACGGGACCGCCGACGCCGTAGACGGCGAAGCCGGCGCGGCTGCGCTGGCCGATGTTGATGCGGAGCAGCAGCGGCACCTCGATCGACTTCGTCTCGAGCTCGAGGCCGGACTGCTCGATGCGGCGTTCGGTGTAGATGAGCTCGCCGACGCCGCCGAACACGCCACCCTTGTTGCCGCCGAACCAGAGGCCGGCGCCCCAGCCGGTGCGGCTGTCGATCAGCTCATCGAAGCCATCGGTGCGCCAGTCGGCGCGCGTGATCATCCCGAGAATCCCGAACCCGGCGCCCTGGTCATTCCGGAAGGCCTGGGCTGCAGGCGCCAGGGCGCGAGGAGCGGCAGCGGGGGCCGGCGCCGGAGCCAGCGCCCGTTCGGCCGAGGCGATGGCGCTTTCGGTCGAGACGATGTCGGCGCGGAGCGTCGGGGTCGCAGGAACGAAAGAAGACGACGACTGCGCGGCGACGGGGGCCGCGCCGGCGATAACGAGTGCGCAGGCGAGAGCGGGAAGAGTACGTAGTGAGGTAACGGACATGTGAAACGACTCCTTGTCGCTGGTAACAGACAGGCAGGGAGGGATGCCGTCCCTGATCGGGAGGATACACCGGGCGGGGATCGGGAGTGTACGCGTACCCGTCGCGGGATCTGGACGGGAGTCGGATCAGGAACGTCGCAAATGGTCGGCGGCGCGCACGGCGGGCATCGGAGGTGAGGACGAGGGGCGGTGCGTGCAGCGAGGGCGGGCCCGCACTGGCAGAAACCGCGATGCGCGCAATCGTGAGGATCGCAGTTTCTGCACTGTGGGCCGTGGGGAATCGCTGGTGCTGCGCGCGATGTGTTGTGCCCGGCTCTTGCAAAGGCGACGGGCGTGCTCGTGCACGCGATGGCCGTCGCGGCGATCGTGGGGGCCTGGTGCAGTGTGACGTGGCCGCTGCCGGATCGCGCGGCTGCGGCGGTTGCGGTGGCGGCCGTGTCGCTGGCCGTGGCCCTGCCGGCCGGGCGCGGCCGGCAGGGCGTGCTGATCGTGGCGGCGGCTGCCGCGGCGGCAGCTGCGGCGGCGCGGGCGCGCGATGCCGCGCTCGCGCCGCCGCTGGCCGTGTGGTTTGCCGCCGAAACGCGCGCGGCGCCTGACGGCAGCGTGCCGCCGGTGCGGCTGCGCGGCATCCTGGCCGAGGATGCCGCGCGGCTGCCGGCCGGCGACATCCGCCTGCGCGTGCGCGTCCTGGAGGTCGAAGCGCGCGGGGATGATGGGTGGCGCCGCGCGTCGGGGCGCGTGCAGCTCGTCGTGCGCGGCGAGCTCGCGCACGACGAGCTCGACACGTGGACGCGCGGCCGGCCAATCGAAGCAACGGCCAGCCTCCGGTGGCCGGCCGTGCCGGCCAATCCGGGCGGCACGCCGCCGCTGCGGCAGCGGCTCGTCCGTCCGTATGTGCTCACCGGCACGGTCAAGAGCGCGCTGCTCGTGAGCGTCGAGCCGGGGCCGTGGTGGCACGAGCTGCCGGCGGCCGTCCGCCGCTACGTGCGGCGGACGACGACGGAGCGGTTCGGCGGGGTGCGCGCACGATCGGGCGCGATCGTGCGCGCGATTCTCATCGGCGACCGCGAGGGGCTCGACGCTGCCACGACCGAGCGGCTCATCGCCGCCGGCACGTATCACGTGATCGCGATCTCGGGCGGCAATGTGGCGCTCGTGACGCTTGTGGTCGTGCTGTGCCTGCGGCGCCTGCTGCGGCCGCCGCGGCTCGTGGCGGCCGCAGCGCTGGGGGCGGTGGCCGCGTACGGCTGGACGGTCGAGATCGAACCGTCGCTCGTGCGCGCGGTGGTCACGGCCGCCGTGTGGCTGTCTGCCGAGGCGATCGGCGTCCGCGCGCCGCCGATGCGCACGTTCAGCCTCGCCATCCTCGTGATCGTGGGCGCCGACCCGCTGATGGTCATCCGGCCGGGCGCCTGGCTGTCGTTCGGTGCGACGCTCGGCATCCTGCTGTGCGCCGGGCGGCTCGCG
>Ga0207874_1002831_pt1 | contig 15514 bp, 12 predicted proteins | sample HigsolmetaAR201D_FD_184833 | JGI IMG/M metagenome (GOLD analysis project Ga0207874, IMG submission 184833) | Ionic liquid and high solid enriched microbial communities from the Joint BioEnergy Institute, USA - AR20-1-D (SPAdes) (version 2) ...
CCGCCAGCGGCCGGGCTCGTCCGCCGCCAGCGCCGCCGCGATCGCCGCCACCTGGTCGCGGGTGCGCCGGGCGAGCGGCGAGACGCCGCCGATGGCCGCGTAGCGGTCGGCCAGGTCGCGCAGCTGCTCGGATGTCGGCGGCCGCCCCCGGCGGATGTGCGTGTAGTAGGCCTCGACGTCGTCCGGCGAGGCGGGCGTGCCGTAGGCCATGACCACGAGGCCGGTGGTCACGACGGCCTCCACGTGTGGACGAGCTCGACCAGCCGCTCGAGCACCGACGGGTCGGTCTCGGGGAGGACCCCGTGGCCCAGGTTGAAGATGTGGCCGGGACGGCCGCCGTTGGCCGCCAGGACGGCCCGGGCCTCGGCCTCGACCGCCGGCCAGGGGGCCAGGCACACCGCCGGGTCGAGGTTGCCCTGGACCGCGACGTCGGGGCCCAGGCGGGCGCGGGCGACGTCGAGCGGCACCCGCCAGTCGACGCCCACGACGTCGGCCCCGGCCCTGGCCATGAGGCCGAGCAGCTCGCCGGTGGTGACGCCGAAGTGGATGGCGGGGACGCCGAGGTCGGCGATGCCCTGGAACACCCGGGTGCTGGCCGGCAGGACGTGGCGCTCGTACATGGCGGGCGTGAGCGTGCCGGCCCAGCTGTCGAAGACCTGCACGGCCGAGGCGCCGGCCAGGACCTGCGCCCGCAGCGAGGCGATGGCGACGTCGGCCAGCCGGTCGAGCAGCGCCGCCCACAGGTCGGGCCGGCCGAGCATGAGCGCCTTGGTCTTGGCCAGGGTGCGCGACGGGCCGCCCTCGACGAGGTAGCTCGCCACCGTGAACGGCCCCCCGGCGAAGCCGATGAGCGGCACGTCGCCCAGCTCCCGCACCAGGTTGCGCACCGTCTGCTGGACGTACGGGCAGTCGGCCTCGGGGTCGAGGGGGCGGAGCCGGTCGAGGTCGGACTCGTCGCGGAACGGCTCGGGCACCACCGGGCCGACCCCCGGGTGCACCTCGACGCCGAACCCGAGCGCCGCCACCGGCACGACGATGTCGCTGTAGAGGATGGCCGCGTCGACCCCGTAGCGGCGGACCGGCTGCAGGGTGATCTCGGTCGCCAGGTCGGGGTCGCGGATCGTGTCGAGGATGCTGCCGGTGCCCCGGACCTCGCGGTACTCGGGGAGCGAGCGGCCGGCCTGGCGCATGAACCACACGGGGACGTGCGGCGCGGGCAGGTTGCGGCAGGCGAGCAGGAACGGGGCGTCGGCAGGGGGTGGCATCGCGGTCACGGTACCCCGGGCGGGTCCGGGGGCCCGGCGCCGCGATCCCCGGATCCCCCGGGCGGCGTCGGGGGACACCCCCGTCGACATCGGGGCTCCCGTCGCCCACGATGGCGCCATGCGCAGGAACGACGGTGTGACCGGAGACGACGGCGAGCGCGGCCTGGCGGACGCGCTCGGCGAGGTCCACGGCGACGACACGAGCACCGGCGGGTTCGACGACGACCTGTTCGGCGAGGGCGACGTCACCACCGGCGTCGAGGTCGTCGACGACGACGTGCTGGTCGTCCACGACGGGACCGGCGACGTGATCGACGACGTCGAGGACCTCGACATCGACCTCGGGGACCTCGAGGAGGGCCTGGAGGACCTCGAGGTCGACCTGGACCTGGACGAGACCGGGCTCGGCGACGAGGGCTGGGAGCCGCACGACGGCTCGGACGGCGGCTCCGGCTCGGTGATCGACCGGGTCCGCGAGATGTTCCTCGGCGACGACGACGGCCCCGACGACGGCGACGCCGACGGCGGCCTGTTCGGCGGCTGACCCTCCCGTCCGCCCCCGCGGCGGCGGGAGGGCGGGTAGCATGGTCTGTTCCTCGTAGCAGGAGGAGCGCTTGGCCACCCACCCCGACCTCGCCGCCGAGCAGGCCTACATCGACCACGCGTACGAGTCGCTCGAGCACGCGCGGCGCACGGCGATGCGGCTCCGGACCATGGTCGAGGTCGGCCGTGGGGGCACCGAGCAGGCCCGCTGGGAACGGGAGATGATCGAGGAGAACATCGCCCAGCGGCTGGAGTACCTCGACGTCGGCGACGCCAGCCTCGTCTTCGGGCGGATCGACAAGGCCCGCTCCGAGGGGGGCGAGAGCTACTACATCGGGCGCATCGCCGTGTCCGACGAGTCGCAGGAGCCGCTCGTCGTCGACTGGCGGGCGCCGGTCGCCGAGCCGTTCTACCGGGCCACCGGGCGGTCGCCGATGGGGCTCGTCCGCCGCCGGCACTTCGCCACCCGCGGCCGCAAGCTCCTCGGCATCGAGGACGAGCTGTTCGGCGAGGGCGCCCAGCTGCTGGGCGTCGACGGCGAGGGCGACGGCGACGACCGGGTGCGTGGTCGCAGCTCGCTCATCGCCGCGCTGGAGGAGTCGCGCTCCGGAAAGCTCAGCGACATCGTCGCCACCATCCAGGGCGAGCAGGACGAGGTCATCCGCGCCCCGCTGCCCGGCGTCCTGGTGGTGCAGGGCGGGCCCGGCACCGGCAAGACGGTCGTCGCGCTGCACCGCGCCGCCTACCTGCTCTACACCTACCGGTTCCCCCTCGAGGGCCAGGGCGTCTTGGTCGTCGGCCCCAACCGGCTGTTCCTCGGCTACATCGAGCGGGTGCTGCCCAGCCTCGGCGAGGCCGGGGTCGAGCTCGCCGTGCTGGCCGACCTCGTCGACGGCGTGCGGGTGCGGGGACGGGACCGCCCGGCGACCGCCCGGGTCAAGGGCGACGCCCGGATGGCCAAGGTCCTGGCCAAGGCGGTGCGCGACCGGGAGCGGCCCCTGCGGGCGCCGCTGCGGGTCCCCTTCGGCGCCCAGACGCTCGTGCTCCCGCCCGAGCGCACGACCGAGATCGTCGCCGAGGCCCGCCGCCGCTTCCGGCTGCACAACCCGGCCCGGAAGTTCGTCGAGAAGCAGCTGTTCGCGGCGCTGGCCGAGGTCAGCCGGGTGCCCACGACGCCGGAGGAGGTGCGCGAGCGCACCCGGTCGACGCCGGAGGTGCGCGAGGCGCTGGAGCGGATGTGGCCGGTGCTCACCCCGGCCGAGCTGCTGCACGACCTCTTCGGCTCGAAGGCGCTGATCGAACTGGCCGCCCGCCGGTACCTCGACCCCGACGAGCGGGCCGCGCTGCACCGCCCCCGGTCCGAGGACGTCGCCGGCGTCGTGTGGACCCACGACGACGTGCCGCTCCTCGACGAGGCCCGGGCGCTGCTCGGCCCCCGCCGGCGCCGCCGGTCGGAGGACGGCACCGACCCCGACGAGATCCGCACCTACGGCCACATCGTCGTCGACGAGGCCCAGGACCTGTCGCCGATGCAGCTGCGGATGCTGGCCCGGCGCTCGCTCAACGGGTCGATGACCGTCGTCGGCGACATCGCCCAGGCCACGGGCGTGTGGGCCCACCGCGACTGGGACGACATCCTCGAGCACCTGCCGAGGAAGCGGCCCAGCCAGCGGGCCGAGCTGTCCATCGGCTACCGCATCCCGGGCCCGACGATGGACCTGGCCGCCAAGGTGCTGGCCGAGGCCGCGCCGAACCTCCGGCCGCCCGACTCGGTGCGCACCGAGGGCGACGAGCCCCGCCTCATCGCCGTCGGCGCGGACGAGCTGGCCACCCGTGTCGCCGAGGTGGCGGCCGAGGAGCGCGACGTCGTCGACCCGGGCAGCGTCGCCGTCATCGCCCCCTCCACCCTGGTCGACGACGTGGCCGCCGCCCTCGACGCCGCCGGCGTCGAGTTCGGGCGGGCGGCCCGCAACGGGCTCGAGCAGCGGGTGACGCTCGTGCCGGTCAGCCTGGTCAAGGGCCTGGAGCTCGACGCCGCCGTCGTCGTCGAGCCGGCCGCCATCGTCGAGGAGGAGGCCCAGGGGATGCGGGCGCTGTACGTGGCGCTCACCCGGGCCACCAAGCGGCTGGCGGTCGTGCACGCGCGGGAGCTGCCCGAACCGCTCCGCTGACCCACCGGCCCGCCGGTCGTGCGGGACGAGCGCGACCCGTCCCCCAGGCTCGGTTCAGCCGAGGGGCGTGGCCGAGGGCGCCGGGCGCGCGTCGCCGTCGGGCCGGCGCCGTCCGGCGGCGGGGTCCCGCAGGTCGACGGTCGCCGTCACCGCCTCCTCGACGGGGCTGTCCTCGGCCTCGAGGGCGAGCAGTCGCTCCCGGTGGGCGGCGATGCGCTCGGGCGTCGTGCGCGGGAAGCGGGATCCCCATCGATCCAGGATCGGCCGCTCGAGGTACCGGTACGAGACCGAGGCCACCACGAAGGCCGCGGCCACCTGCAGGAGGATCGTGGGCAGCACCGGCCAGGAGGTGAACTGGTCGACGACCATGATCAGCGGCCAGTGCCACAGGTACAGGCCGTAGGCCATCTTGCCCGTCGCCTCGAACGGCCGCCACGACACGGCTCGCGCCATCCGGCCCTCGGGGTGGAGGAGGAGCTCGCTGAGGACGCCCGCCACCGACAGGCTGCACAGCAGGAACCCGCCGTGGTACCAGGCGTCGTCGCCCAGCTTGGCGGTGAAGGCGATCACCACGAGCACGGCGAACCCGGCGATCCCCCAGATGCGGGCGATGCGATCGTGGCAACCGTTGTCGGAACGCAGCCAGAACCCCGCGTGGATCGCGATCGCCAGCGCCACGCCGACCAGGAGGCCCTGGGCCCGCGTGTCGGTGCCGTAGTAGGGGCGCGCCAGGTCGGTCGGACCAGCGGCCCGCGACGCCAGGACACCCATCCACAGCGCCGAGGCCAGCGCCCCGGCCGCGATCAGCGGGATGGCTCTGCGCAGCGACCGTCGCCAGGCCATGATCACGATGAGGCCGATCGGGACGGCCGCGTAGAACTGCTCCTCGATCGACAGCGACCAGGTGTGGCTCAGATAGAAGGGGAACGTCGTGCTGCCGGACGCACCCACCCAGTTCTGGCGGTGGAACAGCGCCCCCCACACCTCGAGCCAGGGGCCTCGCGCACCTCGGTAGGGCGAGAACGTGGACAGCGCCACGATTACGAAGACCACGACCACGAGGAGCGCCGGGAGGAGTCGCAGCGCCCGCCGGGCGTAGAAGTTGCGCAGCCGGATCTCACCGGTGCGGTACCACTCGTCGAGCAGGAGCGAGGTGATCAGGAAGCCGCTCTGGGTGAAGAAGAGCTCGAGCCACATCCACGCACCGGGCAGCACGTACCACGACTGGTTGGCGTCCTCGAAGGCGAAGAGGCAGTGGTAGAGGACGATCGTCGTGACGCCGATGCCACGCAGTCCGTTGAACGCCGGCTGGTAGCCGAGCTGGAAGTCGACCCAGCCCCGCCGCACCGCCGCGTGCTCGAAGAGGCTCCCCCCAGCCATCTGGCCTGAGTTTATCCCCGGCCACCGTTCGGCTGCCGCTCATGGTGGCGGCGGAGTTGCTGGCGGTGGTGCGTCCCGACGATCCTCTCGTTCGTCAGGCTCGAACAGTCAGGTCCGTTCGAGGACGTGGACACCGATGGCGGCGACGTCGCCGGAGATGATTCCGCCCGTGTTGACGGCCACGCCGAGCGCCGCGTCGTCGACCTGGCGGGGACCGGCAGACCCCCGCAACTGGTGCACCAGCTCCACCACCTGGCAGATGCCGGTCGCCCCCAGCGGGTGTCCGCGGGCGACCAGGCCGCCGCTCGGGTTCACGACCACGCCGTCGGTGCCCAGGGAGGTGGCCCCGCTCACGGTCGCACGGCCCGCCTCGCCCTCATCGAAGAATCCCAGGCTCTCCAGGGCGTAGAGCTCCTCGGCGCTGGTCGCGTCGTGGAGCTCGAGCACGTCGACGTCCTGCGGACCGATCGCGGCCACGTCCCACGTGGCCTTGGCCAGCTCGGTGAGGCGGCTGTGGTAGTCGGAGCTACCGTCGCCTGACCGCACGACGCTCGCGCGGATGCGGGGAGCCGATGGCACGGGTTCCGAGGAGAGCACGACCGCCGCGGCGCCGTCGGTGAACGACGAGCACATGAGACGGGTCAGCGGTGGCTCCACCGGTGGTGATCCCAGCACCTCCTCCGCCGTGACCTCCTGGCGGTGCTGGGCCAGCGGGTTCAGGGCGCCGTGCCGGCGGGCCTTGACCGCGGTGGCCGCCAGCTCGTCGAGCGTGTGGCCCCGGTCGGCCAGCTGGTGCCGCGCCCATTCGCTGTTGAACCCCATGAACACGCTGCCCGAGCGCAAGCCGGTGGTGGCACGCAGCGAGGGACGCTCGTCCGCGGCCAGGCAGTTCTCGATGCCGTTGAGCGTCGCCGCCCGGTCGCCGGTCCACATCTTCTCGACGCCGAGCACGAGCACCGGCCCGCCGCCGGCCCGCACGGCCAGCTGACCGAGGTGCAGCGCCGTCGCCCCTCCCGCGCACCCGTTGTCGACGTTGACGACGTGGGCCGTCCCAAGCCCGGCGCGGTGGAGCCACGACTGGCCCCGCACGCACTCCTGGTCGCACAGCAGGCCACCGAGCGCGTTGGACACGACGACGAGCGACAGGCGCTCGACCTCGACGCCGGCGTCGGCCAGCGCCTCGTGGGCAGCCGCACGGGCGAGCTCCGCCGGACCCTGGCTGAGCCGCCCCTGCGGCGTCATCCCCACGCCGACGACCCGGACATCGCGCACAGCGTCACCGTCCTCCGCCCGAGGCCACGGCGGGGGTGGTCGCGCTTGCCCGGACCGTCGTGGGGCCAAGGTCGTGGGGTGCACCGAGCGCCCGCAGCCCGTCGATCAGCGCGTCGAGGTGGGGTAGCGGGTCGTCGTCCGCCGCGAACAGGCAGAGGTGACGAGCCCCGGCCCTGACGTAGGCGGCGATCCGGCGGATGCAGTCGTCGGGTGCGCCGGCGACGAGGTGGCGTTCGAAGCGGGCCGCGGGCAGGCCGTACAGCGACGACATCCAGTCGAGCCCCGCCACTCGTGCCGCGTCGCCGTCGGGCCCGGTGCGAACGAACAGTAGGACGGCCCTGGTCACGTCCTCCGGTCGGCGGCCGGCGCGCCGAGCGAACACGTCGAGCTGCCGGGACCGCTCGCGGTAGCCGTCGGGCGACAGGAACAGCGGGATCCACCCGTCGCCGCGTCGTCCCGCCCGGCGCACCGCCGCGTTGCTCGACCCGCCGATCCACACCGGGACGCGCGCCGGGACGGGGTGCTGGGCGTAGCGCCCGGTGCTGGGTCTCCACAGTCGGTCCAGCTCGTCGAGCGCATCGTCCACGGCCCGGCCGCGGCGGGTGAAGTCGGCACCGACAGCGTGAAACTCGCGCTCATGGGCCCCGGCACCGACGCCGAGCACGATCCGTCCGCCCGACAGCTCCTGGAGCCCGGCGACCTGCTTGGCGACGAGCGGGGTCGGGCGCAGTGGCAGCTGCAGGACGGCTGTGCCGAGGGTGGGACGGGACGACACGGTGGCCGCCACCGCCAGGGCGGTCAGCGCCTCGAGCACCGGTCCGTGCCAGAACAGATGGTCGCAGGCCCACAAGGCGTCGACGCCGCGCTGCTCCGCGGCCACGATCACCTCACGGAGCCGGTCCGTGTCGAGGGGTCCGCGCTGCGGGAAGGTCGGGAGGACGAGACCGACGGTGACCGGACTCGTCAGCCGCCCGCCGCCCGAGCTCTCGTCGCCCGGATGCTCTCCCACGTGGTGCCCCCAGCCCATCGCCGCGCATCGTATCCAGCGGCCTGCGTCCGTGCTGGCGGGCACAGGTGGGGTACCACCGCTCGGCTCAGCCGAGAGGTGCGGCCGAGGGCGTCGTCGCGGCGTCGTCGTCGCCCGGCCGGGTTCGTTCGCTCGAGGTGGCACGCAGGTCGACCGTCGCCGGTGGTGCCGTCCCCACGCCGGTGCGTTCGGTGGCCTCCAGGGCACGGAGGCGCTCCCGGTGGGCGGCGATGCGCTCGGGCGTCGTGCGCGGGAATCGAGGGGCCCAGCGCTCGAGGATCGGACGCTCGAGGTAGCGGTACGAGATCGAGGCCGTCGTGAACGACGCCGCGACCTGGAAGAGGATCGTGGGCACTTCGGGCCAGGACGTGTACTGGTCGATGACCATGATCAGCGGCCAGTGCCACAGGTACAGGCCGTAGGTCATCTCGCCGGTGAGTCGGAACGGCCGCCACGACAGGCCCCGGGCCAGGCGGCCCTCGGGGTGGCGGAGGAGCTCGCTGAGGATGCCCACCACCGACACGCTGCAGAGCAGGAACCCGCCGTAGTACCAGGCCTCCTCACGCAGGTCGGCGCTGAAGAGCATCACCACGAGCACCGCGAACCCGACGGCACCCCAGATGCGGGCGATGCGATCGTGGCGCTCGTCACCTGGCCGCAGCCAGAGCCCGGAGTGGATCGCGACCGCCAGGACCACACCGACCAGCAGGCCTTGGGCCCGTGTGTCGGTCCCGTAGTAGAGGCGCTGGAGGTGGAGCGGGTGGAATGTGCGCGAGGCCATGACACCCATCCACACCGCCGAGGCCAGGGCACCCGCGGCGATGAACGGGATGGCTCGACGCAGCGACCTTTGCCAGGCCAGCAGGATGACGAGGCCGATCGGGGCGGCCAGGTAGAACTGCTCCTCGATCGACAGCGACCAGGTGTGGCTCAGGTAGAAGGGGAACTTCGTGGTGCCGAACGCGCCCACCCAGTTCTGATGGTAGAAGAGCGATCCCCACACCTCGCGCCAGGCCCCCGGGGCGTCGCTGTAAGGGGAGAAGGTCCACAGCGCGACGAGCGCGAAGAGGACGACCGCGAACAGGGCCGGTAGGAGTCGCAGCGCCCGCCGGGCGTAGAAGTTCCGCAGCCGGATCTCACCGGTGCGGTACCACTCGTCGAGCAGCAGCGAGGTGATCAGGAAGCCGCTCTGCACGAAGAAGAGCTCGAGCCACAGGTAGGCACCGGGCAGGAACCACGACTGATTCGTGTTCTCGAAGGCGATGATGCAGTGGTAGAGGATGAACGTCGTGACGCCGATGCCGCGCAGGCCGTCGAACGCCGGCTGGTAGCCGAGATGGAAGTCCACCCAGCTCCGACGGACCCTCGCGTGCTCGAAGAGCCCACGCCCAGCCATCGGGCCGGAGCTTAACCCTGGCCGTGGTCGGGCTGCCGCCCGTGTGGTCGTGCTACCGCAGAGCGTGGTGTGCGGGGTTCCGATTGCCATCCGGCGGCGACGGCGGGCGCTAGCGTTGCCGCCCGGTGACCACTGACGTCGGCGTCGAACCCGAGGCGGCCAGCGACCAGGAGGCGACCGGTTCGGCGCTGCCGCCCCGGCACCAGGCCTGGTGGCCGGTGGCCGCCGCGCTGCTGGTGGCCAACGCGCCGATCGTCGTGGCCACGGTGCGGGCGCTGCTGCGCGGATGGCAGCCGCTCGGCGACAACGGGATCCTGCTCGTACGGGCGATGGACGTCGGCACGCGGCACAACCCGCTGCTGGGGTCGTGGACCTCGGCCTCGCTGCCGCTGGGTGAGCACGTGAACAACCCGGGGCCCCTGTACTCCGACCTGCTCGCCCTGCCGGTCCGGCTGCTGGGGCCGTGGGCCGGCCTGGCCGCCGGCGTCATGCTCGTGAACGTTGCGGCCACGTCGCTGGCCGTGCTGGTGGCGCGGCGCGGCCTCGGGGTCGAGGCGATGGCGGCCGCCACCCTCGGCGCCGCCCTCCTGCAGTTCGCGATGGGCAGCGAGCTGCTGTTCGACGTGTGGCAGCCGAACGCGCTGGTGCTGCCCTTCTTCGCCTTCACCGTGGTCGTCGCCGCCTTGGCCGCCGGCGACCGCACGATGCTCGCCTGGGCGGTCGGCGTGGGCAGCGTCGTGGTCCAGACCCACATGAGCTACGCGCCGGTGGTCGCGCTGCTCCTCCTGGTCGGCGTCGTGGCCGCCGTGCGGGCGGGCCGTCGGGTTGCGGCGGCGGAGGGTCCGGCCCCGAGCTGGCGGCGGCCGCTCGCCGTGGCCGGCGTCGTCGTCCTCCTGGCGTGGTGCCAGCCGCTGGTCGAGCAGTTCACGGCCGAGGACGACGGCAACCTGACCCGCATCGTCGAGGCCGTCACCTCCGACGAGGGTGACACGGCGGCGCACGGGCGGGGGCGAGCCACGCGCCTGCTGGCCCAGGTGGAGGCTGCCGGGCCCTGGTTCGCGCCCGGCACCTACGCCGAGCCGTTCAGCGACGACACCGGGCTGAACCCGAAGATGCCCGGGGTGGTCGGCCTGGGTCCCGCGGTGGCGATCGTCGTCGCGGTGACCGCTGCGCTGGTGGGCCTCGTGGTGTGGGCCCGGCGCAGCGGTCGCGACCGGCTGGCGGCGCTGCTCGTCGTCGCGCTCGCCGCCCACGGCGCGGTCTGGCTGGCGGTCTCGGTCATGCCGATCGGCATCGGCGGGATGTCCCCGCACACCCTGCGCGTCCTGTGGCCGGTCGGCGCGCTGGTGAGCGTCGCCGGCCTCACCGCGCTCCTGTCCGCCCTGGGCCGGCGTCCGGCCCTGTCGCCGTGGCTCGTCGGGGTGATCCTGGTCGGCGCGGCGGTCGTCGCGGGGTTCAACCTGCCCACCCGTCCGCAGCCGACCGGGCCGACCGCCGACCGCGACGCCCTGCCGGCCGCGCTCGAGCTGGTCGGCGGCCTCGACGCCCTCGAGGGGCGGGGCCCGGTGCTGTTCGACCCCGACACGCTGCGCTTCGCCGAGCCCTACTCGGGCCTGGTCTTCGCCGAGCTCCGTCACCGCGGGATCGAGTTCACCTTCGACGACGAGGGGTTCATCCGCCAGTTCGGGGAGGGGCGCCGGGAGGACGGCTCCGCCGAGCTGCGGATGTGGCTCGTGGAGGGCCCGCGGGCCGAGGAGGTGCCGCCGGGGGTCGAGCGGGTCGGCTACGCCGACGGGCCCTGGGCGCCCGTGGCGCTGTTCGTCGAGCCGCTGGAGGGCGACGGTGCCGGCGGCACCGGCTGACCGGGCGCGCCCGGTGCGGCATGGCGCAGCGCCCGCCGGATGGCGAGGAGGTCGAGGGCGGCCCGCAGGCGGTCCCGCAGGGTCAGCTTCGAGCCCGGCGCCTCGGACCAGGCCTGCAGCGGGACCTCGACCATCCGGTGGTCCGGCAGCCGCAGCAGCCGGCCGAGCAGCTCGACGTCGAACGCCCACCGGCTGACGAACGGCTCTTGCAGCGCGGCCCGCAGCCCGTCACCGGCCCGGAAGACCTTGGCGCCGCACTGCGTGTCGTAGACCGGCGTCCCCAGCACGAGGCTGCTCGCGGTGGCGAACAGGCGCCCGGAGTAGTGGCGGGCGGCGGAGCGGCGGATGTCGGCGCCCAGCAGGGCCACCCGGCTGCCGAGCACGGCGTCGACGGTCGGGTCGTCCCGCAGGGCGGCTACCAGTCGGGCGACCTCCTCGGGCGGTGTCGCGAAGTCGGCGTCGCAGTAGCCGACGACGTCAGCACCCTGGTCGAGCGCGGCGAGCAGCCCCCGCCGGACGGCCTCGCCCTTCCCCCGGTTGGCGTCGAGGCCGAGCACGCCGAACCGGTCGGGCGCCGTCTCGGCGAGCCGCTGGAGCAGTGCACGGGTGCCGTCGGTCGAGCCGTCGTCCACGAGGAGCACCCGGGCGCCGGCCGCCTCGGCGAGCCGGTCGAGCCGGGCGGGGTCGAGCCGCCGCTCCTCGTTGAAGCAGGGGACGACGACGGTGCAGGCCCCGCCCATCACGACTCGGTGCCGCCGCGGGCGCGCGGCCGGCAGACCGCCCAGGTCGACAGGCCAGGGGCGACGACGCCCCGGCGGGCCAGCCAGCGCCCGACCGCGGCGTCGGCGGCCAGCGCCCCGCTGACCGCCCGGGTGAGCGCGGGACCCCCGCGCCAGGCGCCGATGCCGTGCGACGACGGCGGGCCGACGAGCCGCTCCCGCACGACCTCGGCGGCCCGCACGGGCACGAGCGAGGCGAACAGCCCGCCGCGCTCGACGACCTCGAGGCGGGGGGCGAGCAGCGCGTGCAGGCGGCCGGGGGAGTAGCGGCGCCGGTGGTCGAGGGCCTCGTCGTGCGACGAGAAGAGCCGCTGGTACGCGGGGACGCTCACCACGACGAGCGCGCCCTCGGCGAGGTGGGGCAGCACCGAGCGGTCGAGGAACCCGGCGTCGTCGTCGATGTGCTCGAGGACGTCGAGCAGCAGGACGAGGTCGAAGGTGCCCGACGGCTCCTCGGCCGTGCGGACCACGCCGGGCGGCAGGTCGGCGGCCAGGTCCTCGCTGCGGTAGTTGACGTCCCAGCAGACGATCTCGGCCGCGCCCGCCGTCTCCCGGCTCAGCTCGCCGGCGAAGAAGCCGTCGCCGGCGCCCACGTCGAGGATGCGCCGCGGCGGGGTGCCGCCATCGTGACGGGCGATGAGCGACCGGAAGAACCGGGCGCGCACAACCTCCCAGGGGTGGCGGTGGGAGGTCTCGACGTCCCCCCGCTCGGCGAGGTCCACGGGCGGTGATCCTACGGCCCCGGCCGGCGACCGGTCACCCGGGCCCGGCCTGGACCTGGTCGGGGGCCCGCCCGCTAGCGTGTGAGGGCAGATGGACGCCGAGCGCTCAGCCAACCAGACGGCGGTCACGGCACCCGGCCCCGACGGGATCGTGGTGCGGGCCGCCCGCAAACGGTTCGGCGATCACGAGGTGCTCCGTGAGGTCGACCTACGGGTCGAGCCCGGGTCGGTCGTGGCCCTGCTGGGGCCGAGCGGCTGCGGCAAGACGACGCTGCTGCGCTGCATCGCCGGCCTCGAGCGCCTCGACGGCGGCGAGGTCCGCATCGGCCAGCGGGTGGTGGCCGGTCCCGGCCGGCACGTGCCGCCCGAGCGTCGCCGGGTCGGCATGGTGTTCCAGGACTGGGCGCTGTTCCCCCACATGAGCGTCGCCCAGAACGTCGGCTACGGGCTGCCGCGGCGCGAGCGTCGGGGGCCGCGGGTCGAGGCCGCCCTGGCCATGGTCGGCCTCGCCGGGCTCGGCGACCGCAGCCCGGCCACCCTGTCCGGCGGCCAGCAGCAGCGCGTCGCCCTCGCCCGGGCCCTGGCGCCCCAGCCGGGGGTGCTGCTGCTCGACGAGCCGTTCTCCAACCTCGACACCGCGCTGCGGGTCCAGGTCCGCACGGAGGTGCACCGCCTGCTCGCCGACCTCGGGGTGACGACCGTGTTCGTCACCCACGACCAGGAGGAGGCCTTCGTGCTCGGCCACGAGGTGGCGGTCATGCACGAGGGCCGCATCGTCCAGCAGGGGTCGCCGGCCGCGGTCTACGCCCGCCCGGCGACCCGCTGGGTGGCGACGTTCGTGGGCGACGCCAACCTCGTCGCCGGCCGGGCGGACGGCGACACGGCGACCACGCCGGTCGGCCCGGTGCCGCTCGACGGTCGGGCCGAGGGGTCGGTCGAGGTCGTCGTGCGGCCCGAGCACCTGGTGCTCGACGACCCGTCGCCCGCCGGGGGCGAGCCGGCGACGGTCGAGCTGCGGGAGTACTACGGGCACGACACCGTGTACCTCGTCCGCCTCGACGCCGGGCCGTCCCTGCGGGTGCGGGCCGGCTCGGTGCCCCGCTTCGACCGCGGCGACCGGGTCGCCGTGCGCCACCAGGGCCCGCCGGCGGTCGCCTTCCCCGCCGGGGACGCGGCGCCGGCGGCCGCGCCGGCTGCGGCGAGCGTGAGTTAGGAGCCCTTTACATCCTGCGGTGAGCAGGGCTAGCGTTCGGCCCATGAGGACACATGCACGCGGCTTCTGGGGAGCCGCCGCAGCAGCGGTGGTGCTGCTACCGCTGATGGCGGGCTGCGGGAACGACGACGACGGCGACGACGGCGGCGCGGGCGCCGACGAGGGCGGCGGCACGCTGACGATCTACAGCGGCCGCGAGGAGGACCTCATCGGCCCGCTGTTCGAGGACTTCTCCGAGGAGACCGGCATCGAGGTCGAGGTCCGCTACGGCGACTCGGCCGACCTGGCGCTGCTCATCGACGAGGAGGGCGACAACTCGCCCGCCGACGTGTTCATCTCGCAGAGCCCGGGCGCGGTCGGCTTCCTCGCCGAGCAGGGCCGGCTCGCCGAGATCGACGAGAGCGTGCTCGAGCAGGTCGCCGAGGGCGACGCCGCGGAGGACGGCACGTGGGTCGGCCTGTCCGGCCGCGTCCGCACCCTCGTCTACAACACCGACCTCGTCGACCCCGCGACGCTGCCCGACTCGGTGCTCGACCTGACCGACGAGCAGTACGCCGGGCAGGTGGCCCTGGCGCCGACGAACGCCTCGTTCCAGGACTTCGTCACCGTACTGCGGGTCCAGCTCGGCGAGGACGAGGCCCAGGCCTGGCTCGACGGGATGGCCGCCGGCGACCCGCCGACCTTCGACGGCAACACGGCGATCGTCGAGGCCGTCGGCCGGGGCGAGGTGCCGATGGGCCTCGTCAACCACTACTACGCCGCCCGGGCGCTGGCCGAGGACCCCGACCTGCCGGTGGCCAACCACTTCTTCCCGGAGGGCGACTACGGCTCGACCCTGCTCGTGACCGCGGGCGCGATCATCGAGGGCACCGACGACGCCGACGCGGCGGCGCAGCTCCTGGACTTCCTCCTCTCGGAGGAGGCGCAGACCTACTTCAGCCAGGAGACCTTCGAGTACCCGCTGGCCTCGGGGGTCGAGCCCCCCGAGGGCGTGCCGCCCTTCGACGAGGTGCCGAAGACGCGGGTCGACCTGTCCGAGCTCGGTGGCGGCCTGGCGGCGACCACGGAGATGATCGACGCCAGTGGCCTCACCCGGTAGGGGCCCCGCCGGCCGTCCGCCCGCCCTGCTCGCCGTCACCGGCGCCGCCGTCGGCGTCGCGTTCACGGCGCCCCTGCTCTACCTGGCATGGCGGACGGCCACCGGCGAGGAGGACCTCGCCGCCCTCTACACCTCGCCGGCCACGCTCGAGCCCCTGCGGAGCTCCCTGGTGCTGGCGACGGCGACGGCCCTGTCCGCCGCCGTCGTCGGCACCGGGCTGGCGTGGCTGACGACCCGCACCGACCTGCCGCTGCGCCGGCTCTGGGCGACGCTGGCGGCGCTGCCGCTGGTGTTCCCCTCGTTCGTCGGTGCCCTGGCGCTCACCGCCGCGCTCGCGCCCGGTGGGCTGCTGGAGGGGCCGCTGGGGCTCGTCGGTGCCGAGCCCCGACGGCCCGAGGGCTTCTGGGGGGCGTGGCTGGTGCTGACGCTGTTCACCACGCCGTACGTGCTCCTGCCCGTGTCCGCCCGGCTGGCCGCGCTGCCGGCCTCGCTGGAGGAGAGCGCCCGCCTGCTCGGGCGGCGGCCGGCGGCCGTGTTCCGGACGGTCGTGCTCCCGCAGATCCGGGGCGCCGTGGCCGCCGGCGCCCTGCTGGTGTTCCTCTACGCGCTGAGCGACTTCGGCGTCGTCGTCATCCTGCGCTACGACACGCTCACCCGGGCCATCTACACCAACCGGCTGCTCGACCGCGACCGGTCGGTGGCGCTCGGTCTGCTGCTGGCGGTGCTGGCGGTGGCGGTCGTGGCCGCCGAGCGGGCCGCCGCCCGCCGCCGCGTGGTCGAGGAGG
>Ga0207874_1002834_pt1 | contig 15497 bp, 13 predicted proteins | sample HigsolmetaAR201D_FD_184833 | JGI IMG/M metagenome (GOLD analysis project Ga0207874, IMG submission 184833) | Ionic liquid and high solid enriched microbial communities from the Joint BioEnergy Institute, USA - AR20-1-D (SPAdes) (version 2) ...
CTCCTTCCAGCGCCTTCGCGAACTCGGGACCATCTTTGACGGGGCGCTCGCCCGCCGTTACGAGATCGAGCTCCTTGACGGCCGTGTCAGCAACGACTGGATCACCTGCCAGGACTTCGTGATCCGCAGACGCAGGGAGGCGAGCGTCCGATGAACCTCGAAATCGAAGAGTTCGGACAGATCGTCGATGGCGAGTGGCCAGAGGGAGCCATCCAGGGGCGTGGACCGAGCCGCGAGGAACTTCGGAGGGCGCTGCAGATCCTCCTGACGCGCCAGTGCGTCTATTCGCACACGCCAGGCATCGGTCGCACGTACGACCTCATCCGCGCCTACTCATCCTTCTTCGAGCGGTTCTTCGGGACGCTGGGCTACAGGCTCGTCGTGAACAACCGCGATCAGATGGTCGCCCTGCTGGTCCCGGCCGGAGAGGCACGCTACGACGCGGTGTACGAGCGCCTGCGGAAGGACGAGACCATCGTTCTTCTCGCACTGCGCCTGCTCTGGGAGGAGGCGATCGGCAACCAGGACATCGGTGATGGCGGCATCGCCGAGATGACGACCGGCGATCTCGTCGACCGCATCAAGACGGTTACCCAGACGGAACCGCCAGACGAGGCCCGGCTGCTCGACATTCTTCGCGTGTTCCAGCGGCACGGGGCCGTGCGCGTCGGACAGCGGGACCGGGTCGAGAAGGTGTCTCCCCTGACCATCCTCCCCGGCATTGCCGTGCTGGTACCCGACTCCTACGTTGAGGAGCTCCTGCTCTGGGCAACGGTGCCGGGGGACAGGCAGGACGAACAGCAGCGCATCGAGGAGGCCGAGTCAGAGGCCTTGTCGGCATGAACCCATTTGCGGATAGCGACTCAAGCGTCGTCGTCCGGACCGGAGAAACGACATGCATCTCCTGACCAGGATCTGCCTTCAGAACTGGTACCTCATCGATGCGAAGGACATCGAGATCAAGGGAGCGACGGCGCTCATCGGCCCCACCGGAGCTGGCAAGTCGTCCATTCAGGATGCCATCCAGACGGTGATCACGGGCGCCAACCAGAACCGGTTGACCCTCAACCCGAGCGCGAGCGGGAAGTCCGCCCGTACCGTCCTGGAGTACTGTCTTGGAATGACCGGAGACCCGTCCGAGGGCGGCAAGCCGCTGCGCACGAGTTGCGAGACGGTGATCGCCCTCGTGTTCCGGGACGAGGAGACCGACGAGCCGATCACCGTCGGCATCGCCATGTCCGCGCGCGAGGGCGACTCGAGGGAGGAGGTGCTGTCCCGGTTCATCATACCTGGACACGCCTATTCCGTGGAGGAGGCGCGGCGCCGCGACGGCGCGCGGACCTACCTCGCGCCATGGGCGGAAATCGCCGCGAATCTGCGCAGCCGTCATCCTCGATTCGAGGAGTACCGGACGTCGGCCGAGAAGTTCACGGCCGACATGCTCGCGATCATGCGCGGGGGTGAACAGCCGCCGAATGTGCGGCATTTCCTGCGGGCGTTCGCGAACGCGCACGCCTTCCGGCCGATCTTCGACCCCACCGTCTTCGTGCGCGACTACATCCTCGAGCCAGACCCGCTGGATCTGACGCGCGTGCGGACCTCTATAGAGACATGGCAGGAGCTCGAACGTACGATCGAGGAGATCGAGGCCAAGCTGGCCAGGATCACCCGGATCACCAGCAGGTTCCGCAACTGGGGTCGCGCCCGCATGAAAGCGGAGGCGTCCAGGTTCCTGTCGGCAGCCGCCGAGGCGCGGCGGCTGGCTCATGACGTCATCGCGACTTCCGAGGTGCTTGCTCGCCACAAAGCCGAACTCGCCTCCGAGCGGAACATCCTCGCGAGCCGCCGGCAGTGGGTTCGGGAGTTCGACGAGCAAATCCGCGCCAAGCAGGCACTGGTCCTGGCCGACAACGAGGCGAGCCGTCTGCGGCAGATCGAGATGGAGGTCTCGATGGCCGAACGCGACGCCCGTGAGGCCGAGGAGCGGTGGAACCGGATCAGGGAAATGGCAGCGGCCATCACCAGGCTCGCGCCACTGTCGTCCTACATGTCGCCGAGACACGCGCGCGCCGTCGAGGCCGCGCGCGAAGCCCTGACGATCATGAAGGAGGGGCAGGATCCGGCCGACGCGATCAGGGGCAAGGGCGAAAGGCTGCAGGAACTGCTCGACGAGATGCTCGCCCTCGACGGCTGGGAAGGCCAGCTCCTCGACAAGGCCGACGCGCTCGCCGAGGAATTGCGGGCCATGCAACGCGATGTCGACGAGCTGGAGCAGGCCTTGGCACGCTGCGGCAGCGGTGGCGCGGCCCTTTCCCGCGAGACCATGAAGCTCCTCGAGGTCCTCCAACGACGGGGGATCGACCCCGTCCCGCTCTGCGACGTCGTCGAGGTCGTCGACGAGGATTGGCAGTACGCTGTGGAAGCGCTGCTCGGCCGTGGGCGGGAAGCGATCATCGTGGATCCCGAGCGCCTCCACGAGGCGTTCGAGCTCATGTGGCGTGACCGGGACATCTACTCGGGCTGTACGCTGGTGAAGACCACGCAGACCCACTCGATCAGCCCACGCGTCCCGCCTGGGAGCATCGTTGAGGCTGTCACATCGGACAACGAGCACGCCATGGCCTTCCTGAACGTGCGCATCGGCGCGTTCCGGAAGGCTGAGACCGAGGCCGACCTCGAGCGGCTCGACCGGGGGGTCATGAAAAACGGAAAGACTTCATCGGGAATGGGTCTCTCCGTGCAGCGGAACTTGCGCGATCTCGTCCTCGGCCGAGCCGCACGGGAGCGGTCGGCGGAATCGTTACGTAACGCCCTCTCTCCGAAGCGGGCCAGCCTGCACGATCTGCGACAGGCAGTCCGTATGCTGCGCGAGGCGGCGCGGATCCTACCCGGCGTCGTTGAGACACTTCGCTCCGGCATGGGGCCATTCGAGCTTGAGCACAGCCTCGTTTCCTCCCAGACGAGGCGTGACGCCCTGCTGCGCCAACGCAAGGCCGCGTCAGCAGGAACCGTTGACGATCTCGTTACGGAGATTCGGGAGCTTGAGGAGGAACGGGACGCTTACGCCAAGGAGATCGCTGAGGAAATCGAACCCCGCGTGGAGGAGCTGCAGGGCCTGGTCGCGCAAGCCAGGGCAAAGAGCGAGGTGGCACGGAGCGGACTGCGCCAAGCCGTCGCCGCAAGGAGGAAGGCATGGGAACGCCTCTCCTCGCCGGACCTGCAACGCATTCTTCGTCTCGACGACGAGATCGACGAACCGGATGCCCTTGGCGTGCTCTCCTTCTTTCGCGAGGAGGTTCGCCGACAGGAGGCGAGCCGGAAGGACCCCAAGGCATGGCTGGCGTCGTTCCGCAACGACCACAAACTTATCGCCGAGAACTCCGACGCCGAGGCTCGCCGCGATGAGGTCGGGGTGCTGCGGGACTTGACCGAGTACGGCATCAATTGGGGGGTGACCATCCCGGAGGTCGGCGTCGCAAACATGACCGTCGGCTACGCCTGGGCCGTTGGCGAGCAGACGCGCCTCCACGGAAACGAGCTTCGCCAGCATCGCGAGGCGACCGCCAAGGCGGCGTCCGAGATGCGCCGTATGCTCAAGGAGGACCTCCTTGCCAGGCTGGCCGAGAAACTCAACAAGGTCCACGACCGGCTGGATAGCCTCAACAAGCTGCTCGCCCGACACAGGTTCACTGGCCAGGTCTACTCGTTCACTGCCGATATCGACCAGCGCTACCGCCGCCTGTATGATCTGGCGATGAGGGTGGGTGGTGGCATCGACACGAGCGGTGACGTGCTGGACGGCCTCGATGACGAGGAGGTGGCATCCGCCCTCGCCGAACTTGAGGGGATGATCGAAGGGGCCAACGAGGCGGCCGTGCTCGCCGACTACCGCAACTACTTCACGTTCGAGATCGTCATGACTGACCGGCAGGGGGCCAGGACGACGATGTCGACCCGTGCCGTGAAAGGGTCAGGCGGCGAGGCGCAGGCTCCCTTCTACGTGGCTATCGCTGCATCCCTGGCATCGGCCTACTTCCCAGGCCTTTCCCAAGGACGTCCGAAGGGGATGGGCCTCGCCCTATTCGACGAAGCCTTCAACAAGCTCGACGTGCCCAACACGCAGGCCCTGCTGACGTTCTTCAGCGACATGGGGCTCCAGCTCATGATCGCTGGACCGGAGGACAAGCGGGCGACCTTCACCGAGGTGCTCGATACCATCGTCCTAGTGAACAAGTCGCTCGACGGCACGTCGGTCTACATTGACGCCGAGTTTCCTGGAGAGCTTGCCAGGCGCGAATTGGCGAGGATCAACCCTGACCACATCGGCGTGGACGGGTTCAGATCGGCGGATACCGTGGGACGGAAAGGAGCCTCCTGAGCCTGATGTAGGACAGGAGCCATTCCGATGCTGAAGCCATCGCCGGGATTTCCGAACCCGCCGACCAAGCGTCGTCGGTTCCTTCGCACCTCGTTCTGGATCGTCGCGGCCCTCACTGTCTGCTTCTTCGTATTCTATGTGGCGCTGCTGTTCGGCGGACAGCAGGCCCCGGGTTGATCACCGTCAGGGACGCATAAGACGGAATCGAAGAGTAGAGTGCTTACTGCGCGGCGACAGGACAAAATCGCAGCCGTCGGACCACATCGGCCCAGGCCCCGACAGGACGATGCCCGAGCCGCCATCAACGAAGTGTCCCGTCACCTTGTAGACGGCGGGCCTGCACCCCGCCTTGAAGGCGTAGGCGATCCCCTCGATGCGACCGCCGAACGATCCTCGGAAGAGCACGGTGCCAGGCCGAATCGCCGGACCGAGGGAGCCCTTCGGCTGCTTGTAGGCGATCACTCCGCTGCGCTCATCGATGACCATCACGCTTCCGTTGTGACTCCACAGGCGCTCTCGGACGCGAACGGTGTCGGTCGAGAGTGCTTCGGCAACCTGAGGTGCCGAAGGCGCGATAGAATTGTCGCGATCCGGCTCCGAAACGACATTGCGCTTCGGCATGGGAAGCAGGCCTTCCGGGCAGAGAAGACGCCAGTTTTGTACCAAGACCGAGAAGATTGGTTCATCGGGGCCAACGTCGCGGCCGCCTGCGTCGCGCCACCGCAATGACTTGCCGGCCAACTGGTACCGATTCCCATCGGTGGCGTTAAGGGCGCCGTTGTAGCAGTCAGCGCTCGCCCGTAGCTCACGTCTCTCGTGGCGCCGCAGGACGTCCTCGACGCAGTCCACGTCGCCACCGGTTCTTCGGCAGAACTCCTCGGCCGACTTCCTGTCGACTCGTCCGGCGGCGACCGCCATCTCGGTCCCCACGCCGGTCAGGACCTGCACCCGGTGGGTCGGCGCGTTGCCTACGGCTGCAAGATGGCTCGCTCCCTTGGCGGGATCATCGGCCATGGCGGGCGAGGCCATCATGAGGGATAGGAGAACGAACGCCTTTCTTGTCATCTCTCTCACCCAGCCGCCCCGGTAACGGGTCGCGCCAGACTTAGCCGGCGCGACCCGCGATCACAAGAGCGTTGTCAACAATTAGCGAATCCCCCTCGCCTTGGGGCGGTGACGCCTCATGGACGGGGCGGCCACCGGGCGCTGCGAACGACCATTCCGGACCGCAGTGGCGGAGGGCACGGCGCGGAATCATAGGCGCGCTAGCATCGCGCCGTGGCGCAGTCGTGCCCCTCGTAGCGCGACAGGTCGAACAGGCCAGGATCGTCGAGGGCAAGCGAGACCGCCTTCCCCGCGAGGCGCGTTAGGGCGTCGTGATAGCGACTCGACAGGTGGTTCAGCTCGAACTCGTGTGCGAGCTCATGGATTACGACGGAGGTCTGTTCCGGCCGCAGCGGCCCTTCGAACCATTCGCTCCCGAGATAGGAGACGTTGAAGACCATCATTCGCCCGCCGTACGCGGCTATTGCATTGAAGCTCTTGAGGAACTCGACATCGATTTCGACATCCGCGATCGCGCGCGCCAGTTCCTTCACGAAGGCTGCAAAGCGCCTCATTGCCGGGGTCGGGGTGACGTATTCCGGCTCCCTTCTATTCCTTCCGAACGCATTGTGCGTTGGCATCACCCGTCCGGCCGGCTTCACGATGCCGGAAGCCTTCACGTTGGCCCACTGTGCCTTGCTGAAGGACCGGCCATGCAGGACGACGTACCCCGCGGACACCGCGCGATCATTGGCCTCGCGGTCCCGGACGTCGAAGGAGACCACCTGCTGGCCGAAACGTCGGGTGATGATCTTGCCGACGGCGTCCAGATCGATCCCTTCAGCGCCCAGCGCTTCCCCAACCCATTCGGAGGCGAGCTCCGAGTCATCGATGAGATCGAGCGCGTTGTTGACGATCGCGACGCGCAGGTCCCGCAGGAAGGATGGCAGTAGGGTGTCGCGCTCGAGCGACAGGGGAACCTTCTGCCCGATGTCGACGTCGAACAGGTCTCCCGTCTCGTTGACTGGAATGCCCATCTCGAAGACCGTCCCGGATTCTCCGGCTGGCGGCCTGTAGAGGGATACCTCGACCTTGCGACGGGTTCGTTTGAGGACGCCCTCCTCGTCGGCGATTTCAGTCGGAAGGACGCAGGAGAATCTCATCAGCGGGACACGGCGCCTGAGCTCGACCCCATTGACGATGGTGGTGACGCCATCCGGGGTTATGAACCGTCTGACGGCGCGGATGGCTTCCTCGGCCTGGACGCTGTTGAGGCGCAGAACACCGCGGAAGGACGTGCCCCGGGCGCGGGCGTGACGGAGTCTGCGACGCCCCTTGGGACCGAACGACACGGTTCCCTTGGTCGTGACGATCTCGGCCTCGTCGCAAAGAGCGAGTACGAGCTTCTCGCCGAGGTTGAAGCGACCACGCAGCGACGGGTCGACCTTCTTGCCGGACTCGGCGAAGAGAGTGAATGCGTGCGAGAGATCGTCGAAGCCCACTGGGCTGTCGTCTTCGACGACGATTTCGGTCCTGTTGCGTCCGACGGGGGTGACGTTGACGACGACCTTGCTGACGCCCGGCGCGTCCCAGGCGTTCTGAAGCAGCTCCCCGAGAATCCAGTGGCTGCCGCGGCGAACGACGATCTTCGACAGACCGTCCTTGCTGACATCGAACCAGGTCATTCGGATCCCTCGGCTGTTTCGGGGCCGAGACCCTGTGCCCCGACCGGAGCGATGTCAAGTCGGATGAGGATTCGGCCAGGATCCCAGCCGCCTACGGCCTTGCATTGAAGCCGTAGGCATCTCCGTGGGTGTCGTAGACCTTGACGAGGCCGTCCTTTTGCACGGCGCCGGCCCTATTCGGCCCGAGGTCGCGGCCGTCGGCGGTGTGCCGATTGTACCAGGCCTCGTGGACGTCGTTGTTGAAGTCGATGACGACGCCGTGGACTGCGAACACGCACCTCCTGCGCGGATCCTGCGAGAGACGGCACTGGACCGCTTCCTCCTCGATCTCCGCTAGCAGCGTGCGGGCCTCGTCGATGGGAAGACCGCTGTTGGAACTGATGACGTCGGCGGCGACATCAAAGAACTCGGGGCTTAGGTAAGGGACCTCCGGCACCGAGGCGAATGGAGCCTGGGATGTTTGCGCCACGCGAACGGAGGTTTCGACTATGTGGACCGGGCGCGCGGGAGGTGACGGCGTCGTCGACGTGATCGGAACGCTGGTGGCCGGCGCGAGCTTGTCCTCGAGGACGCCGGCCATGGACCCGATGGAAACGACCTGCAGGATGACGGCCCCCGCGAAGACGGTCCCGAGCACCCTGAGCCACGCGTTCGCGCGCACCTCCGGTTTCCCGACCGCCTCGACGGTTGCGCCGCTGGAATGCTCCCGCATCCTTTCCTCGATGCGGGGGTCGAGCTTCCCACGATTGGAATCGACCTCGATCGTCCGTCCGATCATGACAGCCTCCGTCCGCCTGCGGTGAATTATCACGAGAGGGACGGAAAGACGGAATTCGCCGGTTGTCCAGTCAGCTTCGCTCGCCCCATCATCCTTGGCAACATGAGGGATCTAGTGGAGAGTCCGCCGCTTTGAAGGGCATCCGTGCAGCACGATGTCCGCTGTCGGGTCGTAGACCATTGGCAGAAGCCCATTCCTGACGCTGTCGAGCGCGGTCTGCAGGTCGTCCGCAAAGAACACGAGCTGCCTCCCCGACTTGCGGCGGAGGATGACCGCGGCCGGCTCGTCCGGGGATGACGGCAGGCCGCTCAAGTCTCCGTTCAGCACGGCGTACAGCCACGGATCCCTGAGCAAGATCCAGATGGGACCGTTGCCCGCCAGGGTGCCAAGCGTGAACCCAGCCTCGATCATCATGATGTCGGCCTCGCTGCAACCCGTCCCCGCCTCGGCGACGCCGAGATGCAGGCAGGCCAGCGCCCTGACCACACGGTCGACCAGCCTGTCGTCAGGTTCGGATATGACGACGATGTCTCCCTCGAACCCCGGTCGCTGTCCGGATTGGTCGACGAACTCGACGATGGCTCCGTCGTCGTCCCGGCTGACGCGTATCGCGCCAGGGCGACCACCGTTCGCGGCGGGACGGAACTCGATGACCGAAGCGTCACCCTTGCGACCGAGATCGAGAGCCTTCAATCCGTCGATTCTCATCTCCCTCCTCCGGGATGAAGCCTATCCTGAAGATAGGAGCCGCGCCGGCTTTCGAGAAGGACTCGTACCGAAGAGGTGGAAGACGCCGCGCTAATCCTTTGACAGGGGCTGGGATCGCGGTGAGCATTTGGTGCAGGTTTGTATCTAAGGCAACGCGCGGGTCCCGCAGGGCGCCAGCGAATCATGATAGGGTCGCGCGACGGATGGTGGCGATGGGTGCTCGGAAAGAGGAAAGAAATCGTCTCCCCCGATTCTTCGCGGTGGACTTCTTTTGCGGAGGCGGCGGGACGACACGTGGCCTGATCGACGCGGGCGGCTATGTCGTCGCTGGCATCGACAAGGAGCCGTCGTGCCGGGAGACCTACGAGCGCAACAACATCAACACCACGCTTGACGGCTCCCATGCCCGCTACCTGCAGCGGGACATCTTCGAGAGGACGGAGGACTATCCGGAGGGACAGGGCGATCAGGTGCTCGCCGAGCTGGACAACCTGCTCGCGCCCTATCAGGAGGCTTATCCCGACATTCCCCTGCTATTCGCCATCTGCGCGCCCTGCCAGCCGTTCACGCAGATGACGCGGATCGAACTGTCTGACGAAAGGGCAATGGCGCGCATGCGCGACCGGGGGCTTCTTGGCCAGACGCTCAGGTACGTCCGCGAGTTTTCCCCGCAGCTCATCCTCGCGGAGAATGTGGCGGGCATCCAGGCGCCGAAGTACGGGGGCGTCTGGCAGGACTTCATGGAGAAGCTGCGCGAGCTGGGCTACGTGGTCGGGACGGCCATCGTGGACGCGATGAACTACGGCGTCCCGCAGAGCCGCAAGCGCTCGATTTTGATCGCCATCAACAAGGTTGACTGCGATCCGGCGCTAATCGTCGACCCCGGAACGGAGAACGAGCGCCTCATCGTCCGGCCCCGCGATCCGCACGCGCGCATCGTTACGGTCGCCGAAGCGATCGGTCATTTCCCGCCCGTCGAGGCCGGCGGTAGCCATCCAGGCTACCGCAACCACCAGGCGGGCAGGCTGTCGGAGATCAATCTCCGCCGCATCCGCATGATGGAGCCTGGCGGCAAGAACCTCGTGCTTTCGAACACGGAGCTTGCCCTGCCCTGCCATGAGCGGGTCAGGGCAAGCAAAGGGCAGAAGCAGGCCTTCTCAGACATCTATACGCGGATGGCTCCGGACAAGCCCGCGCCCACCATCACGACGAGGTGCGTCAGCATCTCAAACGGCCGCTTCGGGCACTACGAGCAGGACCGCGGGATCACCGTCCGGGAGGCAGCCGCTCTCCAGTCGTTCCCCGATGATTACGAGTTCATCGCCGACGGCCTTATGGCCTGCGCGAAGATGGTCGGAAATGCCGTCCCGCCGAAGTTGGCGCAGTTCTTCGCGGAGGAACTCGCGAAAGGCCTGCGGAAGGATGCGCGGCCGTTCTACTGCCCGGACAATGGCGGGACGGCCGACGGATCGCCCGCACTGCCGCAAGCGGCCGAATAGCCCAAAAGGATTCGATCCATCCACGCGTAGTCGTTGACAGGGGGCTTGGCGCATCGATAATCAGCCGGCACAAGGATTCATGCGAGGACTCGAAATTGAGCACCGCCGTAGCGACCGTCGCTCCGACCGCTTCCTACCTCGTTCGCGCCATCGAGGCGCTCGACAACCTTGGCCTGAAGGTGCGTGAGCCCAACTCCGCTCCCATCGCGGCCCTGATCCGCAACGTCTCCGAAATCGATGAGACGCGCGCGATCATCATTGCCAGAACCATTGCCCAACAGGAGGTGTTCGACACCGTTGTGGCGGAGCAGGTCTCGGGGGTGACGGTCGGCCAGCGCTATGAGCGTATCGCCCAGGACTTCGACTCCATCCGCGACGACGCTAAACGGATGGTCGATCAGCTCTCCGATGGAAAGATCAGCCTCGGCGAGCGCATCAGCAACATTGTCATGAAGGTTACGCGCGGCGACATCGCCGACCGCTTCGACAACATCCGCAAGGTCCACCTCGAGGTCACCGAGGACACGCGCAGGCAGATCGAGCGCGAGGAGGTCATCCTCGAATCGTACCGGCAGTTCCGCGGCGCGCTGAAGGAGGCCGAGGTTCTGGCTTACGAGATCCTCGAGCAGGCCGAGCGACGCCTCGACCAAGCGAAGGAGATCCTCGACGCCGCTGTGAAGGCCGTGGAGGAATCCGCGGGCGCTTCCAACGCCGAGCGGGCCCGCCTTGAACTCGAACGGGACGCGGCGCTCCACGCGTACCAGAAGGAGGACGACCGATATCAGGTCGCCAAGGATCTCGCCGACAACCTGCGGGTTTCCTACAACACGACCGAGGTGGTGATGGCTCGCCTCGTGCAGACGCACGAGGCCAAGCGACGCTTGTGGCAGCAGGCCGTAGTGTTCTTCAAAACCAACACGACGGTTCTGTCGGCTCTCAAGGCGTCTTTCACTGGCCTTGCTGGCCTTCACGAGACCACGCAGACCATCGAGGCCATGAAAGATGGCCTGTCGACCAGCCTCGAGACGCTGGCCGAACTTGGGGGCAAGGTACAGGAGGCCGCAGTGCGGACTGGCTACGGTGCGACCATCCGCGCCGAGTCCGTCAGGAAAGTGGTGGATTCGGTCGTCCAGTTTCAAGAACGCGTCGCGGAGATCATCCGCGAGGAGCGCCAGCACGCCACGGCGAACGCCAACGAAATTCGCGAGAGCGTCGAGGCCGGCAAGCGACGCCTTGCCAATTTGCTCGCGCGCGGCGAGCGCATCGGCTGACGAGGTCTAGGCACGGTATCACGTGCCGGACCAAACCCGATCGGGATTCGCATCATGAGCCGAAGATCGGACATCGGGGTCGACCAGATCATGCTTGTCATGGACGGCGTCGACACGCTCACGCACGTGGAAGGCATCGTTGACGGGGAACTGTCCGGGGACGAGTGCCGTATGGCGCTCAAGGAAAAGCTCCGCTCGGTCTACAGACAACAGGGCGTCGAGGTCTCAGACGACATCTTAGATAAGGCGATCTCCGCACTCGAGGAACAAAGGTTCGTCTATCGGCCGCTGAAGCCGGGATTCAAGCGGACGATCGCCAAGGCCTACGTCAACCGCAACAAGTACTTCCTTCGCGGTGCCATTGCCTTGGCGGCGTCCGCCATCGCCGTCTACACGTTCGACAAGATCGAACATTCGCTGGTCGAGAAAAGGCGCAAGGCGGCCGAAGAGACGATCCTCCTCCTCCGCGAGAATCTGCCGCGCGAACTCGAGCGGGCGGTTGCGTCCGCGACGCTGGCGGCGAGGGAAATTACCGACGGCGAGGCGCTGATGAACGACGTCGAGCGCCTGCGACTGGACGCGCGGGCGGCCCTCGCATCATCGGACGTCGATGGCGCACGCAAGGCCATCGACGGGATCGACGCGATCAGGAAGGAAATGGAGGACCGCATTTCAACGCGACGGATGGCATCGGAGGCTGGAGCCCTGATCGACGAGGCGCGCGCCGTCGCCAAGGATTTCGCCGCGATGAAGGCCATCGAAGCGGCCGCCGTCGATCTCGAGAGAGCCGCCAAGGGCGGCAGGAGGGGATCCTTCGAAACCGCCAAGGCGAAGTTCGTTGCCCTGATGGACGAGATCCGCCTCCCCTTGATCATCAGAATTGTCGATCGGCCCGGCGAGATGTCTGGCATTTGGCGTGTGCGGGACGACGACCCGAGAACCAAGGTCCACTATCTCGTCGTTGAGGCCGTTCGTCCCGACGGCACTACTGTTCCGCGCAGGATCCACAACGTCGAGACCGACCGCATCGAGAAGGTGACGAAGTGGGCCATTCGCGTACCCGAGTCCGTGTATCGAAAGGTGGCCGATGACAAGAAGTCGGACGGCCTGATCAACGACCGTGACGTCGGCGTCAAACCCGCCGGGGCTCTCGACATCTCGTGGACGGTCGAGACGACGGGTCAGACCATCACGCAGTGGTAAGAGGCCCCAAAATGGTTCGCGGCAGCACACTGGCCAGAGAGCTTCGGAAGCACCAGTTCAAACTCGACGCCCGTATGGGCGAGCTACTTCGCGAGACCTTGGACAAGAAACGCGAGCTTGATGCCCTGCGGTTGGCGGAGACGCAAGCATGGGAACGGTTTGCCATGGCGCAGATGGAGGAAGGCGTCGATCTCCCATCGGAGATCGCCGACCTCATCGCCCTTCTGGATCGCAACATCGCCGAGGCCCAGCGAACGATCGAGGAAGCCGACATTAAGGTCGCCGGGATCCTGGCCGAACGGATCGATCTCGAGGAACGGCTCGAGCAGGCTCGCGCGGCCCTGCGGGCGGAGCGTGAAAGTGTCGAGGATCGGGTAGCGCGCGACGAGGCAATCACGGCGTTGGTGAAGGAAAGAACCGATCTTGCCATTACCTTGGAGGCCGTCTCAGAGAAGCTGCGCCAGGCGGAAGAGGACGCGCTGAGAAAGGGGCGCGCCTACGAGGAAGATGAGCTCTTCGTCTACCTACATCGGCGTCACTACGGTACGGCGGACTACACGGCGTTCGGTCCATTCCGGGCTCTCGACCGCTGGTTGGCCGACCTGATCGGATACCGGGAGGCCAAGGACAACTACGAGCGCTTGAAGAATATCCCGAAGTGGATCGCCGAACGCGCGGAGACCATCTCCGCGAAGCTTTCAAGACTCGACGAACGCATCGTGGAAGCGAGGCGGCGCTACGAGTCTTCCCTCGTTCCGTTCGACGATGCGGTTCGAGAGGCAGAGAAGGCTATCGAAGGAATCGATGCGGCCATCAAGAATGCCAGCGCCGACAGGGAAAAGGCCGCGAAGTTCCTCGTCGCGGTCGCCTCGGGCAACGACCCGTTGCACCAGCGTATCGTGACCGACCTTATCGGCCGCCTTGCCGCCATGAAGAAGACGGCCCTGCGCGGTCTCGCGGACAGGACCAGACCCCAGGATGACGACAAGGCACTCGTCGAGATCGAAAGGATCTCCCAGCAGCGGATGAAGATCTCATCCGATGTCGAGAAACGGCAGTCCGTCATCCGCGCGCTCGAACACCGTCTGGCGGGCATCGAGGATGTCCTGATGCATATGCGCGATAAGGGCTGGGAAGACGCAGAGTTCTCCTTAGCTTCTTGGCGAGGCGTCCTCGAGGCACTGGCCACCGGCCATCTCGGTTCGAGAGAGGTCTTGGACATGCTTCGCTCCGCCCACCGGGATCAGTCGTCGTCTGTTTGCTTCCCGGAAAGATTGGATGACCTGTTCGGCAGCATCGGCGGAAACTCGGGTCGCGTAAGGTCTACAGGGGGCGGGGTGTCTGGCAGCGAGTGGTCGACCGGAGGCGGTTTCGGAGGCGGTGGTTCCAGCAGCACGCGTGGCGGGTTCTGACCCGAAAGAGAACGCGCCCGAAGGCGCTCGCGCTATCATTGACCGGCGTCATGCAGGCTTTGCTGCATGAGGATCAGAATGCTGGCGTCCGTGACATTTGGCAGATCATGACTCTTGACAGTATCGTCAAATCGACCACATATGGTGACAGATCACCCTCGGCGCTTCGGTGCCGGGGCGCGCGGCGGCCCCAGTGGCCGCTGCTGCTTTTTCGGGGGTTCGCATGAGAACCCACGTCTACATCGACGGCTACAACCTCTACTATGGCTGCCTCAAGCGCACGCCCTACAAGTGGTTGAATATCCATGCGCTTTGCTGCGCGCTCCTGCCGCAGAACGACATCCGGGCGATCCGCTACTTCACTGCGCAGGTCAGCGGCACGCCGCATGACCCCGATCAGCCCACCCGCCAGCAGACGTATTTCCGCGCCCTGCGAACGCTTCCGCAGGTCAGCATCCATCTTGGCCATTTTCTGACCCATGAAGTGACCATGCCCGACGCCGCCGACTGGAAAAACGGGCGCTACACCGAGCGTCAGGTCATGAAGACCGAGGAAAAGGGCTCTGACGTCAACCTCGCAACTTACCTGCTGGTCGACGCGTTTGACGATGCCTTCGACGTGGCGGTGATCGTCAGCAACGACAGCGACCTGAAGGAGCCGATCTCGGTTGTTCGGAACCGGTTCGGAAAGACAATCGGGATCCTCAACCCCCAGAAGCGTGTGAGCCGGGCGTTGAAGCCATACGCGCATTTCATCAAGCAGATCAGACCCGGCGTCCTCAAGAACTCACAGTTCCCCAACACGATGCAGGATGCGAAGGACAGTTCCACAAGCCGACGCGCTGGTAGGAGGCCGTCCCAGATACGGAGGCGCTGAAAAGTAGAAGTTTAAGATTTGAGGCCGGAAATATTCATGACTTTCCTCACCGAAGACGACATCGAAAAGGCCCTGATCGCCAGGTTCGGCGAGTTTGGGTATGCGAACGCGCCCGATGCCATCATCGGCCCGGACGGAACGGAGCCCGAGCGGTCGGCCTATGATGACGTCATCCTGCGCGGGCGGCGCTTGGATACAAGCCACCGGCACCCGACGCCATCATCTGGCCTGCGCCAGCAAGCGGAGCAGCACCGTCATCTGCCCAGGCAATAGCCCCAAGGCCGATCATGAACTAAGATTGAAACCGGACCACCCTATGGGGTTTGAACAGTTTGCTTTAAATCGATGCATACCTATGCCAATATCTCCAAAATGGAGAGATTGGTTAGCATAGGTGAGGCCGCGAAGGCGCTGGGCGTGTCGGTGACGACGCTGCGCCGCTGGGAGGCGTCGGGCAGGCTGGTTCCTGAGCGCACGGCGGGCGGCCATCGGCGCTACGACCTGGCGAAGTTGCGTCCGGAGATGTTCCGCGCCGATGTTGAAGCGAACCGTCGCACCATCGCCTATGCCCGCGTGTCCAGTCACGACCAGAAGGACGATCTGGAGCGGCAGAAGCAGGCGCTCGAGATCTACTGCGCCCGG
>Ga0207874_1002847_pt1 | contig 15445 bp, 10 predicted proteins | sample HigsolmetaAR201D_FD_184833 | JGI IMG/M metagenome (GOLD analysis project Ga0207874, IMG submission 184833) | Ionic liquid and high solid enriched microbial communities from the Joint BioEnergy Institute, USA - AR20-1-D (SPAdes) (version 2) ...
GCGAGCGGTACCAGCGCAGCCGTCCCTCCTCGCCGAACAGCGCCAGCCCTGCCCGGAGCCCGACGTCGACAGCCAGCAGCGTCGCCATATCTCCCTCAACGAGCAGAGCCGCCCTCGGTGGGCGGCTCTGTAGTCGTGCGCTGCGGGGCGCCCAATAGATCCAGCAGGGGTGCGGCGCTACCTCACCGCCACGCCCGACAGGATCTCCCGCAGGAACTGGCCGGTGTACGACTCCTCCACCTCGGCCACCTGCTCCGGCGTGCCGCACGCCACCACGCGCCCGCCGCCGTCGCCGCCCTCCGGGCCCATATCGATGATCCAGTCGGCGGTCTTGATCACGTCCAGGTTGTGCTCGATCACGATCACCGTGTTCCCGGAGTCCACCAGGCGGTGGAGCACCTGCAGCAGCCGCTGCACGTCGGCGAAGTGCAGGCCGGTCGTCGGCTCGTCCAGGATATAGACCGTGCGGCCGGTCGCGACGCGCGCCAGCTCCTTGGCGAGCTTCACCCGCTGCGCCTCGCCGCCCGAGAGGGTTGTGGCCGGCTGCCCGAGCGCGATGTAGTCCAGCCCGACGTCGTGCAGGGTCTGCAGGATGCGCCGGATGCGCGGGACGTTGTCGAAGAACTCCATCGCCGTCTGGACGTCCATCTCCAGCACGTCGGCGATGCTCTTGCCCTTGTACTTCACCTGCAGCGTCTCGCGGTTGTAGCGCTTGCCCTTGCACACGTCGCAGCGCACCCACACATCGGCCAGGAACTGCATGTCGATGCGCTTCTCGCCGTTGCCCTCGCACGCCTCGCAGCGCCCGCCCTTCAGGTTGAAGGAGAAGCGGCCGGCCTCATACCCGCGCAGCTTCGCCTCGGGAGAGCTGGCGAACAGCTCGCGGATGAGGTCGAACAGCTTCACATACGTGGCCGGGTTAGAGCGCGGCGTGCGGCCGATCGGCTGCTGGTCGATGTCGATCACCTTGTCCAGGTGCTCGAGGCCCCTGAGCGCCCGGAACGGGCCCGGCTTGAGCTGCGCCTTGTTGAGCCGGTTGGCCAGCGCCGGGTACAGCGTCTCGGTGATCAGCGAGGACTTGCCCGACCCTGAGACGCCGGTGACGCACACGAACGTGCCGAGCGGCAGGCGTATCGACACGTCGCGCAGGTTGTTCATGGTCGCGCCCTCGAGCTCCAGCCACGCGCCGCGCGCCGCTGCGGGCGCAGGGGCAGAAACCCTCGGCGGCCGCCCCCGTCGCCGCTTCTGGCTCCCCTCCTTACTCTCCGTGCCCTCCGTGGATCGGCTCTCCGTGCCCTCCGCGCTCTCCGTGGATCGGTTCTCCGCGCCATCTGTGGAAGAGATCCTCCGCCGCTTCGGCACCGGGATCTCCAGCCGGCCGGAGAGGTACGCGCCGGTCTGCGACTCCTTCACCATCGCCACGGCCTCGGGCGGGCCGGCGGCGACGAGCTGCCCGCCCTTCACGCCCGCCCCCGGCCCGAAGTCGATCAGGTAGTCGGCCGCCTGCATCGTCTCCAGGTCGTGCTCGACGACGATCACGGTGTTGCCGAGGTCGCGCAGCTTGAGCAGCGTGTCGAGCAGCTTGCGGTTGTCGCGCTGGTGCAGCCCGATGCTCGGCTCGTCGAGGATGTACATCACGCCCACCAGGCCGCTGCCGATCTGCGAGGCCAGCCGGATGCGCTGCGCCTCGCCGCCGGAGAGGGTCGGCGCGCCGCGCTCGAGCGTCAGGTAGTGCAGGCCGACGTTCAGCAGGAAGCCGAGCCGCTCGCGGATCTCCTTCAGCACGTCGGCGACGATCTCGAGCTGGTACTCGGTGAGAGGCGAGCGGTGGGCCTCGGGCTCAGAGCCGTTCGGCGATGTCCCATTGCGAGCCGCGCCGTTCTCACGGGCGGCTCCGCGGCCCTCGGCCCCCGGGTTCCCCCCGGAGAGCGACAGCGCCCAGTCGTACGCCTCGGCGATGTTCATGCGGCACACCTCGCGGATCGAGAGGCCGCCGACGGTCACCGCCAGGCTCTCGGGGCGCAGGCGCGCGCCGTTGCACTTCGGGCAGGGCTGCTCGCTCATGAAGCTCTGGTAGAACTCGCGCGTCATCTCGCTGCCGGTCTGGTGGTAGCGGCGGCGGATCTCGTGTGCCAGCCCCTCCCACGGCCGCATGAACTCGCCGCGCGAGCCGGAGTTCTCGTCGCTCCAGGTGAAGCGGATGCGCTCCTTGCCGCTGCCGTAGATGATCACGTGCCGGGCGCGCTCGCTGAGCTGGTCCCAGGGCGTGTCCAGGTCGAACTCGTAGTGCTGGGCGATCGCCTGCAGGCAGCGGTAGGCCCACGAGTCGCGCTTCTTGCGCAGCTCGCCCCAGTAGGGGATCGCGCCCTCGTGCAGCGTCAGCGACGGGTTCGGCACCAGCAGCTGCGGGTCCACCTCCAGGCGCGTGCCCAGGCCGGTGCACTCGGGGCAGGCGCCCTGCGGGTTGTTGAACGAGAACATCTGCGGCGCCAGCTCCGGGAACGAGATCCCGCAGTGGGTGCAGGTGTTCTCCTCGCTCATCAGCCACTCCTCGCCGGCGCTCGGCGCCCGGCGATCCTGGCCGCCGTCAGGCTCGCCGCCGTCACGCTGGGCCGCGGCGCGCTGCACCCCCTCGGGGATGCTGATCACCACGGTGCCCTCGCCCACCCGCAGCGCCTGCTCGATGCTGTCCGTCAGGCGGGTCACGAAGGCGTCCCACTCGCTCTGCTCGTTGGCCGCCGCGCGCCCGACCCGCGCCGGGCGGGCTGTGGCCGACGTGCCGTTCACACCGTTCGCCGGCGGCTGGTGTGCGCCCGCCGGCCGCTCGGGCATCACCAGGCGGTCAACCACCACCTCGATGGTGTGCTTGACCTTCTTGTTGAGCTTGATCTCCTGGCTGAGGTCGTAGATCTGGCCGTCCACCCGCACCCGCGCGAAGCCGTCGGCCCTGGCCTCGGCGAAGACATCCTTATACTCGCCCTTGCGCTGGAGCACCAGCGGCGCCAGCACCATGAAGCGCGTCCCGGCCGGCAGCTGCAGCACCCGGTTCACCATCTGCTCCGCGCTCTGCGAGCCGACCTCGCGCCCGCACTGGTGGCAGTGCGGCGTGCCGACCCGCGCGTACAGCAGGCGCAGGTAGTCGTAGATCTCAGTCACCGTGCCGACAGTCGAGCGCGGGTTCTTGGAGGCGCTCTTCTGCTCGATCGCGATCGCCGGCGAGAGCCCGCCGATGAAGTCGACCTTCGGCTTCTCCATCTGCCCCAGGAACTGGCGCGCGTAGGCTGAGAGGCTCTCGACGTAGCGCCGCTGCCCCTCGGCATACAGAGTGTCGAAGGCCAGCGACGACTTGCCCGACCCTGAGACGCCGGTTAGCACCACGAGCTTGTCGCGCGGGATCTCGAGGTCCACGCCCTTCAGGTTATGCTCACGGGCGCCCTTGATAACGATCTTGTCCTTCGACATCGGACGAGTCCTCTCCTCGGGTGACGGGGTGCTGCTGGCCGTTCCCAGCGGGCGTTGACAGACAAAAACGCCGCCGCAGGGCGGGTGCTCTTCGGCAGCGTTGCAGTATGAACGGGTGTGCGACAATTATAGCACCTGCCCGCCGCTTCGTCAATTGTGGGCGGCCCGGCGCGCACGGTGGTTGACTCCGGTTTATAATGCACTCAACCGGCGTGCCATGACCGCAGCCGATCCTCCCCGGCGTTTGAGATCGTACTCTGAGGTTATATATGCTGGACCGGCTGCGCAGCTGGCTGGATGATGTGGCCACCGCTGAGCTGGTAGAGCCGCGCCACACGCGCCTCCTGCAGCAGGCGCTGCTGGCGTGTATTGTGCTCGCCCTGCTTAGCTTGGTGATCACCGTCTTCGGATCCAACCCGCTCGAGCAGCGCTTCCGCATCAGCCTGGCTGTACTGGCGGCAACCTTCGGCATCTTTGTTGCGCTGCTGCTCTCCTACCGCGGCCGCATTCGCCTCAGCGCCACGATAGCGTCTGCGTCCATGCTGGTGGCCCTCGCGCTGGTGCTGCTCAACACCGGCGTTGCCCACGCGCGCGCCGGCCTGCTGGCGTTCGCCATCCCGACGATCCTCATCGGGCTGCTCGGCAACCGCCGCTCTCTCGTCATGTGCATCGCCGCTAGCTGCGCCATTATCGTGATGGCTGCCTGGCTGGAGCACCGCCAGAGCCCGCTCTCTAGCACGGAAGACCACTCGGCCGCAACGCCGATGGCCGTCCTCACGGCGCTGGTGATGCTGATCTTCATCGCCCTGATCATCGACCGCTACAGCGTGGCCCTGCGCGAGACGCTCTTCGCCCTGCAGAGCGCCAACCAGCGGCTGCACGTCGAGCTGGCCGAGCGCCGCAGGGCCGAGCAGGAGCTCCGGGAGCGCGAGGAGTTTCTCCGCAGCATCTACGAGGGCGCCGAGATGCCGATCTTCGTCGTGGACGTCGACGATGCCGGCGACTTCCGCTACGTCGGCTCGAACCCCGCCCACCAGCGCGCCACCGGGCACGGCGGCGATATGATCGCCGGGCGCCGGCCCGAGGACTTTCTCCCGCCCGAGTTCGCCGCCCACGTGCGCGCCGCCTACGAGAAGGCCGTGCGCGACGGCACGCCCAGCACCGAGGAGCAGGTGTACGCCCCGCAAGGGGTCCCGACCTACTGGCTGCGCCTGCTCACGCCGCTGCGCGACGACAGCGGCCGCGTCACCCGCCTGGTCGGCACCGGCATCGACATCACCGAGCGGCGGCGCACGCTCGAGGCGCTGCGCGAGAGCGAGGAGCGCTTCCGGCTCATCACCGAGAACATCAGCGACCTGATCTTCATGGTCGACGGCGCGCAGCGCTTCGCCTACGCCAGCCCGGCCTTCGAGCGGCTGCTCGGCTACGACCCCGAGCGCCTGATCGGCACGCCGGTGCTCGACGCCGTTCACGCCGAGGACCTCGCGCAGGTCCGCGATCGCTGGGCCCCCGGCGCGCATCAGGGCGTGGCGCAGGTGACCTTCCGCTACCGCCACGCCCTGAGCGCCGACTGGGTCTGGTTCGAGGCGCGCAGCGCCTCCGCGGTATGGCAGGGCGAGCCGGTCGTGATCGTCGTGGCGCGCGACGTGACCCAGCAGCGGCGGCTTCAGGCCCAGCTCATCCAGGCCCAGAAGATGGAGGGCATCGGCCGGCTCGCCGGGGGAGTCGCGCACGACTTCAACAACCTGCTCGTCGCCGTGGACGGCTACGCGCAGCTGGCCGCCGATGAGCTGCCGCCCGACCACGTGGTCCAGGAGGATCTGCGCGAGATCCGCCGCGCCGCCGACCGCGCCACGAAGCTCACCCGGCAGCTGCTCGCGTTCGCCCGCCGCCAGATCAGCGACCCGCAGGTGATCAGCCTCAACGACCTGCTCGCGGACATGGACCGCATGCTCCGGCGTCTCATCCGCGAGGACATCACGCTCGTGATCGCGCCCGCGCCGGAGCTGTGGCCGACGCGCGCCGATGTCGGGCAGATCGAGCAGGTGATCGTCAACCTCGTGGTCAACGCGCGCGATGCCATGCCCGACGGCGGGCGCCTGACGATCGAGACCAGAAACGTCACCCTCGACGAGGAGTTCGCGCGCACCCACCCCAGCGTCATCCCCGGGCCCTACGTGATGGTCGCCGTCTCGGACAACGGCGTGGGGATGGATGCGCAGACGATGCAGCATCTGTTCGAGCCGTTCTTCACCACCAAGCCGCCCGGCGCGGGCACCGGGCTCGGTCTGGCGACCTGCTACGGCATTGTGAAGCAGCACGGCGGGACGATCTGGGCCTACAGCGAGGTCGGCTGCGGCTCGACGTTCATGTTCTATCTGCCGCGCGCCGAGGGGGAGCCGACGCAGCTGCGCCGCGGCGAGGAGGCCGGCGAGCTGCCGCGCGGCAGCGAGCGGATTCTGCTTGTGGAGGACGACCAGCTGGTGCGCGACATGGCTGCGCGCGTGCTGCGCGGCCAGGGCTACACTGTGCTGGTGGCCGCGCACGGCGAGGAGGCGCTGCAGATGGCGGCCGACCCAGAGAGCCCGCCCGTCGATCTGCTGCTGACCGACGTGGTGATGCCGCGGCTCGGCGGGCGCGCGCTGGCCGAGCAGCTCATGGCGCACTACCCCGGCATGAAGGTGCTGTACACCTCCGGCTACACCGACACCGCGATCGTCCACCACGGGCAGCTGGAGGAGGGGCTGTCGTTCCTGCACAAGCCGTTCACGCCCGCGGCCCTGATCCGGAAGGTGCGCGAGACGCTCGACTCCTGACTCGGCGGCTGCGCCTCGCGTCAGCGGTACTCGATCTCGTACACCAGGTGCGGCTCGTGCTTGCCCTTCAGGGGAACGCGGCCGATCGGCTGTAGCGGCCAGGGGGTGCGCCAGCCGCGCGGGAGCGCGTCCACCAGGTGGTACGAGACGAAGATCTGGCCGCCCTTCGAGAGCCCGCTCAGCCGGCTGGCGATGTTCACCACGTCGCCGATCACCGTGTAGTCCAGCCGCTGCGCCGAGCCGATGTGCCCCACCACCGCGCGCCCGTAGCCCAGCCCGATGCCCATGCCGATCTCCAGGTCCAGCTCCTCGCGCCAGCCGCGCTGAAGCTCGGCGAAGGCCCGCTGCAGGTCCACCGCTGCGACCAGCGACCGCTCCAGGTCGTCCTCGCGCGCGATCGGGACGCCGAACAGGCCGATGAACCCGTCGCCCAGGAACTTGTCGATCGTGCCGCCGTGGCGGTAGAGCACATCGATCATCGCCGTGAAGTAGCGGTTGAGCACCTGCTCCACCAGCACCCGCGGCTCCAGCCCTTCGGTGAGCGACGTGTAGCCGCGCAGGTCGGCGATCAGCACGACGACGTCGCGCTCGGCCGGCTCGCCGAAGTCGCCGCCGCCCGCCATCACCTCCTCGACCACCTGCGCCGAGACGTAGCGCTGGAACATGCTGCGCAGCCGCTCCTGCTCGCGCCGCTCGAGCTCCTTGATCGCCGTGATGTCCTGCAGCACGGCGACCCGCCCGAGCAGGCCGTTGTCCACATTCCGCACCGGAGCCACGCTGACGCTGAAGGTCGCGCCGTTGTCGAGGGTGACCTCGCTGGGGGCGGAGGTCGGCTGCGCCTCGTGCCCGTTGCGCCCGCTGCCGAGCGCCCTGAGCAGCTCTTCCTGGTGCACGAGCGCCTTCAGCGGCATCCCCGCCGCGCTCAGGCCCAGCCGCTCCTCGGCGGCGCGGTTCGCCAGCAGCAGCCGGTCGTGCGGGTCGATCAGCAGGATCGGGTCGGCCGCTCCGCGCAGCACCGCGCGCAGCGTCGAGCGCTCGTTCTCGACCTCGCGGTACAGGCGGGCGTTCTCCATCACCTGCGCGAGCAGGCTGGCGATCGTCTCCAGCAGCGTCAGCTCGCCCTGCAGGAACTGGTGCTGCCGGCCGGTGGCGTCCACGATGATCATTCCGTCCTGCCGCCCGCCCGAGAGCAGCGGCGCCAGCGCGAGCGCCTCGACGCCGGCCGCGGCGAGCTGCGGGGCGCTCTGGCACAGCTTCTCGTCGGCGCTGACCGATGGGATGAGCAGCGGGGCGCGCAGCTCGATCGCCTCGGCGATCTGCTGCAGCGGCAGCGAGAAGCGCAGCGGCTCGCCCGGCCCGACGCTGGCGGCGCTGCGGGCCACCACCGCCGGCCCCGCGCCGGTCAGCACGATCCCGCAGTGCCGCACCTCGAAGATGTTGGCGATCGCCTCGGCGGCGATCCGCAGGTTCTCGTACGAGTCGAGCTGCGCGGTGATGGCGATCGAGAGCTTGTTGACGCGCTCCAGCTGGCGCACGCGCCGCTGCTCGGTGTCGAACAGCCGGGCGTTGTCCAGGGCGACGCCGAGCTGGCTGGCGATCGTGCTCAGCAGCCGGACGTCCGCCTCGCCGAAGGCGTCCTCGGTGTCGCTCGTCACAACCAGCGCGCCGAACACCTCGCGCGCCGTGACGATCGGCACCGCCATCTCCGAGCGGATGGCCGGGGCCGCCCACAGCGGGGCGTAGGTCTGATCCTGGTGCACGTCCGCCACGCGCACCGGCTGCTGCTGCTGCACCGCCGCCCCGGCGATGCTGCTGCCCTCGGCCACCGACGTGCCGACGAGCAGCTCGTGGTCGGCCCAGCCGGCCACCGCGCGCACGACGAGCCCCTCCGGCTCCCGCAGCAGGAGCGCCACCCGCTGGTAGCCGAACGTGTGGTGGATGAGGTGGGCCACCAGCCGCACCAGCTGATCCGGGCTCATCAGCTCCGCCAGGTGGCGGCTCATCTGGTTGATGCGCGCCAGCTCCTCGGCGCGGCGCTCGAGCAGATCCTTCTGCCGCTGCGTCAGCCGGAACAGCTCGGCGTTCTCGAGCGCGATCGCGCACTGCGCCGCCACCGAGTTCAGCAGCTCCAGGTGCTCCTCGGTGAAGTAGCCCGGCGTGTGGTGGACGAGCGTGATCGCGCCGAGCGCGCGGTCCTCGCGGATGATCGGCACGGAGGCCACGCTGCGCACCGCGCGCTGCAGCGTCGTCACCGCTACCCAGCGCGTGTCCGTGCGCGTCTCGTCGATGATCGCCGGCCGGCGCTCGCGCAGCACCCACCCGGCGATCCCGTGGCGCAGGATGTCCTCGAGCGGCATGCTGGTGCGGTAGCTGGTGCTCGAGAACAGGCGCGCGTTCTCGCTCGTCACCAGGATGATGCTGGCGCGGATGGCGCCCACCGCGTCCGCCAGGCGGTCGAGGAACTGTGTCAGCAGCTGGTCGAGGTCCAGCGTGGTGCCGAGCTCACGCGTGAGGTGCAGCAGCAGCTCGGTCTTGCGCTGCTCGGCGCGCAGCGAGCGCTGGCTGCGCTGCAGCCGCAGCATCGCGCGCACCCGCGCCAGCAGCTCGGTGAAGTCAACCGGCTTCACCAGGAAGTCGTCGGCGCCGGCGTCCAGCGCCATCACCTTGGCCTCTTTATCGCCGCGCGCGGTGATCAGGATGATCGGGATGAACGGCTTGCGCTCATCGCCTTTGACCTTCTCCATCACCTCCTGCCCGCTGATGCCCGGCAGCAGCAGGTCCATGAGGATCAGGTCGGGGGTGACCAGGTCGAGGTACGCCAGCGCCTCTTCGCCGCTGCTGGCTACTGAGACCCGGTAGCCGGTGTCGGTGAGGAGCACCTGGAACATCCGGCGGATGCCTGGATCATCGTCGACGATGAGGATGTGCGCCGGCTCGTGCATCTGGGCTGCTCCGCACAGGGGAATCGCGGGCGGTCGATTCAACAATACGACATACGTGGTCGTCCGCCCGCCCTGCTTACAGGGAGGGATAACGGGCCGCAGGTCCTCCAGGGCGGCTTTTCGCCGGGCGATCTGGAGGGCGGGGTGTCCTTTGGTTCTCCCTCCGAGCGCCTTTCTCCTCGCCGCAGTGCGGCGGAAGAAAGATTTCCGAGGGAGACCTCGCCGCCTCGAACCCCATCAGGCGCTGCGGGGCCGGGCCACCGCATTCGCTGTGTCAATGACACCACGGTCGCCGCACGATGGAGTGCGCAACTGTGACAAAACTGTCACACAACAATCGTGTCATCTGTGTAGTTTGTAATGATACCACTGATCTTGTGCTGCTTGGCAAGCGCCGGCCTCGTGTGGCGGGCGGAGTCCGATGCCCCGTGGTACGGCGCGGCGTCCGGCGCTCGCCGGAAGAGGCGCCACCCGCAGGCGAAGGCCGCAGGCCTTCGCTACTGCACCGCTCTTCGGAAGGCGAGCAGGGCCAGCGCGGTGCCGCCGGCCGCGAACAGCGCGATAACCGCGAACGAGAGCGGCAGCGCGATCGTCGCCTGGCCGCCGAAGGCCAGCGCCCGCAGCGCGTCGATCAGATAGGTCGTGGGGTTCACCAGGGCGAGCGCCCGCATCCAGCCGGGCATGCTCCCGAGCGGGTAGAGCGCGCTCGAGGCGAACAGGAGCGGCAGGTTGAAGAGGAAGATCAGCCCGTGGTAGCCCATGATGCTGCTCGACCGCGCGGCCACCGCCAGCGCGATCCCGGCGAATCCCAGCGTGAAGAGCGTCAGCAGCACCACCAGCGCCAGCCAGCCCGGCGCCCCCGCCGCCACCCGCGCGCCCATCAGCGCCCCCACCACCAGGATGATCGCCGCCTGGAACAGCGCCTTGGTCACGGTGCTGGCGGCGTTCCCGAGCAGGATGCTCAGCCGCGGGATCGGCGCGACCAGGTACTCCTTCATCACGCCGCGCAGGCGCTCCTCCAGCAGCAGCATGCCCCCGCCCGCGGCCCCGCCGAGCGCGGTGAGCGCCAGGATGCCGGGCAGCATGAAGGTCAGATAGTCGCGCTCGCCCACGCGCCCCACCAGCGCCCCCATGCCGACCCCGAACAGGGCGACCCACAGGATCGGCTGGATCAGCAGCCCGCCAAGCTCCTCGCGGTTGCGGAAGAACTTGGTCATGTGCTTGTGCCAGATGGTGAACGTTGCGTACATCAGTGTCAGTCGCGCAGGGCGCGCCCGGTGTACTTCAGGAACACATCCCCCAGGCTTGGGCGCGCCGTGCTGATCTCCTCGATGGTGAAGCCGTCGCCGGCCTGGGCTACGATCGCCGCCAGCCGCCGCGGCCCGCTGTCGACGCCCACCTCGAGCCGCCCATCCGCGCCGACGGCCACGTGGCCGACGAACGGCAGCGCCCGCAGCCGCCCGGCGAACTGCTCCGCGTCGCCCCGCCCGCCGATCTGAACGACGTCGGCGCCGAGCTCGGCCGTGAGGGCGGCCGGCGCTCCCTCGGCGACCTTCTTGCCCCGGTCGATGATCCCCACCACGTCCGCCAGCGCCTCGGCCTCCTCCATCGCGTGCGTCGTCAGCAGCAGGGTGAGGCCGCGCTCGCGCTGGAGGGCGCGGATGTAGTCCCAGATCGCCGCGCGGTTCTGCGGGTCGAGGCCCAGCGTCGGCTCGTCCAGGAACAGCACCTGCGGGTCGGTCATCAGCCCGCGCGCAAGCTCCAGGCGGCGCTGCATGCCGCCCGAGTAGGTCCGCACCGGCCGATCGATCGCGTCTGTGAGCTGCACCAGCGCCACCAGCTCGCCGATCCGCCGGCGCCGCTCGGCCGCCGGCATCCGGTACAGGCGCCCGTGGACCTCCAGCACCTGCCGCCCCGTGAGGTCGCGGTCGAGGATGCTTTCCTGAAAGGTGACGCCGATCGCCGCGCGCACCGCCGCCGCGGCCTGGATCACATCGTGCCCCGCCACGCGCGCCCGCCCGCTCGTGGGCGGCGTCAGCGTGGTCAGGATATTGATCGCCGTCGTCTTGCCGGCGCCGTTCGGGCCCAGCAGCGCGTAGGTGCTGCCCGCGGCGACGCACAGGTCCACTCCGTCGAGCGCCGTCACATCGCCGTAGCGCTTCACGAGGCCGGCCGCCTCGATCATTGGTTCGGTCACCGTCCGAGTCCTCGCCTGTCCTCAGTGGCTCGTGGCCGGCCGGCACACGTCGCGCGCCTCAGTCGTCGCACGGCGGCTGTTTGTGACGCCGGGCGCATCTTAGCCCCGCGCTCTTCGGTACAAATGCGGGGAGCGCGGCCCAGCGGCCGGCTCGGCAGTTCGGCGGACGCGGCGCGCACGGCGGCCGGTCTGGCACGAGCAGGCGGGCGGCTGCGGCCGCGCGTTGGCCCTCACCGTTACGCTGGCTGAGTGCTCTGTACGACCGTCTGTCGTTGGCACTTAGGTATGATAGAGTGGCCGGTTCGTGACTGAGTGTGACCACCCGTCCGCCGTGCGGTGAGGGCGGGTGCGCCTATTCGGCGCCCCGACTGCGCCATCTGAGACCTGCGCCGCCGTGGAGGCCGCGCGGCCACCCCGTCTGTGTGGCCGTGCGGGCAGGCCTGCCAGCTATGAATATTCGGGAGCGCACGATCCCGCTGCGGATCTGCGCTCATAGATTAGGTATGTCCAATGAGCACTACATCCTACCACATCATCATCGTGGACGATCAGTCCGGGGTTCGTGGCGTACTCGCGCGGGTGGTCGCTCGCACCTACCCCGCCGTCACGATCACCGCGCTCGGCAACGGCCAGGAGGCGCTGCAGGTCTTCGACCAGTACGGCTGTGACCTGCTGATCACGAACTATCGGATGCCCGGCCTCACCGGGATCGAGCTGATCCGCGAGGTGCGCGCCCGCACCTCCACGCTGCCGATCGTCATGGTGTCGGCGGACCGGAGCATCGAGCCGCTGGCCCTCGCCGCCGGCGCGACGCGCTTCGTCGAGAAGCCGTTCACCATCCCGGAGCTGGCGCAGGTGCTGCGCAGTCTCCTTCCTTCGTGAGAATCCCGCCCTCCGAGTAACTTTTCGGCGCCGGGCCGCGTTCTGTACCATGTAACCCCGAGGGTTGCTCCCCGGCCCGGCTGCCGGCTTTTGAGGCCAGCGCGCCTGCTCAGGACGGGCACCTATGAATCTTGCCGAACAAACTCCCCCCGCGAAGCCCGCTGCGCAGCGGTTCACGAAGATCTGCGCCTGGTGCCGTTGCGAGCTCGGCCCCCTGCCCTACGACGCGACGAACCACTCGTTTGGCATCTGCGTCTCTTGCTTTGCGCTTTACTACGGCGAGCTGCTCGACGACCCTGAGGCGCCCGCCGATAGCTGGCAAAGCCCGTTCGGCCGCGCGCCGGCCGTTCAGGGAAGCAGCCCTCCGCCCGTAGCTGCCCTGCAGCGAAGGTCATGCCGGGTATGACTTCCCGCCTGGACGGACTTCCCTCTTCCTAGCCTCGCTGCAGCAACGCCGGCGATACGGGCGCTCCGTGTCCGCTGCGTCGTTCGATTGTTTGTCGCGGCTGCACCCGCGTAACCTTCGCCGGCGCCCAAACGATTCTTCCACGGCGGGGATCGCATCGTCCAGGTAACCGGCACGCTGATGCAGCAGCGCCGTGCCGAGGCGCTGGCCCTCGCGCGCTGCGCCGCCACGGGTGCCGGTGGGCCGGGAGTGAGACGCGGGGACGGTTCCCAACGATGACAGAGAACGGTAGCGATACACCTGTGCCAGGGCGCCGCACAGGCGACGAGCCGCTCCACGCAGACGGCGCGCCTCTGCCGTACCGGCTGCACGGCTTCTGGCAGTGGGCGTTCTCGGACCTGCTCGCCGAGTACCTGGTCGCGTGCGACCTCGGCCTGGCTCACAGTGTCCGCCAGGAGTGGGATGCGGTCGACCTGCGCACGCCCGATGGCGTGAAGGTCGAGGTCAAGTCGGCCGCCTACGTCCAGAGCTGGCAGCAGGCGAGGCCGTCGGCGATCAGCTTCGACATCCGCCCGACCCTCGGCTGGGAGGCGGCGACGAACACCTACGGCACGCTGCTCCAGCGCCAGGCGGATGTGCACGTCTTCGCCCTGTTCAGCCACCGCGACCGGCGCACCGCTGACCCGCTCAACGTCGCTCAGTGGGAGTTCTGCGTCCTGCCGGCCGCCGAGCTGAACGCGCGGATGCCGCACCAGAAGCGGCTCAGCTTCAGCACCCTGCTCAAGCTCCAGCCGAAGCAGGTGCGGTTCGGCGAGATCCGCGCGGCGATCGCCGCCGTGCTCACAGGCTGACTCCGATCCCGGACCGCGCGAAAGGAGGAAGTCGATGCGCCGTATCCTTGTGGCCGTTGTCTGCGTCCTGGCCGTCGTCGTGGTGGCACGTGCCCAGGAGAATGTGGCCTGTCTTTCCAGCGAATTCTGCCAGTACCTGCCTATCGCCGTACGTGCGCCCGCGCAGCCGTCGCCTGCCCCGACCGCGCTGCCGCTGATCCCGCCAGGGCCGCCGACCTCAACGACGGTGCCGCCGACCTCGACGACGGTGCCGCCGACCTCAACGACGGTGCCGCCGACGGCCACGCGGGACCCGGCGCAGTGCCACCCGTCCTACCCGACCGTGTGCATCCCGCCGCCGCCGCCCGATCTCAACTGCGGCGACATCCCGTACCGGCGCTTCCTCGTCATCGGCGACGACCCGCACAACTTCGACTCGGACAACGACGGGATCGGGTGCGAGAGCGACTAGCCTATCGCTGGTGTGCTGCGGTGGGTGTCGGCTCAGGCGCTGCTCACCGAGCGGCTGTGTGGGAGAAATGATCGGCGCCGGCGAGGTGGCTGTGGAAGCCATCAAGCCGGCGCCGTTCGATCCGCTCGTGTTGCCCGCGGCGGGGCTGTTGTGTGTGGTGACCCTGACTGGGCTCGAACCAGTAGCCTTCAGCTCCGGAGGCTGACGCTCTATCCAATTGAGCTACAGGGCCGTCCTCGACACTGGCAGATTCTAACACTCGCCAATCCGCCTGTCAAGCTGAAACGAGGACCCGCCGGCCCATTGGGCCGGCGGGTCTTCTGGGTTTGGTCGGGGCGAGTGGATTTGAACCACCGACCTCAGCGACCCGAACGCTGCGCTCTACCAGGCTGAGCCACGCCCCGACTATCCGCACTGTGGAGTGGCTGGTGCCGAAGGTGGGAGTCGAACCCACACGGAGTCACCTCCAGCGGTTTTTGAGACCGCCGCGTCTGCCATTCCGCCACTCCGGCGACGCGCCCGGTATTATACCAAACCATCGGCGGCTGTCAAGTCTTTCGGCGAGATCTTTTTAGCGCGCGGTGTCTTTCTCGCTGTCCCTCGCTCTGAAGCGCTCGCGGCCGCTCACCGGCTGCTGAGGGTCGGCCGCTGCAGGCTCAGCGGCGCCAGCGCCTCCGGCCGCGCGCCCTCGGTCGCCGCCTGCGCCAGCAGCCGTCCCAGCACCATCCCGAACGGCATGCCGTGCCCGCAGAACCCGCCGACGACCCACGCGCCGCGTACGCCGGGCAGCTGGTCGGCGACCGGCAGGTAGTCCGGCGTGAAGGCCATCAGGCCCGCCCAGCGCTGGATCACCCGCAGCCCGCCGAGCTGCGGAAAGAGCCGCGGGAAGACACCCTCGAGCGCCCGCTGCACCTCCTCGGTCGGCACCTGCTCCCACACTCCCTCGTCGCGCGAGGCCGCCGCCGTGCGGCAGCCGCCGAGCACGATCTCGCCCTGCGGCGTCTCGTGCCAGTACTCGCCGGTCGCCGTCAGCTCGGCGCCCATGCCCAGGCGGAAGATCGGCCGTGCGGCGGCCTGCGGCGGCGCGTACGCCAGCACCTGGCCGCGCACCGGGCGGATGATTCCCGCGAGCGCCGGGGCGACGCGGCTGGTCCAGGCGTTCAGCGCCAGCACGGCGGACCCGGCGCGCACGCGGCCCGCGCTGGTCTCCAGCGCCACGCCGTCGCCGTCCTGCGCCACGCCGCGCACCTCGGCGATGCACAGCCGCGCCCCGCGGCGCTGCGCCGCGGCCATGACCCCGCGGACGAAGCGCGCCGAGTGCAGCAGCCCGCTCTCCGGCCCGAACAGCCCGCCGCTCACCTCCTCGCCGAGCGGCGTGGCGATCAACTCTTGCACCTGCGCCCGGTCGAGCGCCTCGGCCGCGAAGCCGTCGGCCTTG
>Ga0207874_1002849_pt1 | contig 15444 bp, 12 predicted proteins | sample HigsolmetaAR201D_FD_184833 | JGI IMG/M metagenome (GOLD analysis project Ga0207874, IMG submission 184833) | Ionic liquid and high solid enriched microbial communities from the Joint BioEnergy Institute, USA - AR20-1-D (SPAdes) (version 2) ...
GCGTTCGGCGGTCTTGGGATCGGGGGTCTTGGCGGCGGAGGCGGCCTTGCGCTTGGCGGCGCGCTCCCGCCGCTGCCGCAGCCACTCCGCCACCCACTCCGGAGGCTCGGCGGCGTCGACGGCGCCCTCGCTCCACAGCAGCAGCAGGCCCAGCACGTGCTTGCAGGGGATCTTGCGGCTGGGACACGAGCACCGGAACGCCGGCTCGGCCAGCTCCACGCACGCCTGGTACAGGCTCTTGCCGCTGCCCTTGCACTCGCCCCACACGCTGTGGGGATCACAGCCGGCGCCGTGCCACTTGGCGGGCTTGGCGACCCCGCCGGCCGCCTTCACCGACGCCGCGTCCGGCGCCAGCGCCAGCACCTGTTCCCGACCCCACCGATCGCTCACGGCCCCGAAGCTAGCGGGGGCCTCTGACAAATCAGGGCGATCCGATGGGGGCGGGGAAAGCCCGCCCGGTCACGGGCGATCCCGCAGGAACTGCGGCAGCAGCTCGGAGGTGTCGGGCAGCAGCAGCTTGCCGCCGGCCAGCAGCGCCACCAGCGCCACGGCGGCGAACAGGCCCACCCACACCAGCCCCGGCAGCCCGGTCAGCTGCGCCAGCTGGTCGGCGTCGGAGGACGGCGCCAGCTGCCGGGCGCGCATCCGCTGCAGCTCGATCACCGGCCGCGCCCCGGCCAGCAGCAGGAACGAGGCCGCCAGGTAGGCGAAGGCGGCCTGCACCGTCGCACTGCCCAGCCAGGACACCACGAAGATCACCGCGCCGGTGGCCACCACCGACAGCACCCCATAGGCGTTGCGGATCATCACCAGCATCGCCGCCAGCAGCGCCAGCGAGGCCCACAGCATCAACGTGATCCGGCCCCAGCTCAGCAGCGCCGCGAACACCAGCCCCAGCAGCGGCGGGGTGAGGTAGCCGGCCATGGCGGTGAACACCATCCCCGGCCCGTGCGGCTTGCCGCGCGAGACCGTCACCCCCGAGGTGTCGGAATGCAGCTTGATGCCCTCCAGGCGCCGGCCGGTCAGCACCGCCGCCAGCGCATGCCCGCCCTCGTGCGCGATGGTGACCACGTTGCGGGCCACCCGCCAGGTCGGCCCGTGCACCACGGCGGCCAGCGCGAGCACCCCGGCGCAGACGACCAGCCACAAGGGCGGATCCGGCTGGGTGCCGGTCAGCCGATCCCACAGTTCACCGATGCCCGCTGCGTCCACGTCCACCTCTGGTCGATCCTCGTCGCCATCGCCTCACAGTAGGACGTTACGGACGGTCTGCGCGTTCAGATCGCCGGCGGCGGGCCGGTCAGGTGTTCTGCGGGCGGACGGTGCGGATGCACAGCGGCTCCGACCAGGCCACCAGCGCCCGGCCGCCGCCGGCGGAGGCGGTGCGGAGCATGGCCCCGACCCGGAAGCAATATCCGGTCCCCGGCCGCAGCCGGTCCACCCGGACGCCGGTCGCCCCTCTCCCCGCCGAGATCATCCGGCGGCCGTCCCGGGGCGAGGGCAGCACCACGATCGGCAGCCGGCGCGACGGTTCCGGCAGCGACCAGCGCAACCGCACCCAGGTCCGCCGGTCGGAGACCAGCTGCAGCCGGCGCGGCGCGGCGGCCCGCACCTGTGCCTGCGTGACCGGCGCCGACCGATCCGGCCGGGGCTGCGCGGTGGGCGTGCCGGTGCGCGGGGCGACGGCGGCTCTCCCGGCCCTGGCCGAGGTGCCGTTGTCGCTCATCGCCCCGGCCGTGACGATCCCCCCGACCATTCCGCCGACCAGGATCACCGTCCCGGCGGCGACCCGCCGGGAGGGCCGGTACTCGGGCTCCTCCGCCGGCCGGGCGCCGGCGGTCTTCTGCCGTCTTTGCGGCGGCCCGGCGGCGGGCTCGGCCTCCTGCCGGCCGTTGTCTCGCGCCGCCTGCTCGCCGGCGACGGCCATCGGCCCGGTGGCGGCCGCATCCGGGGCGGGCCCCCCGGCGGGCTCGTCGTTCTGGTGGAACACCAGCTCTTCCAGCTCTTGCGGCGACAGGCGCGGGGCGGAGGCGGGAGAAAGCCGCACGGCGGCCGGGGGAGGGGCGGCGACCTGGGGCAGCGGGGAGGACGGCCGGTCGCCCGGGAGCGGGCCGAGCTCGGTCACCTCCACCGGGCTGTGCGCCAGGTCGGTGACCGGCAGCCCCAGCTCGCCCTGCACCTGCTGCAACCGCCGGGCCATGGCCACCGCGGACGTGAAACGCCGCTCGGGCGCCTTGGCCATCGCCGTGCCGATCGCCTCCCGCACCGGCGCGGGCACGTCGGGACGGGGGATCGGCGGGGGAGACTCCTGCAGCACGCGCCGGGTGAAGGCGGCCAGGTCCTCTCCAGGGGGTCCCTGGAACGCCGGCAGGCCGGCCAGCAGCTGATACAGCGTGGAACCCAGCGAGTACAGGTCCGCGGGGACGCCCGGCGGGCCGCCCGCCAGCACCTCCGGTGCGGCGTGGTGGGGGGTGAACGCCGGGGAGTGCCCCTCGTCGGGCGAGCCGATCAGCAAGGCGATGCCGAAGTCGGTCAGCGCCGGCTCCCCGTAGCGCGACACCAGGATGTTCTGCGGCTTGACGTCGCGGTGCAGCACGCCGTTCTCATGGGTGGCGGCCAGCGCGCCGGCCATCTTCACCCCGATCCGCAGCACGTCGGGCACCGGCAGGGGGCCTTCCCGCCGGAGCCGGTCCAGCAGTGAGCCCTGCTCGAAATACTCCATGGCGACGTAGGGACGGCCGGCGCCGGTCCAGCCGGTCTCCAGCACCGTCACCACGTTGGGGTGGCCGGTCAGCCGTCCGGTGATGCGGCACTCGTGCTGGAAGCGGTTCATGGCCACCGCGCCCACCGCGCCCACCGACAGCACCTTCAGCGCGACCTGGCGGTCGAGGCGCTCCTGGTAGGCCCGGTAGACCACGCTGAACCCACCCTCGCCCACCTTTTCCAAGATGCGGTAGCCGGGCACGTCCTCGATCATGGAGTCCTTTTCGTCGGGCTTGTTCGTGGGGCTTGCACCAGGTTCGGCTGCGGCCTGCCGGATCGGTTCCCGGCGTTCAACCAGGGTAATACGTGACCTAAACGGACGGTGGGCCGGCCGCCGGCGCACGCCGGATCCGTGCTGCGCCCGCAGGCCGGATCCGCCCACGGCAACGCGCCTTCGGGTGGGTGTTTTAAGGGGAAATAGCCACAAATATGCACCCGCCAGTTTAATCGTTGGTTCAATTTCCGGACGGCTCCGTGTGATCTCTTTAGCCTCGGTCACAGCCATTCCCTGGATATCCGAGGAGCCCGTCCATGCCGCAGAAAGCCTCGCCCAGTGCCGTGCTCGAGCGGCGTTATCGCGATCTCGTCCGGCTGGCTTATCTGATCCTTCCCGGGAAGGGCAGGCGGCTTTACCGGCTGGCGCTGGCCCAGCGGATCGTCGACTGCGAGTTCCCGCTGGTGTCCATCCGCCCGGCCCGTCCGGGCAGTGGACGCCACGGATACGCCCGGATGCGCGCGCGGGTGGTGCGCCGTGCGATGAACCCCTCCTGGCGCCTGCGCATCGGGCTGGGCCCCTGGCTGCGCGGGCTGCCCACCCGCCTGCCCGACCCGGCGCTGACCCTGGCCCTGGCGGAGCTGGATCCCCCGGTCCGGGTGGCGTACGTGCTGCGCCAGGTGGAGCGGATGCCCCGGTACGCGGTGCGCGACCTGCTGGTCGAGCTGGGGGTGCAGGACGTTCAGGCGGTGCTGGAGGCCTCCGAGTCCATCCAAGGACTGCCCAAGAGCAGCGGCAACCCCGCCGAGGTGGTGGTGGACGTCTCGGCCCGGCGGGCCCGGGAGCGCGCGGTCCGCCGCCGCTCCCGGGTGCCGGTCGCGGTGGCCACGGCGCTGACCATAGCGCTGGTGGGGACGGTGTTCGTGCTGGAGACCGGCTCCTCCTCCGGCCCCGCCGCGGCTCCCCGGCACGGACGGCTGATCATGGCCGCGCCGCGCGCCTCCTGGGAGAACGCTCCCCGCACCTTCGATGTGTGGCCGGCCCGTGGCGAGCTGGTGGGCGACCGGGCCTTCACCGGCCGGGCGCTGGCCGCCTGGGTCCGCCGCGCCGGCGCCGACGGCGACCCCCAGCTGCTGTATGCGGGCCGCGTCGGCCGCACTCCCACCGCGCTGCTGCGTCACCGCGACCGCATCGTCCGCTACACCGAGCCGGACGGGGCGCTGCGCGACCTTCCCGTGGCGGGCCGCGTGCCGCCCGGCCCGCTGGCTCTGGGCGGCGGTCATTACCTGCTGCCGCCGTGGACGACCCATGTCCAGACTCCCGACGGCGAGCCGCTCCCCGCCCGGCGGGGACCGGTGAGGAAGACGCAGGCCAAGGACCGGTCCGGACAGGGCACGGCGAACGGGACGGCGAGAGACGAGGCGAGGAATAAGGAGACGGCGGGCGAGGACGGGACGGACGAGAACGCCGCGAGCGGGAAGACGGCGGGCAGGAGCGCATCGGTCCGGCCGGCCTCGGCCAGGGCCGCGTCGGCCGAAGGCGCACCGACCCAGGGAATGGAGAACCCGGTGGTGGGTCCCCTCACCGCCCGTACCCCGTGCCGGAGGGGGCCGCTGATGAGCCTCCGCGACCACCACGGCTCGGCGATGCTGGCCGATCTGGGCGGCCCGGTCCTGACCACCGTCCGCCACCGGTCGGCCACGGACGCCGCTCCCAGGCCCGTGATGCCGCGTTCGGCAGCGGTGGGCCTGTGGCGCCGGCTGTCGTGCGGACTGCCCGCCTCCACTCCCGCCCGCCCGGTGGTCGAGTCCACCTCCTGGGAGTTCTGGACGGGCCGGCTGCCCGGCCAGGACCGGCCCGCCCGCTGGGTGTGCACCCGCCATGCCTACGCCGGCGGCGGCACGTCCACGCACGCCACGCTGCTGGAGCCCGGCGGCCGGCGCCACGACGCCGGCTCGTGCGGCGACCCGCGCCGCCCGGTGAGCGGTCTGTGGTGGCGCGGGCCGGACAAGCGCTGGTACTACCTGGCCGCCGCCGCGCCGGGCGCCGTCCCGCACGCCGCCGGCCCGGTCAAGACGGCCTTCCGCAGGGGCCGGCTGCTGGTCGCCACCGGCCCCGAGCCGGGGCGGCGGCCCGCCGGCCGGGTGATCGTGACGGCCCGCACGCCCTGACGACGGGGCACCGGCGCAAAGCGGCCGGTGGTGCAGGATGAGCGATCCCGGCTTATGCCGATGAGCCCTTGCCGCTGATCACTTCTCGGCGGAGCGGGAGCTCACCTTGATCGTGGCGAAGTCGGCTCCCACGGAGGGCGAGCCTCCTTGGGGCACCTGGGCGCACATCAAGGTGGCCTGGCCGGTGGAGGGGAGCGTGATGATCTCGGAGAGCGGATGCCACAGCCCGCCGGACACCCCGTTGGAGGACAGCAGGCGGCTGATGGCCGGCCCGCCGCCGTTGACCGAGATCCCGCAGCGGGCGGTGCCCCCGCTGATGAGCGCGCCCACTTGAACCAGGTAGGTCCCTGGATCCAGATCGATCCAGGCCACCTTGGTGTAGTTCGCGCCCACCGCGATGACGGTCTCCATGGGCTTGCGGAAGGCGTCCGGCAGCGGCCCGGGCGGCCCCTGGGGACCGGGGTCGCCCTTCGGTCCCTGAGGGCCGCGATCGCCCTTCGGCCCCTGGGGGCCGGTGGCGCCCCTGGGACCGGCCGGGCCGGTGGCGCCCTTGGGGCCGGCGGGTCCGCGGGCGCCCTTGGGGCCGGTCTTGTTCCAGGTCACCAGCCGTTCGTTCTTACGGCACTTGGTCTTGGCCCCCACGATGCGCGTCGCGCCGCCGGATTTTTTGACGCACGCTCTGACGACTTTGGACGATGCGGCGGAGGAGTTGGCGACCGCGACGCCTCCGCTCACCAGTACCACGCAGTTGGCCGTTGCCAGGCCCACCAATGTGACCACCCCGGCCTTGCTGCGCAATCCCATGGAACCCCTCCGAGCATGACGGTCATGATCCCAGTACGAGGTTCTCCCATGGGAAGAGAGAAGACCAGAGCGGCCCGGCATGCGATATCGACCTGTCTATGTCGTTTTGTAGAGTTTGTTAAGAAAGTGGAACGGTGCAAGGGCTCAAACCTGAACTTTTGGCCGATAGTGGCCATCGTGGGCCCGTATCCGATGTCCGGTGTACGGGTTTTCAGGCGGTGCGAGCGGGCCCCCGGAAAACCTGCCGGACATGCCAGTCGATGTTGTTGCGGTGCGGAGCGGGGAAACCGACCTTGGGTTGTGCGGCCTTGCGCCCGACCAGTGAGTCCACCAGCGCGTGCGACGATTCGGTGGTGCCCACGAACTGCCGGCTGACCAGGATGGTTCCGCTGCTGCTCAGGCTGAGCACCCCCCGGTCCAGCAGCCGGTGGTGCAGCGTGCACAGGCACAGGGCGTTGGACAGGTCGTCATAACCGTCGAACGCCCACCAGCGCAGCCGGGCGGCCTCCAGGCCCACCACGCTGTTGCCCATCCATCCTTCGAAACCGCAGAACGCGCAGCGGCAGTCGTAGGCGACCAGCACCTTCTGCCGCAGCAGCACGTCCGGCCGGGCCCGCGGCAGCAGGCCCTGGAGATTGGCGGCCAGCGTGACCGGCACCGGCGGCTCATGCGGCAGCCCGACCGCCATGCGCAGGTCCTCGTGCAGGCCGGGCTCGAAATTCAGTTGCAGCAGCAGATGCACGATCTGCGCGAACGCCGTCGGGTCGGCCAGCAATTCCTTGGCGAAACGGGGCACCAGCCGGCCGGCGGCGTCGTAGGCGCGCAGTGCGGCCGCGTCAGGCCCAGGGCTTCCGGCGCCGTGCGGGGTGAACACCTCCCACAGGCCGTCGGCGGCCAGCTGGTGAAAGGCGTACCCGGGGCTGGCCGGCTTGGCCGGGCCGAACTCGGTCAGCAGTTCGCCCAGCGGCTCTTCGATGTCCCGGTAACGAAGCTGGGTATAGCCGCGCCGGTGCAGGTCGCCGAGCGCCAGCAGCAGGAGCAGTGCACGGTGGGGATCGCGTTCGCCGCCACGGGTCCAGCGGCGCATGCGAGCCACTCTCTCGAACCACTCCATGACCAGCAGCATAAGGTGCTCATGGTGCGATATGGGAGATATTCTCCCAGGTGGGAGAGGGGGACTGCAGTGACAGGGGCGACGCGGGCTTCTTGTCCCTCCGGATGAGGTGTATCGGGCTCACCGGAACAGCGGACTTTCCATGAGACTCAATACCCCCGGGCCGACGACGGTGATGATCAGAGCGGGAAGAATGCAGATCACCACCGGAAACATGATCTTCACGGGGATCTTCTGCGCCATCTCCTCGGCGCGCTGACGTCTTTTGAGCCGTGCCTCCCGGGCCTGTTCGCGCAGCACCGTGCCGATCGGCATGCCCAGTTCACTGGCCTGGACCAGAGCCGCAATGAACGTCCGTACCTCTTCCACGGCGACCCGCTCGCCCATTGCCCGCAGTGCCTCCGACCGGGATTTGCCGATCCTGACCTCTTGGAGCACGCGGGCCAGTTCCTCAGACAGCGGCCCGTCGGTGTTCTGCGCCACCCGGGTGAGCGCGGCATCGAACCCCAGCCCGGCCTCCACACTGACCACCAGCAGGTCCAGGACGTCGGGCAGGGTGCGCTTCAACTCTTCTTGACGGCGCAGCCCGGCGTTGTAGAGCAGGATGTCGGGCAGGAAGAAACCGAACAGTGAGCCCAGCGCCGCCCCCAATAGGAGGCCGGGCACGCTGCCGCTGCCGACCAGCGCGCCTGTCGCACCCAGGAGGAACAGCCCGAGCCCTTTGTAGGACAGGATGCGCTCCGGCGTCCACGCCCCGGGATTGCCCGCGAGGTCCAGGCGGCGCTGCAGGCTCTCGACGCCGGTACCGGGGCTGAGCGACCTGGCCAGCAACTGCAGCCGCCGCATCAAAGGCTCTGCCAGGCGTTCGTCCCGGGACGGCGGGATCGCCTTCCTACCCACCTGACCTGCATACTCCGTCTCGATCGAGTGCAGGGCGCCGGCGACGCCGGTGGGCTTGCCGGTTCGCCGGGGCGGGGTCAGCAGCAAGACGAAGGCCGTCGCGACGGCTGCCGCCCCGGCGATGAGAGTGAGCACGCTCGTCATCTCAGGCCTCCACCTTGATGGTCTTACGCAGCCACAACCAGCCGATTCCGGTAAGCAGCACCGCGACCGCGATCAACACTGCGCCCAGGGGAGTGGTGTACAACGGCCGCATGTAGGAGGGCCGTATCGCCGTCAGCATGCCCGCAGTGAAAAAAGGCAGAGCGATGAGGATGTATGCGGAAAGCCGGCCTTCAGCCGACAGTGTCCGGATCTGGCGGCGCAACCGGGTCCGCTCGCGCATCGTCTCGGCCGTGGTCTCGATGACCTCCGACAGGTTGCCGCCGACCTCCCGCTGGATCTGAATGGCCAGCACCACCCAGTGCAGGTCGCGGCAGTTCATCCGGTCGGCCACCGAACGCAGCGCGTCCTCGGTGGAGACCCCCAGCCTGGTCTGCGCCACGGCACGGGCCATCTCCTGACCCATGGGCTGCAGCTCCAACTCGGCCAGGCGTTCCACCGCCTGCGTGACCGAAAAACCGGACCGCAGCGACCCGGCGACCAGCTGCAGCGCATCCGGCAGCTGGTCGGCGAACGCCGTCAGCCGCCGCTCGGCTCTGCCGCGCAGGTAGATCCGGGTAACGGCCCAGGTGATCGCGGATGCCAGAAGGACGGCGAGCGGGAGATTGCCCATCAACAGGGTCAGCACCGCCGCCACACCGGCCCCGATGACGATCCGCAGCAGGGTCCACTCATGGGGACGCAGCAAGATTCCGGCCCGGTCCAGGTCCTGTGCCAGGCGCTGCGCCAGCCGGCCCGAGCCGGTGATCTTCATGCTGAGGGTGAGTGCGCCGCGCATCAGGGGGTTGCGCGCCCGGGACTCCTCGGCATCGGGCTCGGCGGGGGAGGGCCGCGCTCGCAGCCGGTAACGCTCGATCCGCACCGCCCACTCCGGCGGCTCCTTGCGGCCCAGACCTCCCACCACCAGGATGAGCAGCAGGATCGCGGCGAAGCAGACGCCGAGCACCGCGGGCAGCGGCAGACCGGCCAGGGGACCGGCCGCGTCCGCCGGGGCCGTCCCCGCATGCCGGGGGGACGCGGAGGTCCGGCCGTGCGGCCCGGCGGTCCCGGCGGGAGAGGCCGCCGCGGACGCCGTGGCCTTGATCGCGGTGTCTCCGGCCCGGACCCGCACCTCCAGCCGCAGCGCGGTGCCCTGCAGCGACTGCGGCAGCGTGACCGTGATCCACATCGACTGGCGGAAGGAGGCCGCCGCGTCGGCGAACGCGGCGTTCAGCCGGCGGGGATCGGGCGAGGACAGCAGGCGGCCGCCGGAGTCGGCGGCCAGCTGCCGCAGCGTTCCCTCCGACGTCGCCGCCGTCTTGAAGGCCACCACGTCGGCCGCGATGCGGGTCCTCTTCAGCCGGGCCAGCACCTGGGCGAGCGTGCTCGTGCTGGCGGAGTCCTTGCCGTCCGACAGCACCACGAGCCGGCCCTCCGCGGCGTTGGCGCGCGCCAGCCGGTCCACCGCCGCGGACATCGCGTCATACAGGGCGGTCTCCCCGCCCGTCCGCATCCGGCCGAGGGCCTTGCGCAGGGACCGGCGGTCGGTGGTGGGATCGATCACGGGGCGTGTCGGCGTCCCGGTGGTGGTGAATCCCGCGGGCACGTCGGCGGGCAGCAGGTCGAGAAAGGCCACCGCCCCCGCCTTGGCGGCCGCAAGGTCGGCGGCGCTCATCGACCCGCTGGTGTCCAGCACCAGCATCACCGCCCGCGCGTTCCGCCCGCCGGGGGAGGGGCCGCCGGGGCGGGGCGAGCCGGGCGGTTCGGCCTTCGCCGGCAGGGTGCGTCCGGCGGCCGTCACCGTGACCGAATCGGGGTCCAGCGCCGCCTTCGGCGGCAGGCCGTGCGCGGTGAACAGGAACTGGACCCGGTTCGCCATCACCTCCAGGGCGCTGATCCGCCCGCCGGGCTCGGCGGCGCCCGCCGTCCCCGCGGGCAGCAGGAGCGCCAGGCCGCACAGCACCGCCAGCAGCCGCCCGGTCACCATGGCGGCCGGCCCATCGTCTGCCCGCCCCGGCCGATCTCGAAGATCTCGTTCGGGACGGTGATGCCCGCATCCAGCAGCCGTTCCAGGAAGCGGGGCCGCAGCCCGGTCGGCCGCAGCCTGCCCAGCGCCCGGCCGTCGGCGTCCACCCCCGCCCGCATGTCGAACAGGAACACGTCCTGCAGCGTGATGACCTCGCCTTCTAGGCCGGACACCTCGGTGACGTGGGTGATGCGCCGGGAGCCGTCCTTAAAGCGCGCCTGGTGGATGACCAGGTCGATGGCGGAGGCGATCTGCTCGCGGATCGCCCGCACCGGCAGGTCCATCCCCGACATCAGCACCATCGTCTCCAGCCGGGCCATGGCCTCCCGGGGCGCGTTGGCGTGCACCGTGGTCAGCGACCCGTCGTGGCCGGTGTTCATGGCCTGCAGCATGTCCAGGGCCGCCCCGTCGCGGACCTCGCCCACCACGATCCGGTCCGGGCGCATCCGCAGCGCGTTGCGCACCAGGTCGCGGATGGTCACCTCGCCGCGGCCCTCGATGTTGGGGGGACGGGACTCCAGCCGCAGCACGTGCTCTTGGCGCAGCTGCAGCTCGGCGGAGTCCTCGATGGTCACGATGCGCTCATCGGGCGGAATGAAGGAGCTGAGCACATTGAGGGTGGTGGTCTTGCCCGAGCCGGTGCCGCCGCTGATCAGAATGTTCAGCCGGCCCCGCACGCAGGCCGCCAGCAGGTCGGCCACCTGCGGGGTGAGGGTGCCGAAGTCCACCAGGTCGTGCACGGTGAACGGGTCGGCGGCGAACTTGCGGATGGTCAGCAGCGACCCGTCCAGCGCCACCGGCGGCACCACCGCGTTGACCCGGCTGCCGTCCGGCAGCCGGGCGTCCACCATGGGGCTGGACTCGTCGATCCGCCGCCCCACCCGGGCCACGATCTTGTCGATGGTGCGGCGCAGGCTGCCCTCGCCCGCGAACGCCCCCGCGGCCAGCTCCAGCCTGCCGTTGCGCTCCACGTAGATCTGGCCCGGGCCGTTGACCATGATCTCGGTGACCTCGGGGTCGTTGAGGTAGGGCTCCAGCGGCCCCAGCCCCATCACCTCGTCGAAGATCTCCTGGCTGAGCCGGGCCCGGTCGGCCGCCGTCATCGGGGTGTCCTCTTGCTCCAGCACCATCTGCAGGGTGCTGCGGACCCGGTTCTCCAGCTCGCCCGCGCTGAGGTTGACGTCGTACATGCGCGGGCCGAGCGCCTCCACCAGCGCCTGGTGGACCCGGCGCTTGAGCCCGGCGAACGGGTCCAGCGGACGGGTCGAGCGGCGGTGGGGCGTGTGGACCAGCGCGGTGGTCGGCTCCGCGGCCGGCTGCTCGGCCTCCCGCTGCAGCCGGGCCAGCCGTTCACTCAGGCTGCTCATGCGTGCTCCCCGCATGTCCCCGGTGCCAGGGCACCGGCTCTCGTCGTCGCGTACTCACCTCGGCCCGCCTGCGACGGGCCGCAAGACGCGGCCTCGTTCCGCGGTTTGCGGCTCACCGGCCCGCCTTCGCCCGGCGCAGCCCGCCCCGGCGGCGCAGCCGTCCCGGCGGCCGCCGCTCCTCGCCGAGCACCAGGTCGGCCACCTCCTCGATGGCGCGGCTGACCTGGTGGCCGGGGTGGGACAGGGCCAGCGGGACGCCCTTGTTGATCGAGGCCGGGATGTCGGAACTGGACGGGATGCGCACGTTGACCGGGCGTCCGGCCACCCGGTCGATGTCCGAGCGCGACAGCCCGGCCCGCACGTCGGCCCGGTTGAGCAGGATCTTGCGGCCGGCCGCCGGGTAGCCCAGCAGGTCCAGCATGTCCAGCGTCACCCGCAGCGCCTTCAGGGCGGTGACCTCGGGGCCGGCCAGCAGCAGATGCCGGTCGGCGGCGTCCAGGGCGGCCAGCACCGTCTCGCTGAACTGGGAAGGGGTGTCCACGATCACCACGTCGAACATCTGCCGCAGCACCGCCAGCAGATCGGTCACCAGCCGGCCGGTGATCTTCTCGGCGTCGCCGGGGGCGACCGGCGCCAGCACCGCGTGCACTCCCGACTCGTGCCGCACCAGCAGGGAGCGCACCCCGGTCTGGTCCATGTTCTGGCCCATGGGCACCGCGTCGACGATCGTGCGCTGCGGGCTGAGCTGCAGCATGATCCCCACGTCGCCGAACGCCAGGTCCAGATCCACCAGGCACACCTGGCGTTCCCGGCGCGCCAGCGCGACCGCCAGATTGGTGGAGACCATCGACTTGCCGCAGCCGCCCTTGCCGGCGAACAGCACCACCACCGTGCCGTCCTTGCCGGGGCCGGCGGCGCCGCCCTCCGGCAGCTGGGCCTGCTCGGCGGCCCGCAGCCGGGAGGAGACCTCCCAGCAGCGCTTGCACGCCTCCATCAGGGCGGGAAAGTCCCGGTCGGGCACCACCTCGCGGATTCCCGCGCGCATCGCCTGGGCGAGCGTGTTGACCTCCAGGGCGGTGCGCACCAGCACGACCCCGAGCGAGGGGCGGGTGAAGCGGCGGGCCGCGGCGAAGCTCAGCACCGCCTCCAGCGGCGCGCCGGGCCCGAACACCACGATCAGCTCGTCGGGGTCGGCCGCCAGCATCTGCTCCAGCGTCTTCAGATCCGCGACGGTGCGGCCGTGCTCGCGGAAGCCGGCGACCAGCCGCCGTGCGGTGCTCCCGTCGGGTTCGCAGACGATCGGCATCACACCCCCCGGCTTTATTTGAAGACCTTGAAGCTGCTGACCCCGGACCCGCTCTCCGACAGCTCCGAGGATCCGCCCTCCAGCCCGAGGTAAAGGCGCCCGCCGCCCGTCCCGGAGACGCTCCAGACCAGCTTTTCGGCCTGCCGCTGGGTGACGGCCAAGGTGACCAGGCTGGTGCCCTGGGTTTTGGCCACAGACTTGTCCTTGGGCGCCGGGCCGACCCACAGCACGTCGATGCCGGACATCAGCAGCCGGGTCTCGGTCAGCTCCCCCCGGGGCCGGCCGCCGGAGTCGAGGATTCTGCGGGTCAGGAAGACCGCCACCTTGGAGCCGGCCACCACGTGCCCGGCCACCCGCTGCGGGTCGGTCAGCTCCACCGTCAGCGCGATCTTGCCTTCTGGGACGGTGAAGGTCTGGCTGGAGCCGCGCGGCACCAGCAGCGGCTTGCGGATCAGCTCACCGGCCCGCACGGGCGACCCGATCACCGTGTCGCTGTCGGCGTCCTCGATCCGGGTCAGTACGTCGTCGGGCACGCTGGAGGCCGGGAATCTGCGGGTCACCACGTACCCGTCGGCCACCAGACGGGTGATCGCGGTACCCGCCGGAATCGCCTTGGCGGCCACCAGCACGTTCACCGCGCGCTGGCCGCGCAGCGCGCGCTCGTCGGCGCCGTGGACGTATCCGTACACCATCAGGCTGCCCAGCCCGGCCAGTGCCACGGCGACCACGATGGTGATCAGGCGGCGATTCACGGTGTCCCCATTCCTGCTGTCTGTTTCATCCGATCAGTTGGATGGCCTGCAGTCCGTAGCCGTCTCCCGGTCCCACGGCGCCGACCAGCGTGCCTTTGGTGAAAAAACCGATGAGGCACGGTTGCGGGGTTTCCGCGTCCGCCATGTCGCAGTCGCTTCCGGTGCTCCAGGAGTTCTGGAAGTCATGCGGGCCGAACCAGTAGCCGGTCGGCAGGAAATAGGCGAAGCCCACGATGTGGTAGGCGTTTCCCCCGCCGCTTTCGGCGGCCGGTTCGTAGACGGGAAGCACCAGCGGCTCACGGTTCTCGCTGAAGAGGGCGTCCAGCGTCAGCTCCCGGCCGTCCACCCGGCAGGCCGCCGCCCAGCCGGGGGTGATCTCACTGCCCGGCTGGGCGGTGCCGGCCTCCAGTTTCTGGAAGCAGTCGTCTCCGGAGGCGCCGAGCCAGGCGAAGACGGAGTCGTCCTCTGGCGGCGAGGATCCCTCCGCGGCGCACAGTCCCCGGTGAACCCCGGTCTCCCCGGCGGGATCGGGGGTGCCCGCCTTGATCTGCTCCAGCGGCACGAACGCGGGGGCGGGCGACCCTTCGAAGACGCATGAGTGGACGCCGAGCCTGAAGGCCCGGGGATGGGCCGACAACGCTCCCCAGGCGGCACGGGCACAGGCCATCGCCCTGGTGCCCTGGTAACTCTCGCCCAGCAGCGCGCTGCCGAAGGTCGCCGGCAGCAGTGTGCTGCCGTCCTCGGTCTCGGTGCTCGTCCGGATCTCCACGAAGTTCCCGCTGCTCGGCCTGGGGCCGACGCACCGGGTGAGCTGGGTGTCGTCGTAGGGGCAGGTCATCGGCGTCACTCCGGCGACGCGGAGGCAGCGCAACGTCGTCTGGGCGGCTCCGTCCCTGGCGTTGGCCCGGGCCGCCGCGGCGGCCGCGCTCAGCAGGTCGCTCGGGTCGCACCGCTCGTCTTGGGCGCATCCGCGCGCCGCGGCCAGGGCGGCGGAGTCGGCGCCGTTCTGCAGTTCTTCGCGCTCGATGTAGAGCCGGCCGATGTCCACGACCAAAGCCAGCATTCCGACCACGATGAGACTGCTCAGCAGCAGGGCGAAGAGGGTGGTCACGGCCCCTTCGTCCCGCTGCGGCGGCGGGATCCGGCCCGGCACGGGGAGTTTCAGCTGGGGCACTGCATGACCGCCTGTCCGGTCAGTTCCCGGGAAAAGAGCGTCCCCTCGAAGCGGTAGGTGGCGGTGGCCCTGGCCACCGTGGCCGTCCCGGTGCAGGGCTGGATCCACTCCGGGCTGGCCACGGTCAGCCCGCCCAGCGCGGTCGTCATGATGTCGGCCGCCGCCGTCTTGGGGTCGGCGGGCGGCTGGGTCAGCACCGCGGTCCGCACGCCCTGCCGGACGGCCTCGTTGATCCGCAACTGCGCGTTGAAGGCCCGGCCGAAGTCGATGATCATGAAGATGAGCATCAGCATGATCGGCAGGAGGAACGCCATCTCCACGGTGACGGCGCCCCGGTCGGTCCGGGCGGGCGCCGCCTGTACCGCTCGGCGCGGGGCTTCGCGCACCGGGTACCGGATCGACATGGTCGTTTCGTCCTCAACAGATCAGCCGCGACGAGGGAACCAGCGGCCGCGGGGCGGGGCGGCGCAGGCCGTCCCGCCCCGCGGCCGGCGGCCCGGAGTCAGGAGCGGGCGTTGTTGAGGGCGTCGGCCGCGGCCTGGAAGGCGTTCTGAACGGCGTCCCGGAGCGGCCCGAAGGCGACGGCGGCGATGGTGACCGCGAGCGCGACCATCAGCCCGTACTCGACGGCCGTCACCCCCTCCTCGCCGCGGTCGCGCAGCCGTGAGCCGCTCAGCCGGGAAAAGTCCAGCGTCTGGATGCGCGCGGCAAG